>TARA_R110002020_G_scaffold148005_1_pt1 | contig 72094 bp, 69 predicted proteins | sample TARA_R110002020 | Tara Oceans TARA_R110002020 (sample SAMEA4396489) | marine metagenome | biome: Westerlies Biome; feature: [MES] marine water layer (ENVO:01000295) within the mesopelagic zone...; material: water (ENVO:00002006), including particulate matter (ENVO:01000060) such...
GCTCGGACCAGGCCCCTATGGCGCCGGCCATCATGCGCGCCGGGCAAAAATGCGTGAGCAGGCCGACCTGCGCAAGAAATCACGTTTCCAACTCATGGACAGCGACGGCGACGGTGTTGTGACCCCTAGCGAGCATGACGCATTCACCGAGCACGTCTTTCTGGAAGCAGACGCCGATGATGATGGGTATCTCACTTTTCAGGAACTGCAGCAGCACAATCGCGGCATGTAGTATGGGCGTGCTTCTGGGCAGGAAGACAAGGCTCCATATTGTCTAAGTCGCGTTGTCCGAGCCAAACCAAACGGGAAACGGGCACGCCGACCCGACCTTTAATTGGTCCCAAGGAGAATAAACGGCGCTGGCTCTTTCAGCGCCCAAGGATCCTTGCCGTCACCGGCGATATCGTCCCAGTTTAATTCGCCGGTTTCGCAGCCTTGATGAACTGGGAAATCGAGACGCTCGCCTGGAGTGTCGGGCAGCATCATTCGGATCTCAAACTGTTCATAGGCATAATCTGGGAATGTTCCGCCCGACCAGGTCACGGAACCAACGACGTCTGTCACTTCAAACCCATGTAACAGGATCGGTTTATCCAAAGTGACCATCGATACTTCGACAGTCCACCCTGATATGGCCCTTGGGGTCACCCGCGTGACCCCTTCCGGAATGATAACAGTAACGCGATTGGTCGGCTCGCCGTCACAGCCGTGCATCACGCGCAATTGAGCCGTGTGAAACGCACCCGCCGCAGCTTCGGTCTCGTTGAAAACCACATGGGCGTGCGCCGAACTGGCGATGGATAATGCGGCGATCCCCAATTTGAAAAAGTGCTTCACAAAAAGCTCCTTAAGCTGATTATACCGCGCCGGGTCCAGTCAGAGTTGTCGCCGCACTTATGACCAAGAGAATACCCGCAAAAACAAGAATGTCAGCGCCAAGCGAGCGCTTAAGACTCGCTACGCCGCTTGGCGCATCGTTCTTCAATAGCTGCGTGATCCGCAATTTATTCCAGGCGCCAATCGCAAGCGCCAGAGTGGCGAGCAGAAGTTTTGCAAGCAGCAACTGCCCATACGAACTGGACAGTATCGCTTCAAGAGATCCAGCCAGTCGGAGGGCCAACCATATACCAGAAACGAATAATAGCGGGACACACCAGAGCGCAATTTTGCTGAAACGCTCCATTCGCGCATGGACGAGATCGGCATCTAAACTGGCATGGGGCCAAAGCGTAAACGGCGCGACGATCCAGAAACCAGCTATCAGCGCATGTACACCAACAAACCATGGTGCCAGGCCCGGCGTATCAAGCCCTTGGGTATGTCCGCCGAGCCCAAAACCGGCGGCGATAAGGAGGGCGGCAGGCAGCTTAAGATATTTCAGAGGCGCTAAGCTTGAGGCCGCGATCAGGCCCCCGCCAGCCAAGAACGCCATCGCCTGGGAGCGATTGGCGGGCCAGATCCAGCTAAAGGTGTCCGGCGAGAAGGCTGCACTCAAACCGCCCGCCAGTTGTGCATTCAAAAGAGCGAGCCGGAGAGAGACGGCGATGATCAGGCCAAGGCCAAGGATGACCAACCATCGCCGAGGCGTGACGATTGCCGCAGCGCTATGTAGCGCCGCGCCAAGACCCATAAGCGCGGTGACGTAAAGTCCGACCTTCGACAGGAAGACGAGAAGCGTCAGCATTCAAAGCGCTTAGTCAATGATGGTGAACGACACTTCACCTTTCATGACGTGCCCATCTTTTGCGACCGCGCGCCACTTCAAAACGTAAGCGTCGGTATCCAGCGGTGGGAGAGCCACTGAAAAATCCTTCTGCATGCCACGCGGAGGATCGAAGCTGATCGTCAACGCTTCACCGGCCACGGTTTCAAGTTCAAGGCCTGCGAGACCAACGGCGCTGCCAAAGCTGAACTCAAATGCAGGAGGCGCATCCGTTAACGTCGCACCATCTTCGATATTCGCGGTCTCAATGGTTGTGTGAGCCAGAGCGGGCGCAACGGCCAGAACGACTCCCAAGCCCGCAAATGCCAGACCTCTAATTAAAACACTCATATGTCTCTTCTCCTCACTGTTCATTTCTTGTACGCGGGAGCATCAAATTCCCCTCGTCCCACGATGAGATTTTTACGACCCAATCTACTGTTTTGGATCTGTCGTGAATGGCGGCCGAACACGAACTACAGCATCCACTTCAACGGCAGCGTTGAGCGGAAGGACCGGCGTAGCTATGGCCGCTCGCGCGTGCGTCCCACGATCACCAAAGACCGCCACCATTAAGTCGGATGCCGCATTCATAACGACAGACTGCGCAGTAAATGTTTCGATGGAAGCTACAAAGCCGCCAAGTCGAACGATACGATCAATCCTGTTCAAGTCTCCTTTGCACGCTTGTTTTAGCTGGGCGAGAACATTGATCGCGCAAAGTCTAGCGGCCAGTTGCCCTTGTTCAATGTCAAGGTCCGCACCGAGTCGCCCCGTGATCGCAACTTCCCCGCTCCTAAACGGGAGTTGTCCCGAAACAAAGACGAGACCACTATCCTCAACATACGGCAGATACGACGCCACACCGGTGGCCGGCACCGGCAAGTCTATTTGGAGTTCACGAAGTCGCTGCTCGATGTCGATCATAGTTATTGGTAATCCACCAATTTATAGAGAAAGAGATCGCCTGCGCAGACGATAAGTCTAAGGGCTGCGCAGGCTTATCAAATATCAACCAATTTAGAATGAAGCTGTCGCTTTAACGTACCAAAAACCGCCGTTAAAACCTGTCGGTGCAAATCTTGGGTAGATTATACCACTGTTGATATTGCCTTGCCGCACGTCGCGGTCCGGAAACTCGTCAAAGACATTTTCTGCACCAATGCTGAGGGTCAAATTCTCGCGCGCATCATATGAAACCTCGAGGTCCACGAGCACTTCCTCACCAAATGTCTGATCTCCAGAACCGTCCGCATTGCTACCGTAGTCTGTCCACTCTCCGTAGTAGTTGGCGCGAACAAGCGCCGACAAGGGCCCCCGTTGATAGTTTGCCTGCAACAAACCGCGTGTATTCGGCACAAAATCTTCAATCTCCAGAGTGCGTTCCCGGTTAATTGCAGTCGGATTCCGGACCTCAGTGACTTCAGTTTGCGTCCAATTCAATGATGCCATCAAATCAAGGCGCGATCCGTTAGCGAACGCAATTGGATAAGTCGCGACCACATCGACGCCTTCTGTTTCGGTATCAAATGCATTTGTGAAGAACCGAATCTCTTCAAAAGAACCTCCGGCATTAATTCCAGCATCGATTAATGCCTGACGCTCCGTATCGGAAATTGGAATATCTCCAGACACGCTAATTCGGTCTTCAAGCTCGATATTAAAATAGTCAATGGTGATCGACAAATCCCCTAGTCCATCAAAGACCACTCCTGCGGCATAGTTGAAAGACTCCTCCACATCCAATGGCTGGGCACCGAAGAACTGAGCAACAGGATTGGTTGGCGGAATGATTCCGCTGGATATCACCGCTCCTGTGTCAAGATTGATGTTAGTCGACGTTTGAGAGACATTTGCCTGACCAGGCGTTGGGGCACGAAATCCCGTATTCGCCGACCCTCGAACGGCTAAACCATCGACAATTTCATAACGTCCGGCCACCTTCCAGTTGAAAGTTGTTCCGAAATCGCTGAAGTCTTCAAATCGAATGGCTACACCCCCACTTAATCGATCAGTCAGATCAGCCTCAACATCTGCGTAGAGAGCATAATTCCAGCGATCGAACTCTCCGGACTCTTGCGGGCTGAACCCAGGAAAACCATTGGAACCGACCTGTAAGGCCTGCCCTGGAAGTCCGGTATCGGGGTCAATATATGCGGCAAACGGACCGATCTCGTACGAGGCAGGATCACCGGTCGTGACCTGATACGCTTCGTCATGGTATTCCGCGCCCCAAGCAACATTAAGGGGGGCTACAAGACCCACCTCTACAGGAACCACAAAATCGAGATTAACCGTGGTTTCTCGCTGTTCCAAGGTACCGGGATCAAAGGCCGTGGGCGATGCTGGCCCTAGTGAGGGGTTAACAGTGTTAGAAATATTGTAATCGACCTCATTCTCACCGTGATAAACGCTTAAATCGTATCCGACATCGCCCCAAATGCTTCCTCTCACGCCGGCTGCAAGGCTCCAATCCCAACTCTCAGCGCCAAAGGCCGGCGAAAACCCGCCTGGGAAAACTTCTGTAAAGCTAAACCGATCGCCGCCAGGGGAGTCGGTCAAAGGGACACTTGCAAAAACGTTGGTCCGTGTTTCCGGGTTCCGATAAAAGAAGCCTGTCACGCTGTCCGACCAAGCCAGATTGCCAAATAGATAAACCTCCGTGGATTCATCAAGCTCAATACCGGCATTAAAAAATGACCTAAAAGCTTCAGCGTCTGGATTACCCCAACGCTGCGCGGGGTTTGCGACATCGGAATTACCAGCATCGATCAACGCTTGCGCATCCAGGCGTTGCGCCCCTCGAGAAGTTGTATCAGAAGTCTGATATTCGCCTGCAACATGAAAGAAGCCATCCGGCCCGAGGGGCAGGCCTAGATTAGCCTGAACCTGAAGGTCATTGCCATCGCCAGCAAAAAACTGCCCATATCGTGTCGATAGAGTGAACCCGTCACTGTCTTCAGCGAGCTCCAAATTGACAACACCCGCAATAGCGTCAGATCCATATTGAGCCGAGGCCCCATCTCGAAGGACTTCTAATTGCCGTATCGCGTTAGACGGGATGGTTCCAAGATCTGGGCCCTGGGCACCAAGGGTAAGAGGTAGTCGGCTAAACTGAATGGTCGCTGCACGATGTCTGCGTTTTCCATTGACCAGTAGCAAAGTCTGATCAGGTGCTAAGCCTCGAAGCGTGAACGGTCGCTGGAATACGGCACCATCATTGGTCACGAACCTTTGAACGTTTAGCGAGACCACTTGAGTCCGCAATATATCCGTAAAATCGGACGCGCCATTTTTTGCAAGCTCTTCACCGCTAATCACGTCAATCGGAATGAGCGAGTCCGCCGCAGACCTGTCTGCACGTCGAGTTCCAGTAACGACGACAGTCTCCATGGAGCGCGCCGAACTTTCCTCGATGTCCGCTTCCTGCGCCATAGCAGATCCAGAATACGGTGCCATTAGACAGATTGTTGTTGTCAGAGCCGTCGATTGAAGTGCGTTTTTGACAAGCCATTTTCGCTTTTGCATTATACCCCTCCATAAAGGTAACGCCGAATGTTGATCCAAGCACGTGGCCTCAGAAATTCGCCAATAACGAAACTCCGGCCCTCGAATTCACGGCGCTGATATTACACCACTCGAAAACGATGGCGGGGAACGACCCATGTCGTCAAATCGAATTATGTGCGAAAGTTATACGCCACTGTTATGACCCAAGACATGGCGACATAACTCCCAATGACGGCATCAAGAATTGGTGTCATAAACCCATTATTGTGGGACACGATGGCGTTAAGTCAGAGCAGCGCTCCCCCTGGAGGCAGCTCGTGATCAACATAGGTGGTTTTGACTAATTGAGAATTTGTCCCAGAAACGCCCGCGTTCGCGGATTTGTCGATTTGGTGAAAAAAACCTCTGGCGAAGCGTCTTCAACGATCCGTCCCTCATCCATAAAGATGATGCGATGAGCTACCTGCCGAGCAAATCCCATTTCATGCGTCACACATAACATTGTCATACCATCTTCTGCCAAGCTCACCATAACCTCAAGAACTTCCTTGATCATCTCAGGATCAAGTGCTGACGTGGGCTCATCAAACAACATAATTTTTGGCTGCATGCATAGCGCTCTCGCAATAGCTGCGCGCTGTTGCTGACCTCCAGACAATTCACCTGGATACTTGTTGGCCTGATCTACAATTTTGACACGAGAAAGATAATCGAGCGCATGACGTTCTGCATCCGCTCGCGCTTCTCCGTTTACGCGCATCGGTCCCAGTGTGCAGTTTTGTAGCACTGTCATATGGGGAAACAGGTTAAAGTTCTGAAACACCATGCCAACTTCGGCCCTGATCTCTCGAATCGCCTTCTCGTTTTCGGCTAGCTCGACGCCGTTCACGATAATCCGCCCACGATCGAACGTCTCTAAGCGATTCACACAACGAATGAGCGTCGATTTCCCAGACCCAGATGGACCACAGATAACAATCCGTTCTCCGGCACTTACCGTGAGCGAAAGGTCCTTAAGCACTTGAAACTCACCATACCATTTGTCGATTTTTTCAATCTTGATAGCCTCATCTTTAGGTTTTTCGGTCGTCTTGTGGTTTTCGGATTCTAATCTCGCCATCGTCATACCGCTCGCCTCATGCGTACAAATGCTGCGTTCAAGTCATCTATTAGGTCAGCAGGATCTTCTAGCCCCGCATGCACACGTAGCAGGCTTTCATTTTTATCAAGAGATCGCCGGCTCCTCTGAGGTAGGGGCCATGCGGGGACAATAAGGCTTTCATACCCCCCCCAACTCGATCCCATCTTGAACAAATTCAAATGGTTGAAGAATGCATCTTCAGCGGCTCGCGACATTCCGCGCATACGAACACCGAATAAGCCTGACGCGCCCTTAAAATCCCGCTTCCACAAAGCGTACCCAGGATCGACTTCTAATGCGGGATAAAGCACTTTAGAAACCTCGGGCTGCGCTAACAACCAATCTACCAATATCGCTGCATTTCTTACATGACGATCCATCCTGACGTCCAAGGTCCTGAGACCGCGATGAACAAGATAACACTCATCCGGCCCAGCGCAGTTTCCCATACGTCCGGCCATGTCCTTGAGTAACTCATAGTGCTCGCGCTTAGAGGCACTAATCGTTCCGAGCATTACATCGGAATGGCCTGAAAGATATTTGGTTCCGGCTTGAATCGACACGTCTATGCCAACATCGAGTGGACGGAAATGCAGAGGAGACGCCCATGTATTGTCCATGAGCGTAATCACACCGGCCTTCCGGGCCACCTCCACTATAGCAGGAACGTCGATCATTTCGAACAGTTGGGATCCGGGCGCCTCGATAAAAATTGCGCGCGTGTTGGGTCGAATTTCGTCTCTTATATCCGCTCCAACGCCCGGATCGAAGTAGCTAACCTCGACACCGAACCGCGTCAAAACAGTATCGGCGAACTTTCGCGTCGTGCCATAAACGCAATCCGCGACCAAAAGATGATCACCAGATTCGACGAATGTAGACATCGAAATCGCGTTCGCTGCAGTTCCCGAAGAAACAATCAAGGTTGAGTTGGCTCCCTCAAGCGCCTGCACCGCACGCGCCAAGGCATAAGTCGTTTTTGTTCCATAAAGCCCATAAACAACGTCGTCATAGAATCCATCATGGCGATCCTTGTAGGATTGCACCGTAGGGTAAACGATGGTCGACGCACGATAGACGGCAGTATTTAGCATGCCATCTTGTTCAGATGGCCCCAGTCCTGCGCGCGCCACTAATGTAGCGGGTTGTAGGACTTTACTTTCGACGCCGCTTTGCGGTCGCGACTCTTCGGTTGATGTATTCAACCTATTTCTTTCCGGTTCATCCATTCGACGCACCTCCCTCAGTTAACGCTAGACGGTTGTGTGGCATCTTCGACCTTCTTGCTTAAGCGCGTAATGAAGAAGCAAAGCACAAAAAAGATCGCGCCAGTGAACACGTAAGCTTCAATAAAAAATGGTCGCCATTCTACGTCCGTCAACGACGCCTTAGTTGCGTTAAGGATATCAAAAACGCCCACTATCACGACTAGCGTTGTATTCTTAATCTCGCTGATAAATGTATTTACCATGCCAGGAAAACTCACTCGGAGCGCTTGCGGCAAAACAACTAGAGACATCCGATTCCAGTACCCAAGGCCAAGCGCGGCCGCTGCGTCGTACTGCCCTTTCGCCACCGCTTGTAAACCACCCCGAATGACCTCAGCCATATATGCAGCGGTAAATAGCGTAAGTCCGATTTGCACCCGCAAAAGATTATCGATGGTTATTGATGGCGGCAAAAAAAGTGGGAAAAGAATTGCCGCCATAAACAGAATACTAATCAGAGGGACGCCTCGAATTAGCTCAATATATCCTACACACAGCATTCGGATGATTGGTAAAGATGATGTCCTCCCAAGCGCCAAGAGCACTGCGAGCGGAAACCCGGCAATGATTGCAACGCTAGCGAGGATCAGAGTCACAGGAAGGCCACCCCAACTCCCTGTCGGGATGAATGTCATCCCTGGAACGAGCCCCCCAAACATTAAAAAAACCATCCCAAAAATGACCGCGATCCAAGCGAAGAGCAATGACGGCCCCCAAAGTCGGCGATAAAAGGAAGCAACGGCAATGACCGCAAACAACACAATAGACGTCACGGGGCGCCAAAGTGCCGACTCCGGATAGGTGCCGAACAAGATGAACCGGTGTTTTTCAACCACAAACGCCCAGCAGGCCCCAGATGCCGCACGACAGTCCTCAGGACCGCCGCTAACCACACTACCCAAAATCGCCCACTGAATGATCAGACTGAGAAGCCACGCACTCAAAAGACCAACCCCTAGGGTTGCAAACGTAGTCGCTCTGTCTCGAAAGAGGTTTCTCTTGAACCACGCCCGCACGTCAATCCAAGACGACCAGTTCACTTGGTCCGGCAACTGCGCAAAGCCTCCACCGGTAGTAATAAGTGCTTGCTTCGAAACCCGTCTATTATACCAATTCAGAATTGCAGAAAGGCTAAGGCTAATCGTCAGATAAACCGACATTATTATGGCCACTCCCTCTATCGCCTGACCTGTTTGATTTATTGTGGTGTCAGTTATAGAAACGAGATCTGGATACCCTATAGCAATCGCCAGAGAACTGTTTTTGATTGTATTGATATGCCAACTTGTGGTTGGGGGTATTACAACTCTCAACGCCTGAGGAAGAACGATCTTACGGGAAATACTCCATCGCGAGAGCCCTAGAGCACTGGCTGCCTCTTTTTGACCTTTCGGAACTGATAATATTCCGGCTCGAACAATCTCCCCGATATAAGCTGCGGTGTAGAGTGTGAGCGCTAATAGTAGCGCGAGATATTCCGCCGATAACTCCAATCCTCCAGTGAGGTTAAATCGTTCGGGATACGGGACATCCACACTTAGACCGCCACCAATCCAAAAAATGACAGCTGCGGCTGCGGCGCTTGACGCTAGCCAACCAATAATGCGCTCGCGCAAGCGTCCATTTGAGATTTCCCACTTGCGAAAAATCCTTTTAACCAACCAATTGACGACCACCATGGATAAAAGCGCAGCCGGAAGCACAAGCCACCCGGACAACGCTGGCAAGAACAACCCTCGATTGCTAATGTACACCCCTGGAAGGGGATTCCATGCCTCTTGATGAATGGGAAGCGCATGAGTTAATATGGCGTACCAAAATACTAACTGCAGCAGGAGTGGAATATTGCGGAAGATTTCAACATAAAATGCTGCGGAGCGCGCAATAACCCATGTCGGCGATAAGCGTGAGACACCAATAATCACACCGAGAATAGAAGATAGGAAGATGGCAATTACCGCGACTTTGAGCGTGTTCAAAACCCCAGCTAGAATCACCCGCCAATAGGGATCTGTAGAGAAAACTCTAATTGCACTTTCGCCGATACTGAATCCAGCGGGGTCGGACAAAAACGCAAAGCCTGTGTTTATGTTTCTGTCTTCCAAGTTGACTTGAACGTTGGATATCAGCAATCCAAACAGAGCCAAGAAACAACCCAAGAGAACAATTTGATATATTGTGTTTTGGGCCGCCCTTGCGGACACTTGGCCTAGCCCCACCCGGTCGCTAGAACGCTTAAGAACCGATGACAGTCTCATCGGCGCAACTAGCGTATCGGGAGCGGATACATGAGCCCGCCCTCGGTATATAGATGATTTTGACCGCGCTCGATGCCCAGTGGTGCAATGTGACGCTCATATAGCTCTTCGTAATTCCCAACTGCTTCGATGGCTCGATATCCCCAATTATCGTCGAGACCCAGAGCCCGTCCCATGCCAGGTTTTACCCCCAGTATTCGCTGAACTTCAGCGTTGGCTGAGGTATCCTTCAGCGTAGCAACGTTTGACTGAGTGATGCCGTGCTCTTCGGCAGCGATCAGCACAGTCAAGAGCCATTTGTTTATATCAAACCACTGGTCATCGTCACTTCTCACCGTTGGCGATAGCGGCTCCTTCGATAACCGCTCTGGCAGAACAACATAGTCCTCCGGTCTTTCTGCATCGGCAATGCGCACGCTTGTTAGTACCGACGCATCCGTTGTGAGCGCATCACAGCGACCTGAAAAAAAGGCCAGCTTGGCCTCCTCCGAACCTTGAAACACGACAGGTCGAAATTTCAGTCCGGCTGCGGCGAAATATTCAGCGGTATTAAGCTCCGCGGTCGTGCCGGACTTTATGCAGATTGTAGCTCCATCGAGATCATTTACTGATTGGACGCCAAGGGAGGCAGGGACCAAGAATCCCTGACCATCGAAGAAAAGCACACCCGTAAAATTCAGGCCAAGGCTCGAATCTCTCGAGAGTGTCCAACTTGTTGTTCGCGACAGCACGTCAACTTCACCCGTTTGCAAAACGGTAAAACGCTGCTGAGAAGAAACTGGTATGAAGCGAACTTTATCCGGGTCTTCGAGAATCACCGCCGCCAACGCTCGGCAATAGTCGACAAACAAGCCCTTCCACTGACCGTTGCTATCAGGTGCCGACATACCTGCGAACCCTGTGTGGACTGCGCACCGAAGCACCCCGCGTTCACGCACCAAATCGACCGTTGTTTTGCCGCTCTGCGCTAAGGCCGACGCAGCAACGGAAAGAGCAATCACTAAACCGAGGAGTAAACGATCGCTTCTAAAGCAACCCAAAAGCATAAGAAACACTCCTCATCGACAAACAGCCTTTCAGCCAAAGACCAAGCATTCCAGATCTCTTCTCGACGAATTGGGGCATATTGTAAAATAGAGAAATGTGACTAGGGTATGCGAAAATATGATACCCCCGCGGATGATAGAGACAACATGAATCTTCGCCAACTCGACGCCTTTAGGGCAGTTATGATGACCGGATCAGTCACAAATGCTGCAGATTATCTTCATCTATCTCAACCCGCCGTGAGCCGCCTAATTGGAGACCTAGAGCGCTCGGTGGGCTTCTCCCTGTTCATCCGCGCGAAAGGAAGCCCGCTGGTTCCTACGCCGGAAGCTGAGTCGCTTTACAGCGAAGTCGAACGAACCTTCGCCGGCATGGACGCTCTGCGTCGAGCGGCAGATGACATCAAAAGCTTCCGATCTGGCAACTTGAGGATTGCCTGTCTCCCTGCCCTAGCAATGGGCTTCATGCCCGCTGTTATCGAAGCATTCAGAGCCGAACACCCAACCGTAACGATCCAGTTGCAGACGCGAAGCTCGTCCACGGTTCGCCAATGGGTGGCGGCTCAACAATTCGATCTTGGGTTGGCGAGACCTGGCGATTATCCCGGCGTGATCAAACGTTCATTCTTGAGCATTCCAGGTGTATGTGTCTTACCCGAAGATCACCGACTATGCTCGAAATTGGTGATTTCACCAGAAGACCTATCAGGAGAAGACTTCATCTCTCTTGGAATGGAAGATGTAACCCGCGCCAGAACGGATCGACTCTTTGAAGACTTCGGCGTCGTTAGAAATGTCGTAGCCGAAACCCAGTACGCGGCTACGATCTGCGGTCTAGTGCTTAGAGGAATTGGGATTTCTATCATTAACCCAATTACAGCTATTGATTTTTTGGAACGCAACATCGTTGTCCGAAGGTTTGAACCCGAAATTTTATTTGACTACGATCTTTTTCTTCCTCAGCATCGGCCAGTGTCGCGATTAACGCGAACTTTCCTTGATATTCTTGAAAGCAAAAGAGACGAAGCTGTCCGATATGCTGGCTCGCAAACCAATGTGTAGAACCTTCAACACTATCAGCCTTTGATGTGCTAGAAAACTGTGTCATAATACCCCCAAGAGGTATTTTCAATGAAACCAGATACGCGCACAAATGTCACACGCCGCCTTTCCCGGATCGAAGGACAGGTTCGCGGCGTTGCTAAAATGGTCAATGAAGATCGCTATTGCGTCGACATTGTCCGTCAGGTCCAGGCGATCAAGGCCGCGCTGACCAGTCTTGAGACGGTGATGCTGGACGATCATCTGGAAAACTGCGTCGAGAGCGCATTGAAAGGCAACAGCCTCAAGGCAAGGCGAGAAAAGGTCGAAGAACTGGTCGCCGTATTGGGTGGACGTCGAAAATAGCAGCACCTTCAGATCACATGCCCGTGTGGGGTATTTGTTTCTTTAGACAATTCGGGTATAGGCAACGCGATGATACCATTTGCCCGCCTTCTCTCTGTCTTTGCGATAATCGCAATGATCAGTGCGCCGGCAATGGCCTGCTGTCTGACAGGCCATGATGACGCCGCGCATGTAGAAATCGGCGCTCATCACGACAGCGCGGCGATGTCCGACACTGATACCTGCCATGATCATATGGCTGGAATGCAGGTCGATCAGACGCCTGCCGCTCCTTCGGACCCTGATTGTACGGGATGTTTTGATTGCGAAACCACGCTTGCAAGCGCTGATGAAGTCGTTCAGCCCGCGCCTTTTAGCGGGGCCCAGACCACCGATCTGGTGACCATGCTCACGGCTCGGTTTTCGGGATTTGACACACCGCGCCTCGTTCTGACAACTGGTCCGCCCCTATTGGACCTTGTCGCCAAACCAACACTTGTTGAACTCAAGCAAATTCTCCTGATCTGATTGACGTGAACACGCCTTGCCGCACGGTCGCTGACCGAGTGCGGCTTTTTCGTTGTTCACTCGCCTCCTTTGATTGGAGATCAGGATGTATAAACCCCCTATCTATTCCCTTCGGCCTGCGCTGACTGCGCTTCTACTGGCCACACTCGGTCCCGCAGCCATCGCCCAAAGCATGGACGAACTTGAAGCGCGGCTATTTGATCACCCTGCTCTGGACGCCATGCGCTATGGTTCAGATGCCGCGCGCGAACGCGCCCAAGCCGCGACAGGCCTGCCTGACCCAGTGGTCTCGCTTGGGATCAATAATTTCCCAATCTTTGATCCCTCTTTCGATACATTTTTGCCGACAAATAAGGCGATCGGCATTCGCCAACAGATTCCAAACTGGGCGGGCCGAGAGGCCCGATCCGCAGAGGCTCTGCGCCGGGCCGTCCAGAATGATGCCGCGACAGATATGCGATTCGCTGAGTTGCGCGCTGCATTGCAGATTGCGCTGATCGAGAAACGGCGGATTGAAGCTCAACGTATCCTGGCGGAAGAACGTGATGCCAAATATGCGGAACTCGAAGAGATCGTCCAAACAGAGATCGATTCTGGGCGACCGGTTGTTTTTCGGCTGGCTGAGATTGATGTCGAAAGGGCTGAGGTTGCCCGAACTTTGGCCGAGCTGGAGGGGCAGCTAAGCCAGGTCGACGCTCAGCTGATCGACCTCGTGGGTTTGGTCCCGGCAACGCCTGCTCCGGCGCTCACGGTCCTGGACTGGAACGGAGACGCTCAAGCCTTCCACCTTGTCCGCGTCGCCGACAAGGCGATCGATGTCGCCGACGCGGGCGTTGACCAGGCGGAAGCTGACTACAAGCCCAATTGGGGTGCGCAGCTGACTTATCAGCAACGCGATCAAGGCAGCGGCGCACCGGGGTCGACCTTTGCAGGTGACGATTGGGTGTCCGGGGCGGTAACATTCACGATCCCGCTCTGGGCCGAAAGCCGGCAGGCTCCTGCGCTACGCGCGGCAAAGGCCGACCGAGAGGCGGCTCGCGCGCGCTACATGGCCGCCGCAAGAACGGCCTCTGCGCAATATGCCGCTTTCGATGCAACGCGTCGCGCGGCTGATGAGAGTATTGCAGTTTTCCAACAGAAAATTGACGCCATCGCCGACCAGGTCGCCGCGCAACTGACCACATATGAGTCCGGCATTGGCGACTATTCTCCAATCATTGATGGCGAAATCGCCGCCATCGCCCTTCGCGCGCAGATCGCGCTTGAACAATCCCGCCGCGACAATGCGATCGCGCGGATGAACGCTCTATTGGTGACCCGATGAAACACACACTTCTCCTTGGCGCATCCGCGCTCGGTCTTCTGCTCTCCGCCTGCAGCGGCGAGCAGGCGCTTCCCATTAGCCAAACCGCAATGGCGCAAGCCGACAGCCAGCCCGGACAGGCGCAGCAATATACTTGCCCGATGCATCCCCATTACATCTCAACAGACCCCGACGGCTCATGTCCAATTTGCGGCATGGATCTCGTTCCCACTTCTGGACTTTCGAGCTCCGGAGAACGAGAGATCCTCTATTACAAGCATCCGATGGGACAGCCGGATACGTCACCAGTCCCGAAAAAAGATTCGATGGGTATGGACTACATTCCCGTCTACGCCGAAGCTCCAGCCTCATCGGCAGTGATCGTCGCCCCGGAAATGATCCAAACAATGGGCGTTCGGGTGGCGGTGGCGGAAACAGCTTCCTTCGGACAAACCGTGCGCGCGTTTGGGACCGTGGAAGCAGATGAGCGGCTGGAAGCTGTATCTGCGTCCCGTCTTGAAGGGTGGATTGAAAATCTCACCGTTCGCGCTGAAGGCGATACGGTTCGCCCTGGCGCCTTGCTCTACCGCGTTTACAGCCCAGAACTGATCGCGGCCCAAAAAGACTATGTCGCCTCGCTAGCCATCGGAAATGAAAACCGAATCGCTGCCGTCCGTCAGCGTCTGCGATCGATCGGCATGCAGAATGCCGCGATTAGCCGTCTTTCCGAAACCCGCGAAGTGCTTGAGCGTGTCCCTGTCTATGCAGAAGCTGGCGGCACAGTCGATAAGCTTCAGGTGCGCGAAGGCGATTACGTTAAGCCCGGTACGCCAATTCTGCAGCTTCAGTCCTATGCTGATGTCTGGGTCATTGCGTCCATTCCCGAGCAGGATTTGGCATTCATCGATACCGGAATGCCTGTCTCGCTCAACTTTCCGAGCGCGCCTGATGCGGCGGCAACGGGCCGGGTGGATTACATTTATCCAACCATTAACTCACAAACGCGAACCGGCGATGTCCGTATCGAGATCGATAATTCACAAGGCTATCTGCGCCCAGGCGCTTATGCTGACATCCGGTTCGACCTTGGCGGCGAGACGCGCCTGGCGGTCCCGACCGAAGCGATCCTGCGGGATAGCCGCGGAGCCCATGTCATTATGGCCCTCGGCGATGGCAGGTTTGCCGGGCGCGCCGTACGCACCGGCGTCTCAGCAAATGGCCTCACCGAAATTCTGTCGGGATTGGTTCCAGGGGAACAAGTCGTCGCCAGCGGACAGTTCATGCTCGATAGCGAAGTCAATTTGCGTGAAGGATTTTCCAAACTTCAAGCGCCGCCCGCTTTTGCCGCCGGACCGGACACGCCGCTCTCGCAGCTTCCGGTGGATGCCACCACGCTTGCAGAGATCGACCACTTTACTGACATGGCGCTCTATTTTCACGAAGCGCTGACCGATCGCTACAAGATCGATCCCTACTTCGTGGATCCGGCCCTCGGGCTGGGCGAAACGTTGCGTACACGATTTGCCGACACCAAGCTGGTCGGCATTCTGGAGCCGGCAGAAACAGCTCTGCGGGGCGCGAAAGCCGCCCGTGAAGGCGATGCGCTGGCCGCAACGCTGGCAGACTTGATGACGGCGCTTGAACCCTGGTTGCTGGAGGGCGCGCCCGTCCACTATCAAACAGCTGGCCTGGTGCTTTACCGCGAGACCGACACAGGTCGCCTCTGGGTGCAGGAAGGCGGCCCGGCCCGCAATCCGTACGGAAGCGGCGCTGCCGAGACCGTTGATTGGCCCGACCCCATGGCGGGGATTGAGGCGTCCGACACCGAGCGCGGCGCTATCGATCCGCATTCTGGTCATCAGTAGGAGCACGCCATGTCAGACCCCCACAGTGACAACCTCGCCGGACGTGATCCCTCCAAATCTGGGATCGCGAAGCTCATTTCTTGGTCGATTTCAAATCAGCTGATCGTGCTGACACTGGCCGCTGCGCTGGCCATATCTGGCTGGCTGGCGCTTGATCGCACGCCGCTCGACGCGGTCCCTGATTTAACCGATACCCAAATTATTATCCGAACAGACTTTCCAGGCCAAAGCCCGCAAATCGTTGAAGACCTGGTCACCTACCCACTCTCGACCAACATGCTCGGTCTTCCAAAAACAAAGGATGTGCGCGGCGCATCCATGTTTGGCACCAGCTTTGTCTATGTCATTTTCGAAGATGATGTGGATCTGTATTGGGCCCGCTCACGGGTCGTCGAAGCGCTTTCGCGGCTTGGCTCAGAGCTTCCGCCAGGCGCCGTGCCGCAAATTGGTCCGGACGCCACGGGCGTTGGCTGGGTCTATCAATACGCACTGGTCGACAAGACCGGTGGCACCGATCTGGCGCAGCTGAGATCCTTGCAGGACTGGTTCCTGAAACTGGAGCTGGCAGGGGTTGAGGGTGTATCCGAGGTTGCCTCGGTTGGCGGATTTGTACGGGAATATCAGGTCCTGATCGACCCCAACCGGCTGCGCGCCTACGATGTGCCGCTCCGCCGTATCAGCGAGGCGGTCAAAGCCGCTTCCAGCGAAGTCGGCGGACGCGTTCTGGAACAAGGCGAAAGCGAGTTTGTTATTCGCTCATCGGGCTATATCGATGACAAGGCCGATCTCGGAAATGTCGTTGTTTACGCGCTCGATGGAACGCCTGTTCTTTTGTCTGACGTGGCGCGCATCATAGAAGGCCCGGCGCTCCGGCGCGGCATTGTCGAGCTAAACGGCGAAGGCGAAACAGTTGCCGGTATCGTCATCATGCGAGACGGCGAGAATGCGTTGCAGGTTATCGAACGCGTAAAAGCAAAACTTGCAGACCTTCAGCGCGGCCTCCCGGACGGGGTAGAGATCGTCACGGTTTATGACCGCGCGCCCCTGATTGAAGGGGCGGTGGAATATCTTCAGCACAAATTGATTGAAGAAGGGATCGCGGTTGCGCTCGTCATCCTCATTTTTCTCCTGCATGTGCGCTCGTCTTTTGTGGCGATCATCACTTTGCCACTCGGTGTTCTGGGCGCATTCCTGATCATGTCCTTTCAGGGCGTGACCGCAAACATCATGTCCCTTGGCGGCATTGCGATTGCGATTGGTGCGATGGTGGATGCGTCTATTGTCCTGGTTGAGAATGCGAGCCGTAAACTCTCAGAACTCGATGAAAAGCCAGATGCCAAATTGCATCGCCAAACAGTGATCGCAGCGGCCCAGGAAGTCGGCCCTGGGATCTTCTTCTCGCTCTTGATTATCACAGTGTCTTTCTTGCCCGTCTTCGCGCTAACCGGTGAGAGCTTCCGGCTGTTTTCCCCCCTGGCCTTCACCAAGACCTATGCGATGGCGTTCGCCGCGATCCTGTCCGTTACGCTGGTGCCCGTTTTGATGCTTTATCTGATGCGCGGGCGAATGCGCCGCGAACAGGAGAATCCGGTCAACGCCTTTTTTGTTTGGATTTACAAACCGATTATTCACGCCGCGCTTCGCTTCAAATGGATCACGATTGCATTAGCGCTCGCCCTCACCGCAAGTGTCATTGTTCCGATCCAACGTCTCGGCTCGGAATTCATGCCAGCGCTTTATGAAGGCGAACTGCTATACATGCCAACGACGCTGCCTGGGGTATCGTCCACCAAGATGCGCGAAATCCTCGGACAGACGAACCGGGTAATGATGACCGTGCCAGAAGTGGAGCGTGTGTTCGGGAAAGCGGGCCGCGCCGACACAGCCACCGACCCGGCCCCGCTGACAATGATTGAGACCTGGATCAAGCTTAAACCCAAGGATCAATGGCGTTCCGGCATGACCGCTGATCGGATCATTGAAGAGCTAAATTCAAAACTGCAAATGCCGGGTTTGGTGAATTCCTGGGGGTATCCGATCAAGATCCGAATGGACATGGTCTCGACCGGCGTGCGGACCCCCATTGGCGTAAAAGTGACCGGTGACAATCTTGTCGAAATCGAGCGGATCGCGCGCGATATCGAGACTGCCATTGCCGACGTTCCGGGCACGCGATCTGCGTTCGCAGACCGGGTTCTTGGCGGCAAGTATCTTGAAATCATGCCCGATCGCGGCGAACTCGCTCGGCGCAATATCGATATGGGCGTTTTCCAATCTGTTGTGCAAACGGCCCTTGGCGGTATGCGCCTCGCCGAAAGCGTCGAGGGCCGGGAGCGATATGACATCATGCTCCGATATGATCGCCCGTTCCGCGAATCCAGCGAAGACCTGGAAGATATCCTCGTTCCGACCCCTACCGGCGCGCACATTCCACTCGGCGAGCTTGCGAGCATTACCTTTACGGAGGGACCTCCCATGATCCGTTCTGAGAATGCTCGTCTGACGGGCTGGGTTTTTGTCGATATTGCGGGCCGTGATATTGGCGGGTATGTCGCTGAGGCGCAAAGAACCGTCGCAGACGGTGTCGATCTACCGCCTGGTTATGCCGTATCGTTTTCTGGGCAATATGAGCAGATGCAAGAGGCAGGCGCGCGTCTTCGCGTCGCCATTCCGGCTGCGATTGCACTCATCTTCCTTCTGCTCATGCTGCATTTTGGGCGGCTCGATCGCACCGCCATCATCATGCTGTCACTGCCATTCGGCCTGATTGGAGGGCTCTGGGCCGTGTGGCTCGCAGGTTACAATCTGTCAGTGGCCGTTGCTGTCGGCTTCATCGCACTTGGTGGCATCGCCGTCGAAACCGCTGTGGTCATGCTCCTCTACATTGATGCTCAGGTGCGTGAAACGCAGCCGAAGACCAGGGCAGAATTATTCGATGCGGTCAGCGCAGGCGCTGCCATGCGCGTGCGGCCAAAACTGATGACGGTGACCACTATTTTTGCCGGTCTTGCGCCGATCTTCATTACCGAGGGACTGGGGTCCGACGTGATGCGGCGGATCGCTTTGCCCATGCTGGGCGGCATGACCTCTACCCTTTTGCTGACTCTGATCGTGATCCCTGCGGTCTACTATATCTGGGTCGGACGCAGCCTTTCCGCGCGCGCCGGAAACGCTTCCAAAGAAGCGCGCGCCATTCCCGTCTTACCTGAAGGAGACCAAGCCTAATGAAACTCTATACCTTACTTACAGTTAGCGCCGCAGCGCTGACCCTCGCCGCATGCGGTCAAACCGACAATGACGCGCCGGCATCCGATACAGCTTCCCAAACAGAGCCCCCAATGGAGATGGAGATGGCCGACGGCGAGATGATGGATCATTCCGACCACGACATGGGATCGAGCGATACTGGTCACGCCACCGGCGTCATCAAATCCGTTGGTGCCCAGGGCGACTTTTTGACGATCGATCATGGCCCGATTGATGGCATCGGCATGGGCGCCATGACCATGGGGTTCGACATCGCGGGTGATGTCGACCTTTCCGGATTCGAAGACGGCGACACCGTCAGCTTTATGGTCAAGAAAGGCCGTGACGGCTCTTACAGGATCACCGCAATCTGTGACACCGGCGCGGCGGGCGATGAATGTCTCGCAGGCATGATGGACCATTCCGGTCACGAGTAACACGACTGGGCGGCGCCCGTGAAAGCGCCGCCCTAACGGGAGGGTTGGACATGGCGGTTCTGAGATGGGCAGTGCGTATTCACAAATGGGTGGCGCTGATTGTCGGCCTGCAGATCGTGCTCTGGGTCGCCGGAGGCGTCGTCATGAGCGTCATCCCAATCGAGCAGGTCCGGGGTGAACATAAAATTGCGACGCAAACAGCGACGAGCGTTTCACCTACTGATATTATAACTCTGCGGAAGGCAGCGCAGGCCGCTCAGATTAATCAAGTCGCCGAAGCTTCAACAGGAACTGTGCTGGGTGAGCCGGTTTGGCATCTGAAAAGCCCGGACGGTATTTCCTTCACAGTTGACGCCAGGACCGGCGCTGTTCTTTCACCGGCGAGCGAGTTGCTGGCAACTCAAATCGCTCAGGCGGATTATTCTGGAGACGCAACACTTAGCGACGTAACCCTTCTGACCGACCCGCCATCGGAATACGGTAGGCCGGGCCCAGTTTGGCAAGTCGTATTTGCCGATCGCGACAGTACGACTCTATACGTTGATCCGGGACGTGCAGAGGTTCGCGCGCGCCGCTCGTCTACCTGGCGCTTCTACGACTTCTTTTGGAAGCTTCATATCATGGACTATGACGACGGAGATGATTTCAATCATCCTCTTCTGATCACAGCTGCGGGCGCAGCGATGTTTGTAGCTCTCTCAGGGTTCATTCTGCTGATTATCAAAATGCGACGTTCATTACTCGCCTGGAGCCGGCAGCGTAAGTCTTCGTCATGATCGGGACAGGTGATTTCAAAATTTCTCTACGGATTAAGTTCACCTTCAAATGCCGGTACCGGACGTGCTTTGGCGGCCTCCTCTGACAGCGCAAGTCCGTTAGTTGTAATATCATCGATCAACCATTTCATTTCCTTAATTTCGCGCCGCTGCGCTTTGATAATGTCGTCAGCCAATTCACGCACCCTTGGATCTGAGATGTCAGCCCGCTCGCTGGTCAAGATGGCAATCGAATGATGCGGTATCATAGCGCTCATCCAGGAGCGATCCTCTACCGTCGACTGACTGCGAACCAGCCAGAGGGCGACCACAAACATAAGACTGGCACCGACATATATCCCCAGGTTGATACGCCTGTCCTTATACATACCAAGCATAAAGCTGAGCATGATAATGGCCATCGCTGCGCCCATCACAAAAGCCATGTAAAATCGGGTCTCGCTCCATGTAAGGTGCGCCCATGTGAATGTGTTGAAGTACATGAGCAGCAGCATCACCGCTGTTGAAGTCGCGATCATTGCACCAAATTTCCAATAGGCTGACATGGAACTAACCCTCCGAATTTGCGTTGAACTCTAAAGCAAACACCTGAGGAGACATTCGGTTCCAGCCAAATTCAATCTCAGACTCTATTGACGCGTCAGGGAGCATAGCTATATACCCATACGGGGTATATGTTATAGGAGACATGATATGAGCAGCCTGGCAAAGCCAAGCAACGATACCGGGCGAAAGTCCGCGCAACTCTTTCGTATGGTGACTGAAGATCATGTCTGCCCCTATGGCTTGAAGGCTAAAGCTTTGCTGGAGCGCAAGGGTTATGTGGTACAGGACCATCACCTGAAAAACCGGGATGAAACCAACGCATTTAAGGCTAAGCATGATGTCCAAACAACACCGCAGACTTTCATTGGCGAGGACCGGATCGGTGGCTACGACGATTTGAAAGCTCATTTCGGAAAGCCAGTTAAAAAGGCTGGTCAGTTAACTTACACGCCAGTTATCGCGATCTTCGCCGTTGCGGCATTGATGGCGCTTGCAATTAGCTGGGCCTCATCTGGAACACTGCTCAGCATACGCGCCATTGAGCTCTTTATTGCTGTCAGCATGTGTATTCTGGGTGTTCAGAAACTGCGCGACCTATCAAGCTTCTCAAGCCAATTTCTCGGTTACGACCTCTTGGCCCAACGTTACGTGCGATATGCATACGTCTATCCGTTCGCTGAAACGGGCGCGGGCATCTTAATGATCGCAGGCGCGTTGACCTGGATCGCAGCACCAACCGCTCTGTTCATCGGTCTTATCGGTGCCGTTTCAGTCTATAAAGCGGTCTATATAGACAAGCGCGACTTGAAATGCGCCTGCGTCGGCGGCGACAGCAACGTGCCGCTTGGCTTTGTGTCCTTGACCGAAAATTTGATGATGGTGGCCATGGCCGTCTGGATGGGTACAAAGGCATTCGCGCTCTAACCACGGCGATTGCCAGAGACTTAAGAGCGGTCTGTTCGCACAAATCACGGCGTGGGATTATCGGAGGTAAGCCAGTTTTCCCAGCAGTCGGCCTTCCTACGCTTTGACACGGGCGCAGGATGAGAGTCGACTGATGGCCTTAGGGCCCCAATGAAAGCGTCAAAACAGATAGGCTGCAACCTAATTAAGTCGAAAATTAATTAGACTGCAGCCTATTGATCGAATGATAACTATTAGGCTATAGTCTATCTTTTCCATTGACCTTGATAGACTGCAGCCTATGAAAAAACACCTTACACGCGCGCGCGACGCACTTGATGGACGCCTGTCACCGATGCGTCCAACGGATCGTTTTACTGTTCCGCCGAAAGGTTGGATACGCGCGATCCGAGACGCACTCGGCATGTCTGGTGCACAGCTTGCTGCAAAGCTAGGGATGAAGCCACCAAGCGTTGTTGCGCTTGAACAATCTGAAGCGGCGGCCACGATCCGCCTGGAGACGTTGCAAAAGGCGGCAGCAGCGCTCGATTGCGAACTGGTTTATGCCTTGGTACCCCGAAAACCATTGGAAGAAATCGTCCAAGATCGCGCGAGGATGATCGCGCTTCGAGAACTCGGCGGGATTGCCCATTCGATGGGACTTGAAGACCAGGCGGTCCCAGATGAGCTTGAAGAGCGCATCAATCGCTTTATCGAGCAGTCGCTGCGCGATCGAGACCTTTGGGACGAGTGATGAGTGACTTGTTCCAGGAACCCGATGATGCAACACCCTTAGTGCCCGCCGAGCGGGATGGGCTAAAGCTGACATGGATTACCACCCGAGCTGATCTAAACGCTGCGGAACAAGACAATATCGATGCTGGAGCGGCATGGGCTTTTCGCAGTCGAAGGGCCAACATATTGACCGTTGCCTTTTCGATCGCGCTTCACCGACAGATGTTTGGACAAGTTTGGGATTGGGCAGGCCACTATCGCACGACCGAGCGAAACATCGGTATTGCGCCATACAGAATTGGCACTGAGACCGCGCAACTCTTTGATGATGCAGCATTCTGGGTCGCAAACGAGACCTATGAGCCTGACGAACTTGCGGTGAGCTTGCACCACCGCTTAGTCTTTGTACATCCTTTTCCGAATGGAAACGGACGCCATGCGCGCATGATGGCGGACCTCCTCATCCGTCGTCTTGGCGCACCGCCCTTCTCTTGGGGCAGTAATAGAGATGACGGCGTCATCCACGACATTGGCGAGCTTCGCAAGCGATATGTCTCAGCGCTGCGAGCGGCAGACGGCAATGATTATGAACCATTGATTGCCTTTGCACGATTATAAGTAATTCCTGATCATGCTCGACGTTGGTCTACTTTTTCGCTAGTATATTACCATGAGCGATCAACAATACCCTCCAGATGATCACGCCCATTGGGGGCTGTCTACGGCGTCTATCGACGAGATGCCGCCGGAGGATTTCGAGGTTGACTACACTGACGGATTTGATTTTTCGCTCAAGAACCTAATGATCATGTTCGGTGTAGGACTCATTATAATTTTTATGATGTTCGTCGTATTGTCCTAATTCCTATTTCGCAGACCTAAGCCTCCGATCTTCTTCAGCTTTTTCTGCTTCGACGCGAACCAATTCTTCAAAACGCTCATCTCCCATGACGGCGCGTGCATTCTCTTCACCGCCGGCCCAGTCAACGTACGAGTCGAGCCCATACCGTTGAACATGCGCTTCCCCATTGGTGATGGCCGTTTGGTGAGCGACGTCATCTCCTGATCCTCGGACATACTCTTGAACCTCACGTTGTTGCCCGATCATATCTGTGAAACGTCCGTCAACGGCTGTGGATGTCGGCGTCTCAACGGGCGTTGATCGTTCGTCAAAGCGAATACTGCGAGCGGAAGCAGCGCTCTCGAATGCGGCACTCTGAGCCGCTTCGCCAGAGAACGATCCGATCGGCGCGTACGCGCGGCCCGCAGGCTGGGAAAAGCCGTTCGGAGCGCCAAATGACTCTGGCCTCAAACGGCTCTCGAAGAAACCGGATTGAACGGCTCGCTGTTCAGCGCGTCCCATGTCGGAAGATGACAGGTCAACCCAATACTCCTGAGCCTCGCGTGTCGAAACGGTTCGACCATTCAAATTTGAGAGATGGCTAACCAGAAATGTCTCAAACGCCGCGACCTCGTTCGCATTGATGGATCCCCCGCGTCCCATTCGATCATCGGCGCTCGCAGTATAAGTCGATGCTTCTGTGTAATAGGCCTCAGCCTGCTGCCTTGCTTCTTCGCCGCGCCTAAAGTCAGCCGAGGTCTCGCGTGCGAGTGACAAACCTTCCTGGTGTTGTTGTCGTTCCATCACGCTCTCAGCATCGCGCACGAACCCACTCAACTCGTCGCGATACTGCTGCCCTTCATCATATGAGGAGCTGTCTGTCGAACTTCGGTCTGAATTAAGAGACCCAGATTCGCTAACGCGATAGCCTTGGTCAGCGCGGTTCTCACCTCGTTTGATCAATTCACCTTGAGTTCCAAGACCACCATTTAACCCTCCTCGACCGCCTCCTCGTCCAACTGAGCGGTTTCCTTGACCTGGGGCTCTCGTGCTTGGTCCGCCGCCAGTTGAACCACCAAGTCCAAAACTCGCGTTTAGTCTCGCGCTTTCAGCTTCCGTTATGCTGGCACTCTTACCGTTAAACTCATCCAAGCTCAGGGTCATCGAGCGCCCAGCTCTGAGTGCATCGAGACGGCTATCCTGGTAACTACCATAATCGGCAGCACTTTGGGTTAGAGCAGCCCCACGCTCGGACAGCACCTGGGCGTCTTGACTGTCCATACGAGACAACATGTCGGTGAGGCGCGACAGATCTGTTTCTGTTTCTCCGTAGAATTTGGATGCGCTCTCACGGCGTGTGTCGCCCTCGGAGCGATAGACCGAGCGCCCGATAGACGTCATCGCATTGGAATCGAGCGAGGTCGCGAAACCAGATTGATACCGGCTATGGCCTGCCGTCTCATCAACGAGCGACACGCCGCCAGATGTACGCGTCCAGTTGCGCCCTTCGGGATCTCTGTAGCTGGCATGTCCGACATCATATGAGGGACTAAGGCGGATCTGCCCGGCAGTTGCATTGCCAGCTGATGATGTCATCAAAGTCTGATTGCCAATATGCGCGTTGCCGAACCCAAGATTTCCCGTTGCCGCTTCAGCAGCCGCCGTCTGAGACGCGCTTTTGACCGGGGCCAGAAAGCTTTCGTGCAAACGCCCGACCCCAACCGCGATTCCCGGCCCCGCCGCAGCGAGAAACGGGATCATTGTGATGAGCAACCCGCCAATACCGGACAAATCAGCAGCAGTGGCTGACATGCCAAGCGAGGTTTGGATTGTTTGCCCAAGCGTTCCCGGCATTTGCGCAGACGCATTGATCGCATCATATCCTTGCCGCGTGATGATATAGTGAATGACCGCGAAGAGCGGCCCCCACATTTGCAGGTAAAGAAACCCCGCAAAGTATTTCTGCATGAAGCTGAACCCGATGTTCGGGAGCAGGAAGAAAGGCGCAATGATCGGGAAGATCGCGATCACGATCACGGTGATCGCGATATAGAGAAAGTTGACGAACTTCTCGGCGATCGCGCCAAGCACGGTATAATTCCATTTGGCTTGCTGCTCAGCGCGCGCGGCGGCATAGGCTTCGACCGCCGCCGATGCATCTGCCCGCGCCGAATAGTCCACCACCGCATCCATCGTCGAGTTCACAAGGATCGCTTGCTGGGCGATTTGCTGAGCTGATTGTGAGACGCCAACAAATTGCTGATAGATGATTGGAAGCGAGGAGAGCATCACCGCTCTTGCCTCAGCATTGGTCAGATGCGGCTTGGAAAGCTGCGCCTGACGGTCGATTGTGTTGTCGGCCGCGGCGGCAAGTCCGGCAGAAATGCCGGTCCAGGCATTCGCGCAGGTTTCAACGGTGACGGTGCCGTCGGCCAGTTCATAGCGTGTGAAGAGCGCCGGCGATGCTGACGTCGCAAGCACGGGCGCAAGATCGGTTGCGGTGACAAGATCATCGATCGCGGTCAAGCCGGCGTTGATGTCCGGGAAGACGCAGTCTCTTGTGTAGCCGATGAGGTTGCGCGAGAACCAGGTGTCGACCGCGCGCCAGTTGTTCAGGGAAGACTGAACCTGCAAGGCATATCCAAAGCCGTGCGTTGAATAGGCCATATCGGCCGGTTCGGCGAACAAAGTCTCGAACGCACCTGTGAGCGTGGCGCCAATGGTCGTCGTGATCGACGCCGGTACCGCAAGGCCTATGGGCACATTGTTAACGGTCGCAACAGGGGTTCCGGAGACCCGATCCGTCACGGTTACATTCACAGTTGGGACGAGCAGCACCAGATAGATAACGGTCGATTTCACCAGAAAGTCGAAACCGGCCTTGAAGTTCATGCTGACCGCGACTTGCCAGGCTGCGAGCGCAAGGCCGATGATCAGGACAACGCGGATCAATGACGCAAACGCGCCTGAGCCCGTAAAAGCGGCAACGGCATTTAGAACATCGACGATGAATTCGCCGCCTCCGGTGACGATAACTTCCATCAGCCGGCTCCCTTAAGAAGCTCAAGCTCCAGTTCGATCCGGATTGTCAGCAGTCGAAGGGCGCGCGCCTCTCCGGCCCCTAGCGAGATGTCCTTCAAGCGATCCCTTAGGAGACGGGCGCGCGACAACCTATGTTGCGGATTTTCGGTCTGGTCCATGACGAGAAACTCAGAGAGCACCGATGCAGCCGTTTCCAAATGACGTTGACCGAACACACCTTTGGAAACCATCATTTCACCAAAGGAGACCACAACGCAGAGATGGCCGTCGATCAGGGAGAGACGCTCAGACCAATCCTCGGTACGGGCGCAGATCGCGTCCCACAAAGCTTTGGTATAGGCGTCTATCCGGCACTCACAGGCGCGGCCCCGAACAGCGGCAGAATCAATGCACGCATTGAGACGATGTTCGCGCGCCGCCCGCTCCTCATGCGAAAGATGTTCAAGACTGAGAATCATCGTGACTGCACCGCGTCGGCGAAGCGCAGCGAGCCCTGCATATCGACGGAAAGCCGCCCGGCAATGATGCGTTCCAGAGTTTGGGTTTGTTCCATCACCGCAAGCCACCCGCCGACTTCTGTGGCGGCAACGGCGCGTCGAGCGCGCAGCTTTGTGCGCAGTTCGGAGATCGTGGATTGGACCTGCTCACTATCATACACGCTGATACGCCCTTCGGCTTTCAGCGCCTCTTCAATCGCGTCCAGACCGCGTTCTAGATATTCGACGACGAGAACGCCGGCTATGACATCGGCATAAGCTGCGAGCGGATTGCCAGCCTGATTGTTGTATTGGGTATGCACGACCAGCATTTTGTAGACGGGCATCGGCGCGAGATTGACGAAATCAATCTCTTCCGGCGTCAACGCCGTTCGCGTCCGCGCTTTCTCAGTGATGCTTCCAAGCAGGAGATCGACCCGTGTGCGGAAGCCTTCATTTGCCGGAATGGTGATGTCGGTTCGCGCGGGACGCAGGCATTGATCGATCTCATCACAGCGATAAAGCGTGAGGCTCCCGCCATCGAGGAGCGCGTTGAACGCGTCGGTCGTCATCGGGATCGGCGGAAACGGCGGCACAGTTGTTCCGGCATCATCGGCATAGATGATTTTCATGCCGACCATGGACATGAGGAATTCTGCATAGTCTCGGTTTGTGGTGAGCCTCGCGTCTTTCAGCGCCAACCAGACCCGATTGGTGTTCTCTTCATTCTGGCGTGAGAAGGCCTCGCCCGCGCCATCAATGACGCCCTGCTTGTCAGCATCCATGCCGCATTTCTGACGGGCATCCGCGCCGTCTTCATAGGTGCCCGAGGCGAGACCTGCGATCCGGCAGAGATAGTCAGATTTGCCTTGGGCGCGGTCATGGACTTCGCCCAGCAGGCTTTGCGCCGCCTCGCAGCTATCCATATTCCAGGAATTGATCGTGTTGGCCCTCTCTTCCAGATCCGCAAGAATACCGCCAAGCTCGGGGCTGACCGCATCGATCCCGGCTTTGAAGATCAGGCCAGCGCTATCCGCGGCGACGGCTTTTAGAAAATCGATGAACTCATCGGCATCGATGAAGGAAAATCCACCTGCGAAGAGATCAATGCCGCCGCAGCCCGCGCGATAGGACGGAAATTGAATATCAATCGGGTCGAGCGTTTTGCGCGGGGTGCGCAGATAGATCTGGCCAAGCGTATAATATCCGCCGCTTTGCAGATCATGTGAGCTTGGGCCCGAGACATTGCCATAGCCGTTCAAGTCTTCCCAGAACTCGGTCATGTCTTGGCCGAGCTGCGCCGATGCGGGCGCGCCAAGCGCCCATGCCACGCCAAGGGCTGCGATCCATTTAGTCCAGGTCATGCGCCTCTACTCCATATTCTTCGCCCGGCGCCATCGTGGTGAGGGCGCGGATGCGATATTCCAGTTCTGAGATGGTCAGCAGGCCATAGCCTACGGGGATCACCTCACCGGTTTCTGCGTCATACAAGGCGACGGCGGGCGTCACATCGGCAAGACCCATGCGGGCGCGCTGGCCGGTATCGACCTGGTAGCCCTCAAAGCCGGCAAGCGGCCTGCCATCGACTGAGACCGGCAGGATGGTGAGGCCATAGCGGTCCGCAAAGCCGCCAAGGATCTGCTCATAGACAGCGCAAAAGTCGCACGTCCCCGCGCCAAAATAGAAAATCCCGTAGCGGTCTTTAATGGCCTCAATGCTCGCGGTTTCAGCGGCCCGCTCAATGTCGCGCTCTGCCTGACGGCCGAGCTGACTGGTGGGCCAGTCAACAGATTCGTCCAAGTCCGGGTTGGACCAGACCACCCGTTTCCACTGGGCGGTCATATAGGCGGCATTATCGACCCAGCGTTTTTGCAGCCGCATATAGCGCTCAACATTGGCCGGCGTCGGATCGAGGACCATGGCAGCCTTCGCCTCATCGAATATGGCGCGCTCAGTCTCAAGACGTTCACTGGCGCTCGGCGCGACAACGACTTCAGACTCGACCGGTACTTCTTCGACTGGGTCCGAAACGGCTTTGTCCGGATCGCAATAGAAGTGATAGCCAAGATCACGATCGCAATAGACTTGTGTGTCGCCATTCGGCTCGGCCGCTACGGGCAGCGCCGCAGATGCGAAAATCGAGATAGCGATGAGCGATCTAATTGCCATAGTTTCGAAGCCTTTCCTGCATGGCCGCAGAAGCATCCACTGGATCGGGCAAGGTGAGGCTGGCCTCCAGGTCCTCGTAGAATTCTGAAAGATCCATCGCGCCGATATCGAGCGAGGCGAATTCATCGACGGTAAAGCCAGAACAGTCCGGGCTTTTGACATCGCCATAAGCGCGCCCAAGCTGCGCCCGGCCTTGTTCGGTGAGGATGCGTGAGAGGCGCGAGCCATGACAGCAATAGCTGCGCTTCTTTTTCAGGCAGACGCCAAAGAAGGTTTTCTCATCGCAATAGGTCCCGACATAGGTGCATTCATGCAGGCCTTGGCTTTGGGCCAGCCTTTGCTCGTCGGCATTGCACTGGTTGAGGCCAAGATCATTGAGGATGCCTTCATCCTTGCAGCAATTGAACGCGCCAAAGACCGCCTTGCCGCATTGCAGGTTCTCACCGTCGAAAATGGTCAGCGAATCCCCGTCCAATTGTTCCGCGCCTTCGAACACCGCCGCAAAAGCCGCCGTCGCCTCTTCGAACTGATCAGACGGTTCAGGCTCAATCGCCGGGAAACAGTCGCCCGTGATGCAATAAACATTTTGGGCGCAGACCGAGACAGTTCCGGTTTGGATCTGATTTGCCGGGCAGGCATATTCATGATGCTCGGAGATGCAGGCTCCTGATGGATCGTTGGACAAACAGGTCGTCTGAACGAGATCGCAGCCAGGATCGGGCGGTGCACATGTATTGAAAACGTCGCCGCCCATCACTTCGCACGCGGCCTGCATGCGGACGCGCCAACATTCGCCGCCGACGGGCAGATAACGCCCTTCACTGCGCCCAAATGCGGTCCAATGGGTCAAGCCGCATTGCGCCTTCGTCTGCCCCCGGCACGGCGTCCAGGACCCCGTCGTGAAAGCGGCGGTTAAATCGGGATGATAATCGATGTAAGACGCATAATCGGCAGCCCCGTTCGGGGCGCCATAGCCGCTCACCTCGGGACCGGCGATGCAGGTTTGGGTGAGACTGGTGCATTCCGGACGCGCGGCAAAACTTGCGCAGGTCTGAGGCTGCAATTCAAATCCGAGTTGCCGTGTCTCGACCCGCACCGGAATGCTGGTCGAAATCTGGCGGTCACAGGCAATCTCCCATTGGGTCACTGGGATTCGCCTGATGATTGTTGTTGCTGAGACTTGCGTACAGCCCTGGACATTCACAAGCCAGTCGCGCTGCCCCCGATCAAGCGTGGTATAGATCCATTGGGTGTCAACGCGCGGGCGGCCTGTATAGTCGCAGGTCTGATCTTCCATCCGGCTGGTGCCAGAGACCTCGCAGCCATAGCTTGTCGAGCTTTCGCCATAGACCGCGCTATCGGTGCAGGCGCCATATTGGCCAGCAAGTCCCAGATCACTTCCAACCACAGCGAGCGGATCGGCTTCAACGGCAAGCCCGGCGCTCAAGATGCTCCGCGCCTCGGCCTCATTCATATAGTTCGGGCTGACAGCGCGGGTATAAGCCACGCCTGCGCCAGAATCACTCGACAGCGCTGTGCTTCCTGCCGTCTGCAGGGCGCTCTCATTGCCATAGAAAGACATTTCAGGTGGCGCATCACTATAAGACGGCAAGGCTTCGACCGCAGTCGGATCGATCAGTTCCTGGCCGCCTTCAGGGAAGACGTCGCGCACAGAGTCCTGGCCTTCTTTATAGGCGTCCTGGGCGAGGCTTGGCACGGCCAACAGACCGATCCAGCCTGCAAGAAGGCATACGGCGCGGATCATGGCACCGCCGCCAAACGCGCCAAAGCTGCGCGGGCATGCGCCGGGGCGACCGCCCCTTGCTCGCCGAGAAGTCGAAGCGCGGCCTCGACGGAGATATTGCCCGAGACCGTATCGGCCTCCAGCTGCCGGCAGGCAAAGCCGTCACAGACCGGCTCGCCAGTCAGCACGGCATAGGTCGGCACTTGCGTTACGCCGAGCGCCTGAAAATAGCGCGGATCCACACTGATACCGACCTGATCGCCTTCTTCAAACAGAGCGCGAATGCGGGTCGCAAAGCTCGCATACCCGCCGCCATAAAAGCCGCGCACGACAACTACGCCGCCCGCCTCCTTCGTCTCGCGAATGATTGAGGTCAGCGCCGCGTCCGGCATGGAGAGGCTGACAAAACTGACAAAAAGCGGGGCCTCACCGGACTCCCGGCGCGCGCCCCGCGCGACATCTCCGGCCGCCGCCGCAAGGGCCCCAGCATCTATACTGCCGTCCGCGTCAAAGAAAGACCCTTGCCCTCCAGCGCCTTGCGCCGCCAATCGATCGCCGACGCGCTCGTTCAAAGCCTTTGCCTCAGCGCTAAATCGTTCGGCTTCCATCAGGATCGCGTCAATATCCACGTCTGTGCCGTCCGGGCGCTCGGCCACGAAATCCCGCGCGAGCTGTTCAGCCTCGCGGCGGATATCGCCGAGTTCTTCCTCGCGAGACTGGGGCTGCGCAATCAGGCCAAGGCCGAGCACGATCATTAGAAGCGCGGTTAGACGTGGGGCGTTGAAGATATGCATCATGATCAGCCGGCGCAGCAATTGCGCTTCCCCCAGTATAAATAGCCAAAGTCTTCTCCGATCACGGGGCCCCATTTCAGCGATTGCCAGACCATAGTGGACCGCCCGACCGGAATGCAGGCGCGCAGCGAGCCGCGGGTCACCGGGACCGGCACTGTTGTCTGAACGCGCCACTGCGATTTGCGCCAGACGGGCGCGTATTGGTCCTGACAGAGCACAGCTGCATCCGAGCCCGCCGCGCGCGGTGTCAGACCAAGCCGGTAATTATGATAGAGGAGCCGGTTCGCGGCGAGCACCGAGCCCATAGGCTGGCCGGTCTGGACCGGTATGTTCTGGGTCAGCGGATAGACATTGCCCTGACAACCCGAACACCAGAACAGCTCATCAATGGGTTTGCCCGCTGTGGCGGCGACGCAATCAGCCGAGCAGGCCAAGAGCGCGACCGGATTAGCGAAGGCAGCGGCTTCCGGGTTCATAATCATGGAGAGGCCATCATCATGCCAGAAGGGATCAAGCTCTGAGAGCCAGGCAATATCCCATTGCGGGCCACGCACGCAGGCCGCATCAGTGATCAGCTCCAGCATGCTGAAGAGCGGATAGATGTACCAATGGGCTTCCCAGACGCCTTCTTCGCCAACGCCCTGATCGCGCTCGGCGCGGCCATGGCCGCGCGGCAAGACGCCCGGCATGACAAAGCCGCCCAGGTTTGGAAAGCAATAAGGCTGCATGGTCACATCGGCTAATCGGGAGGGCTCCCACCATCCAATCGACAGGCCGACCCGCAGGAAAAGTGGCGGCGGCGCCGGACACGTACATAAGGGACTTGAAGGGTTCTCCGTATCTGGCCTTGAAGACGGCACGACCGGGATGGAGCCGACCGTGATCGGGAACATGCAATCCCAGCAGACATCTGTGATCGGATTGATCATCCGGCCTGAGCAAATCGCTTCAGACACCTCGCCAAGGGCGCTGGAGCCGCCCTCCTGGGCATGCGCCGGGCTCAAGAATAATGCGAGGCTGGCCGCTAGAATGGCGGCGAGACGTGAGATCAGCGGTGTCATGGCGCCACCTCTTCGACCCGAAGCATTCTGCCCTCCTGACGGATCCGCGCGGGCACAGATGTGACCCCGAACTTGGCGGTGATGAGCCCGCGCTGATCGAAATAGACTGGCTGCTGGATCTCTTGCTCCAGCTCGAACGGCGCGCCACTCACCAGAATAAGCTTCGCGCCCCAAATGGAGGCGTCCGCTTGGGCGAGCGCCCAGTCCACTTGTTCGCGGTCATCGCCATCGACCAAAAGCAAAGGTGTACGCATGGCCACAGCATCGAGCGGATTGACGCTTTGGCCTGCCGCGATGATGAGGCGGCCTTCGGTATCGGTGATGTCTTCCGGCGCGGTCCAGGACGGGTCATAGGTCCAGGATCGTGGTTCTACGGTGCGGGTGATCCCCGGCACCGGATCGGGTCTGATGATCTTGGCTTTGGCGCGGTCGACAAATTCGTGTTCGAGCCGGTCCAATTCGCCGCTGGCGCGCATCTCTCCAAGACGGCGCTGGATCTGGTGCAGCAGGTCTTCTTCTGTAATCTCGAAGGTCTCGCCATAGACGCCGAGATCTTCCGCACTCGCGCTCCAGCTAAAGGAGAGGGCGAGCGCGGCCAATAATGCGGCCCTGCCCAACATAACCAATCTCCTTATATCTTGAATCGAAACTGTCCGGGCTCGGCGACCAGACGAAGAACAACCCCTCTGGCACGGTGCCGGGATCGACTGGCGTGACATTGGGATTTGCGCCGGTCAGCGCCTTATTGGGTCCCAGCCGCTCGCCATTGATCGCAACGTCCACCCCTTCATGGGTCACCATGTCCCCGCCGACGCCGCGCACGATTTTTACAAAAGCGATATCCTCTGGATAATAAGGGTTCGGGCCCGGCGTGAACGCCACCATATCGCCCTTGCCGGGCAACACGCCTTTCTCGACAATAAACGCCCAATGCGGCAGTGACTGGGTTTGATTGATCAGAATGTAATGGGTCTGGCTCCAGGCATAGATGGCCTTCAGCACCCCGAGCGCGAGAATGACCGCGCAGACGATCAGCCATTTGCGCAAGGGGGGCCGCGAGCGCTGCGCAGAGGTGGAAACGGCGGTCATTCTTCACCCTCCATGTCTGCGATCAGGGCGTCGCCAAAGCTTTCCGGGCGTGCGGTCGCTTCAGGAGCGTTCACCCCCAAAGCGACCGATTGAGCGCCCGTGCTTCGTGAGACCGGGTCAGAGGACCGTTCTCGCGCGCCCAAACTTGCTCGGACCGTCTCTGTGAGGTCCGGGATATCACCTGCCAGCACCGCTTCTTTCACGACAACGATGTAGCCTTGCGCCTCAAGCGCCTGAAGCGAGGTTTCAATCTCGGTCGCGACTGTGTCGATCCAGACTGATGCGCTCGTCTCGCTCGCATTTTGTGCGAGCAACCAATCGCGCTCTTCTTCAATCAGTGTCTTCACCGAGACCGAGACGAGCTTGGGTTGAGCGCTCCATGTCCGAAGCGACGCGGCTAAAGCGATCACAGCCAGGCAAAGCGCGACGCCTGCCGTTATTTCCGCGAGCGAGACAGACCGGCTCATGACACCCGCTCCCGCTCGGCGGCGCGCATCGCGAAGAAGGCCGGCAGTCTTAAGAGGCAGACAATGACAAATAGTCCGAACAGAGCGAGCCATAAGCCGTCCAGAAGCGCGTCACGGTTCTCGCGCCAGATTACGTGGTCGATGAAGTTCTCGATGGTCATCAGGCCATCGCGAAGATCAAAACCGCGATAGAGGAGCGGGATGGCGACAAGTGCACCGAGCGCGACGAGAGCATTCTCGAACGCCCACGCGGCCGACTTCATGGCAAGACGGAACCGTTTATGCGTGAGCCATCTCAAGCGGGAAAGACTTGCTTGTTTCATGCGATGTCTCCTTTGCTCGCGATCAGTGTGACGGCGTCAGCGATCGGCACATTCATTTCCGCCAGACGTTTGAATTCGGCGAAGACTTCTGGGTCGGATGAATAGGCAACAAGGCTGCTGGCATCGAGCGCCAGGCGCCCAAGGCAGCGAAACCCGCCCGCGCCTCGGATGAGCGCTTCGGAAAACGCGCCTTTCACGGTTTTGAGGGATTTGATCGCCGCCTCAAGACCGGGATCGAGTTCCACCAGGCTCGCGGCGCGCAATTGTTCGACCGCGTCATCCTTCATGCGCATGAAGATGGTCCAGTCAGAGTTCTGGAAAGCGAGCTTGGCACCTTCAGACTTGTTGACGTCTTCAATCGACTGGGTCGCGGTAATGAGGGCGGCATTATACTTCCGACAGCGCCGGGCAAAGCCTTCGATAAATCCGGCAGCTTCGCCATCACCAAGAATTTGCCAGGCTTCATCCATCATAAGGACTTTGCGCTGGGACCGATTGGTGCGCATGGTCGCGTCGACCAACAAAAGTAGGCAGTAAATGACGAGGCGGCGCAGCTGTTTGTCGGTGCCAAGTTCGGAGAGCTCATAGACGGTGAAAGGATTGTCGATGCGGATGCTTGCGGGCCGCGCAAAGAAGTCGCCATAGGCCCCGTCTGAGCGAAACGGCGCCAAGGCTTGCGCCATATCCGCGCCGCGCTCTCCATGGGATTTGAGGCGCTCAACCACATGGTCAGGTGAGCCGGCGCCGCGATGATCGGCCCAGACGCTTTCAACGACCTCCATCATCAGACCGCGCTCAGCGGGATCGGGTTTCTCTCCCTGAAAGGCTGCTTCCAGCATGAAGCCGGTAATGCCGACTTTGGCGTCGCGCTCGCCGTCGGAATCCAGCCCATCGCCGAACAGGCTGAACGGGTTGAGCGAGACCTTTTTCTCCGTTGAAAACGTCACGCATTTGCCGCCCTGTAGCCGCGCGGACTGAGCAAAAGAATAACCATCATCCAGCACGACCACGACATCGCCAGTGGCGGCATGGGCGCTCGCGAGTTCCTGCAGCAAAACAGACTTGCCAGAGCCTGACGCGCCGAAGATGCCGACATTGTGGTTGCCTTCCCCGACATTCTGGAAGGGCGACCACATCCAGGGCTGGCCGCGGCGGCCAACCATGAGCAGAACCGGTTGATCAGAGCCGCGCGGCTCGCCATGCAGCGGGGCCAGCGCGATTGCGGTCTGGGCCACCATGCGCCGGGTCAGTTGCAGTGTCTTGAGATCTTTGATCGCGCCGTCCCCGCCATTCATCGGCATACAGGCGGCGAGGAGCGGTCTCTGGATGCGGCTGCCTTTGGCGATGTCGAGGCCGAGATTCTTATAGATCGAGCGCACCGACCGGTCGGCTTTCTCAATGTCTTCAGCTGGCGCGAGCACGCCGACGGTATGGGCGGCGCGCACAAGCCGATCGCCGGATTGAAGCTCGCTCACCACATCGCGCCAATCCTGGGCTTTTTCTCCGAGCGATGGATCGATTTTCGCCATCGGGCCTTCAGCAGAGCGGACCGAAGAGGCAAGCTTGGTCGACGCATAGGAATTCGTAAGATCTGCGCCGCCAAAGCTGAGGGTCATGCAGGAGAGCACTGAGCCGGAATGGCGCAGCGTGTCCGTGGTCGGATGGCCGATCAGGAGCGGCGCGGTCCAGCTGGAAATTAGCTGCGGATAGGCGCGGATCTGAAACATGCGCCATTCAAAAGCATCGCGCTCAACTTCCAGGGATCTCGGATTAAGCGTCTCGGTTTTAACGCCGAGCCCGCTGGATCCGACGGCATATTCGGTATCATCGCGAACGCATTGAACATCCAACATGCGTTTCTCATCGAAGCGCGCTTCAGTGCCCCATGCGCCGCGTCTTGGATTGAGCACATCATCCATGAGGGCGACGAGGCCTGAGCCATCGAGGCGGCCATGCGCCACGCGCGCGGTCCCGAGCGTGCCCTCCAGTTTATCGCGCAAAGCCTGAAGCTCGAACACATCCGCGGCGCTTGGTTTGCCGGGAAAGGACAGCGCCACGAAGGCGCGCCATTCGCGCACCAGAAAAGGCGATGCATTGGTGAGGCTCGTCCAGGCGGCTTTTTCAAGTAGCTCAGCGCGCGCGTCGGCAATTGCGCCGTAAACACCGCCGCGCGCCCGGCGCGGGGCCGCCCAGTCTTCAATGATGGGCGCAATACGTGGGGAAGACCAATTGATGAACTGAACCACGCCCCGCGTCATTGAGTCTTCGGTCGCCCACTCTTTTAAGAGCGAGATGAAGCTGTCATCGCCATTTGCGACCGGGGCGAGTTCAACAATCCACCCGGTCGAGGCGCGATTGTGAAAGAGCATGGTTTCTGGATCATACATGCGGTAAGGCAACATCGCGCTCAGCCGGTCGCGATGTTCCAACTCCCGGAAGCTCTCAACAAACCCGTCCGCCCCGAGAAGCCCGCCGCCGATCCGTCCGAGCCAGGCTGAAGCGCGTTCCAGAACACCGCCAATCTTGGCCTTATCGGGCGCGTAGCCTTCTTCGCGCGCAGCGGCGTCTGCGTGATGGTGATCATACGCCATCAGTCGAGCACCCAGTCGGCAGGTTCAACTTCGAGCCAGATGATTTTGCGTTCATGGAAAACGCCGCGAGCATCAACAAAGGCCGAAATCACCACAGGTAGAATTTTTGCAGCTTTTCGCCGTGGGCCGGTCTCGGCAGCCTCGACGAAGGCTGGTATTGGGTCGCTTGTGATCTCTTCCTTCGACGGCGAGACCCGGCGCGTGGCTTCACTCACAGCAGATGCGGTGATGACGGTGGTTGTTTCAGCCCCGCCCTTTAGCGCGGTCGGCACCCCGCGGAAGGGGTCCACAAGTTCGGTCACCCGCTCGTCAGGCGGTATCTCGACGCCGTTATGGCTGACTATGGTCCGAGTTACCCGTCCAGCGGTCAATGACGCAGCGCTGATCCCAGTTTCCTTGAACTCTGAAACATCAGAGTTTGCGTCTAAAGCCTTGACGTCGCTGAGCGCAGAGACGTTCAGAGCGTCGCTTAAGCGCTCACCGCCCGTATCAACGGATGCGGTTAGCAGCGGTGCGGGCTCTGGGGCCGGCTCGTCGGATAAGCCGGTTTCTATCACATCGCCAAGCCTGTCGCGCAGAACGGCAAACTGCGCGCTGGCGGCAGCTTCTGGAAAGGCGGATAAAAAGGGATCATCTTCCCGGGCACTGTTGGCGTCCGATCTGCCCGACATCACCGCATCAATGCTGAAGGCGCTTGGACCGCCGAGCACGGCGCTGGCGGCAAGCGCCTGCTCGTCTGCAAAGCTCGTCTCAAGGAAGGGGCGCCCCTGCTCAATCTCGCTTTCGAAAAAGTCCCGGTCCAAGGGGCGCACATCTTGTAAGAGCTCCGGCGTTGCCGAGAGCGGCAGCGTCTCGATTGGATATCCTGATACGGGGCCGGCCTCTGCCGGATCGCCGCCAAGTTCGGTGATGGTGATCTGATCGATCGTATCGGTGCGGGCGCAGACCCCGTCCTGGCGCTGACAGCTCCAGTCCTGAAACCATGTTGTTTCTGATGAGAGGACACCGCCAAAACTTGAGCAGCCTCCAAGAGAGAAGAGCGTTAAGACAATTAAAGACAGACGCATGGGTTTGGCTCCTTGGAAGGCTCAGCTCATCAAATTTGCCGTGCTTGAAACGGCGACGGCGGATGAGAGCGTTTGAGAGAGGGCGAAGGCGACCGCGGCGCTTAAGGCTGCGAGGTAGACACCGATGCTGTGCTGGCGGGTTGCAAAAGCGCGGATGGCAGCGACGGCGAGGCTTCCGGCAATCAGCGCAGCGGCGGCGAGGTATATCGTGTCGAAGCCAGCGCTCCGGTGCATGAAAGCAAGGCTCGCTGCGAGCGTTCCAATCACCATCATGATCAGATTGTATGTATAGGCAGAGCCCGGTTCACGGTCGCGGCTGACCGCAAACCCCGTCATCGAGCCGCCCATACAGGCCCCTGCGGCCAAGAGTTCGAGACTTCCAAGCATTATTCAGCTCCTTTCAGCCAGGCATCGAGTTCTTCCGGCGGCAACATGCCGTAGCGAATGGCGCCGTCGTCTCGGATAAGAATTGGCGTGCCCGACAGGCCGAGCTGGCGCGCCGCGAGTTCGTTGCGCGCAACGGCCATGGCGCGTTCGCATGAGGCTCCGGGCTGGAGCGCACGCATATAGGCTTGATAGAGCGCGGTTTCGGGATCACGCGCACAATAGACCGCTTCTGGGATGGCGCGCCCGCCCACCGTGCCGACCAGATAGACGTCGGCCTGGACATCGCCGAGCGCAATTACGGCGTCCGCGAGCTGCGCGCAGTAAGGGCAGCCAGGATCGGCGAGAACCGAAAGATGACGTGGCCCCTCGCCTGTTACAATTGCATCTTCCGGCCGAAAGGCCTGGCCGAGGCCGCCGGGTAAAGCCTGCGGCGGCCGGCTTGCAACCGAAGCGGTGCGAACCGACGCTTGCCCGCCATCCAGAGCATCAAGGCGGTCATCGGTCAGCGAACGTCCAAGCTGTAAGTCAAAGACCCGTCCAATCACCATGATGCGCGCATCGGGCGTGGTGTAGAAGACCGATTTTCCCGCCACCACTTCGCAAAGCGGCGCGGCCAGCGCGCAATCGACGGTCTGGATCGCCGTGTTTGGAAACGCCGCGCGAATGACAGCTTCGTCGCCATGTGCCGACATGCTGAAAGCCGCGAGACTGAGAGATAAGAGCGCGCGCCGGATCATGGCTGACCTCCCGCATCATGGACATCGCGCACCGTTGATCCTGAGACAAAGACAAGCTCAACGGCGACACCGGCGGGAAGCTCAATGACGCTGTCATAATCTTCTGCCTGCTCGATCAGGAAATCGGCGATCCTGTCGGACGCTGATGACAGCCCGCCCCCGACACCGCCGCGGATCAGTTCTTCCGGGCTGAGGCTTCGGTCTTCTGTGCCTGTATAAGGCGTGTAGGCGAGCTGCGTATTCGCGCCAAGCGCGTCGCCAAAACCGCCCACAAAGGAGGCGAGCAGCGCCTGTTTGATGAAGGCGCCCTCGCGGCGAATAACCCGGCCGCGCACACCGACTTTGCCAAATTGCGCGACATAACCTTCGACTGCGGTCTCAACGACCTCTCCGCTCTCGCGCAGACATGTCATTTTCTGAAGACGGATAAGAACGCGTTCAGAGGAGAGATCCGGCGTTGCCGCACCATTCACCTGGCATCCTGTGAGATTGGTCTCCAGCGGGGCGCCATCTTCCAGGACAGATTTAGCGGGCCCCGTGATGCGGAGAAGGACGGGGAGCGGATCGCTTGTGTCTTCCGATCCGGCGGGCATATCGACCGTAACCAGGAAAGTCGCTGGCGCATAAGCATTGGTCGGCACCCAGTCGGCAACATCGCCGCGGGTGAGACCAAGCGTCGTTTCCATTGGAGGGCGCGCAAACGCCTCCATCTGCGTTGCGACAGCTGATCGATACGCAATCGGTTCAGCGGCGAGGTCGCCGTCGCTCGGCTCAAACCTTTCGATCTGAACCGAGCGGCGGCGCCGGATTTGAGGAGCAGCGGGTGCTGACGCCGCGAGCTCCCCATCCGGTGTGGCAGTGGCTGGAGAAACGGGTGGGCGCGCGACGCTCAAACGGCGTGTCAGATCATCATTCGAGCGTTGAAGGCGCAGCATCTCAGCCCGAAGGTCTTCGATTTCGCGGGCGGTTTCGGGCGTGATGCCTGCGTCAGGTTGAGCGACCTGGCTGCTAATGGCTGCCAATTGCTCTTCTACGAATTTGAGCCGGGCTTCGCCGCCGGTCACCCATTGCGCTTCTGCATCGCGTGGATCGACGGACGACAATCTTGTCTTGCTGGCCGCTTCGCGGGCCCTGTCTTCCGGGTTGGACGGGGCCATCAGCACATAAGCGAGGCCGCCTGCGAACAATATCCCGATCAGGCCGAATGCGAGGAAACGTTGGCGATTGGCGAACCTTTTATTCGCGTGAATATCAGTGTCTGAAAATTCGCTCATGGCTGACCTCCTTTAACGACGAGGAAGATTTGAGCGGTTTGTCGGCGCGCTACAGGGTCTTGATCGCCGGTTGCAGCGACCACGTTGAACACGGCGAGACGCCCATAATTGATGCGTGTTGGCGCGGTGGCTTCATTGCGAACGGTGACGGCGTAGCCGGTGGCGCCATTCCCGGCCCATTCAATTACGCCGCGTTGCGAAAAGCCCTGGGCTGAAAGCGGGCCTTCAAGCCAATCGAGCCGGCGATAGCGCCTTGTTTCAAAGCCAGTCACCCGCGCACCTGAATACATGGCTCGGATCAAAACCGATGACAGATCGACAACAGGGGTTTCGACGGGCCCGATAGAAGCCGTGGAGCCCATCGAAAGGTTTGCAGCGAGGACATTTTCGCCCCGCTCAAGCGAGGGATCATTATTTTGAGGCGCTGCGATCTCCACCTGCAAGGTAGGCACATCACGCACGCCCATCATGACCTGATAGGTTTGCCCGCCTTCTGTGGTGACGAAAAAGGACAGGTTTCCCAGGGCGTTCTCGCCGATGACAACGTAAAGATCGCCGGTCGCCATATCTTTGGTGGCTGAGAAGTCACCTTCAGGATCGCCTTCCGCGATCTTTTGGACGGATGCGGCGCGGTCATCCTCGAACGCGATCCGGGTCATACCCGTCCGCGACGCGTCGAGCGTAACGACGCCATTCGGCGCTGGCTCGATCACCTGTTGCGCATTTGCAGACAGTATAATGGCCGGTATGACGGCTGCGGCGAGCAATAATCTATTGAGCATCGGTCATCGCCTCGGCGCGAACACGGGCGCCAAGCCCTTCTTGTGGTGTGATTTCTTTGATGTCCTGGAGGTAAAGCGAGTAGCCTTCTTGGAAGAACTGCATGGCGAGCGTCATTTGTCGCTGATCGACAAGCTTCATCCCGACAAAGGTTCTGAGTTCTCCGGTGACCTCGACATAGAGGGTCTTTGGATCCTCATAGACATCGCGCGGATACCAGGCGCGTGATGAGGATCCATCCTGCCAGCGTTCCACGGTTTCCTGCAGACCTGCCGAAATCCGTCCTCTTGCCGAGGGGTGGGTCACCGACAGGATGCGCTCTTCGAAATACTCAGCCGTTTCTGGCGTGATGTTCTCAAAGAAGTAACTGATTGTGATCGCGGTTTCGCGCAGATAATCGCGGCGGACTTTGCCAGCCTCAACCGTCATCGGGTGATTGGTCAGCGGCACCAGAATGATCTGGTCTTTCTTAGCTGTCACCGACAAGGACAGAATGACAATCGCGACAAGCGCAACGAGCAACAGGACAAAGGCGACGTTTCGCTGTCGGCCAACCGTGCCGAGTTGAACAAGGGCGTTATCGGGCGTCATGTCCGTCACCCCGCCAAGATGCGTTCATGGGACGGCGGGATTGCTTTCCAGCGCATCACCGTGTCGGGCAGGATCCAATAGAGCCAATGCAGAAGCTTGGCAGAGTTCTCTCCGCCTTTAAACTTGCGCATGCCCACAACGACCAGTGCAGCTGTCGGCATGGCGATCCAGATTTCAGAGAACATGATCAGAGCGCCAGCGACCCCGACAAAGGCGAGAAACTCGTCAACGGTGAACACCAGAATCTTTTCTGGAAGATCGAGCCATCGGGGGACTTTGTAAGTGCGCTCACTCATCGAGGGCTCCATGCGATAAAGAAGTTGGGTTGAAACGGCCCCGGCTTGAGGGAGAGGCTGCCAGCGGCGAAGTCGGAGGCTTCAAGACGCCAGATGGACCGGGACCGTTTCATCTCTCAGGACGCCTCAAGAGGTAGAGACGCCGCATCTACAGTTTGGATTTGCGCTTCGATTTGCGCGGGCGCGTCTGGAAGCTCGGCCGCGACAGCGGTGAGGACAATCGGCCCGCCAATGCCAACCAAGAGCCCGATACCTGCTGGCACAAGGATTGTTCCAATCGACATACGCGCGATTGCGCCGGCGGCGGCATAACCAAGCGCGATAAGCGTGATGATCCGCCCACCCGAACCAGCCAGCCAATCGCCAAGCTGGGTTTCGGCGGCTGCGAATGTCGTGTCGCCGCCCGCCATAGCGACCCCGGCCAGCACGGTGCCCGCAAGCGCTGCTGCGCCTAGCGCACCGACAGCGCCGAGCCCTCGACTAAAAGAAAACTTAAGAATAGAACCAAACGCCATTTGCGTAACTCCAGGTTTAAGGAAGACGCGGTCTTCACGAAGCCTGGAAATTAACGGGTGCTATTCATCATTCGTCAATATTGGCCAATTTTCGGCAAATATTCTGCAAGTGTTTCGAAAAATTGATTTCAGAATGAATTATTCTCAGAATGAATATTTCATTCCTAGCGTGATTTATAAATTATGGGTGACGATATTAAAACTGCGTCAAACGGGGCCGAAAAAGAGCAACTGCGACAGCTTGTCGCGATTTGTCATCCTCAAATACAGTCTGTTTTTCGCCTAAGCGGAGAATAATATAGCCTAAATAAATCGATTCATTTCAAAGACAAGTTGCGTAACTAGTTATGGTCAGCTAGCGTTCACTTGAGGTGGAAGCTGTAGAGTGCCTATGGCGGAAAAGGAGACGGAGACAGAAGAAAGGGGGGGACAAGAATGTCCATCCAACTTGCTCCTAGGGAGCTCGTGCACGTTACGAGCATTGACGACACCCAGAGAAAACTGGGACGTCTTATACGTATAAACAGAAGAGCCTTGGAACTAACTCAAACAGGGCTTGGTGCTCGTGTGGGGCTAAATCAGTCGCAAATCTGCAAGTTTGAGCAGAACGGAGCAACAAGTTTCGAGATTTTCTTGAAAGCGTCTCTAGGTTTGGATCTGCCAGCCTGGGTCCTCTTGAAGGTCGCTGAAGACCCCAACGCGTTCGAAGAGGTCTGCAGCGTCAAATCAAAGTTTCGATCTGCCTTCTGAAGCCCAACACTTGTGGCCCACAATTAGTCAGAACGACTAGATTTGGCCCTTTTTTGCCATAGGCGAGGGTCGATATGGGCGACTTAAAACGCCCTAAAACGGTCGCTGCGCCTTCATTTGATCAGAAGCAAAATAGCGGTTTGAGAGATGTTATCAGACCCCGCATTCTAAGATGAGAGGGCGTCAATTATTGGGCAATCCGGGGTGTCGCCTCGAGCGCACTCTTTTGTAATCACACTTAACGTTCGTTCCAGCCGCTTCAGATCAGCAATTTTCTTTCGCACTTCGGATAGATGCGCGGTGGTCAGAGCATGAACTTCAGCGCAGGAGGGTGCTTCGTCGTTCAGCCCCAACATTGATCTGACTGCGTCCAATGCGAAGCCTAAATCGCGGCTTCGCTTTATGAAGCTCAATCTCGCTAAGTGCGATGGATTGTAGATTCGCTGCTTCCCAACTGATCGAGGAGGGTCGGGCATTATCCCAATCTTCTCGTAATATCGAATGGTTTCGATCTTCACACCTGTTGCAGAGCTCAATCGCCCAATCGTGATGTCAGACATGTTTGCACCTATAGTGACTACAGGTTTTATCATGTTCACATGTCGGATGAATTAGAAACAGAAAAAGATGGCCACAAGCGCGGCGGTTGGTTCGCGAGCGGCGGTGTGGTCGCAAGCTTCTTCGCCTTTATTGGTGCCTCCTGCTGCGTACTACCGATCATTCTGGTTAACCTTGGAGTGAGCACGACACTGGTGGCAAAGCTGGGCTTCTTCGCGCGCAATCAGGCACTGTTTCAGTGGGTGACGCTAGCTCTGTTGGCGGCTGCCGCGTTCTTTGCATTTCGAAATGGCCGACCAAGCATGCGCGTTATCGTGTTGCTTGTGATCGGTTTTGCATTGGCGGGCGTTGCGTACGTGCTGCCGTCTTATGAGAGGGAAATATTGGAATGGCTGAACTTGATGTAACTGGTGAATTCATAGCCGATTCTACGCTGACCTGTCCGGAATGCGGCCATCAATCAAAAGACACGATGCCGACCAATGCGTGTCAGTTTTTCTATGATTGCAAAGGATGCGGAACCGTCCTTAAGCCTAATCCGGGCGACTGTTGCGTTTACTGCTCGTTCGGTGACGTAGCCTGTCCCCCAATCCAAGTCGGCGATGATTGCTGCGGGTGATGTCCGCTCCGTCGCCGCAAGCTCAAATGAAACGAGCGTCCTAAACTCGCCCCAGAACGGTCTCTGACCTAAGCGGCAGGATGCGCCCTAAATCGGACTCTTAGAGAGGTCCAGCGACGCAAACTGGAAGTAGTTGCGCAAGTTTAATTCAATGGTTAGATTTTGAGGATGGCAGAGGTCGACTTCTTTTACGATCTGCGAAGCCCATACACATACTTTGCATGGCATCGCCGAAATGTACTCGAAAGCGTCGGGGCAAGCTTATCGCTCAGGCCCGTGTCGATTGATGTACTCCTGAGCCTTCAGGCCGGGCGTCAGCCGTGGGCTGAATATGTCGATCCTCTGGCTCCGCCGAAACGCAGTCATCTGTTCGCGGACATTCCACGAATGGCGAAGTATTGGAATATTCCACTCGGCGGACCGAGATCGTTCAAACCTGGTTCAAAACAAGCAATGTGCTTTGCGACTGCGTTGTATTCTACTGGAGAAAATCAATCAGAATTTGTTGATGCCGCGCTGAAGGCGCTATGGATCGACGCGAAGGACCTGGAAGCTCCTCATGTCTTGGCAGATATAGAGAGCAGTTCCCCAATAAATGCACTGACAGATGCTGAGAGACAGGCCGCCCTCGAAGAACTGACAGCGAACACAAGGGCAGCTTACGAACTGGGTGTCTTTGGTGTTCCGACTTTTCGTTATCGAGATAAGATATATTTTGGTGCTGATCGAATGGATGTTTTGGCTTCGTCCATTTCCAGGGGCTAACTAGCTCTTTAGCGGTAAGCCGTTTCATTGACTAGAGTCCTATTCTCGCTCCAAGTAGGACACTGATGGAGATCACATCGATGACCGCAAATGGCGAATTTCAGTCGTTCTAATCGGAGTCCCCCCTAGTTCGAACCGCCTCGCAAATATTCTCCCCAGTCCGCCATCATTGGCCTTCGCTTTTCGACCTGCGACATGCGTTTGTAAGCGAGTTCAGTGTCGGAGCCCTGCTTGTGCGCGATCGCAATTTCGGCAAGTTCACCGGGATAGTCTGTAAGCTCTGCGACCCAGTCTCTAAAAGTAGATCGCAGACCATGGGGTACAGCCCTTTTTCCCGTCTGCTGATCCAGGAAACCTGAGCGACCAAGATTCACTTCATCGTTATGGATCTCCCGCATGATCTTTGAGATAGTGCTGTCACTCATGGGCCCGCCGTTCACGCCAGGAAAAACATAATCGCTGAAGCGGATATCTTCGGCATCACGCAGCAGCTTCATCATTGGGGCCGTGAGCGGGACGGTATGATGTCGTGTCTTCAGCTTGGTCCCCTCGCGGTTTGGTGGAATTGTCCAGACCTCAGAATCGAAGTCGATTTCTTTCCACGTCAGAAACCTCACATCCCCTGACCGCACCGCCGTGAGGCAAAGAAATTCCAACGCGCGCGCAGATATGGGCTCTTTCTGTCGGAGCAGCGAGAACCAAGTCGGGGCTTGAACAAAAGGAACCGCTGGCCTGTGTTGCGTGACCTTATCGCGACCAAGCGGATTCAAAATGGGCTTGAGATCAGCCCATTTTGCGGGGCTATCATCTGTCCGGTACCCCTTTGCCTTCAGCCAAACAAATATTTTATCGAGCCTGATGCGAAGCTTCTTCGCCATTTCGCGCTTTTCAATCCAAAGAGGCTTCATCACCTCGGCGACTTGTAAGGAGGTGATTGTGTTGACGTCTCGTTTTCCAAGCCAAGGTATAATGTGGGTGTTCAGCGAGCTGCGCCAGGCTTTTCGTTCCTTCTCTTTGACATCTTGGAGCTCCAACTCAGAAAACAGGTCGACGGCATCCGCAAAATTGATCCTACGTTCTTCGACAGCCTTCTTACTAGCGATCGGATCGATCCCCTCAGCGATAAGCTTTTTCCAGGCTTTTGCTTTTTCACGCGCCTCTGCGAGCGTGACGAATCTTGCTGAGCCCAATCCAAAATGACGTCGACGTCCATTCAGCATCGCGCGAAACAGCCAAGACCGGGAGCCAGTTTCATAAATCACGAGGTATAAACCGTCGACAACGCCGACTGGGTGCATGGTCTTTCTGCCCACCCCATTGTGTTGTAAAGATTGGACAGACTTGGCTGAAAGTGGGGTAACGATCTTCGGCATCTGAGTTCGACTCCGCAATGTGGAGCCAGTCTCGCCCCACCAACCTACCCACCAAAAGGAATTTGATTAAGGGGGTATATGATGGAACACGAGAGCACAAGAAAATTCTTCGAACACTCTGATTAAATTGCAATTTTCGTCGAAATGGAACGGCGTGAAATACGGTGAAATCGGCCAAAATTTCCTACTCGCGGAGCCACCTTCCCTTCCCGAAAAATCCTATACGTGACGTAGCCCATCCACGGGTCGCAGACTTCCAAGTCTTCTTCTACAAATGCTACACACCCGAAAGGGAGTTCATGTATGGTGGAAAAAGATGGAACGCGGCCGATTGGCGGAACGATCGTCCTTTGGATCGTTGCAACCGGGTTTTGCGTGATCGCCCCCTTCATCACCTACTCGGTTCTCAAACCTGTCGGCCTGACCATCGCAGCACAGAACTGGGAGGCGCGTCCGGCCGTCATCCTGTCCAGCCAGGTCCAGAATCGAAACCGGCAATATCGACTGCGAACCGAGTATAGCTATGTCTGGGACAACGAGACTCATGTCTCTCGTCGCACCTTCTTTGATGAAACCTTGGGCGTTCGGAAATCCTATTATCACCAGCTCAATCGCCAACTGAGTCGGCACAAGTCTCGGAATGAGCCCCTATCCGTTTGGATTAATCCGAAAAGCCCCTCCAAGGCCGTAATCTATCGCCATATTCGCTGGGACAAGCTTGGGGCGGGGATCCTGTTTCTGAGCCTTTGGGCGCTGATCACATTCATATTGGTTCGCTCTGCCCTGGCCGAACTCAATCACGGACCGTCTTCAGAAGACTGAATTCTCCGCCTGGTCAGGACCGATCAGCCGATCAGACGTTCCCACAGCCGGATGACGAGATAGCAGCTGCCAACAAGACCCAGCGCCGCAAGAATCAACACAAATCCATCGCGCGCGGTTAGCGCCAGCCCGAACAGGAGCACCGTCAAACCTGGCAGGACCGGCCCGAAAGGAATGAGGCCGAGCGGAAACGAGACGAGCGCCGCCGCGATACAAATCAACGCCACGAGCTGCACAAAAGGCGGGTCGGTCAGGAATGCGAGTCGCGGTTTCAGGAATCGGTCGACCTGGCAAACATAAGGATGCGCCTGTTCCACGCCCAGGATCAGCGCCGATCGCGGAAACTCGAAATCCAGAATGCGCCGCGGTACCCATGGATATTTCAGGCCCAGGACGATTTGACCCGCGATTATGAGAATGATCAGGGCGACGAGCCAGTTTGCGCCCGGAATGATGGTCAACGGGCTGATCGACACAAAACCCAGAAGCAGTAATAGTGGTCCGTAAGAACGTCGACCGACCGCATCAAGCATGGCCCCAACGGTGACCTTCTCTCCCGATGTCTGCTCCCGCAGGCTGTCCAGTAGCGATCCGAGATTGTTGACTTGCGTCATCAGCACTCCACGACGTTGACGGCTAATCCGCCCTGACTGGTTTCCTTGTATTTCGTGGACATGTCGAGCCCGGTCTGCCGCATTGTTTCAATGACCTGATCCAGGGAGACATGCGAATGCCCGGTTGAATGCAAGGCGAGCCGCGCCGCATTGACGGCTTTCACCGCTCCGATGGCATTGCGTTCGATGCAAGGTATCTGGACAAGCCCGCCAACCGGGTCACATGTCAGGCCGAGATTGTGCTCCATACCGATTTCCGCTGCGTTGGACACCTGTTGTGGAACTGCGCCCCAAACGGCAGCGAGGCCGCCAGCCGCCATGGAACAAGCCACGCCGACTTCACCCTGACATCCCATCTCGGCACCCGAGATTGAGGCGCGCTGCTTGTAGAGAATGCCAATCGCGCCCGCGGTAAGCAGGAATTTACGCGTACGGTCACGTGCATCGTCTGTACCACTGCAATAATGGCGGATCACGGAAGGGATAATACCAGCGGCGCCATTTGTTGGCGCGGTGACCACCTGGCCCCCCGACGCGTTTTCCTCATTCACCGCCATGGCATACACATTGAGCCAGTCAAACAATTGCTCGCGCTCGTTTGAGCCATGATCATTCGCGAGCTTCGCCCAGAGCGATGCAGCGCGACGTTTGACATTTAGCTTGCCCGGTAGGGTTCCCGTCTGTGACAGGCCCCGCTCAATGCATTTCGCCATAACGTCAGAGATACGGTCGAGCGCTTCAAACGTTTCAGACCGAGGCCGCAGGGAATCCTCGTTGGCCAGGACGAGATGTTCAATCGTGAGGTCGTTCTGCGAACACATCGTGATTAGCTCAGCGGCAGACGAATAAGGGTAAGGCACGTCGACTTGAGTCTGGATGAGATCGTCTTCAAGCGGCTTTTCAAGTTGGCGCTGGGAGGCAATGAATCCCCCGCCTGTTGAATACCACGTCTCGTCGGACAAAATTTCACCCGATGCGTCGAACGCCCTTAACCGCATGCCGTTGGGATGCAGGCTCGGGATAATTCCATATGCGAATACGATATCCTTATCCGGATCAAACGTGATCTGGTGCGTTCCGGCCAAGGAGAGATTGTGGCTGGAGTTGATCTCAGAGACGGCCGCATCTGCCGCGTCCGGATCCAAAGTCTCTGGTGCAAACCCGGCGAGCCCAAGTAGAACCGCCTTCGGCGTAGCATGCCCCTCCCCCGTCAGCGCCAAGGAGCCCTGTAGCTCCACCTCGATCCGCTGAACTTGTGAGAGATTGCCCGCCTTCGCAAGTCCGTCAGAGAAACGCGCCGCAATCCGGATGGGCCCAACTGTGTGGGAACTGGAGGGGCCAATCCCCACGCGAAATAGGTCGAGAACTGAAAGCATAGGGACCCGAATATTGTTTCAAATGAAACATCTGAATGCCCGCTTCCCAGCGAGCTGACAAGCCGTGCGCCACTCAGCCCAGCGTGACGTCGTGCCCATACAGCCAGTCATTCCGCGAATGGATAAAGCCCTTCATCATGCGGCCGGCCATCCACATGGGACCGTATGTGGATAATTGGGTTACTGGATTACTGCGATGGAAAAGGCTCGCATTCTCTCTCGCGCCCGCCTGAACCTTGCTGGTGCGCGGTTTGCGGCAGGCCTCATAGGCCTTGAGAGCGTCTGGCAGGTCTGCCGCGGACGAAACTTCCCTTGCAAGCACATAGGCATCTTCAATGGCCATCACGGCGCCCTGCGCAAGGAAAGGCAACATCGGATGACAAGCATCCCCCATCAATACTGCGCGCCCGTCGGACCAGCGCGGTAACTCGTCGCGGTCAAACAGCGCCCAGCGGTGCAGCACCGGCGCGTGTTCGATGATGCCGGTGACGGATGAGTGCCATCCCTTGAAATCAGCGAGCGCATCCTCTCGCGATCCTTCAGCGGTCCATGATTCCAGATGCTTCGCCTTGCGCTCCACCACGCCAACGAAATTGGCGAGACTGCCGCCTCTCAGCAGATAGGTGACCGCATGTCTGCGAGATCCGGTCCAGACTGTGGCCGTTGGAGGCGGGATTTCGGTCAGGTCCGATACAGCGGACATGGCCCGCCAAGCCGTCATGCCAGTATATCGGGGCGCTTCAGTGCCGAGCATCTGAGTCCGGACGACAGAATGAATACCATCTGCGCCGACAAGAAGCTCGCCCTCGACAGTTTCGCCGGTGTCCAATGTCGCACGAACGCCAGTCTCATCCTTCTGATAGGAAACAACTTTTCGGCCAAGACTGACTGCTTCCGGACGGCGTGCGACCAGTGCATCGTAGAGAGCCTGGATCAGGTCAGCCCGGTGGACATGGAGATAGTCAGCGCCCCAGCGATTGATCGCCGACTTGCGGAGCGGGATGTCGAACAGCCGACGACCGCTGCGGCCCATCCGCATTTCCAGAGCCTTGGGACGGAACGCATCCTTGAGAATGCGGGCGGATACTCCCAGCTGATTGAGCACCTGCATGCCATTGGGGCTGAGCTGGATACCCGCGCCGACTTCATCCAGCACGCTGGACTGTTCGAAAACGAAAACCTCGTGTCCAAAATGATCGAGCGCCAGAGCGGCGGTCAGGCCCCCAATGCCTCCGCCTGCTATCAGGACGCGCATTCGGACACCTCACACATCATCCGGCCGCAATCATCGCGCCCGTGAAGGGTCTTGCTTGCCGCCGATCAGAACGAATCGCCGGTCACAATATTTGCACTCGACGAAATCCTCGTCGCCCATTTCGTACCAAACGCGCGGATGTCCGAGGGCGCCGCCGCCGCCATTGCACGAGACCCTATGGCTCGTCACCATTGAGATTTCCGGCGGGTCGAACACATCGCGTTTCGTGGACATGACTTGTAATTCCATCTGCAATTTCGTTGGCATGGTTGTTACCGGTGCCACATGGTCCTACCTAGATTGCACCGCCCATCGGCGCAAGATCGAATGGACAGAGTGAAAAGGCCCCCACATGTCGTCCAGCAAACCTGCCCCTGACTTCGCCATTGAAGTCAAAGACCTCAACAAAATCTATCGCGCATCTGGCAAGATGCCCGAAAAGCATGCGCTAAAGGGCCTGAATCTGGAGATTCCGCGTGGCTCTATCTTCGGACTGCTTGGTCCGAACGGTGCGGGAAAATCGACCTTTATCAACATTCTGGCTGGCCTTGTGAACAAGACGTCTGGTTCGGCGAGCATTTGGGGGCTGGATATCGACAAATATCCACGCCAGAGTCGGGCAGCCATCGGAGTGGTCAATCAGGAAATCGTTGCCGATCCCTTCTTCACGCCTTTGGAAATGCTTGAATTGATGGCTGGTTTTTACGGCGTGCCGAAATCGGAGCGCCGCAGCCTTGAAATCCTCACAGCCGTCGGGCTCGATGACAAGAAGGATGCCTATGTGCGCCAATTGTCGGGCGGCATGAAACGTCGCCTGATGGTGGCCAAGGCTCTCGTCCACAATCCCCCCGTCCTGATTCTCGACGAGCCAACAGCGGGTGTCGATGTGGAACTGCGCAGGTCTCTGTGGACCTATGTGCGGGAACTTCACGACAAAGGCACGACAATCATCCTGACGACTCATTATCTGGAAGAGGCCGAGGAGCTGTGTGATTCAATCGCCATCGTGAACCATGGTGAGATTGTTGCTTGCGAGCCGACCCCACAACTACTTTCCCGCCTCGACTACAAGACGCTGGTGATTACGCCGAAGGAACCGCTTGCGACCGTGCCCGCTGCCCTGTCGGATATGGATGCAGTGTTGCGCCCCGATGGCGATCTCGCCATTACGTTCCGGTCAAGCGAAACCGGTATCGGCAGGTTGCTGGAGACTGTACGCTCAAACGGAATCGGAATTGGCGACCTGGTTACAGAAGCACCTGACCTTGAAGACGTCTTCATCGCCCTGACCACGCAAGCTGCATAAAAAAAACGCCGACATCGCTGCCGGCGTTTTTTTAATATCTACTTAGCAAGACGTTTTAGACGCTTTGCTTGATCCAGTCAGAGATGGCCTGTTTGCTCATCGCGCCCAAGTGCGTCGCGGCAACTTTGCCATCCTTGAAGATCATGAGAGTTGGCATACCCCGGACTCCATACTTCGAAGGCGCGATTGGGTTCTCGTCCACGTCGATCTTGGCGACCTTGATCTGGCCTGCCAGCTCTTCGGACACCGCATCAATGTGCGGCGACATCTGCTTACATGGGCCGCACCACTCAGCCCAGAAGTCCACAACCACCGGCAAATCGGAATCGCCGATCAGGCCGTCAAATTCATCGTCGGTAACATTCACCGCAGCCATAGCGTGGCTCCTTCATGCTTTCTGTTTCAGTTGGAACATACATAGGAACTCTATTGGGAAGTCAAACCGGGCTCTGCGCACCCTTTAGAGCTTCTAATAGCATCTCCTCAGGCAAGAACATCAGGCGTGGACCGTCAGTCCAGCAAAGCGCCGTGCGCACCGTCCGTCCGGGATAGGCCCGCCTCAGAACAGCCCAATAAGCCGCCATCTGGGCACGATACGTTTCTGCTACACCGTCCGGCCTGTCAGGCGCAGGCTGATCGGTCTTGAAATCGACAATCAGCACTTCGTCATCCGTCACCACCAGCCGGTCGACCCGGCCATTGATGATCAGCCCGTCCGGCAGCTCAGGCGCCGAACCGACAATCGCAGCCTCCGCGCGCCCGCCGGGCCGGAACAGACGCTGCATGTCTGGCGCGTCCAGAATGCCAAAGACCGCAGCGTTCATTTCGTGGCGATCAGAATCTGTGAGGTCGGATAGGCGGGACAGGTACCTATCCGCGGCCGCCTGGCGCGCGGCAGGGTCCAGCGCCGGCAAGTATTCCAGCAAGGAATGAATGATTCTACCGCGGCGCAGGCGCGCCTGCCGCGTCTGGCTGAAAGGCGCAAGGACCGGTGTCTTGCGGCCAAGCAGGCTGGACGGCGCGCCGAACCTGCGCTGGCGTTCGGCCTGACGGGGTGGCGTAAACACCCAGTCTGGCAGCGCTGAATGCGCTTTGGATTCTTCGAATACATCCCGGTCTTTCGGAGGCACCCGTCCAAACCTGCGGATGCCATCCTCATCAGCCTCTTCAGCAAACCGGCTCATGGCCGCGCCACACAATGCATACCAGCTCCGGTCATGATACCCGGGCGGGCGCGCACCATGCCAATGACCGGCAATGATCAACCGGTCCTGCGCGCGGGTCAGCGCAACATAGAGAAGCCGGCGAAACTCTTCTTCGGATTTTGCGTTCGCAACAGCACGCGCATGCTCTGCAGCGGGGATGTCGCTGTCCTTGCGGGGAGACCAGATCGGCATGTCGCTGACGGTGAACATGGACGATGAAACAGACTTCGGCCCAGCGGTCGTATCGGGCAGCACGACGACCGGAGCCTGAAGCCCCTTGGCACCATGCACCGTCATCACCCTGACCTTTCCTTCAGGCGCGGCGAGATCTCGCTTGATCTCGACAAGCTTCGACTCCATCTCTGCAACGAAGGCCTGCAGTGAAGACGGCTCCGTCGCATCAAAGCCTTGAGCGCGGGAAAGCAGTGCCTCGACAGGATCATGAGCCGGCGCACCAAGCCGTGCATTGATCTTGTCCCAACCCGTCAAATCGTCCGCCCCCGGCACACCCAGCACCCGCGAGAGAAATTCGTACGGCGGCTCATGGCGACGCTCCAGCAGGCCTGACAAAAATCTTTCGGCAGCCTGCACATCGGGATCGTCACTCGCGCGAACGCGCGACCAGAGCGTCTCGCCCATTCTGCGCTTGCTCGCAAGCCGGAACAGATACCGATCATCGTCCACCAGTCCGACGAAAGGCCCGCGCAGGATTTCCGCCAGTGTCAGATCACGCTCTGGCAGGAGCGCAAACCGCATCAAGTTCAGGCAATCCTGTACTGCAATATGGTCGGTGAGCTTCAACCGGTCGGCCCCAGCAACCGGGAGACCTTCGGACTTGAGCGCTGAAATCATTGCATCGAAGAGGCCACCCGTCCGGCTACGCACCAGGATCAGAATATCCTCAGGCTTCATGGCCCGGCGCTGCCAGTCCCGTGTCGGCAATTCCTCCCATACGGTCTCGCCCCGATCCACCATGGCTTTCAACTGTTTTGCAAGCCGGCTTGCAAGCTGCGCCTTTGGAGAACTTGAACGCAGCGCATTTACGGGTCGTGACCACGCATCAGCGTCTTCGTCCTCGTCACGCTCATCCACCGGCCAGAGCTCTACCAAGCCGGGCTGGTTCGCGCGACGAGCCGTATGTGTCACCTCATCCGCCGTCAGCGGAGGTTGTGCGCCAGATGCAATGTCGACCGGCGGGGCCGAGTTCCAGGCCGCGTCGACGAAGCCGAGAATTTCCGGCGATGACCGGAACGACATTTCCATGGTTTGGGACAGGGCCGCCGGATCCTTCTGGATATAGGCCTGCTCCTGCGCACGAAGCTGGGCAGGCTCTGCGCCCTGGAAGGAATAGATAGACTGTTTCTCATCCCCCACCACGAACAAGGTGCGCGGATCCTGTTGGCGTTCGGCGCCGATGCCCGCGGTGAATTCTTCCGTCAACGCATTGATCAGTTGCCATTGTTCTGGGCTGGTATCCTGTGCTTCATCGAGCAGTATGTGACTGATTCCTCCGTCCAGTTTGTAAAGTACCCAGTCCGACATGCCGGTCCGGGTGAGCAAGTCACGTGTCTTGCGGATAAGGTCGTCGAAATCGAGCGCGCCGCGACGACGCTTCTCTTCCTGGTATGCGACCAGCGCATCCAGCCCGACTTCCAACAGAGCGGAGGTGCGCTCTACGGTCTCGGCCAGCTTCAACTTCGCCGCGAGCGCCTCAACGCGCGCCACTTCTGACCCAATTTCATCCTTGGTCGCGAACAGCGCGACCACATTGGCATCCTTACCCGCCTCTGCATTGTAAAGGGATTTGTATGCGTTGCCCTGAGCGCCGACGAAGGCACCCTTGTAACAGCCCCACCGGCGGCCCGGGTCTTCTTCGTAAAGCGCCGCCTCTACGGCATTGGCCGTACGGGTATCATCACGCTTACCAGAGGCGCGAAGACTGATGAGGGCCTCTCGCAGTGCACCAACCGGCATCTGCGAGCCCATTTCCAGCTCGAGAATTTCTGCAGGGCTCGCCTGAGGTGCGTTCAGCCCCTCAATGAGAGCAGCACGCATCGCAGCCTGATTGAATGCATGCGTTTCAGCGAAATCAAGATAGGCGCTCATCTGGAACCGCATGGCATTCAACGCAACGTCCGCACCATCATGCCCCCCTTCCAGCGCCAATACGTTCAAAGCTTCAGGAGCCACCTCACTTGCGTTCAGCACCGCTTGCGCACGAACGGATTGCCAAATTGCCTGAGCCTCATCTTCTTCAATCTCTGCGAAGCCGGGTAGCACGCCGGCCTCCAACGGGAAGCGTCGCAGGATGCGCGCACAGAACGCATGAATCGTTTCGATCCGAAGGCCGCCCGGTGTTTCAAGCGCGCGAGCGAAGAGTGCGCGGGCCGCTCTCAGATCATCTGTCTTGTAGGCATCTTTCGGTCGCCCCTCCAGGCGGGACAATTCCTCGCGCAACTTGTCGTCGCGCATGATCGACCATTTGCCGAGCGTTCGAAACAGACGCGACAGCATCTCGTTTGCGGCGGCCTTTGTGTAGGTTATGCACAAGATCGAATCCGGAGCAGCGCCCACGCGCCCATCTTCGCGGCGCAGCAACAGGCGAGCGACGCGATCAATCAGGACTTTTGTCTTGCCGCTGCCCGCATTGGCCATAACGAAAACCGGACGTGCCGGATCGGCCGAAACGAGCTGGGCAGTGTTCGCACGACGGTAGTCTTCCGTATCCGGCGGAGTAATGGGCATCTTCACGTCAGGCATCCCCGCCCTCCCCGTCTTCGGTATCACCTGCCCACTCGGCACGGCGGGCCAGGAGATTGTAGCCATTGTCGTATTTCACGAATTTCACCCGCGGCGCAGACAGGAATTTCGAGCTGGGTTCGCGATAGGCCTCAATCAGGCGCAACAGGCCATCTTCAGCCATGGTTGCCATGTCGGCGGGCTCTGTCGGGAGGTTGTGCTTGCCCCCCAGGCTGAATGCATCGGGCTTCGCCTTGAAGGCCACATAGTGCAACTGGTCAACCCGTGCCGCTGGCACCCCGTCATAGCCACCCTTCTGGGCGATGAGGGCCTGCAAAGGCATTTGCTGGCTAAGCCCTGTGGCCACTTCCTTGTCGCGCGGCGGACTGCCCGTCTTGAAGTCCACAATGACAAGATCGCCCCGGGCCGTTTGCTCTATCCGGTCAGCGGTCGCCGACAAAGTGAACGGCTGACCGGCGACGCTGTACTCAATGGAACCCTTGACTTCCTGCTTCAACTTGCCGCCCGACGTATCTCGCTGACTACGCCAGACCATGAACCAATCTACTGTACGCCGCCACACGGCCTCACGCGCCGCCCATGCGTCGCCAGGTTCGCCCACACGCAGCAATTCCTGCCTGAGCAGGCCCATCAAGTGTTCGGCCGTCTTCGGATTTCCGTCGTCCTCGAACAGCTCTAGCGCCCTATGAATTGCGGTCCCACGCGGCGCAGGGCCGAGTTCATCATTCAGCGCATCGATTGAGGAGAGGCCCAGCACCTGTTCAGCCCAGAGCGCATATGGATCGCGCTGCAACAGGTCGACGCGTGTGGCGGACAAGCGCGCGGGCCAGCCTTCAGGGCGCGCGGATGGAGTCGGCTCGGCGCTAAAGTCAGAAAATGCATTGACCCGATTCAGCTTTAGACCTTCCACCAGTTCGATCGGATCAAACGCCGTGGGGGTGAAATGATCTGTAGCCTGATTTTCCAGCGCGCCTTCTGCGAGCGTCTTGAGCCGCCAGACCCAGCGCGACGCGACTGCCGGTGCATCATTTCGCCGTGAGGCGTAAACCAGAGTGACATCCGGTGCGCAGGCAAGCTGGGCAAAGTCGTGCGCGGCAAGTCCCATGCGCTCTTCAGGATCACCCAGGCCGAGGCGCGCACGGAAATGCCGGGGCAGGAACGCGTCCGGCGCCGGGCGCTTTGGCCAAACGTCCTCATTGAGTCCAGCAAGGATCACCCGATCCGCAGACTGAAGTCGCGCTTCCAGCGGTCCCCAGATCGAGAGTTGCGGATGCTCGGCTTCACCAAAACTGACGGTCATCTGGGACGCCTGCGCATTGACGAGATCGGCGAACGCGGCCGGTCGCATCAGTCCCAGGGATTCAGAGACCTCGCGCACGAATTCAAGCAAGCGGCTCGTGGCTGCGCCGTCTTCCCCAGCCCAAGGCATCGGCGTCTGGCTGACCGATTCCGCCAAGGCTGCGATACGTTGAATTGCGTCGTCGCCGGATACTTCTTCAATCTGGCTAAGGTCCGCATCGGCATGCTCGAACCGGGCAATCAGGGATTCCACAAGCGTGATCCCCCTAATCTGATCATCTGGCCCGAATTGCGGATAGGGCTCGATCATATCTCGAGTGCGAATGCTCTCGACCAGTTCCTGAAGGGATTTCCATCGTCGCGGACCTCTCAGGAAATGAAGCTCAAAGTCGGCGAGATCATCGACTGGCGCGGCCAGTTCATGCGATAGAACCGCCACGATCAGGACCGGGTTGCCCGGATCGACCGCCCATTTCGCGCAGAGCCCCACGAAGCTACCGGCGGCTGTCCGCCCAACCGGAATACCGGCCGACGGCGGCACACTGATGTCCCAACGCTTCAGCAGGGCGGAAACCCGGCGCGCCAAACCAGCATCCGGCGTCACGAGGGCTGCTGTGCGGTCCTTGGCTTCCAATGTCTCGCGCATCATCAGGGCGATGGCACTTGCTTCAGCAGACTCGTCCGCAGCCTCTACGAGCGACAGGCCTTCCAGTGCGTCTCTTGCAAAACTTGGCACGTCGGTGCCAGCTGTTGCGGAAAGTTGGTCGAGGGTATCTCGCCAGTCTGCTGTGGCATCGGCGGGCGCGAGCGCCTCCATGATCATGCGACGGCGCGCGTCGCGCTTGGGGCCAATCTCGATGCCAGGCCATTCAGCCACAGCCCCCGGCTCAATTTCGAGCGCGACCAATGTATTGAGCAACGTATTTTGCGGATGTCCGACCTCGGAAAGAATACCGGCACGATGCTCTTCCGAGGCGGCAGAATCGAGCCCGGGCAAAACGATAAGCCCCATCGGCAATTGCAGCGCGGCTTTCATCAACACGCGCCCGGCAGGCGTCGCCCCGGTCGAACCGGCAATGATGACCGGTGCCTCGGGTGGATACGCCAGCCAAGCCTCTGCGGTCGCTTCCGCAGCCAGCAATCTCCGTTGAAGGGGGTCGGTGACGCCCTGCTCTTCAAGCCATTTCGGCCAGGCATCGGTTATGATTTCGAGGAATTTGGCCGAGTTCTCCCAATGCTGGGCAAGGTCGGCGTCTTTCGCCAGATCTGCCAGCCCACTCCAGTGAGCCCCGGGGCTGAGATGAGCCTGGTCCAGCAATCGCGCCAGCTCGTTCGCGGCTGCAAGCGCCGACGATGGCGGAACATCCATGCCGGAACTCTCGCGATAATAGGCCTGCACAAGAGAGGCCAATGTTCCGAGCCGCTTGGCAGGCGCCAGTGCTGGGGGCAAATCGGTCACTGAAAACTCGGCGACAGGCGGGGCCTCGTCGCTTTCGAGATCGCCCATCGCCCGGATGTCTGGCGACAGGATCGGGGTTTCGTTCGCGGCGAGGAAAAGGGCGGCAGACAATTCCCGCGCAGACCGGCGGTTTGGAACATAAATGGTGGCGTCCGCCAACGCATCCGGGATGTTTTGCAAATCCACCGCGCGAGCCAGTTCCGCTGCGAGGCATTTCAGGAAGTTTTCGCCCGGCGGGATGGACCAGACTTTTGGCGCGCCTACGCCAAACAGGGCAGGATCACGCGCCATGGCAGCGCAACCACATTTCGGCATCTTTCAGGGCGTCCGGATCGCCCACATGCAGCCAGAAATCATCCAATGGCAGACCATGCAGCCGTCCGGATTCGACAAGCGGCCCCCAAATTCGCCAAGCAACCGAGAAGCGCTCCACGGCGAGGCCTGAGAATGCTTGCGGTTTGAGGATGCGTACTCCCGCATAGGCCCATGGGGCAGACGGGTTTTCGCCCCGTCGCTTGAGGCTGCCATCCTCGGCACGGAGAAAGTCTCCGGCGCCCCCATATCCCAGGCTGCGCTGCGTATCCGCGAGAAGGAGGATCTCGTCCATCTGCGCTGGGTCAAATGCGCTGGCCAGATCGAGGAAAGGTCTCGGATCACCCTTACCCCAGAACGCATCTGTATTGACCACGAAGACGGGATCATCGCCAAGCATCGGCGCGGCTTTCACCAGCGCGCCGCCTGTTTCAAGCACGTCGCCACGTTCGTCCGACACAATCAGGTCCACACCCTTGATGCCCGAAACATGATCCTCGACCTGATCGGCGAGCCAATGGACATTGACGACGATCCGCTGAACGCCCGCTTCGATCAGTGGGTCGATCATCCGGTCCATCAGACGCTTGCCACCAACCTCTATCAGGGGCTTCGGACATGTGTCCGTCAGCGGCCGCATCCGGGTACCGAGCCCGGCGGCCAGCACCATCGCCGTATGCGGAATATTTGATGACATCAGCTTTCCTTGAACACGAAGGGGGTCGTCTCCCGCACGAAGGCCGCCATGGGCTCCAGTGCGGGGTGGGACAGATTGCGGGCCAGCAGTTTCAGTTGGCGCGGTTGGAATGTGCCATACCGGGCCTTGCCATCACGATGCTGCAACCGGGAGAACACACCTGCAATACGCAGCGCGTTGAGAGCCCCAATCACGGCGAGCCGCTCGTCAAAGGCCTCGCGCGTCTTGCCGGTCTGGTCGAGATAGTGCCGGATCGCGGCTTCGGACGCCTCATGCGAAACGTCCCGTCGCGCGTCCTGGGTCAGCATGGCCATATCCCACGCATCCCAGCCCTTCACCGCGTCCTGAAAATCGAGCAGCGCGATGCGGTCGTCGCCCAACCAGAGCAGGTTTTCTGCATGATAGTCACGCAGAGTGAACACTCGCGGGAACGACATTGCCTGTTCGATCAGGGCATCACGTTCGGACTCCCACCTAACGCGGGCAAGTCCAGTCAGCGCACCGCCACCCGCCTCCACTGGCAACCAGTCCGCATACAGGTCAGCATTCGAGGACAATGCGAGGTGGTCAAAATCGAGAATCGGCCATTGCTCGGACCCATAGATCACAGCCTCGGGGATCGGTTGCTGATGAAGTTTTGCCAACATGCCAGCGGCCAGCATGTAGGCGGGCACTTCCAAAGCTGGATCCTGCTCGATCTGCCGAGCCAATTCCCTACCGTCGCCGTAATCCTGCAGAATAGCCAACCCGACTTCAGTATCATGCGCAAATATCTCCGGCGCCTCAAAACCGAGTAATCTGAGATGGTGCGCAATCAGGACGAAGGCGTCGACACGAGAGGCCGCCAAACGCGTCTGTGCATTCCAGCCCATCGCGTTGCGCGTGGCATCATCGGCATCCGGTGGGCATGGGTCGGCTTCGATGCGTGGAGCATCCATCAGCATCGCCGCCGAACCATCAGCGCGCACCATCCGAACATACCGGCGCGTGGATGCGTCTTGTCCCAATGGCTTGAGGTCTGCACCACCCCATCCATGACGCGCAAGAAAATCAGCGATCAGCGCGTCGCGGGAATTAGAATTGAAATTCATTGCAGCGCGCCCGCCAATCTTCGCCATGGGGTTCCAGGGATACGAGCCGATGTTCGCCTTCAAAGTCAAAGACGATATCCAGCCGCCACGCAGGAAGGTGCTTTCCCGCTTTCTCCGGCCACTCGACAATCGCCACGCCTTCCGGCGTCTCGTCCCACCCAATCTCAGCCATCTCGTCAGGCGATCCCAGCCGATAGAGGTCAAAATGCCAGACGGGAAAATCCGGAGCCTCGTAGGCTTGGACCAGAGTATATGTCGGGCTCGGCACTTCCTGAATGTCCGGTATGAGCGCCCGGACCAGCCCTCGCGTAAATGTCGTCTTCCCGACACCCAGTCCGCCATGCAAGGCAATCACGTCGCCCGGCTTCAGCAAGGGGGCGATCGCATTGCCGAATGCGAGCGTGTGAGCCTCATTGTCGAGTCGGTAGGTCAATTTCATCATCATGTGCATATAAAAGACTGACCTCACACACCATCGTTTCCTGACCAAATTGCGGCAAAACGCGTGGTGACATGCCTTGCAGTAACAGGCAGACTGGCCTAGAACATTAAAAATGACGCAGGCGTCACGAATTGACCCTACGTAGACCGGGAATAGCACATTGGATTTGACAGACGCAAAACGCATTGTGGTGCTTGGGGCTGGGCAAGCTGCGGCGCAAGCAATTCAATCCCTGCGCATGGGTGGCTATACGGGCGAATTGACATTGGTCGGTGAAGAACCGGCACTGCCCTACCAGCGCCCACCATTGTCAAAATCCTATATGAAGGGGGAGTTCGCCGAGGAGCGCCTCTACTTCAAACCAGCCGCCTGGTACGAAGACAACAATGTGGAATTGATCCTTTCGACACGTGCAACCAGCATCGACCGGGCGGAACGCAGAGTGGATCTCGAACATGGTGGCCACCTCGAATATGACGCGCTGATCATCGCGACGGGTTCGCGCCCTCGCGCCCTGCCGATCGACGGTGCAGAGCTTGAGCATGTCTACGCGCTGCGCGGTCTTGCCGATGTCGAGCGGATCCGGCCGCAAATGGTGGCCGGACGCTCCATGGTGATTATCGGAGCTGGTTATATCGGTCTTGAAGCAGCGGCCGTCGCCCAGCAAATGGGTCTGAAAACGACCGTTCTGGAAATGGCACCACGTGTTCTAGCCAGAGTTACAAGCCCGGTCATGAGCGAGTTCTATGAGGCTGAGCATCGCCGCCAGGGCGTTGAGATTCGCACAGAGACGAGCCTGTCGAAGCTTGAAGGGAATGATGGCGCGGTGACCGCTGCCGTGCTCACCGATGGGACCAAACTCGATGCGGACATTGTTCTGGTCGGCATCGGTATCCTGCCAAACGAAGCACTCGCCAAAGATTCCGGAATTGCCTGCAATAATGGCATTCTTGTTGATCGCGATGCGCGCACATCCGACCCACGAATCTTTGCCGCAGGCGATTGCGCCAGTCGGCCGCTGGTGCATTTTGGTCGCTCTGGTAGGCTTGAAAGCGTCCACAATGCCATCGAGCAGGGCAAGCTCGCTGCCGCCGCCATTCTTGGCAAACCGCGACCGAATGAAGATTGCCCTTGGTTCTGGTCAGACCAGTACGACCTCAAGCTCCAGATCGCCGGGCTCGGCGCCGGGTATGACGAGATCGTCGTGAGAGGTTCACCGGAGGATCGAAAGTTTGCGGCCTTCTACCTGAAGAACGGAACGCTCATCGCAGTGGATGCGATCAACAGTCCGCCCGAATTCCTCGCATCCAAGAAGCTCATCATGTCAGGCGCCAAGCTTTCGGCTGACATTCTTGCAGACACATCAATAACAATGAAAGAGATTGCCACTAACGCAGTGGCAGCTTGAAGGAGAGAAACCCGCACATGGCGAAAATTACCTATATCGACCACGACGGCACCGAGCGCGTTGTGGAGGCCCAGAACGGCGAGACCGTGATGGAAGCTGCTATCAAGAACTCCATTCCGGGCATTGATGCCGATTGCGGCGGCGCCTGCGCGTGTGCCACATGCCATGTATATGTCGACCAGGCCTTCATGGACAAAGTTGGAGAGCAGGAAGAAATGGAAAAATCCATGCTGGATTTCGCTGAAAATGTTCAGGAAAATTCCCGCCTGTCTTGCCAGATCACCGTTTCGGAAGATCTGGATGGCTTGAAAGTCACGACACCGGAGAGCCAGCACTAGGCTGCGCCCTATCGAAAACATTGAGCGTCCCGGTGATATGCCGGGGCGCTTTTTTGTTCGCATACCCCGGCGTCAAGAGTTGGTTCCTTTCCAGAACTGACTAAATTGGCGCCCTGTAGTCAGGGAGAGACTGATGGATTTCACCACCCTCATGCGCAGCGGCAAACAGACCGGCGACCATGCCATGTCTTTTCATGTGCCGGAGACCTGGATGCAAGGCCGCACAACCTATGGGGGGCTGACTGCGGCGCTGTGCCTGCAAGCCGCGATGCCGACCTCTGGCGGGCGTCAGATCCGGTCTGCGCAAGTGGCATTTGTCGGGCCTGTGTCGGGTGACGTCGAATGCACCGCCACCCTGCTGCGCGAAGGCAAGAATACCGTCTTTACGAGCGTGCGCATGATGGGCGAAGCAGGCGTTGCTGCCGAGGCGATCTTTGCCTTTGGGGCACACCGTGAGTCATCCCTCAATTTTGCAAACCTTCCTGCGCCTGAAGTTACCTCCCCGGACGAGACCGCATCTTTCTTCGGAGAGTCGCCGAGGCGCCCTGCCTTCACCCGCAACTTCAACATGCGGCTGGCGAATGGAAGCCCCCCGATGTCGGGTGCGCCAGACGCAGACATGTCTCTCTGGATGCGGCACAAGGATGGCTCGGTTCCGCCGGACGCGGTTTCCGTCCTGGCACTCGCAGACGCACCACCGCCTGCGGCCATGTCGATGCTGACAGGACAGGCCCGTATCAGCTCCATGACATGGATGGCAGAATTCCTGACAGATGACATTCAGACGAACGAGGGGTGGTTCCTGGCCCGGCATGTCGCCGATACGTCAAAGGATGGCTATAACAGCCAAGCCATGACGTTGTGGAATACATCAGGCCAACCGATCATGATCGGCCGACAGACCATCGCCGTCTTCGCCTGAACTAGTTTTCAGGCTCCGGCTCTTCAGTATCATTCACGATCGGCCCCGGCTCGAGCACTTTCATGAGTGATGCTGGCACCTGGCCTGCTGGACAGGCTTCCTGAAGGACATAAGCATTTCCGACACCCGGTGCACCGGCATAGACCGGAGCGGTGATCGTCTGAGAGCGGAAAATCCAGCTCAGGAAAAACATTGCGAACACGGCTGCGCCAACTGCGGCAATCGTGCCCCATCCCATGCCCAATGGATCTGAAGTGGCAGGCGCCGCTGAGCTTGTTGGGCGTTGGCCTGGACCGGAACTTGCGACATGCGGTTTGACGGAAGCCTTTGCCAAGGCGGCTGCGCTGGCCGTCTCGGCCGCTGGCGCAGGCTTGATACCCATCGCCTTCTCACGCTTCTTCTTTGCATCAATAGCAAGCGGGTCGTCCGGATGAGCCGTGAGCCAGTCTTCCCGCGCTTCTTCATCCTTCGAGCCATACCCCATCCACTCTCGAAGGTCGGAGCGCCCATCGCGCTGGCCGAGCTCTTCGATCAGTTTGTAAAAGCCTTCAGGAGTCTTGCGCGACGTCATGCCCTCAATCGAGAAACGTTTGTCGCTTTTGAACGGCTCGTAAGGGATCGTCTTGTCGACGCTGACTTGGGCCAACATGCCAGGCCGCGAATGCCCGACAGAAGCCGCCGCACGCACCCAGTCGCTCTTCACTGCATGTTCGGACCACATGACAAGCATATGCTTGGAATTGCCCGCATTGCGTGCATCCTTGGCATCGAATGTATTGTCCACCTGCTTTTGATCGAACCAGACCTTGAACTTCAGCGAACGCAGCCGACGTGCGACCAACTTCGCCATGTCGCGATCTTCGATCGCCGATACCAGGAAAACATCGTACGCCATATGCGCGCTACCTCTTGAAGTAATGAGCCAAGCATACCCATAGACCCTTAATATTCCACCCAATTCCGCTATCAGGCGATATTTCCGTCTGTTTTTCGGCTGTGAATACGGCTATTTGCGCGGCGAACCAGTTACTCAGGAGACCGGTATGGGCTTCAAATGCGGCATCGTAGGCCTTCCCAATGTGGGCAAGTCCACACTCTTCAATGCGCTCACTCAGACGGCCACAGCGCAAGCGGCCAACTATCCATTCTGCACGATTGAGCCAAATGTTGGCGAAGTCGCCGTACCAGAGCCCAGGCTGGAGAAGCTCGCCGAAGTCGGTGGCTCGAAGGAGATCATCCCGGCGCGCATGAACTTCGTGGACATTGCGGGTCTCGTAGAGGGCGCCTCCCAAGGTGAAGGCCTTGGCAACAAATTCCTCGCCAATATCCGTGAGACAGACGCGATCATCTATGTCCTTCGCTGTTTCGAGAATGACGATATCACGCATGTCAGCGGGAAGGTCGACCCGATTGCCGACTTCGAAGTCGTCGAGACCGAACTCATGCTGGCTGACATGGAAAGCCTTGAAAAGCGCAAGGCCGGCGTCGTGAAAAAGGCCAATTCCGGTGACAAGGAAGCCAAGGCTCAGGTCGCTTTGATTGATCTCGCACTTGCCGAGCTGAACGAAGGTCGCCCAGCCCGACGCGCTGTTGTCTCGAAAGACGACACAAAAGCGTGGAACATGCTGCAGCTCTTGACCTCAAAACCGGTTCTGTTCGTCGCGAACGTTGATGAGGACAGTGCCGCAACAGGTAACGAATATTCCAGTCGTGTCGAGGCCCGCGCGACTGAAGAAGGTGCTGCGTGCGTTGTGATTTCAGCTCAAATTGAAGCCGAGCTCGCCCTGTTGGATGAGCCGGACCGCAGCGAATATCTTGAGACGCTCGGACTGGAAGAGCCGGGCCTGACCCGTCTGATCCATACCGGATACGACCTTCTCGACCTGCAGACCTATTTCACGGTCGGACCGAAGGAATCCCGCGCATGGACCATCCGGAAAGGTTGGAGTGCTCCCAAGGCTGCCGGGGTTATCCATGGTGACTTTGAGAAAGGCTTTATCCGCGCCGAAACCGTTGCCTACGAGGACTATGTCGAGCATGGCGGCGAAGCAGGCGCGAAAGAAGCCGGCAAGATGCGGTCAGAAGGCAAGGATTACATAGTCCAGGATGGCGATGTGATGCTGTTTCGCTTCAACGTCTAGGCTATTTTGCCGACAACGCAGCGCGCCTTTTCCCGCGCTCGCTTCCAGACAAGCTGGCCCAATCCGGACGGACGTACAGGAAATTGAGCGGCGTGCCGCGAATGAGGGCGTGGAAGGCAAGCGGGAGCGCAACAGCGAATGTCAGGGTCAAGGCGGACGCCAGCCCCACATCGCCGAAGGGCGCTCCGATTGCAGGCAGCACCAGTCGCTCCATCGCAACGAGCGGAAACGCGTAGGTCAGGTAGATGACGATCGAGTGCCGACCGCAATATCTGAGAAAGTCTGCTGCGCGGAACCGGGTCAGCAGCGCTGACACGACGCAGACGGCAGTCGCGCCGGCAATGCCCAGAATGAAACTGGCAACCACTTCTTCATGCAAGGCGAGGCTGACTGCCCACCAATTCAGAATGCCCCAAACCAGCAAACCAAGGGCTCCGATCCAGGGCGCTTTGGCCGCCCTTTCGGCAAATCGGAAGATTTGTGGTGCAAACGCGTACCCTATGAAGAAGTAGACATACCTGTTTGCGAACCGGTCGATCACGCCCCATCCCGTATCAATCAGCACAAGTTGGTAGAGAGACTGGAGGATGAAGGCGCCTGCAAACACGATCCAGACCGGCACGTTTCGCAGCAAGCGCGTAACCACATAGAAGATCGCCAACATGTGCACGAACCAAAGCGAGTTCGAGGGTTCGACGAAGCTGTAGAACCATAGCTTCAGGACATAACCAGGATGGGACACCAACGCATCGAACTCCAGAACGGGGAGCTGGAGCGTGAGCCAGAGCACGTAGAAATATATGAAATGCACGACTTTCCGGTCGAGATAGTCGGCGAGCGGCGCATGAATCGACCGGCTCAGGAACAGACCCGCCACCAAAAAGAAGTCTGGAATTCGGAAGGGCCGTGCAAAATCGATGATGGGATGCATCCATCCTTGCTCATCGAACAGATATTCGACGCCATTTACCGCGTGCATCATTACCACCAGAATGATGCAGATGCCCTTCGCGTAATCTACCCAATCTACCCGTTGCGCAGGTGGTGCGGCGATAAGATGCGTCGAAAACATTCAATGCAACTCCAATGGCGACATCGTTTCAGCGTCGGGATGCAGAAACCACCGACAAGGTGGGATGATCATTACAATAGGCTTTGATGCAAGCAGTGAACCAATCGAATGTCTGGTCCACGCGGGTGACTGCATCGCGTTGGCGCGACAAAACGCTGGCCTTGCCATGGGGCAACCAGAAATACGGATTGGCCTCCCATATGATGATGTGCCCCTCTGGACGGATGCTATAATCGACCGCGGCAAAGTCCAGCCCAAGCGCCCTGACCGCCTGAACGAGTTCCTGCGCCTCTTCCAAAGGCGCGGAGAAATATGCCTTGTCTGCAGCAATCAGGTCGGCTCGCAAACGCTCATGATAGCCAAAATATCTTGCCAGACGCCGCAGTCGGCTCGCCTCCCGCTGGAACAGACTGTTGGACAGGCCAACGATTCTCTCGGTCGAAAAGAACAGGTGAGATGCCAGAACACGGTCACCACACACGAACGCTCGGGCCTTGTGGTGATAGCGCGCAAAGAGATCGGAGCGGGGCCTGCCAACGTCACGGTATTCCTGACGGATGTCATACAGCTTCAGAACAACTGCTGGCAGTAACCCCTCGCTGTCGAGCGCCTTTGCGTCCTCAGCCTTGAACAGGGTCGCAACCTGTCTTTGTGCATGCTCCTGATCACTTCGGACGATACAGGGAAATCCGATTTGCTCGATCGCGCCCGCCATCTCCTCCAATGTCGATACCGACGCAGCGGCGGCGCATGGTACGCCTGCGTCAGCCCAGATATGCGCCTGCCTGGATTTGGTCGTGTTGCTGAGCGCGTCTGGATGGTTGAGGATACGAATCCCTCGATCAACCGCCTCTTCGGCAATGGCCACAGCATCAACATAACAGGCCGGGTACTTCTGCATCAGAGGATCGCCCAGCCAGAAGATGACCAGCCCCACACCCTCAAAGTTGGCGGACCCGGAGCCTGTGCGATGGATCCGGATATCCTTGAGCAAGGGATCAGACTTCGCTGCCAGCCGTTTCAGGAAAACATCGCCTGTCGGCACTTTGCGGCCGCGACCCGCGCCATGCGTAATGAAGAGAATCTTGCTGTTGCCGGAGGCGTACATACGCACCTTGGTCTCGAATCCTGACAGTCGCACAATCGCCGCGACACACAGACTCTACAACGCAAAAGGTATGCCAAGATAGAGAAACAAGCACAGGAAGCATGCGCCAAGTGAGGCGAGACTGTGTGGCCCTTGGCGCCACCGAACCTTGCCCACCGACTTGGTTGTGACGACCGGATTTTTCGGGCTGCGCAGGACATGCGAAAGCAGGTCGGAAAGCCGCGCGACTGGCGCCGAACCTCCAGGAAAAAGCTGACATGAGAAATTTGCCGAGCCTGTACAATCGCCTCCGATGCTGCCTAGAACCCCGCCACACGATTTAAGTAAACGGGCATTCTTCATCATGCAGACACCTACAGATACGGATGCATCCCATTCTGAAGCGCAATTTGAAGCTCAGATTCGCGCAGCAATCGACGGCAAAACCAAACCAGTTGGCGCGCTGGGGGGGATCGAAACGCTTGCTGTTCAGATCGCGCAGATCCAGAAATCCCTGACGCCTCGCGCGGACACATGCAGGCTCACCATCTTTGCAGCTGACCATGGCATGGCAACAGCGGGTGTCTCGGCATTCCCGCAGGATGTGACCCGCCAGATGGTGCTCAACTTTCTTTCCGAGGGCGCAGCCGCCAATGTCTTCGCCCGTTCTGTTGGCGCGAGCGTCCGCGTGGTTGACGCTGGAGTAGCTGGACAGCTGATCGATCACCCAGGCCTGATCCCACGTCGGATCGCAGCACGCACGGCCAACGCCATTGAGCGGCCCGCCATGACACCTTCCGAGCGCGCTGCTGCGCTGTCTTCCGGGTCAGCGCTGGGTCATGAAGGCGACGAAACGGTTGCGTGTTTTGGCGAGATGGGCATCGGCAACACATCCTCGGCAAGCCTCGTGGCGGCCAAAATACTCGGAGTGCCAGTTGCCGACCTGACTGGACGGGGCACAGGTCTCGACGATGATGGTCTTCGCCGCAAATGCGAACTGTTGGAAAAAGCTGCAAACCGGACGAACGATAAACTGGAAGCTGGTCTGGCGCTCCAGGAGTATGGCGGCTTCGAGATTGCCATGATGGCCGGCGCCATGATCGGAGCGGCAGCGAGCGGCAAGATTGTCATCGTGGACGGCTTCATTGCGACAGTCGCCGCATTGGCCGCTGAAGCGATTTCACCCGATTGCCGGAAGAACATGATCTTTGCGCACCAATCCGCAGAGGCCGGACATGGGCGTGTACTGGCCGCGCTAAAGGCCAAGCCATTACTGCATCTGGGCATGCGCCTGGGCGAGGGTACGGGCGCATTGCTCGCCTTTCCGCTTGTGAAGGCAGCCGCAGCGATGCTGCGTGAGATGGCGAGCTTCGAGAGCGCCGGAGTGAGTGGCCCGGCATGAATGGCGAACTCGCCAAACTCGTACTCGCTGTGCAATTTCTGACTCGGCTACCGCTCAGAACAGACAAGATGTTCACACCGGAGCGCATGGCGCAAGCGCCGAGATATTTCCCCCTGGTCGGCATACTTGTGGGACTCGTGAGTGCGGGCGTCTTCTGGATCGCCGCCCTGGTCCTGCCGGACTTCATGGCGGCGTTGCTGGCGGTCAGCGCAGGCCTGCTGCTGACAGGTGCGTTCCATGAGGATGGCTTGGCCGACACGTTTGACGGCATTGGCGGCGGACATACACCTGTTCGTGCATTGGAAATCATGAAGGATAGTCGGCTCGGCACATATGGGGCCGCCGCGCTGTTCCTGGCGCTCGCAATCAAGGTGGGTGCGCTGTCGGCGATACCGCCAATCTGGGTCTGCGCTGCCCTGCCCGTTGCGCATTGCGTCTCTCGGTTCTCAGCTGTGTGTGTGATCGCGACCAACCGGTATGTGCGGGAGGAAGGTACGGGAAAGCCTGTGGCAACGGGTATATCTGCGTCCAGCTTGATAATTGCCGGTTTCACAGCGTTGGGTGCTGTTGCAGTCGGTGCTGTCCTGTTTCCTTTCGTCTCACTTTTGTCCGGTATTGTTTCATTGTGTTTCGCGCATGTTCTAATGCGCCTGTTCTTTGAGCCCAAACTGGGGGGCTATACGGGCGACACGCTCGGCGCGGTACAGCAAGCAAGCGAGATCGGATTCTATCTGGGGCTCCTCGCATGGCTCTGACCCTCCTTCGGCATACAACGCCTGATGTCGCACCCAGCACCTGTTATGGTCGAACTGACCTGGCGCTCGCGACCTCTTTTGCGGACGAGGCCAGCATCGTTGTGGCCGGACTGCCACGGATAGACCGCATCGTATCGAGCCCGCTGACCCGGTGCGCTGAGCTTGCCGAATTCATCGGAGAACGGAGTGGGCTGAACATCATCCGGGATGAACGACTGGTCGAGATGGATTTCGGAACCTGGGAGATGAAGCCCTGGAACGAATTGCCGAGACATGAACTCGATGCCTGGGCATCGGACTTCCTCCATGCGAGGCCTCATGAGGGGGAAAGCGTCGCCATGCTGACCGCCCGCACTCAGAACGCCATAGCCGAACTCAACCACCCCGACAGCCACACTCTTGTCGTGACCCATGCCGGCGTGATCAAGGCAGCCTTTGCCGCGCTCGGCGGCCACCATCACTATCAGAGCTCGGTCGCCTATGGCGGCCTCATCACGCTGCTGGAACACTCAGGAAGCGCGACATGACCGACGACACTTCCCATACTGAAAAGATGAAGGCGCTGCAGGCAGAGCAACGCAAGAAGACCGACGCGGCCGCCGTGCCGGATCGCGGGCTGGTGCTGGTTCACACGGGAAATGGCAAGGGCAAGTCAAGCTCGGCCTTCGGCGTCATTGCCCGTGCCCTTGGCTGGGGCCACCGCGTGGGGGTCGTCCAGTTCATCAAGGGCAAATGGATTACCGGTGAACGACAATTCTTCGACAAGTTCCCCGATCAACTCGAATGGCACACAATGGGTGAAGGCTTCACTTGGGACACACAGGACAAGGCTCGCGACATCGTCGCCGCCGAGGCAGCGTTCGACCGTGCGAAAGCCATGATGGCAAATGGCTCCTACAATCTTGTTGTGCTGGATGAGATCAACATCGCCATGCGCTATGACTATCTCTCGACCGACGCTGTTCTCGAGGGACTGAAAGCGCGTGACAGCCAGACCAGCGTCATCCTGACGGGGCGCGATGCCAAACCGGAACTTTGCGACTATGCCGATCTTGTCAGCGAGATGGTCGAGGTGAAGCACCCCTTCAAAGCGGGGCTCAAAGCCAAGCGTGGCGTCGACTTCTGACCATTTTGCCGCGCGTCCTGTAATAGCGGCAGTATTGACAGGTCGCGAGGCTTGCAACATTACCACGTTCAGATGGTGCTTTCTGCAAGGAAAGCTAAGAGGGAAGCCGATGTGAATTCGGCGCTGTACCCGCAACTGTGAGCCGGGAGTTGAAGGCCATACAGCCACTGGAGCAATCGCTCTGGGAAGGCGGCCTGAGATGACGATCGGTGAGCCAGGAGACCTGCCATCGCGTCGTTCGTCCGG
>TARA_R110002020_G_scaffold475881_3_pt1 | contig 71769 bp, 69 predicted proteins | sample TARA_R110002020 | Tara Oceans TARA_R110002020 (sample SAMEA4396489) | marine metagenome | biome: Westerlies Biome; feature: [MES] marine water layer (ENVO:01000295) within the mesopelagic zone...; material: water (ENVO:00002006), including particulate matter (ENVO:01000060) such...
TGCAGCCGTGTGCCAGATAAACATCGGGGGCGTAGCAGGGGTGACCAGCAAATCTAGCGAGGTGTCTTCGCGCAGAAATTGGTTGGCATCCAGCCCGATGAGGTTCTCGCGAGACTCTGCATGTGTTTCGCCGGTCATCGTGACAACGGGGTAGCCGAGCACGGCAAAATCGGGCCGCTCTTCGGGCTTCGCGAGGGGCGCAACGGCGGCGTGGCCGGCCAAATGACCGCCCGCGGAAAAGCCTAAAACGCCAACCAGAGGAGCCCCTAGCGCACGTTCTTTCGCAATTTCAGACTGAATTGCCAGCAAAGGGGCGGGATGCTTCGTGCCAACGGGGTATTCAACGACGCGAGAATTCCACCCGATCGAACGCAACCACTCAGCAACGGGCTTGCCTTCGTGGGGTGCGAGGCGTGAATACCCTCCACCGGGGAGAACAAGAATCGTGGGGAGGTGTGCAGCCATTGCTTAACTGTAAATTGTGCGCGACATTCTGGCTGAATCAACCCACTTCCGCGCAGAAATTGGTTAACCCGCATAGTGTCTGTACATGGCAGATTTGTTTGACGGATACACATCAAGCGCCTCCAAACGCACCGGACCAGCCGCGTGGGATGAGATGTTCTCTGCCGATAGCGAGATACGTCGCCCCTACCGCGAGATCCATGACGCGTTGGCGCAAATGACGCAGGAAGAGCTGCGCGGACGTACTGAAGCGCTCGCAGACAGCTACCTCGCCCAAGGCGTTACTTTCGACTTCGCTGGCGAAGAGAGGCCTTTTCCTCTTGATGCTGTTCCGCGAGTTATTGACCTCTCTGAGTGGAAACAGGTCGAGTCGGGCATCAAGCAGCGTGTGCGAGCGCTCGAAGCGTTCCTCGCCGACATTTATGGGCCACAGAATGCCATCAAAGATGGTGTGATTCCGGCCCGCATGATCACCTCATCCAGTCACTTCCATCGTCAGGCGGCGGGCATCGACCCGGCTAATGGTGTGCGTATTCAGGTCAGCGGTATCGACCTCATCCGCGACGAAGTGGGTGCGTGGCGCGTTCTCGAAGATAACGTGCGCGTGCCCAGTGGTGTCAGCTACGTGATCTCGAACCGTCGAGTGATGGCGCAGACTCTTCCCGAGTTGTTTGTCTCGATGCGCGTTCGCCCCGTTGGCGACTACCCGCACAAGCTGCTGCAGGCGCTGCGTGCTAGTGCGCCGGGTGGAGTGGATGAACCCAACGTTGTTGTGCTCACTCCCGGTGTCTACAACTCGGCGTACTTCGAACACACGCTGCTCGCGCGTCTCATGGGTGTTGAGCTCGTCGAGGGCCGTGACCTTTTCTGCTCTGGTGGACGGGTCTGGATGCGCACGACAGCCGGTCCCACTCGGGTCGACGTGATCTACCGCCGTGTTGACGACGAGTTCCTCGATCCGCTGCAGTTCCGTGCCGATTCCATGTTGGGCAGCCCGGGCATGATGCTCGCGGCTCGCCTCGGAAACGTGACGATTGCCAATGCTGTCGGAAACGGTGTGGCCGACGACAAGCTTGTGTACACCTACTTGCCCGATCTCATTGACTACTACCTCGGCGAAAAGGCGATTATCCCTAACGTTGATACCTGGAGGCTCGAAGATCCGGGCGCGCTCGAAGAAGTGCTTGACCGGCTCGATGAGCTCGTGATTAAGCCGGTGGATGGTTCCGGCGGTAAGGGCCTCGTGATCGGCCCGGCGGCAACCAAGCCAGAGTTGGAGACTCTCCGCAAGCAGTTGCTCAAAGACCCGCGAGGGTGGATCGCGCAACCAGTGGTGCAGCTCTCGACGATCCCCACGGTTATCGACGACGGGATGCGGCCGCGTCACGCCGACTTGCGCCCGTTCGCCGTCAATGACGGAAACGATGTCTGGGTTCTCCCTGGTGGCCTTACTCGAGTGGCGCTGCCCGAAGGTCAGCTTGTCGTTAACAGTTCTCAAGGTGGTGGCTCGAAAGACACGTGGGTTGTCGGTCGCGAGAAGATCGAAGAGTCCGAGGCAACCGTTCAGGGCCTTGTCGAACGGCAAGCAGACACGGAAGCTATCACGGTCATCACTCCCGAGATGCTGCTCGAAGCGAGTGCTCACGAAGATCACGCTGAAGATCACGACAGCACGCGAACGCTCACTCAGAGACAACGTCAAGAAGAGCAGCAACAGCAGAATGTCGACATCGAGGGAGGTCAATCATGCTGAGCCGCATCGCAGAATCGCTGTTCTGGATCGGTCGCTACATTGAGCGTGCCGACGGTACCGCGCGCATCCTCGACGTGCACCTTCAGTTGCTGCTCGAAGACCCGTGGATTGAAGAGGATGATGCGTGCCGCGCCCTTTTGAGCGTCATGGGTAGCGAGGCTCCCCCTGATGCCACTCTGACTCGCGGTGATGTTTTGTCGATCCTTGCGGTCGACCGCACGGAGCCTGCGTCGATTGCCTATTCGCTGGGTGCCGCTCGCGAGAACGCTCGTCGTGCCCGCGAGATTGTGTCGACCGAGTTGTGGGAGTGCCTCAACACCACGCAGACCCGGATGCCGCGCAGAATTTCTGGAGATAAGGTTTCTGACTTCTTCTCCTGGGTTCGTGAGCGCTCCGCTCTCGCGGTGGGCATTGTCGAGTCGGCGACGAGCCGGGATGAGGCGTGGCAGTTCTTCACGCTGGGTCGCAGTCTTGAGCGCGCAGACATGACGGCGCGACTTCTCGCCACGCGAAGCCTCACCGAGGCGAGTGGTCCGTCGTGGACGACAATTCTGCGTTCTTGTGGCGCCTTCGAGCCGTACTTGCGCACCTACCGTGGCGTGCCGAGCGCGAGCAACGCTGCCGAGTTCTTGCTGTTGGACCGCTTGTTTCCGCGCAGCATCCTCTTCTCGGTGTCGCGTGCAGAAGATTGCATGCGTGAGCTTGAGCCTCGTCGCATGAATCGCGTCGGCGTGAACGATGATGCTCAGCGGCTTCTGGGCAAGATTCGCAGCGAGTTGGAGTATCGGCCGATTGCCGAAATTTTGGATGACCTGCCCCACCACATGGATCGGGTGCAGGCAGCAACGAGTGCGGCTTCGGAGGCAGTGCGTCAGCGCTACTTCCCGACGAATGCCGCACCCGAGTGGGTTGGAGAGATCTCATGAAGCGACTCAGGATCGTTCATTCCACAGGGTTCAGCTATGGCGGCGAGGTTACGGCGTCGTACAACGAGGCCCGGATGTTGCCCGCCAGTGTCGAGAGCCAGCTTGTGCTGTTCTCGAACCTTGACATCCTTCCGCTCTCTAGCCAGAGCAACTATGTCGACTATTGGGGTTCTCGCGTTGCCTCGTTTGAGGTGTTGACGGGTCACAAAGAGCTGTCGTTGACCGCTACGAGCTTGGTTGAGGTTCACGAGCGTGAACATGTCTCGGAGTGCATGAGCTGGGCTGAACTTGAGGTGGCCGCTGAGTTGTCGATGGATGCCGTCGAGAACCTGAGCCAGACGCGGCGCACTGAACCGCCAGCCGAGGTTGTTGCTCTCGCGAAAGATATTGCAGCGAAGTCGGATGACGCGTGCGAGAGCGCCCTCGAAATCTCGAAGGCGATCGGTAATGCCATCCAGTACATGAGCGGTGTCACGGGAGTGGCGACGACTGCGGCGGAGGCCTGGGCCGGAGGCAAGGGTGTCTGCCAAGACATCGCTCACCTCGCGCTTGGTGCTTTGCGTTCGGTCGGTATCCCTGCCCGCTATGTTTCTGGTTATCTTCACCCGAAACCGGATGCCGCTATCGGTGAGACCGTCACGGGTGAGTCCCATGCGTGGCTTGAGTGGTTCTGCAACGGGCAGTGGCGTGGCTACGACCCTACGAACCTCATCGATATCGGAGACCGTCACGTCTTGGTCGGTCGCGGTCGTGACTACAACGACGTGCCTCCGCTTCGTGGGGTGTACGCGGGGCCGTTTGGCTCGAAGCTGTTCGTGAGTGTGGAGATTACCCGCGAGGCTTAACTCGTGCGTCGAGTGGTGGTCTCCACGATCGCAATTTCTTGAGTCGCGAGCTCACGCTCTTCTTCAGGCGTGGGCTCGGGTGGGAAGCGCAAGCGCAGTCGGAAGCGACTTTCGGGTACGCGACCGACGCGCATTCCGCGACTGTAGACGAGCCAGGTGATGGCGAATGCTGCAGCGAGCAGGCCCGAGAGCGATCCGATGCCGAGCGCCCAGCGGGCACCGAGTTCGTTGGCTGCCCAGCCCACGATGGGGGCGCCGATAGGGGTGCCGCCGGCGAAGATCGCGAGGTAGAGCGCCATGACGCGGCCGCGCATGATGGGCGTGGTTGAGGTCTGAACGTAGGCATTGGCTGTCGTCATCATGGTCAGCGATGAGACGCCGACGATCGTGAGAGCGGCTCCAAAGGTCCAGTAGCTGGGGGCGAGCGCGGCGAGCAGGCACGCAACGCCAAAGAAGATGGCACCGATGACGACGACGCCAAGTCGCGCGCGCTCGCGGCGAGCGGCCAGAAGAGAGCCAACAATGGCTCCGACAGCCATCATCGAGGAGAGTAGCCCAAATTCTGCGGCTCCCTTGCCGAATTCGGCGGTGGCCATGGTGGAGATGAAGACGGGGAAGTTGAAGCCGAAGGTTCCGACGAGAAAGACCATGACGAGCACGATCAGGATGTCGGGTCGATTGCGAACGTAGCGCAGCCCATCTCGAATTTGGCCTTTAGCACGCCCGAGTTTGGCCACCGGGTAGAGCTGGCTGCGGCGGATGAACCACAGCGAGGCGAGCACGCCCGCGAAGGAGGCCGCGTTCACGAGGAACACGGGGCCCGAGCCAATCGCAGCGACGAGCACGCCAGCGATCGCGGGCCCAATAAGGCGGGCGCTCTGGAACGACATCGAGTTGAGGGCCACCGCGTTGGGCAGATCTTTGTCGCTAACAAGCTCCGACACAAAGGCCTGGCGAACGGGTGCGTCAATCGCCGTCGCGACACCAAGAAGTAGCGCGAAGACGTAAACGTGCCACAGCTCGACGTAACCCGAGACCACGAGGATGCCGAGCCCAAGCGCGAGAACGAACTGACTGAACTGTGTCCAGAGCAGCACAACGCGACGGTCGAAGCGATCGGCAATGATTCCGGCGACGGGCATCAGCAGCAGGAGCGGACCGAACTGCAGGGCCATCGTGAAACCTAGAGCGGCGGCATCGTGGTCGGTCAGTTCGGTAAGAACGATCCAGTCCTGGGCGGTGCGCTGCATCCACGCGCCAGTGTTGGAGACGATCGCGCCAATGGTCCAGAGCCGGTAGTTGAAGAAGCGAAGCGAGCGAAACATTGCGCTCACGAATTGGCCAACTTCAACAGCACTGGAATGGCTGCATGGAGGGCGTCGTGCTCTTCAGCACTGAGGGTCGAAAGTTCAGCGGCAAACCACTCGGCGCGGCGCTGGCGCGTTTTGTCGACAAGCTCGATTCCGGCATCCGTGGCTTCGATAAGTACTTTGCGGCCGTCGTCTGGCGAGCTGGAGCGCGTGATGAGGCCTTCGTCGCTGAGGCAATTGACGGTGCGATTCATCGAGGGCGGGGTGACTCGTTCGTGCTCGGCGAGAGCGGCGAGCGTGCTGCTGCCGTAGTGACTGAGCACGTAAAGCACGGAGAGTTGGCTGTCGCTAAGAGTGTCGTCGTGGCGTTGCTGCCGGATGCGACGAGCGATGCGCATGAGGGCGATTCTGAGTTCGTCGTCTAGTTTGTCGGGCATTTTCATTAGTCTAGCAAATTAGGTTTGCTAACTAAACGGCGGTGCGAGCCACACTCACCCATTCTTCTCCCGAGTTCGCCGCCGTAGAATGGAACGAGCAAGGAGGCCCCAATGCCCACGTTTACGGCGCCACGAACTGACCACTCCTACACTGACGCGCACGGAGTGACGATTCACTACTACGTCTGGGAGTCACCCAAAGCGCACGCCGTGCTTCAGCTCACCCACGGTCTAGGCGATCACGCCCGTCGCTACGAGCACGTCGCGCAAGCGCTCGTCGCCGCCGGCTACACGGTGTATGCCGACGACCACCGCGGCCACGGTGCCACGGGTCTCGAGCAGGCTGCGGGCGATGCCAGCAAACTGGGCAAGCTCGGCAAGGGCGGTCTGCGGGCGGCAACCGAGAACATCCGTGAGCTTTCGGCCATCATCCGTCGTGAACATCCCGATCTTCCTCTCGCGCTGCTCGGCCACTCGTGGGGTTCACTCATGGTGCAAGACGTGCTCAACAAGCACTCCAACGAATACGAAGTCGCTATCCTCACCGGCACAGCGCACCGCACTCTCACCCACATGAACAGTGGCGATCTCAACGCCAAGCACAAAGCTCTCGGCACCACCGGGTACGAATGGCTCAGTCGCGACCCGCAGGTTGCCGATGACTTCGTAAATGACCCGCTGACGTTCTATGCGGATGCCCTCAAACTCTTCGGCCCCGCCGATGGATTGCGCCTGATGGGTCGCCCAGCCAAGAACTTCGCTCGCGACATCCCGCTACTCATCATGATCGGCGACGAAGATTCGCTCGGCGGAGAAGCAAGCATTGAGGCGCTCGCGGCAGACTATGTCACTCGTTCCAAACTCACCGATATCGAAGCGATCGTGTACCCGGGGGCGCGGCACGAGATTTTCAACGAGACCAATAAAGACGAAGTGATTGCCGACCTCGTGGGGTGGCTCGATGCGCGACTCAAGCCCGTGCATCCGGGTGCGCCCCTTCCTGAGGCAGCAAAGCCCGAATAAATGGCATCGATCTTTACCGAGATTTTGAACGGTCGCTCGCCCGGGCGCTTTATCTGGGCGGATGACCGTGTCTTTGCCATTCTCACCATCGAGCCCCGCAAGCCGGGTCACGCGCTCGTGATTCCGCGCATCGAGGTTGATCGGTGGAGTGACCTCGACGAAGAACTTGCGATGCACATCTTTCGCGTCGGGCGACTCATCGGTTTGGCTCAGCGCGATGAATGGGATGCCGATCGTGTCGGCGTCATGTTCGAGGGCTATCGGGTTCCGCACGCGCACTTGCACGTCTGGCCGTCGTGGACCGTCTACGAATACAGCCACACCGGCATCAATCGCGATCCCGGCACCGAGGCGCTCGACGAGGCTTTTCAGCGATTACGGGCGCGGATGATCGACCACGGGCATGGGGAGTTTGTTCCTGGGCTCGACTGGTCAATTCCGCAGGTGAACGCGGCGCATTAGGCTGGATTCAGCACAACTAGACAGGGGTGAGCGATGCACGGCGAATTCAAGGTGCCCGGCGGAAAACTCGTAGTGGTCGATCTCGATGTTGTCGATGACGCCATCACCAACTTTCGCCTCGCTGGTGACTTCTTTCTGGAGCCGGATGAGGCGCTAGAAGACATCAATTCGGCGATCGAAGGGCTGCCAGCCAACTCTGATGCGAAAGCCATCACGAGTGCTGTTCAGCAGTCGCTGCCCGAGGGTGCTGTCATGCTCGGCTTCTCTGCCGAATCTGTGGCCACGGCCATCCGTCGCGCTCTGCAGCGGGCCACGACGTGGAAAGACTATGAGTGGCAGATCGTCTCCGGACCGCCGCTTGAACCGCGCATGCAAATGGCGATGGATCAGGTGCTCGCCGAAGAGGTCGCCTCCGGTCGCCGCAAGCCGACCCTGCGCATCTGGGAGTGGAACAAGCCCGCCGTCGTCATCGGTAGCTTCCAGTCGCTGCGCAACGAGGTTGACCTTGAAAATGCCGAGAAATTTGGGTTCCAGGTCGTGCGCCGAATTTCCGGAGGAGGTGCCATGTTCATGGAAGCCGGCACCGTCATCACGTACTCGATCTACGCCCCCGTTGAACTCGTGCAGGGAATGACCTTTGCCGATTCCTACGCCTTCCTCGATGAGTGGGTCATTATCGCCCTCAAGTCGCTCGGCATCGACGCGAGCTACCAGCCGCTCAACGATATTGCGAGCCCCACCGGCAAGATCGGCGGAGCCGCCCAGAAACGTCTCGGCGCAGGGGCCGTGCTGCACCACGTCACCATGAGCTACGACATGGATGGCGAAAAAATGGTGCAGGTCTTGCGCATCGGTCGCGAGAAAATGAGCGACAAAGGCACGAAGTCGGCGGCCAAGCGCGTTGACCCGCTGCGTAGCCAGACCGGAATGGAGCGCGCCGACATCATCCACACTATGGTCGCGACGTTCCGGGGACTCCATGGCCTCACCGAGAGTGAACTCACGAGTGACGAGATCGCGCGCGCCGAAGAACTCGTTGCCGAAAAGTTTGGCACCGAAGAGTGGTTGCAGCGCGTTCCGTGAACCACACCCTCCGCGGCCTGACTCTGACGCTCACCCTTGCCGCTCTGCTGCTCGGCGGCATTGTGGCATCGGCCGTGCTCGGGCAACTTCCCATCGCTCCCGCCGAAGTGGGCGGGTCGCTCTTGCGGGCGCTTGGCATCCAGAACGAGTGGGCACCGAACGACTCGATTGTGGAATCCACACTGTGGGTCGTACGTTTCCCCCGCATTGCGATGGCCCTGGTCGTGGGCGCTGCACTCGCCGTCGCAGGCGCCGTCATGCAAGCCATTTTTGGAAACCCGCTCGCTGAGCCTGGGGTCGTTGGGGTGTCATCCGGAGCAGCGCTCGGTGCCGCCACCGCAATCGTTGTCGGCGTTGCCGCTCTCGGGGACAGCGCGATCGCACTCTTTGCCTTTGTCGGCGGGTTGCTCGCAACCCTGCTCGTCTACTTTGTCTCGCGCGCGAACGGTCGCACCGAAGTCGTGACCCTTCTGCTCACCGGTATCGCCGTCAACGCTTTCGCTGGCGCAGGTCTTGCCTTCTTGCTCTTTGTTGCCGATTCGGGCAGCCGGGAACAGATTGTCTTCTGGCAACTCGGCTCGCTGAACGGATCGCGGTGGAGTGAAGTTCTCATCGTCACGCTCGTCACCGCCGTCGGACTCACGGCCGCAATTGTGCTTGCGCGCCCCTACGACCTTCTCGCGCTGGGGGAGCGCAACGCGCGGCACCTCGGCGTCAATGTCGAACGGCTCCGCATCGTCTCGATCATCATCGTCGCACTTCTCACGGGTGTTGCGGTGGCGTTCTGCGGCATCATCGCTTTCGTCGGGCTCGTCGTTCCGCACGCTATGCGCATGGTTATTGGTCCCGCCCATCGCTCGCTGATCGTTGCCAGCGCTGTCGGCGGTGGCGTGCTTCTTGTTCTCTCCGACCTACTCGCGCGCTCCGTCGTCGCGGGCGGTGACCTGCCGATCGGATTGCTCACCTCACTCGTCGGTGGCCCCTTCTTCTTCTACCTCTTGTTCCGCCAGCGTCGCCAGAGCGGAGGCTGGGCATGATCAGTGCACGCAATATCGCTGTGCGACTCGGGGGCCGCGCCATCCTCGACGACGTCAGCCTCGACGTCACGCCGGGTGAAGTGCTTGCCCTTGTCGGCCCCAACGGTGCCGGAAAATCGACTCTGCTCTCAGTGTTGAGCGGCGATCGAAAGCCCGACAGCGGCACCGTGACCATCGATGGGCGAGAGCTCGGCAGCATCCGCCACGGTGAACTGGCTCGCTTGCGCGCTGTGCTCACTCAAGAGAACAGTGTGAGCTTCCCTTTCCGAGTCTCGGAGGTTGTCGCGATGGGTCGCAGCCCCTGGGCCCGTTCGCTGGAGAGCCGCGATGATGTTGCCGTCGTTAACGAAGCTCTTGAAGTCACGGATGTCGCGCACCTCGGTGACCGTCGCTACACGACCCTGTCGGGCGGGGAAAAAGCTCGCGTCTCACTCGCGCGAGTTCTCGCCCAGCACACCCCTGTCGTGTTCTTGGATGAGCCAACTGCCGCGCTCGATCTCCGTCACCAAGAAGATGTCATGCGGGTCGCGCGCTCGATGGCCGAAGACGGTCGGGCGGTCGTCGTGGTGCTGCACGACTTAAGTCTCGCCGGTGCCTACTCCGACCGACTGGCCCTTATTGCCCATGGCGCTCTCGACGCGATCGGAACCCCCAGCGAGGTACTCACCGCCGAGCGTGTTGAGCGGGTCTACGGCCTCGCTGTCGAACTCCGCGACGTTGGCGGGCATCCGGTCGTCGTTCCTCGCCGCTGACGTCAGCGAGAGCTTAGCGGCTGAGCAGGTCGCGGTATTCGGGGTTATCCCCGATGAACTTCTTGATGAACTCGCAGCGCGCGACAACACGAGCCTCGCTTTCGGCACGCACCAAATTGAGGGCGCCCCTGGCGAGTTCGTTGGCGAGACCTTGTCCCCGAAACTTGGGGTCAATTTCGGTGTGCACAAAGACGATTTCGTCGTCGCGCAGCCGGTAGTCGGCAAGGCCCGCTTGAACACCGTCTACGAGCAACTCGTAACGGGTCATCGCAGGATCATGGATAACTTCGCTCGCCATAGTGCCAAGCCTACTCGCGGGACACCGTGTGGGGATCAGTTCACCGGCGAGCCTGAGCATGCGCATAGTATCGATGCGTGTCTGAATCTGCTGCCCCGGTTACTGGTGGGTCTCACCGCCGATTGATCATCATTGCTGTCACGGGCCTCGTGCTGATTGTTGTTGCTGTTGTGGTGTCGTTCTTTGTGCTCACCCCCACTCCAGAGCCGGTGGTGACGGCAACCCCGACTCGAACGTCGACACCGACACCGACACCGACTCCAACACCGACGCCGACCCCGACCCCGACTTTTGACAAGACAGCCTTCTCGAACGACGACGCCAGCAGCCTGTGGGTGGTCGCGAACAAACTGCGTCCCCTCAATCCGCAAACGTACGAGCCCAACCTCGTGTTCGTAGACGTGCCATACGTCTATGAGCCCTATTTGACCCCGGATGCCGCGGCCGCCGTCATTGAGATGTTTGCGGCATTCCAAGCCGAGACCGGCCTCCAGATGCAGTCGCAGAGCTCGTATCGAAGCTATTGGTCTCAAGAGAGCGTCTACGCGGGGTGGGTTTCCAGTCTCGGGCAGGAGGCAGCAGACCTCACGAGTGCGCGCCCCGGCCACAGCGAACACCAGACGGGGCTCTCGATCGACGTCAGTGCTCTGCCTGCCAACTGTTCGCTTGAGCAGTGCTTTGGCGACACCCCTCAGGGGCAGTGGCTTGCGGCAAACGGCTGGAAGTACGGCTTTACCGTGCGATACCCGCTGGGCAAGACTGACGTGACCGGCTACGAGTATGAGCCATGGCACATGCGGTATGTCGGCACGGAGCTTGCCGCAGAATTGCACAGCACGGGCATCCAAACTCTTGAAGAGTTCTTTGGACTGCCTGCCGCACCGACCTACGGCTAGCTGTTGGCACTCTAAACTCGTGTCATGACTTCGACGCCCGACCTGAACACTGCGAGCTACAGCTATCTGGGGCCCGCAGGAACCTTTACGGAGGCTGCACTCAAGCAGGTTCCCGAAGCGGTAGGGGCGCACTGGAAGAGCGTCAATAATGTTGGCGAAGCGCTAGACGATGTGACGAGCGGTCGCAGCGTTGCGGCAATGATCGCCATCGAGAATTCGGTCGAGGGTGGGGTCAGCGCCACCCAGGATGCGCTCACGACCGTGCCCAACCTGCGCATCATGGGTGAGTATCTTGTGCCGGTGAACTTCGTTCTTGTCGCGCGCCCGGGAACCACGCTCGCTGACGTCAAGGTCGTCAACGCGCATCCGGTCGCCTACGCTCAAACGCGCCGGTGGATCGATGCCAACCTGCCGAGCCACGGCCACGTGCCAGCTAGCTCAAACGTTGCGGCTGCGGCGACTCTTCTCGACAGTGACCTTGCGGATGCCGCCGTCGCCCCGCCCGGCATCACCGAGCATTACGACCTCGATGTGTTGGCAACCGAGATCGGAAACAACCAGAACGCGGTCACCCGGTTCGTTCTCGTCAGCTCTCGCACGGAGCTGCCAAAGCCGACAGGGGCCGACAAGACGAGCATGATCGTCGAGCTTCCGGACGATAAGCCGGGTCGACTCCTCGAGATGCTCGAACAGTTCGCGACGCGAGGGGTGAACTTGAGCCTCATCGAGTCTCGGCCCATCGGAGACTCCTTGGGGCGCTACCGCTTCGTCATTGATGTTGAAGGGCACATTTTTGACGAGCGAGTTGCCGATGCGCTTCTTGGACTCAAGCGTTTCAGCCCCAACGTCATCTTCTTGGGCAGTTACCCGCGCGCAGACAAGCTCGCCACGACGGTGACGCCGCGCTATGGCAACGACGTTTTTGTAGAAGCTCGCGACTGGTTGCGGGCCATCACGACGAACGAGCCGCCCGCTCGCTAAAGCTGTTCAGTTCTGCGTGCGGATGACTGTGCTGCCGAACCTTACTTGGAGCCGGAGTTCGGCACGCGAACAATGAGCGAACCGGGATCGACCCACGCGTGAACCGACTTAGCGAGACCAAATTCGTCACCATCCAGCTGAAACTCTTCGGGGTTTTCGACGATCATGTTGAGGTCTTTGCCTGTGGCGTACCGAACATCGCGAACGTCTTTCGATAGGTCGATGATGCGGCGCCCGATAGCGCTCTTACGCAGCACGCCGTTCTCCCACGCGATCTTGTTCCAAATGTTGAGCCAGCCGAAACGACCACGCGGCACGAGCGCCGCCATGTCGAGGATGCCGTCATCCGGTTTAGCTTCGGGCATGAGAAGAAGGCCGCCGGGCAGCGCCCCGCAGTTGCCGATGATGACGGTGTGGGCACTGAGCGAACGATTGGGTGCGCCATCCACGCTGTAGCGCAGCTTGACCGGTCGCAGCTCGGGGATCGAACGAGCAATGCCATCGACGTAGGCGAGCCAGCCAACAGCTTTCTTGAGCTTCGTACTCGTGTTCTTGATCATTTTGGCATCGAGACCAAGCCCAGCCATCACTAAGAAGGCGTGCTCTTCGTGATCATCGTTGTCTCGCACGATCTCCACCATGCCCAAATCAATGGTGTGGTCGACGCCGTTGAAAGCGATCTCGACACTTTCAGGAAGATTGCCTGCAGGCAGATCGAGGTTGCGGGCGAGGAGGTTGCCGGTGCCCGCAGGAACCACCGCCATCGCCACTCCGGTGCCGCGAAGGGCCTCTGCAACGGCACGCACCGTGCCGTCACCGCCAGCAGCGATTACGATCGTGGCCCCGCGACGAATGGCACTGCCCGTGACTGCCTGGCCGACATCTTCCTCTGTTGTCGAGAACCACAGCGGAGCCGCCCACTCAGCAGCTTTCGCGGCTGCGTTTACCAACTTCTTGAGCTTGGCAAGGTCGACCTTAATGGGGTTGTAAACAACCGCCACTCGAGGCTTTGTGTTCTTAGTCGTGGGCACAGATAAACGCTACGCCATGAATGGATAGGCTGTACTGGTGATTGACCCCCAAATTCTTCGAGAAAACCCTGACGCCGTGCGGCAATCGCAACTCGCTCGCGGGGCATCCGTTCAGTTGGTTGACGACGCTATTGCTGCCGACCAGAACCGACGCTCGCGCATTGGCGAGTTCGAGGCATTGCGTGCCGAGCAAAACAGCTTCGGCAAGAAGGTCGCTCAGGCACCCTCCGACGAGAAGAAGGCCCTTGTCGCGCAGGCCCAAGAGCTTTCTGCTCAAGTGAAGGCCGCCCAGCAGGCGTCGAGCGAGGCTGAAGCAGAGTTCACTCGCATCGTCGGAGCTCTCGGCAACATCGCAGTCGACGGCGTGCCCGTCGGTGGCGAGGATGACTGGGAGCTTGTGCGCGAGGTCGGCACTCCCGCAGCATTCGATTTCGAACCCCGCGATCACGCCGACATTGGCGAGATGCTTGGGGCGATCGACATCCCGCGCGGAGTAAAGGTCTCGGGCAGCCGCTTCTACTTCCTCAAGGGCGTCGGTGCGCGACTCGAGATCGGCCTCATGAACATGGCTCTTGACCGCGCCATCGCTGGCGACTTCATCCCGCTCATTACTCCCACACTTGTGCGCCCCGAGATGATGGCCGGCACCGGCTTCTTGGGCGAGCACGCCGACGAGATCTACCATTTGCCCGCCGACGACCTGTATCTCACGGGCACGAGTGAGGTCGCGCTCGCGGGCTACCATTCTGACGAGATTCTCGATCTCTCTCAGGGGCCGCTGCGCTATGCCGGATGGTCGACCTGTTACCGTCGCGAAGCCGGGTCTGCGGGCAAAGACAACCGCGGCATCCTGCGGGTGCACCAGTTCAACAAGCTCGAGATGTTCAGCTACGTGTTGCCGGAGAATGCTCAAGAAGAGCACGAGCGGCTGCTGTCGTTCCAAGAGTCCATGTTGCAGGCGTGTGGTCTGAGCTACCGGGTGATCGATGTTGCCGGTGGCGACCTCGGTTCGAGCGCTGCCCGCAAGTACGACATTGAGGCGTGGGTTCCCACTCAAGGCACGTACCGCGAGCTCACATCGACTTCCAACTGCACGACCTATCAGGCACGCAGGCTCGACATTCGGTACCGCACCGAGTCGGGCAAAACGGCCCCGGTCGCAACCCTCAACGGAACCTTGGCTACGACCCGATGGTTGGTTGCCATTCTTGAAACCCACCAACAACCCGATGGTTCGGTGGTAGTGCCAGAAGCGCTGCGCCCTTACCTCGGCGGACTCGAAGTATTGGAGCCAATCGCGTGACAACCGCAGCACGGGATGACCGCTGGATGATCGCACTCGACATCGATGGCACTGTGCTGCTCGAATCGGGCGAAATGAACGACGCCGTCATCGCGGCGGTCGCGAAGGTGCGGGATGCCGGCCACGAAGTGATGCTGGCCACCGGTCGTTCGGTTGCCATGACTCTGCCGATCTTGCACAAGTTGGGGCTCAAGCCCGAGTACGTTGTGTGCTCAAACGGTGCGATCACCCTCAAGCGCGATCCGATGGGCGAGGGCGGCTACTCCCGCGAATTTGTAGAGATGTTTAATCCGAGCGAAGTGCTCAAGAGCATCAAGGACCACCTCGGCTCGGCGAACTATGCGGTTGAGGATGCGACCGGCAAGTTCTTTGTCTACGGAGAGTTCCCTGACGGAGCGCTGGGAGCGGTCAGCGAGAATGTCGCGTTTGAAGAGCTCGTGAAGGTTCAAGCAACTCGCGTCGTCGTGATTTCTCCGCAACACCAGGTTGAAGATTTCCTTGCGGTCGTTGAACGAATGGGTCTGCACAAGGTCAGCTACAACGTCGGTTGGACGGCCTGGCTCGATATTGCCCCTGACGGCGTCAACAAGTCGACGGCGTTAGAGAACGTACGTTCGCGACTGGGCATCCCACGGTCTCGCGTGCTCGCTATGGGCGATGGTCGCAACGACATCGACATGCTTGAGTGGGCAGCCGCGCACGGTCGTGGTGTCGCCATGGGGCAGGCTCCGGATGACGTGCGCGCGGTCGCCAATGAAGTCACCGAAAGTGACGTCAACGACGGTGCCGCACTCGTGCTCGCCGCTTTCGATCCGCGCGCGGTTTAGGCGTCTCTCGCGCCCTTCTAGAGCTCGCTCAGAGCTTCATCGCACACCGTGTGACCTGCATGTTTTTACGCCGCTGCCGCTTACCTTTTATCGCACAGGTGTCGTGGACGCGTGCTGATATCCTCAACACACAATGAAACTGATCTGGCGCACGCTGCGCGACCTTCTCCCGCTTCTTCCGGCGGGGGCCCGAAAGTTCTTCTTCATCTACATGACGATGACAAGTTTGCTTACGGTGCTAGATGTCACCGCCCTAGGTCTTCTCGCCTTGGTCATCGGGCCAGCAGTCACGGGATCAACTCTCAACCTTCCGGTCATTGGCGAACTAGATCCGAGCTACACCCCCCTCATCGTGCTCGTTGCCTGTGCACTCATTATTCTCAAGAGCGCGCTGTCCTTGGTGCTGCACTGGATAGCGACTCGCCGCTTTGCGAGATTCGAACTCGACATCGGCAAGCGACTTTTCAGCGCATACATCCACTCGAGTTGGGAAGAACGCTCGAAGCGCAGTGTCGCTGAAATCACACGGATCGCAGACGCTGGCATTGCGAACACCATAATGGGCTTCGTGCTTCCGCTCGCGGCCTTGCCCGCAAGCCTTGCCAGTACGGTGCTCATTCTCGGGGTGATGTTGGTGGCAGATCCGCTGACGTCGTTGATTGCGCTCGTTTATCTCGTTTCGGTAGCCCTGGTTGTGAATAAGGTCGTAACCCGTCGCGCGCTCGAGGCAGGAATGGTCAACCGCAATTTCAGCTACCGTGTCGCAACCCTCATGACCGAGATGGTCGATGCTCTTAAAGAACTGAGCTTGCGAGACCGTCTGCCCCAAGTAGCGGAGGTCATCAGGCAAAACCGTATTCATGCTGTACGCGCGCGCGCCAACACTTCGTTCCTTGGCGTCATACCGTTGTTTGCCTTCGAGGCTGCGCTTGTCGGTGGTTTCGTGCTTATCGGTGCTGCCGCATTCATCCAAGGTGGCCTCACCGGGGCGGTCGCTGCGGTTGCTCTTTTCGCGGCGACGGGCTTCCGTCTGATTCCGGCGATCAACTCAATTCAGGGCGCGGTCGTGCAGGCCACTGCCAGCGTGCCTTCGGCGCAGGATGTCATCGGCGACCTGACAAGCGCTGAGCGCAACATCCAAGAGACGTCGACGCCGGCCGACAAAGCCGTGCTCCCGGTCTCTCCGAAATTTCTGTCCCTCGATTCCGTGGTTTTTCGGTACCCCAAGAACGATGAAGATGTGCTCCGTGGGCTCGATCTTGACATTCCTCTTGGCAGTTCGCTCGGCATCGTTGGCCCGTCGGGTGCAGGAAAGTCAACGCTCATCGATCTGCTCTTGGGCCTCAGCGTCCCGAGTCAAGGGGCAATCACTATTGATGGATTGCCCCTCACTGACGTGATTCGCGCGTGGCGCAGTCGAGTCGGTTATGTCCCTCAGCGGGTTGCGCTCTTCGACGCGAGTATTGCGCAAAACGTTGCGTTGACCTGGAGCGATGATTTTGACCGCGATCTCGTCGTCGAGGTGCTCGAAAAGGCTCAGCTCTCTTCTCTTGTATCTAATCGTGCTGGCGGCATCGACGAGCGAATCGGTGAACGTGGCATGTCTCTATCGGGCGGCCAGCAGCAACGCCTCGGCATTGCCCGCGCTCTCTATGCGAATCCGCTCGTGCTCGTGCTCGACGAGGCAACGAGTTCGCTAGACACGAAGACTGAAGACGACGTTACTCAAGCAATCCGCAGCCTTAAGGGTGAGGTGACCTTGATCTCGGTCGCGCATCGCCTGTCGACCATTAAAGATTACGATCAGATCTGTTATCTCGAAGCTGGCCTCATCAAGGGCAAGGGCACCTTCTCTGAACTCGCGCGCAATCTACCGGCTTTTGGCGAACAGGTCGCGCTCGCGGGTCTCGCGAACAGGGTGCTTCCGACGGAGGAATAGCACTATGGGCGTCGTAGATAAACTGCTCTCTAGGCGAAACCGGTTTCCTACCTTTGTTAATCGGCTTATCGATTCGATCGCAGAGAGACCCACTTCGGTCTTGGGCCGCCTTGCTGCACGTCGATGGGGCGCACCGAGCACAGACGACACCACCCCCGTTTCCGCAGTGCGAGAAGACGCGCACGCTCGCGTACTTATCGCGCCGGTGAATTACTCAGGTCAAGCATCCCTCTGGGCACGCGCTCTTGAGCATGTCCAACCTGATCTGGCTGTGGCCACGATGGCGATTGAAGTGCCAGGTGGGTTCGCATTCCCCACCGACCTCGAAGTTTCGACGACGATTTATCACAATGGCGCGCGGTGGCAGCGTGCCCAGCGCGATGCCGTGTCGTCTTTTACTCACGTTCTCTTCGAGGCCGAAGAACCCATCTTCGGGCGACTTTTTGATCGGGATGTGGCGAGAGAAGCGCACTACTTGGCCGAGCACGGCGTCGATACAGCGTTCATGGCCCATGGCACTGATGTTCGTCTCCCGAGCGGCCATCAGGATCGCACGGTGTGGTCGCCATACAGGGACCCGGATCTCTACCTTGATCGACTCGAGCGACTTGCATCCCTCAACCGCAAAATTCTCGAAGAATCGGGTCGTCCTCTGTTCGTTTCGACCCCAGATCTGCTCGCGGACCTACCGTCCGCGCGGTGGTGCCCGGTTGTTGTTGACCCGGCCGCATGGAAAACCGTGGCGAAGCGAAGCGATGGTCCACTGCGCGTACTGCACGCGCCGACATCAGCGCTCATGAAGGGAACCCACCTCATCGAACCTATGCTGCATTCGCTCCATGAGAAGGGAGTGATTGAGTACCGACCAGTACGAGGTGTGCCAGCGGCCGCCATGCCGGAACTTCTTTCCGGCAGTGATGTAGTCCTCGATCAGTTCCGGTTGGGCTCCTATGGCGTCGCGGCATGCGAAGCCATGGCTGCGGGGCGATTAGTCGTAGGGCATGTCACGGCCGAGGTTCGTAATGTTGTCGAGTCTGCGACACGAATGAAATTACCGATAGTTGAAGCGACACCAGATTCGCTTGAATCGGTGTTGGAGACAGTCGCGCAAGACCCGACTATATTTACAGCAGCACAAAGCGCGGGACCTGATTTCGTCTCTGCTGTCCACGACGGACGCCTGAGTTCGCAAGTGCTCTTAGACAACTGGATTCGTCGATCATCCGGATCCGAAAGCGAGGACAGCTAATGCATCCTCGTATCGCTCCGCTCTGGGAGGCGCTTCCTAAGCCGCTGCAAGACGTGCTCGCGACAGTCATCGATTCTGCGCTTCGCGTGCCGATCCCCGCTGCTCCCGCTCCGCGCGCGGACGAGCCGATCCGACTGTTCATCGCTCCGGCCAACTATGCGGGGCAGGGTTACCGTTGGGCGCGTGCCGTTGAGCGGGCTGGGCATGTGACGGCATCCAATTCTGTTTATGCCGAAATCAATCCTTTCGGATACCCAGCGGACTATTCGGTTCGCGGCCGCACAATGACACACTCTCGCCGCTGGCAACGAGAGCAGCTCGCCGCGCTCACGAGTGGTTTCACTCACGTGCTAGTCGAAGCACAGATGCCGCCGCTGGGTGGACTGTGGGATCAAGACGTTCGTCGCCAGATTAAGGCTCTACAAGAGGGCGGAGTCTCGGTGGGGATGCTGTGCCACGGCTCTGACATTCGTCTTCCTTCGCGGCATGCGCAACACGAACAGTGGTCGCCGTTCACTGCGGACCGATGGGCGAATGTCGCTGAACTTGAAGACGTAACGTCAAAAAACCGGGAGCTTCTGGATGAACTGAGCCTCCCCAGTTTCGTCTCGACACCGGGTCTCCTGCTCGACGTTCCCTACGCTCATCTGCTTCCTGTTGTCATTTCCGTCGAACCGTGGGCCAGTGGCCATGAGGTTCTGGTCCGCGACCGCCCCAGGGTGGTCCACGTTCCGTCCAATCCTCTACTCAAGGGGACACGCGAGATTGAAGGTGGTCTGCGACGCCTTCACGATGAGGGACTCATCGAATATCTGACAATCAGTGGCCGGACTCACGACGAAATGCCCGCAATCTACGGTGAGGCAGACATTGTCCTTGACCAGTTCCGACTGGGCGATTACGGGGCAGCTGCCTGTGAATCGATGGCTGCCGGCCGTCTGGTGATCTCGCATGTGAGCGAGCACGCGCGTCACGCTGTCAAGCAGATGTGTGGTCTCGATCTGCCGATTCTCGAGGCGAATATTGAGAGCCTTGAAGACGTGTTGCGAGATGCTCTGAGAAATCGGGATGCCGCGCGCAGGCTCGCGCAGCAGGGCCCCGCTTTTGCTCGTGCTGTTCACGATGGCACGCTGTCGAGCAAGGTGCTCCATGAGCACTTCTTGGATGTGACGTAGATGCGCGTCATTATTGCGAGCCGCATTTATTCGCCCGAGCCATCGGCGGCATCCTTCATGCTTGAATCGATCGCAGAGTCACTGAGCGGTGCCGGGCACGATGTCACTGTCCTGACGACGAAGCCGCCCGTGGGAATTGCAGCCAGCGACGTAGCAGGCGTCTGTGTGAAGCGCGCTGCGGTGCTCCGCGACAAAAGTGGCTATGTGCGCGGCTATTTGCCCTACCTGAGCTTCGATCTCCCGCTTTTTTTTCGGCTTCTCTTCACGAAGAAAGCCGATGTATATCTCGTCGAGCCACCTCCTACTACGGGAGCTGTAATGCGTGTGGCTCTTGCCTTGTTGAGGAGACCATACATTTATGACGCTGCAGATGTGTGGTCTGATGCCGCAGCCATGGCAACCAGATCGCGCCTCGTGCTTTCTCTTCTGCGCGCGCTCGAAGTCTTTGCATGGCGTGGAGCCGGTCATGTCACTACGATCTCAAGCGGCGTCGCTGATCGAATGAGCGAGCTGGGATCAGCTACAGAGTCAACTATTTTGGGGTTCGGCGTCGATGCCTCAGTTTTCCGCTACTTGCCGGCGCAGACGGCCGATAGACCATATTTTGTTTACGGTGGTACTTACTCCGAGTGGCATGGCGCATCTATTTTGCTTGAGGCATTTGCTCAATTCAGCAAACGCCATCCGGGCTATCGTCTCCTTTTCGTCGGCAATGGTTCGGAGCGCGCTGAACTTGAGCGCATGGGCAATCAACTCGGTATTGATGGTCTCGAATTTCACGACCCGGTTGACGCGGCCCGACTCAATCTCCTGCTTACCGGTGCCACCGCTTCGCTGGCGAGTTTGAAGCCGGCGCAGGGCTACGACTATGCGTTCACCACTAAGCTTTATGCCTCGATCGCTGCAGGTTGCCCCGTGATTTTCACGGGAGTTGGTCCCACTGCGGATTTCATCGCGAACCATCAGAGCGAGCATCCGGTTGGGGTTGCGGTCGATTACGAATATGAGGCTGTCGCGCAGGCAATGGCGCGAATCGCTGAGGCACCGCTCAGTTCAGACCGGCGCGAGCGGCTAAGCATTTGGGCCCGTGAACGCTTCTCCTTGTCTGCGATTGCCGACCGGGTGACCAGCATTGCAGAGCGGTTGGGGCTGCGATGAGCACCCTTGCACAGAATATTCACCGCGCGGTGACGTATCTGGTATCACGCCGCCAGCATTTGCCGCGTTCGCTCAACCGATTGATCGATGACGTCGCGAAGAATCCGGATGGGTTCGCGGGAAAAATTGCGGCGCGCCTCTTGGGCGGGGCAGACCCCAAGCGGGTTCCTCCGGCTACAAATATCCCCCCCACTCCGGTGCGGGTATACATCGGTCCGACGAACTATGCGGGCCAGGGGTATCTCTGGGCTCGTGCCCTTGAATCGTCCGATGGCTCTATCGGCGCACGCAACATGGCAATTGAATTGCCTGCTGGTTTTGCGTTCCCGGCAGACTCGCTGGTGCCGACCGCAGTGCAGACTGCTTCTTCTGCATGGCAGCGCGCAGAGTTTGAGGCAGTAACCGAGTTCACTCATGTTCTCTTCGAAGCTGAGCGTTCGTTGTTTGGCCCGCTTTTCGGCCGAAACGTCGCGCAAGAAATCCGTGAACTCGAACAGCGGGATATTTCTTGCGCTTTCCTCTGTCACGGCACCGATATCCGTTCGCCCCGGCTTCACCTCGAGCGCGACCACTTTTCTCCGTATGGAGATGACGCCTACACGGCGGCACTCCAAGCGGACGCCGATGCTAACTTGGTCCTACTTCGCGCTCATCAGCTGCCCATCTTCGTATCGACACCCGATCTGCTGATCGAGGTGCCCGAGGCCGCGTGGTGTCCGGTAGTCGTCGAAACAGAGCGCTGGAGAGAGTCCTCCCGAGAACTTTTGAACTATTCCGTACCCGTGGTAGTTCACTTGCCGAGTATGGGCTCGGTAAAAGGAACGCATTTGATTGAGCCGATGCTTCATCGACTTCATGCGGAAGGCGTTATCGAATACCGTGGCTTGACGGGGATCCCGTCTGCCGAAATGCCCGCCATCATTGGGGATGCAGATATCGTGCTCGACCAGTTCCGGATCGGCTCATACGGTGTAGCGGCGGTAGAGGCGATGGCTGCCTCCCGTGTCGTTATCGGACATGTCCTGCCCGATGTGCGCGAGTTGATCGCGCACTTGACCGGTCATGAGTTGCCGGTCGTTGAGGCCGATCCCGACACGCTTGAAGCCGTGCTGCTCGGGTTGATTGCGGATCCAGACAGCATGCGGCAGGCTGCAGCTTCGGGCCGCAAGTTCGCAGATGTGATTCATTCCGGGTCGTGGAGCGCTCAGGTGCTAAGCGAGCAGTGGATCTATAAGCCTGCTTCGGCGTAACGCAGTGCGCCGCCCTCGATAACTCTCGCGGGCACCCCGACAAGAGCACTGTAGGGAGGTGCGGTGGTTCCTTCACGGACCATCGCACCCGCACCCACTATTGAATGGTGTCCGATCGTGGTGCCCATGAGGACTACGGCGTTAGCCCCAATATGAACGAATTCGCCGATCTCCACTGGGTGTCGATCGGTGTCGACTCGTCTTTCGCTCAGGCAGCGCCCGACTGTTGAGTGAGTGTAAATCTGGGCTCCCGCTGAGATATCGCACCCGCGCCCTATTTTAAGCCCGCCGCTTCCGTCAATCACGCAGAACGCTCCGATCCACACGTCGTCTCCGATTGTCGGTTCGCCTATGAGCCACGCCAGGGGATTGTACGGGTTGGCTGGGAGGCCGTTAGTCTGCTGGAACTGAGCCACGCTCGCCCTTTCGCTTCGGCTGGAGGCCGCTTGCTTGGCCAATGAAGTAAGATCAATTGGCTTCGCGGTAACCAGCGTTGTTATTGTCCCACAACGACGAGGAGTGTCTCTCTTGCCCATAACCACCAAGGCGGTTCTAGTTACTGGCGGTGCCGGCTTCATCGGAAGTCACCTCGTCGATCGACTGATCCAAGAGAACCCTAAGCGGCTGATCGTCGTCGACAATTTCTTTCTCGGCAACGAACGCAACCTGGATGAAGCGCGACGAGTGCGTCCTGACCTTGAGGTCCTCCGTCTTGATGCGTCAAATCTCGCCGCTATGCAGGATGTCGTCACTCAGTTTGAGATTGATACCGTCTTCGACCTCGCAGTAGTTCCCTTGCCGACGTCCCTGACCTATCCGCATTGGACAATGCAGACGAATATCGGAATCACCACAACTTTCTGTGAGATTGCGCGCCGCGGTCTAATCGAGCGACTAGTGCATATGTCGAGCTCAGAGGCTTATGGTTCGGGTCGCTATGTGCCGATGGATGAGGATCACCCTCACGACGCGATAACTCCCTATGCCGCGGCGAAATCGGCCGAAGACCACATCATTCGTTCCTACGTGAGCACCTTCGGGATCGATGCGACTATCGTCCGTCCGTTCAATAACTATGGTCCCCGTCAAAACCCTGGGTCGTATGCCGGCATCATCCCCATCATCATCAAACGTGCGCTCACGGGCGAGCCCATCGAGATCCACGGTGACGGAGAACAAACTCGCGACTTCACCTTTGTTCATGACACCGCTGATTTCACTGTCGCTATCCATGACGACCCGGCGTGCAGAGGCTCCGAGCTCAACGTCGCTACGGGAGTCGGAACGTCGGTCAATGAATTGGTCGCGCGCATTCTCCAGATCATGAACGCATCCGATCATCCGATCATCCATACAGCCGAGCGTCCGGGCGATGTGCGTCGTCACATGGCAGATGTCACCAGACTGGATTCTCTGCTCGGCAAACACCCAGCGGTGCTGAGCGAGGACGCTCTCACCGAGACCGTCGAGTGGTACGTCCGAGAGCTGTCATGAGGCTCAACGTCCCCCTGACCGGAGCCGAAGAGCTTGCCGAGATCGCGGAGGTTCTCGAGAGCGGGTATCTCACTCAAGGACCAAGAGCCGCGCGATTTGAGAAGCTGATCGCAGAACATATCGGGGCTACGTTCGCTTTCGCTACCAGCTCAGCGACGACGGGTCTGCATTTGGCTCTACACGCTGTGGGCGTGAGTGCTGGCGACGAGGTTATTATTCCGGATTTCAGCTTTCCTGCGACGGCAAACGCTGTCATCCAGCAAGGCGCTATTCCCGTGTTTGTCGACATCGATCTCGCTACTTTCAACCTCAATCCGTCACTGCTTGAAGAAGCAATTACTCCTCGCACTCGGGCGATCATGCCGGTGCATGCGTTCGGTCTGACAGCGGACATGACGGCAATTTCTGATATTGCGGCCCGCCACAATATCCCTGTAGTTGAGGATGCGGCATGCGCGCTCGGCGCGACACATCGCGGCGTCAGTGCAGGAGCGCTCGGAACCGCCGGCGTATTCTCCTTTCATCCTCGAAAGATCATCACCACGGGGGAAGGTGGACTGATCTCGACGTCCGACGAGAAGGTTGCCGCAAGCATTTCTGTCTTGCGATCTCACGGTGCCGTACGCGGTGAACGCTATATGTCATTCATCGACGCTGGCTACAATTATCGGCTCAGTGATGTTCATGCAGCAATCGGAGTCGCGCAAATGGCGCGACTCGATTACATCTTGGAACGCCGTCGAGCGTTAGCGGCAACGTATGCAGACTTGTTCGTCGACACTCCTGGAGTTACCACCCCAATCACACCAGCGGGGGACGAGCACTCATTCCAGTCGTATGTCGTGCTGCTTGACGAAGACATTGATCGCGATCACGTAATTGATGGTATGAAAGCTCGCGGAATCGAGACGACTCTCGGCACCTATTCGATGCATCTGCAACCGTACTTCTCGGAGCGATTCGGCATCTCTGACGAGGCGTTGCCTGCGGCAACGCGAGCTCAGCGAAGTGCGCTTACTCTCCCGCTTTACCCTCAACTCGAAGAATCTGAGTTGCAGCACGTGGCCGAAGTGCTCTCCGAGGTTGTCGCTGGCAATCGCTCGGCGGCAAAGCGATGATCGCGTCGATCTCCGTCCGACTCGACGGCGTGCTCTGATGTATCAACTAGTCGTCCGGGTGCGCTTTTTCGTTCAAATCGTCACGCTGCACGTTAGTTATGCGTTAGCGGGGTTGCGGAAAGTCAAGAGTCCAGTGGACTGGATTATTGGTCCTTACGAAATCGCGGGAATCGTGCATCAACTGGCGAACGCATTGCCGAGCGCGCGCTCGGTAGTGCTCGCGCCGCACCCGTTCTACACTCATTCGTACGGCTGGAGTCCAGAACCGACGACTTCGGCTCTCAAGACCCACCTTCGTTCACTCTTCTTGGGCCCCTGGATTATGGGGCGCTTGTCGCGTGCGGCTCGAGGTTTTGTCTATGTAAGTGCCGAAGGCTTCATTAACTCAGCGTTCGACCACCGCAACTATGAGTTCGCGTTTCTGAAACGCCGGGGGTTGCGCGTCGTGTGCTACTTCACCGGCAACGACATCCGATCGCCGCAGCTCATGAAGCAACTTGAGCTCGAAACTGGACGACCTAACCTTGGCACTTACTTAGGCAACTTGAACCCGGTATTCGCCTCGCCGGGGTATGACGCGAGCAAGCGGCTCATTGCGCAGGCAGCGGATCAGTTTGCCGATGTCATATTTAATGCAGACACCGATCAGCGTTCCTACCTGACTAGCCCAGTTCATCCCTTTCAGTACTTTCACGATGATGCAGAAGTTGTTCGCAGCTTTGAAAAGTTCGACGACTATCAAAAGCCAATTGTCGTGCACGCGCCGTCATCGCCGATCCTCAAAGGCACCCCGCTGGTTCGTGCCGCGATCGAGCTGCTGCAACGGGAGGGGCTCGAGTTCGAGTATGTCGAGCTCTCTGGCGTCCCACATGAGCAGGTGAGGTTGGCACTTGAACGGGCCCACATTGTGCTCAACCAGTTTTATAGCTACGTGCCAGGTGTTTTCGGCATCGAGGCTATGGCAGCTGGATGCGCGATGATGGTAAGCGCGGATGAGCGACTTGAGCCGCAGCTTCCTACAGGAACCAATGATGCGTGGGTCGTCACCGAGCATCACGAGATAGCCCACCGGCTGCGCGAGCTAATCCTCGACAGAGATCTCGCGCTTAACAAGGCGATTGCTGGACGGGATTGGGTGCGGCGGCATGCAGTCGCGAGCGTCTCTGGCGCGGAGGTCTCACGTATATTGAGCGAATCCTTGGATGGTGTATGACTAAGCCCTCACTCTTGATTGTCTGCTTTTCGGATATCTCGAAAGATGCACGAGTTCTCAAGCAGGTGCGCGCCTTCGCGGAGCAGTACAGCGTCACAACGTGCGGATTCGGCGAAACTCCTGTTGCCGGAGTCGAACACCTTCGAGCCGACCTGGGCCAGAGGCAACCGAACCGGGGACCCCAGCGTTATGCCAAGGGTGCTCTCGATCTCGCTGCACGCGCCTTCGGCTGGTGGAATTGGACTTATCGGCAAATACCCCACGTTGTTCGCGCCCGCGAATTGCTTCGTGGCCGCAAATTTGACGCCGTACTCGCCAACGACGTCGATACAATCCCCATCGCTCTTGAACTCGAAAGCAAGGGCGTCCACGCTGATCTTCACGAGTTCTTTCCAGGGATCTACGATTCCGCGACTTCCGCAGGCCGAAAGCAGACTGCTTACCTGACGTGGTTAGTGAAGCGATACGCAAGTCGAGCCATCTCTGCGACCACCGTCGCCGCCGGGCTTGCGGAGGCTTACCGCGACTACCGCATCGAGTGCGAGGTGGTCACCAACGCAACCCCACGATTCGAACTCTCTCCTCAGAGTGTTCGGCGTCCAATAAAGCTTGTCCACAGCGGGGTAGCCCAACCTAGCAGGCAGCTTGAGCTCACCATGGAGGCCGTAGCCGCTTCCTCTGCCGATGTAACGCTCGACCTCTACCTCATGCCCAACGATGTCGTGTATTTAGCCGAACTAGTGAAGCTGGCGAAGCGGATCGGGCCCAGAGTCACGATCCACGATCCGCTCCCACAGTCTGAGCTAGTGACTGGGCTGAACTCATATGACGTTGGCATATTCGTACTGCCGCCAACGAGCTTCAACAACGCAAACGCGCTCCCAAACAAGTTTTTCGACTTTGTGCAGGCAAGGTTGGGACTGCTCATCGGCCCCACACCGGAGATGGCCAAAATTCTGAATGAGTACGGCATCGGGGCCGTAACGACTGACTTCTCAATTGTGTCGATCCGTGCCGCGATTGACGCACTTGACGAGGAAACTGTTGCGGAGTGGAAACAGCGATCTGACGCTGCATCCGTTCCCTTGAGCGCCGATGTGCAGGTCGCAGTATGGGGTCGCGCAATTGATCGGATTCTAGCCCGGTAGCTTCTGCAGTCGCTGCTGCCTCGAGGCCAGCACTACGACCGCCGGCACGGCGACTACTATGAGAAGGTTGCCGCAACTGTCGATCCGGAAGGGCACGAATGAAAATCGCCGTAATCGCACTGGGTAAAATCGGTCTTCCGCTTGCTGTGCAGTTCGCCTCTAAAGGGCACTCAGTAGTCGGGGTCGACATCAGCGAACGCACTGTCTCGTTGGTCAACCAGGGCGTTGCGCCGTTCCCCGGCGAGACAAATCTCGACGCGCTGCTCGCCGAAGTCGTCGCCGACGGCCGCCTCACCGCTACCAGTCGTTACGAAGACGCGGTGCCCACAGCTGATGCAGTTGTCATTGTTGTGCCACTTCTCGTGGACAACGAGGCGCGTCCGGAATTCGCTGCGCTTGATTCGGCCACCAGATCCATCGCGGCTCATCTGTCCGCACACACTCTCGTCGCCTACGAGACAACGCTGCCAGTCGGAACCACCCGTACCCGATGGAAGCCACTGCTCGAAAAAGGCTCGGGGCTGACCGAGGGCACTGACTTCGATCTCGTATTTTCCCCGGAGCGAGTTCTCACGGGTCGTGTATTTGCGGACCTCCGCAAGTATCCCAAACTCATCGGAGGCTTTTCGGCCGCTGGTGCACAGAAGGCCACTGACTTCTACAATGCAGTTTTGGATTTTGACGACCGTCCGGACCTGCCACGCGCTAACGGTGTATGGAACCTCGACTCGGTGGAGGCCGCAGAGTTCGCCAAGCTCGCAGAGACCACCTATCGCGATGTAAACATCGGTCTAGCAAATCAGTTCGCGCGCTTCGCCGACAATAACGGCATCGACATCGCCAAGGTCATCGATGCGTCGAACTCTCAGCCGTACAGTCATATCCACCGTCCCGGAATTGCGGTCGGAGGCCACTGTATTCCGGTCTATCCGCGTCTCTATTTGTGGAACGATCCTGACGCGAGCATCGTGCGTGCCGCACGCGAAGCCAACGCGTCGATGCCGAGCTATGCGGTGGGGGTGGCAGAGGGTGCCTACGGTAATCTCAAGGATGCCCGCGTGGCTGTTCTCGGTGCGGCCTATCGGGGAGGCGTTAAGGAGTCGGCTTTCTCCGGTGTTTTCCCGACCGTAGAAGCGCTTCTGGCACGCGGCGCTACAGTGCTCGTGCACGATCCCTTGTTCGACGATGAAGAACTAGTCGCGATGGGATTCGAACCGTACCACCTAGGAGATCCGGTGAATCTGGCGATTATTCAAGCCGATCATGCTGCATATCGTGAACTGCGATCGGCCGATCTTCCGGGAATCTCCGCGTTGGTCGACGGTCGACGTATAACAGACCCAGCTCACTGGTTGGATGTTGTCTACCGTGTTATCGGTGGCGGCACGCTCTAGCTGTTAGCGACTAGGCGTAAGTCGCGAGAATCCTTCCACGCCCGAAGGCGCTTCTCAACAGGCTTTTCGACGAAATGATGCAACGCGGCGGCGCCGGCAAGTCCAGCAGCGAGAAGCAGGGCGTACCACGCTAAGTTGCGCCAACTTGCTGGTTGGAGCCCGAACACATCAAGAGCAATGTATATGAAAGTGGCATGCACAAGGTAGAAAGCGTATGACCACTCTCCAAGCCTGACGTGCACTTTGGCCGCGAGCAGCGACGGGCGCCCCGCGATGCTTGCTGAGGCAATAGCAAGGATGCTCAATGCGCACGCCACCGTCACTAGCTCGTTGGCGAATGAGCTGACGAACCACGCAGCTTTCGAGCCCGGGCCGTAATGCGGAATAAGGACGATAGCCCCGAGAGCGAGCACGATCGATCCCATTCCTACCGTTACGGGAACGCGTGGTCGCCATCCTCTGCGGAAGGCCCACGCGACTCCCATGCCGATGGCAAACTCTGTCGCGCGCACGGCCGGGAAGGGAACGGCCGAGAACAAAGAGTCAGGGAACGTTGCAGCAAGCAGCCGGTAGCCGAACATGACTACAACTATCGATCCCACAAAGATCAGCGAACCTCGTACCTTGAGCGGGTTGAGAATCTTCGAAATGTAGGGGTGCAAAGCGTAAAAGAAGGCCTCACACGTCAGTGTCCACGCCGCAGGGTTTCCGGAGAAGAGAATTGTGGGGTTCAGCGACCATCCCTGCAGTAGAACTATGGAAAGTGCCAAGATCCCTACGCTGACGGGCTTTACCCAGGTGTCAGCAGGGTCAGGGCTAAAGCTGTAAAAGACAGGTATTGCAAACACCAGCGCAACGATGCTTGCTGGCCACACTCGGGCAAATCGTCGCCAGTAGAAGGTGGACTGGGAAACTCTGTCTGACGCAGACCAGGTGAGCACGAAGCCTGACAAGACGAAGAAGAAAGTCACCCCGAAGAAGCCTTGATGGAGAAACGAGGTTACCGGGCCCGGTAGCGGTGCAAACACCAGCATGTGGTAGCCAAAAACGAAGAAGGCTGCATACCAGCGCAGGCCCGTCAGCGCATCGACGCGGGGCATGCGCTGACTGAGAATAGAAGATGTCGTCAACGGTTGACTTTCTGGATTGAGACCCGGTTGACCAAGTATCTCATAGCGGGTGTGCCAAGGTTCGGCCCAGCGAGCGCGGTATAGTGGGCGAATTATGGAAGCACCGCTGGTTGATCTCGTTATTGCGGTGCATACGTCGACCCGCCCCATCTCGCGAGCAGTTGCCTCTGTCGTCGATCACACGGACGCGAACATTCGAGTCTCCGTTGTGGCGCACAATATTGATCACAATGTCATCGCCGCAAACCTAGGGGTTTATCTTGATCACCCACAAGTGCGGTTGCTTGCTCTTCGCGACGGGATTCCGAGCCCAGCCGGGCCAATGAACTACGGAATCGATGAGAGCTCCGCCCAGTTTCTCGGTGTCATGGGCTCAGACGACGAACTCGCTCCGGGCGCAATTGATTCCTGGCTTGCTTTGCAACGATCCACGGGAGCGGGCATGGTTATGGCGAGAATTCAGAATGTGGGTGGTGGGGTTGTGCCCGCACCGCCGGCGCGTCCCTTCCGCACACATGATCTGGATCCGGTGAAAGACAGGCTCTCATACCGTAGTGCGCCACTGGGAATTTACTCTCGCCGAGTTTTCCCTGACTTGCGTTTCTCAGAAGGCCTCGCTTCGGGCGAGGACTTGCCTTTTGTTGCTGAATTGTGGTTCTCTGGCGCGGGGATTGCCTTTGATCGTAAGGGTCCCGCCTACCTTGTGCACTCCGATGCGGAGGATCGGGTGACCTCAGATCCTCGTCCAGTTCGAGATGATTTTGAGTTCCTTGACATCATCTTTGAGCGGCCGTGGACGGCGCGTTTGAACCGCTCTCAGCGGGAGGCTTTTGGCGTGAAAATAGTGCGGTCTCACCTCTTTGATGCGTTGGTCAATCGCGCCGACACACAAGTCTGGCCGGAGGGAGAGCGCGCCGCACTGGCAGAGGTCGCCCGAAACTTGCTGGAGTGGGCACCAAGCACGCAACGACTATTGTCGAGACTCGATCAGGAGATTTTGGCCAGCATTCTCGACCCAGAATCGTCGGTCGACGGGATGTTGGATCTCATCCGCCAGCGCTGGAACTACACATCACTCAAGGTCCTCCTGCCTCGGAACCTCCTATTGGCCCTCCATAGGCAAGCACCGCTGCGTACATACGCGGCAGGTTATCTCGTCTAGGAACGAGCTAATAGGGCGTCGTGGCCTCAGCTGAGGCGGTGCTCCAGCCCGTCGAGCGCGAGTTCTTCGGCGATGCGCACAACGTTAGTTCCTTCGTCAAGAGTGACGATAGCGGTGACATCTCCGGTGAGCACGGCGTCTCGGAACGCTTCGTGTTCGGCGAGCAGCGGCTCTTTCTTGTCAAGAGCAAATCGAGTGACATCGCCTTCAGAAACGCCACGGAAGGTTGCGACGCCCGACCACGCACTCGAATCGCCGGCAACCCCGTTCTTGAAATGGGTGAGGTCTGCAGTGAGAGTGTCGACGACGAGTGCACCCTTTTCGCCGGTGATGACTGTCGTGCGCTCCTTGAATGGCGTGAGCCAGTTGACGGTGTGCGACGCGATCGTGCCGTTGCTGAGCGTTCCGACAGCGATGAGCATGTCTTCGAACTCACGCCCACTCTGATGAGCGGTCCGCGCATTGACGCTGACGTATTTCTGCTGGCTCACCCACGCTGTGAGATCGATATCGTGCGATGCGAGATCCTTGATGACGCCCACGTCAGCGATGCGCCCTGGGAATGGGCCCTGACGACGAGTCGCAATCTGGTAAATCTCCCCAATGAGACCATCTTCGATTCGCACCCGAGCAGATTGAAGCGCGGGGTTGTATCGCTCGATATGCCCCACCCCGCCAATGAGGTTTGAGGCAGCAAACAGGTCACGGAGTTCCGTGGCCGCTTCTGTGGTCGAGGCGACCGGTTTCTCAATGAGTGCGTGAATGCCTCGTTCGGCAAGTGCCTTACCGATATCGAGGTGATAGATCGTAGGTGCGGCAACGACGCAGTAGTCGAAGCCCATATCGAGAAACTTCTCGAGGTTCTTGACGATTGGCTTGCCCTCGATAGTTGACCCAACCGCATCCGCAGGGTCGTAAACACCGAGAAAGTCGACTCCCTCGAGATTGTTGAGGACGCGGCTGTGGTGGCGACCCATGACTCCGAGGCCGAGCACACCGGCACGCAGCGCCATTAGCTTCCCGCCTTTGCGACGGAGTTAACTGCTTCGACAATTGTCGAGAGCTCGTCTTGCGTTAGCGACGGATAGATCGGCAGCGACAGCACTTGCTGAGCCGCAAGTTCGGTCTGCGGCAAATCAAGCTCAATGCCAAACGAGGGAAGTCGGTGGATGGGGGTCGGGTAATAGACGCCGCTACCGACGCCGCGTTCAGCAAGCTCGGCGGCAAACGCATCGCGATCCTGATCAACAACGCGAACAGTGTATTGATGGAATACGTGCTCCGCATTGGGCGCTGTCGGAGGAGTGATCACCCCGGAGATGTTCTCAGAAAGGAAGGCTGCGTTCGCTTGGCGCTGAGCCGTCCAGCCGCGAAGCTTTGTGAGTTGAACCCTGCCGATAGCCGCGTGAATATCGGTCATCCGCGTGTTGAAGCCTACGACTTCATTCTCGTAGCGCTTTTCCATGCCTTGGTTGCGCAGCACGCGAATCGCGCGAGCAACTTCCTCGGACGGAGTGGTAACCATTCCGCCTTCTCCCGAGGTCATGTTCTTCGTCGGATAGAAGGAGAAGGAGGCTGCGATTCCCCACGCGCCCACGGGCACACCGTCGATCGCGGCTGCGTGGGCTTGGGCGGCGTCCTCAACGAGAAGCAGACCGTGCTTCTCGGCGATGGCGGAGATTGCGGGCATGTTGGCGGGATGCCCGTACAGATGCACTGGCATGATCGCCTTAGTGCGTGGTGTGATGGCAGCTTCAATCGCTGCGGGGTCTGTGGCGAAGTAGTCGAGCTCGATGTCCACGAACACGGGGGTCGCTCCGGTCAATCCCACGGCATTTGCGGTCGCAGCAAAGCTGAACGACGGCACGATGACTTCGTCGCCGGGCCCGATGCCGATTGCCAGAAGCGACATGTGCAGTGCGGATGTGCCTGAGTTCAGCGCAACAGACTTGAAGTTGTTCACGAAAGCTGAGAACTCAGATTCAAAGGCTGCAACCTCAGGACCTTGCGCGAGCATGCCAGATCGCATGACCCGGTCGACTGCTGCGCGTTCTTCGTCGCCTACCTCAGGCTTTGCTGCGGAAATCATGCTCCGTGTACCTCAATCAATTGGGTTGGTGTCACCTCGCGGTGGCGCTCGTCAGTTACCGGGCGGATTTAGTCTACCGATCGGTCCTTGTTTATGACTGAACGGACCACGGTATTAGCAACACAACTGGTTGGGGCAGCAGTAAGCGTCTGGAGGCGGCGCGCAGTCAAGCAAAAACAGTCCTATCGTAGTGGGTTCCGCTCAATCCCTCAGCGATGCGGGTGCGTCGCGTATGATTGTCTAGCACGGTTCTGTCCAGTGGAGTCGCGCGGGGTGGGGGCCACAATTGTCTAGAACTTCACGGTTTATCGCACGAGCGGTCTCCGTCGCGGCGGCTATTGCCTTGCTCGGAACATCTCTGGTCGCTATTCAACCCGGGACATCGGCCGCGGCGGTGAGCGGGAGCGACTTCAATCCTGGCGCAATCATCAGCGACGCACTCTTCTATGACAATGCGGCAATGACTCAAGCCGAGATTCAGTCATTCCTCAATGCAAGGATCGGCAGTTGCTCGAACGGCAAATGCCTCAATGTGCTAACGACGACGGTTGCTAGCAGGGCAGCTGTCTCGTCGATGACTACGGGAAATCAAGTCTGCTCTGCATTCGCAGGGGGGACCCTTTCGGCGGCGGCAATTATTTATCGAGCACAGGTGGCGTGCAACATCAGTGCAAAAGTGATTCTCGTTACCCTGCAGAAAGAACAGAGCTTAGTCACGGATCGAGCTCCCTCGGATTCGACTCTTGCTCGGGCGATGGGAATGGCCTGCCCCGATACCGCGCCATGTGCTGAGTACGCCCTTGGATTCGGTAATCAAATCTATGAGGGCGCGAAGCAACTCCACTTTTATAAAGCGGGCAACTTTGCGAAGCAGCCGGGAGTGCAGTTCATCGGCTATCACCCCGATACGTCGTGCGGCGGTGCGGTGATCAACATCACCAATTACGCCACGGCTGCGCTCTATAACTACACTCCGTACCAGCCGAATGCCGCCTCGCTGGCAAACTTCGGTGGCGTAGGCAACTCGTGTTCTTCTTACGGCAATCGCAATTTCTTCGCGTATTACAACAACTGGTTTGGGTCAACCGGTGGCGCGCCGGCCTCGTCTCCGGATTTCGGCGCGAGTGTGTACGCCCGTGACTCTGCTGGTGATTTGTGGGCCTACCCCTCGGATGACCGAGGTGGTTGGGCGGACCGCAAGAAGCTCGGTAGTGGCTGGAGCGGTATGACGTCCGTCTTCGGCGCAGGAGACTTTGACGGCGATGGACACCGTGACGTGCTGGCGATCGATGCCGCTGGAGTGCTCTGGAACTATCCGATGGACGGCAACCGCGGTTTCCTGGCCCCGAAGCAAGTGTCAACGGGGTGGAGCGATCAGAACCTCGTATTCTCGGCCGGTGACTTCAACGGTGACGGCACGCAAGACTTGATGTCGCGAGACGCAAGCGGCGGGCTTTGGCTTCACAGCAGCGACGGCGAGGGTCAACTCGACCCTGCGGTTCGGGTCGGTTGGGGCTGGCAAGGAATGACCGTCATTACGGGTGTTGGAGACTTCACTTCGGACGGTAAACCAGATGTCATGGCGCGTGATGCGTCTGGCCGACTCTTCCTCTATACCGGGAACGGTCTCGGGGGTTGGTTGGGATCGTGGCAAATCGGAAACGGCTGGGGCGGGATGACCTCGATTGTGAGCCCTGGTGACTTCACCGGTGACGGCCGCAACGACACTATCGCCCGCACGAGTGGCGGACTAATCTATCTCTACCCAGGAAATGGTTGGGGGAGCCTGCTTGGGGGATCTCTCATCGGAAACGGGTGGGCAGGTCTGTCGATGCTCTCCGGTCCCGGAGCTCCAGTCACGCAGCCTCGGGCCGATCAGCCGGGAAGCGGGGACTTGAACGGTGACAACACGAGAGACGTGCTGGCCAAGACGACCTCGGGAAGTCTTGTTTTGTACCCAGGCAGCGGGGCGGGCGGTTGGAAGGCTCCGAGCATTGTGTCCTCGGACTGGTCGCAGATGAACCTGACTCTCGGTGTGGGTGACTTCAACGGTGATCGCCGTTCCGATGTCCTTGCCCGGGATGGCGAGGGAAGGCTGTGGCTTTATGGAAGCGACCGCGCGGGTAAGTTCTTAGATCCGACTCAGGTTGGCTTTGGCTGGGGCGGAATGAACTTGCTGATTGGCGCGAGGGACATCGATAGCGATGGAAATCCTGATGTTCTCGCGCGCGATAACGCTGGAGGATTGTGGCTCTACCCCGGTGATGGTGAAGGGGGCTGGCTTGAGACAAAGAAGGTGGGCTCTGGATGGCAGTCGATGACGGCCATTTTCGCGGCAGGCGACTTTGACGGCGATGGCTATCAAGACCTCATCGCGCGTGGCTCCGGCGGAGAGCTGTGGTTGTATTCCGGTACGGGGGCCGGCGGCTGGTTCCCGGCACGCCAGGTTGGCTACGGCTGGAACGGATTCACGGGGATATTCAGTCCCGGAGATTTCACCGGAGACGGAAAGACAGATGTACTAGCGCGTACCGCTGCCGGAGGGCTGTGGCTGTACCCCGGTGACGGTCGCGGCGGCTGGAGCGGCGGCGCGCAGATCGGGCAGGGCTGGAACGGCATGTCCTGGATCGGCTAAGTCCGATCTGGAGAATTAGTGGGCGGTCAGTCGCGCGCTGGTGCGCGTAATTGACCGCCCCAATTCGTTGGGCCGTAAGGCACGACGAAGGACAAATCAGATTTCCTAGAGTTCGCTGAGTGCTTCATCGTAGATTGCCATCGCGCGAGCAACTTCGTCGGCGGTGACAACGGCGGGCGGAACCACGTGGATGCGGTTGTCGGCGATGAACGGCAGCAGCCCGCGCTTCACCAACGCGCCCTTGATGCGTCCCATGTCGGCGGCGCTTAGGGGCTCGCGGGTGTCGCGGTTGGCGACGAGTTCCATCGCCCAGAAGACACCACGGCCTCGCACTTCGCCGATGCAGTCGTGTTTGGCGGCGAGGGCGGCGAGGCCCGGGGCGATGTGGTCGCGCCCGATTGCTGCCGCGTTTTCGATGATGCCTTCGTCTTCCATCGCGGTGATGGAGGCAACGATGGAGGCGGCAGCGAGTGGGTGGCCGGAGTAGGTGAGCCCACCGGGAAAGACGCGCTCGTCAAAGGTGGCAGCGATCGCGTCGGAGATGATGACTCCACCGACGGGTACGTAGCCCGAGTTCACACCCTTGGCGAAAGTGATGAGATCGGGGGTGATGTCGAAGGCGTCGAAGGCAAACCAGTCGCCGGTGCGACCGAATCCGGCCATCACTTCATCCAAGATCACGAGGATGCCGTACTTGTCGGCGATCGTTCGAACGCCGGCGAGGTAGCCGGGTGGCGGCATGAGGATGCCGGCGGTGCCGGGAATTGTCTCGAGAAGAATCGCCGCGATTGATTCGGCGCCTTCCGCTTGAATTGTTCGTTCCAAGTGGTGCAGTGCCCGCTCGGATTCTTGTTCGGGGGAGTCCGCCCAGAACTCGGAGCGGTACTCGTAGGGTCCGAACACGTGCACGTGGGCGCGCGCATATTCGTTGGGGATGCGCCGCCAGTCGCCAGTGGCGACGATCGCGGATCCGGTGTTGCCGTGGTACGAGCGGTAGCGCGAGATGATCTTGTCGCGCCCGGTGTGAAGACGAGCCATGCGGATGGCGTTTTCGTTGGCATCCGCTCCACCGTTGGTGAAGAACACCTTGTTCATGCCTTCTGGCGCATGCTCGGTGATCTTGCGGGCTGCTTCCGCGCGGATGTTGATGGCGTGCGCAGGGGCGATCGTCGCCATGATGTCGGCCTGGGCTTTGATGCCGGCGATGACAGCGGGGTGCTGGTGGCCGATGTTGACGTTGACGAGTTGGCTCGAGAAGTCGAGGTATTCGTTTCCTTCGTTGTCCCACACGGTGCTGCCGAGGCCGCCTTCGAGAACCATTGGCTTGAGTGCGCCCTGCGCCGACCATGAGTGGAACACGTGCGCGCGGTCAAGCGCGACGGTGTCGGCGTTGCTGGGGTGAGGCGTGGCGGGCGCAGAGTTCATGAGGCACCTTTCGAGGTGGAACGGATGTTTCCACTATCGTCTGCACGGCATCCTCAGTTGTTGCCAATTTGTACAGTATTTAGCTATTTATTCGACATAATGTGGGTGGGCGACGACGAGGGGAAATCTGAATGCTTCCGACAATCGAATGGCTCCTCGCGCAGCGAAACCTTCGGCTGAGTTTGCTCGCCGCTGTCGCGGAGGCCGACGCTTCTGTCCCGAGCCACGAGAACACCGCGCTCGCAGCCAGAATGGCGGCTCCGATTTCGTGGGTGCACAGTTCAGACCTTGACGACCCCACCCCCTTCCTGAGTGCGGGAAACGTTCTGCTCACTGACGGTTCGCAGTTCGGCTTCGACGCGGCGACCGAGCACTATGACTACAACGCCTACGTGGCCCGACTTGTTGATGCCGACATTGTGGGGCTCGGCTTTGCGACCCACTTTCTTCACCAGGGCATGCCAGCCGGGCTCGCGGCGGCGTGTGAGCGCGTGGGATTGCCCCTTATTGACGTGCCCGACCGTGTCCCCTTTATCGCCGTCATCCGTCAGGTCGCCGATCAGATCGCAGCTGAGCGAAGCCGAAGAATGGAATGGTCGATCGCTGCCCACAAAGCGCTCTCCTACGCGGCGCTCAAACCTACGGGTTTGAGGTCGACGCTGATCGAGCTCGAACGCCAGCTTTCCTGTTGGGTGGGGCTCTTCGATGCAACAGGGCATCCCGTCCAGGTTCCGGGACAGCAACGATCGGGCGACCGGTTCGCCGAACCGGTGCGGGATGAGGTGGCGAGAGCGTTGCGTAAGGGCAGTCGGTCATCCACGGCTCTCACTCTTGATGCAGGACAAGTCACGATTCAGACCCTTGGCCAGAGTGGTGCGTTGCGGGGGGCCCTCGCTCTGGGGCGCGGTGTGCCGCTCGATCGTGCGGAGAACGAGCTCGTGACGAGCGTTATTGCCATGGCTACGCTGGCCCTTGAACAGAACCGGGCGCTCGACGCGACGCGAGGCTACTTGAGGTCATCGCTGCTCGAACTGTTGCTGGAGGGCAAGGTGCGCGTTGCGCGCTCGATCGCCGCGCACGTGTGGGGGGCACTTCCCGCCGAACCTTTGAGCGTGTTCGCCCTGGCACGGCACACTCAGAGCCATTTCGTTCTTGATGCTCTTGATGCCTTGGCTCTCGAGGCAGACGGTCGTGTGTTCTTCGCGGTTCGGGGAGACGTCATCGTGGTGCTCGTCGAAGCGGAAGCCGAGGTGGTGGAAGCGTCAGCTCTTTCCGCGCTCAAGCGGCTCATTGCCGACCAACACCTTGTGGCGGGCAGCGCCCTCGCCGCCGACTACACCGAACTTGCGGTCGCTGTAGGTCACGCGTCGAGCGCCTTGTACGCGCGTGGTGAACGTCCGGGAGTGACAGCGTTCGCTGACATTGCTGATTCGGGGATGCTCGGGGTGCTGCATTCCGCGGGTGCTGAGCGAGTGGCGCACCGAGTGCTCACGCCGCTCACCGAGTTCGACGCCGAGCATTCGGCAGCCCTCGTGGATACGCTGCGCTCCTGGTTCGCGCACGATTGCTCGTGGGGTGCGACCGCCGCGAGTCTCGGGGTGCACCGTCACACTGTGCGGTCGCGCGTCGATCAGGCAGCAGGCATCCTCAACCTCGATCTCGATTCTTTCGAGGGCCGCCTTGAGCTGTGGGCGGCGCTGCGACTGTGGGTTTAGGCTATTTACCCCCATTTCGAGCCTTCTAGCCTGCCTTTCAGGTACACCCTGCGAGCATCCGATACACTCTGAACTTGCGTCACGCAAGGAGGGCTGTCCGAGCGGCCGATGGAGCCAGTCTTGAAAACTGGTGGGCAGAAATGTCTCGTGGGTTCGAATCCCACGCCCTCCGCTCTGCGTGTCACGACTTTTTTCGGCAACAGGAAGGGGAGTGTGATGAGTGAACTCCGTCCGCGCTCAGAGGCGCGTTCTGGCGATCTCGAACGCGTCACCCCTAAGAAAAACAAAGAAGTAAAAGGTCTGGCACGTCACGGTCGATTGAAGAAGCCGGGTCCTTGGGGTTCGATTGCCAAGATCGTTGCGGCTAGTCTCGCGGTTCTTTTGGTGAGTGGCGCCGCTGTGGGGGCTGTCGCTTTCGACAGTATCTATGGGCAGCGCGACACTGTTTCTCTCATTGGCGAAACCGAAGGGCCGCCGCCGCAGATCGGCAGTTTTGAGGGCGGCTTCAACATCCTTATTGCGGGTAGCGATACTCGTGCCGGTCAGGGCGGCATCGGCGGCACCGTTGAAGATGCGTCGGGTGAACTCAACGACGTCAACATGATTTTGCACGTCGCAGCCGACCGTCAGTCCGCCGTAGCTATCAGCTTCCCGCGTGACATGGTCATGGGAATCCCCGAATGCCCCAGTCTTGACGGCGACTACAGCAAGTACTACTCGACTGAGGCACTCAATACGGCTCTCTCCTATGGCGGACTTCCCTGCGTTGCGTTGACCTTGTCGGAGTTCACCGGGCTCGACATCCAATTCGCCGGCATCATCACGTTCGATGGTGTGATCGAAATGACGAACGCAATCGGTGGCGTCGATGTATGTGTCGACGGCCCGATGTATGACCCCTATACCGGTATTGACCTGCCGGAGGCGGGAACGTACAACCTCCAGGGCTGGAAAGCGCTCGCGTTCTTGCGCTCGCGTCATGGCGTTGGTGACGGAAGTGACTTGACGCGCATCAGCTCGCAGCAGGTGTACCTATCGTCGCTCGTGCGCACACTCAAGAGCTCAGACACTCTCAGCGATTACAAGAAGCTTTATAACCTCGCGGATGCCGCAATCTCGAACATGCAGCTGTCGAACAATCTTGCAGATGTTCCCACCATGGTTTCGATCGCTCTGGCGCTCAAAGACATCCCCCTCGAGCGCGTGCAGTTCGTGCAGTACCCCGGTGGCACCGGTGGCACCGGCGTCTACTCTGGCAAGGTTCAGCCCAACGAATACTTGGGTAACCAGATGATGGAACTTATCGCAGCGGATCAGCCGTTTACGCTCGAAGAGGCTGGCGATGGGGTCGGCGCGATCCTTGACCCGAACGCTCCTGCTCCGGCTCCCGCCCCCGAGGCGACCGACGGCGCGACGGCAGCACCTGTTGAGGAAGATCTTCCCGTGCTCGACATCCGCGGTCAGAACGCTGCTGACTACACGTGCTCGGTCACTAACAACTACTAATCGCTTCTCGATTCACGGCGTGGTTCGTCGTTACGCTCGTGAGCGGTTATGATTGCTGAGTACGTCTGGAGACGTCGCATAGTCCGGCCTAGTGCACCACCCTGCTAAGGTGGAGTACCCTAACGGGTACCAGGGGTTCAAATCCCCTCGTCTCCGCTCTTGAAGAAAGCCCCCGATCAGTCGGGGGTTTTCTTGTCTTAACGACGTTCAACCTCTCTCGATCGCGGAGGAACCACGTGAAGACCTACACCGCTCGTCAGGCGGTCGAACGAATCGCCTCGCTCGCGCACGTCAGCACCGACCGTCCGTTTCTTCTCGGTATCGTCGGGCCACCCGGCGCCGGAAAGTCGACGCTCGCCGAGCTGTACGCCACTCCGGTGCTGCCGATGGATGGCTACCACTTCGCTAATGAACACCTCGACCGTCTCGGGCTTCGCTCCAAGAAGGGTGCGCCGGAGACATTCGATGCCGCCGGCTTCGCGTCGACGCTCACTCGGCTGCGCGCGGGCGAGAGCGTTGTTGCCCCACGATTCGATCGAGATATCGATGCGGCAATCGCTGGGGCGCTTCCGCTGGCTGGCAACGCCCCACTGATCGTGACCGAAGGAAACTATCTTCTCCACGACCGTGATGGATGGGAACGCGTGCGCCCGATGCTCGATGAGGTGTGGTATCTGGATATCGACGATGACCTTCGGCGCAGCAGGCTCCTCGCTCGGCACCAGCAGCACGGCCGATCTGCGGATGACGCCGCCCGCTGGATTGCAGAAGTCGACGAACCGAACGCTGTCCTCATCCGCGCCACCCGCAGTCGGGCTGACGCGGTGGTTGCGGCCAGGTGACTGTTGGTTAGTCACGAGCCAGTCACAGACTAGGCTCGAGCCTTATGGCAACTGGCTCAACCATGCACACTTTTGCGGTGCAACTCGCGGACGTCGATCGTGGCGTCTACGACGATTTCACGCTTCGAGTGGCACGCCATCCTTCGGAGACTGACCTCTATATGGTGACGCGCCTGCTGGCTTACTGCCTCGAGTATGTGGAGGGAATCGCCTTCAGCGAGGGTGTTTCGTCCACCGACGAGCCCGCGGTTCTCGTGCGAGATCTCACCGGAACCATCACTGCGTGGATCGAGGTTGGTGCCCCGGATGCCGCCCGATTGCACTACGGGAGCAAGCTGGCTGAGCGCGTAGCGATTTACACGCACCGAGATCCGGCGAAGGTTTCGGCTGCGTGGGCAGGGAAGAAGATCCATCGTTCGGAGGCGATCGTCTTCCGCAGCTTCGACGTCGGTTTCATCGGTGACGCTGCCGCTGCTCTAGAACGTCGGAACGCAGCGACGGTGTCACTTATCGATGGGCAGCTCTACCTTGACCTCAACGGCACCAACCTCAGCACCGCACTCCACGAGCACGAGATCTCATAGCCGCGATTCGCAGTTATCTCGCGCGTCCATGAGCACAGTATTATCACCGAGGTGACTACTTTTTCTCGGCGAGGCTTGCACGGGCACGTTGTTGATGTGCTCGGCCGCCGCATCATGCGCGGAGAGCTGGTGTCTGGAGACATCATCGACCCGGATGCGCTGCTCACCGAATTTCAGGTGAGCCGTACGGTCATGCGCGAGGCCATCAAGGTACTCACGACCAAGGGGCTAGTAGACGCGCGACCGCGTCTCGGCACCTATGTCACTGAGCGGGAGCGTTGGCAGTTGCTCGACGGCGACGTGATGACGTGGCGTTCGGAGGGAGTGCCCGAACCTCTCCTCGTGCTTGAGTTGAGCGAGGTGCGTCAGGTTCTCGAACCAGCGGCAGCACGACTGGCAGCAGTGCGACGCACTAAAGAACAGTGCGCCGCGATTGAGACAGCGATGACGGCGCTCGCGGCGACATTCGTGAGCACCGAGGCGGAGTCGCATGCGGCTGCCGACCTGGTGTTCCATCGGGCGGTGCTTGCGGCATCCGGCAATGAACTCTTGGCACGGTTTGAAGTGGTGCTCGAGCCAGCGTTGCAGGCGCGTAATCAGATCGCGTTCAAGAACGAAACGACGACCCAGTTCTTGGATTCGCACCGCGCCGTCGTCGATGCCATTGTTGCTCAGGATGCTGACCGTGCCCACGCAGCGATGACGACGTTGATGACCCAGTCTGCTGCCGATTCTGATGCCATTGTGAGCAGCGATGATGACGGTGCTGCTCTCGTAGCGAAACGCACGAGGGCTCTCTAGTGGGCGGCGAGAGCGGTTCGAAGCGCACTGTCGTGATTACCGGGGCGGGGCACGGTATTGGGGCGGCAAGTGCCCGAATGTTTGCGGCGACCGGCGATGACGTTGTCGTCACCGACATCGACACGGATGCCGCACAAGTCGTTGCCGAGGAGATCCGGGCGACCGGCGGGCTTGCTACTGCGCACCCGCTCGATGTCGCCGACCCGGAAGCCTGGCAGGCGCTCTCGCGTGAACTCCGCGCTGCGAATCGTTCTCCCGCGGTCATCGTGAACAACGCCTTCTTTCAAGTCGGGGGAGTCGCGCACGAACAGTCCGAAGCCGACTGGAGCGCACAATTATCGGTGACGCTGTCATCCGTCTACCGCGCGATGCACACCTTTCACGACACCCTCACCGCTGCCCGCGGCAGCATGGTGAATGTGTCGAGTGTTCACGGAGTGCTTGCCTGGGCCGCACAACCTGCCTATGCCGCAGCCAAGGGTGGGTTGATTTCGTTGACTCGCCAACTCTCCCTCGACTACGCCCCGCACGTGCGCGTGAATGTGGTGTTGCCTGGCGCAATCGAGACCCGGCAATGGGATCATCAGGGCCCCGAAGCGCAAGAGCTCGCGCGACGCCAAGCGACGCTGCAGAGACTGGGTTCTCCGGAAGAAGTTGCGTCGGTCATCCGGTTTCTGGCCGGCGACGGTGCCTCGTATATTACGGGCACCTCGCTCGTCGTCGATGGCGGAATGACAACCACCCTCGGCGCTTAGCGTTCGTTCGCTGGTGTTGGGCTACCGCCCGCTACCACTCGGCGAGCGAGCCATCCTCGTGCCGCCACACGGGGGAGCGCCACTCGTGCCCCACCTTGTCGGCGGCGCGCACGGCAGCTTCGTCGATGTCGATGCCGAGCCCCGGCTTCGTCAGGCGCTCGATGTAGCCACTCGTGAAGTTGAAGACGCTCGTATCCATGAGGTACTCGAGCACGTCCGATCCGACGTTGTAGTGGATGCCGATGCTCTGTTCCTGAATCAGAAAGTTCGGTGTGTTGAACCCGACCTGCAAACTCGACGCCAACGCGATCGGTCCGAGCGGGCAGTGCGGCGCGAGTTGAGCGTCGAACATGTCGGCGAGGGCCGCGATGCGGCGTACCTCGGATATACCGCCCGCGTGCGAGAGATCGGGCTGCACGACGGCGATGCCGGCCTGCAGCGGTCCGAGGAACTCATTGCGGGAGAAGAGGCGCTCGCCGGTCGCGATGGGAATCGACGTTGAAGCAACGATGCCGTCGAGCAGGTGCGACTTCTCGGGCACAACAGGTTCTTCGACAAAGAGGGGAGCGTGGGGCTCGAGAAGGGGGAGGATGCGGCGGCTGTTCGCTGCGGTCATTCGTCCGTGAAAGTCGATCGCGAAATCACGATCGGGGCCAAGAACATCGCGTGCGAGCGCAGCCCGGTCGACGACTTCGGTGACGGCGCTCACGGTACCCAGGGGCGACATCCGTCCGCTCGCATTCATCTTGATCGCGGTGAGGCCCGACTCGATCTGCTGAGCGATGTTGTCGCGCAGCTCGGAGGGCTCGTCGCCGCCAACCCAGCCGTACATGCGGATGCGGTCGCGAACGGGGCCACCGAGCAAGTCATGAACTGGCACACCGTGGGCTTTGCCCGCAATGTCCCACAGGGCTTGGTCGATGCCGGCGATAGCGCTGGAAGCGACGGGGCCGCCGCGATAGAAGCCGCCGCGGGTGAGCACTTGCCAGTGGTCTTCGATGCGAGTGGCGTCAAGCCCGACGAGGTATTCGGCGTGCTGTTCGACAGCGGCGCGCACGATGTCGGCTTGGCCTTCGACGACAGGCTCTCCCCAACCGACGATTCCGTTGTCGGTTTCGATACGCACGAAGAGCCACCGCGGTGGCACGAGAAAGGTTTCGATACGTGCGATCTTCACAGTGCCTCCCGGATAGTAAGTCTTATTATCGTACTATTCGCCCCTGTGGCCGAGATGTGTCTCGCATTCAGCGCCCAGCCGAGACGACCGCCGCCCTTGCCTGTTCGCGGCGTTAAAAACCGCGCCCTTTAGCGCTGGCTCAACACTGGGTCGTTTTGCTCCGACGGGCTGTCGTGCCCGCCCGCTCTCTCTGGGAGAATAGATGCGAGGCCGCGCGCCACGAACGCGCCCATAAGCCCCGCGACAGTGCAGTCGGAAGGAACCTGATGCAGCGCGAACACAGCGACGAATTTGACCGATGGAATGCCCGCCAAGAATTGGCCGAGGCAATGATTCCTCTCATCGGTGGGCTGTATCGCAACCACGGCGTCGTCACCTCGATCCACGGTCGGCGCCTCATCAATCAGTCGCCCGTCGAAGTGCTCAAGGCGCATCGCTTTGCCCGCCAGCTCAATGAGGCAGAACTTCCGATCGAAGAAACCATGCCGCTCATGGTTGCGCTGTCCGCGCTTGCCCTTAATTCGGCCTCCATCGACCTCGCCAAACTCGTCAATCGCTACCGCGAAGTCGGCGGCGACCTCACTGAGTTCCTGACAGCCGAGCTCGCGCCCGTGCTCAAGAACGGTGCCGAAGACACACCAGCGGCAGTGGATGTCGTGCTCTACGGTTTTGGACGCATCGGTCGACTGCTCGCCCGCATCCTCATCGCGCACGCCGGCAACGGCGACGGACTACGCCTGCGCGCGATCGTCGTGCGCCGCGGTTCAGACAACGACCTCGTGAAGCGGGCGAGCTTGCTGCGTCGGGACAGCATCCATGGTCCTTTTGAGGGAACAATCTCGGTCGACACCGAGGCCAATACGATCCTCGCCAACGGCACTCTCATCCAGGTCATCTACTCGAACGACCCTGCGACGGTTGACTACACCGAGTACGGAATATCGGATGCCATCGTCGTCGACAACACCGGTCGCTGGCGTGACCAGGAGGGGCTGGGCCAGCACCTCGCCGCTCAGGGTGTGAAGTGTGTTCTGCTCACCGCTCCCGGCAAGGGCGAGATTAAGAACATTGTCTACGGCCTCAACCACGACACGATCGAAGACGGCGACACAATTCTGTCTGCTGCCTCGTGCACGACGAACGCAATCTCGCCGGTGCTGAAAGCCATCAATGACAGTTACGGCATCGAGCATGGCCACGTCGAAACCGTGCACTCCTACACGAACGACCAAAACCTCACTGACAACTTCCACTCGGGCGACCGCCGAGGCCGGTCGGCCCCCATGAACATGGTCATCACCGAGACTGGCGCTGCGAAGGCTGTTGCGAAGGCGGTTCCTGAGCTTGCCGGATTACTCACGGGCAGCGCCATCCGGGTTCCCACTCCCAACGTGTCAATGGCGATCCTCAACCTCAATCTCGCGACCGAAACAACGCGAGAAGAAGTGAACCGATACTTGCGCGATCTCTCGCTGGATTCGACCCTGCAGCAGCAGATCGACTTCATCGACTCGCCCGAGGTCGTCTCGAGTGACTTCATCGGGTCGCACCGCGCGGGCATCGTCGACGGGCTTGCCACCATTAGTTCGGGCAAGCACTTGGTGCTTTACGTCTGGTACGACAACGAATTCGGGTACACGAGCCAGGTGGTGCGGGTTATCGAACATATGGCGCAAACCCACCCTCAAGTTATTCCCGAACGCGCCGCCGTCGGCGCATGATTTTCCGAACTGTGATCGTGTTACGCCTTGGCCTCACGCTGTGGGCGTAACAAAGTAAAACTCTCAGGGTCTGCATGTGACGATCAGTAAATGAACGATTCCGCGCTCCCTGTAATTGACCTCTCGCTCCTCGACGGCGGCCCAGAGTCGGCCGCACAATTCCGGGATGATTTGCTGCGTGCGACCCACGACGTTGGGTTCTTTTACCTTGTGGGGCACGGTGTTGACGAAACTTTGATGGATGACCTGCTTGCGGCATCCCGTGAGTTCTTCGCCCTGTCGGAAGAGCAGAAGTTTGCCGTTGAGAATGTGAAGAGCCCGCAGTTCCGCGGCTACACGCGAGTGGGTGGCGAGCTGACCGAGGGCAAGACTGATTGGCGCGAGCAGATCGATGTCGGGCCGGAGCGCCCTGTCGTCGATAATGCTGCGGGCCTCGCCGACTATTGGCGGCTCGAAGGCCCCAATCAGTGGCCGGATGCGGTGCCCCAGCTTCGGGATTTAGTCAACGAGTGGAATGACAAACTCAGCGCGGTCTCGCTGCGGTTGCTGCGCGCCTGGGCTCAGGCTCTCGGAGCCCCGGAAGACGTGTTCGACCACGCCTTTGCTGAGAAGCCGTTTCCGCAGTTGAAGATTGTGCGGTACCCGGGCGAGTCCAACCCGGAGCCGAAGCAGGGCGTTGGCGCTCACCGCGACGGCGGTGTGCTGACCTTGCTGATGGTTGAGCCGGGCAAGGGTGGTCTGCAGGTTGATTTCCAAGGCGAGTGGGTGGATGTCCCGCCCAAGCCGGGCGCTTTCGTCGTCAACATCGGAGAGATGTTGGAGCTCGCCACGGAGGGGTACCTCAAGGCGACCCTGCACCGCGTGATTTCTCCCCTCATCGGTGACGACCGCATTTCGATCCCGTTCTTCTTCAACCCCGCCCTCGACACGGTGATGCCCCAGTTGCAGTTGCCGCCCGAGCTCGCGGCTCAAGCGCGCGGACTTTCGCTCGACCCGACGAACAGCCCCATCCTCGAGACGTACGGAGACAATGCTCTGCGCTACCGAATGCGGGCGCACCCCAACGTTGCCCAGATCCACCATGATGATCTGATTCAGGGCCCGCGGGGTGCGATCTAGGGCGCTGCTCTACAACTGTCTGTTCTGACTGCCATTGGGGCTGCTACCTTCTTGTCATGAACGTAGAAACCGTCACCGTCGGTGTGCCTATTCGTGATCTTGAACAGGCAGTTGCGTGGTATCGATCGGCATTCGATCTGGGCGTGCCCGATGTGATGCCGATGGATGACCTTGCAGAGTTCGATCTAGGGGCGTTTTGGCTGCAACTTGTTGTTGCTCCCGAGCTAGCGGGCCGCGAGGGAATCTCGCTGAACATCAGCGTCAAAGACGCCGGTGCTGAGCGACAGAATTTGATCGAGAAGGGTCTTGTCGTCAGCGACCTGCAACGATTCGAGGGAGTTGTCGAGTTCTTCGCGTTGACGGATCTCGATGGAAACACGATTGGTTTTGTCACCGAACTAGCCTGACGCGTTCGCGTTCGCGTTCGCGTTCGCGTTCGCGTTCGCGTTCGCCCTCGCGTTCGCCCTCGACGACTCGCGCCCGCCCCGGCGCCCCGCGTCCACTCGCGCCCGCCCCGCCGCATTTTCGGAAATTCAGGAAATCTGGGCATTCTGGCGCGCTGGCGTCCTCGCGCAGCACTTTCGGGCGCGAATCTCCTGAGTTTCCGACAACTGCAGCCCCGCCCGCCCGCAGCATTGGCCCATCTGGCCGTAGTTGGCCGAATGGTATATCGTTTGATCATTGCCGCAACCGCCAATGAAAGCCGGGGTGACCTGTGTCGCACTATCCAGAGCGTGAGCCTGCCGAGGCCTACACCGTTGTGATGCCCAATCGGCCACAACCTATCGTGATCATCGGCGCTGGAGGGATCGTCAAAGACGCCCACCTTCCCGCGTATCGCAAAGCCGGGTTTGCCGTGTGGGGGATTGTGAACCGCACGGCGGCCAAAGCCCAGACGCTCGCCGATGAGTTCGGAATCCCGAACGTGTACACGTCGTTATCGGATGCCGTAGCCGCCGCCCCTGCCGATGCCGTCTACGATCTCGCCCTCATGCCGGAGCAGTACCCGGCCGTGCTTGACCAACTGCCGGATGGCGCTGCCGTGCTCATCCAGAAACCGTTCGGGCAGAATCTGGCCGAAGCACGAGTGCTGCTTGAAATCTGCCACCGCAAGGGGCTCGTCGCTGCGGTCAATACCCAGCTGCGATTTGCGCCGTATATCGCGGCCGCGCGCACGCTCATCGCCGAGGGCGCGATTGGGGAGCTCTATGACATGGAGATCCGTGTGGCCACCGAGACACCCTGGGAAATCTTCCCGCACGTGCTCGGGATGGACCACCTCGAACTCAACATGCACAGTGTGCACTACATGGATTTGGTTCGCTCCTTTCTGGGCAACCCTGACGGGGTGAGCGTGGCGACGGTGCGGCATCCGGCTAAGCCCCAGGTCGCGAACACACGATCGACGATCATCATGCGCTATCGCGATCGTCCCTTGCGGGTCACGATCAGCACGAACCATGACCACGGATTCGGCAGTGACTTTGAAGAGGCCTTTGTGAAGTGGGAGGGCACCAAAGGCGCAATTCGCGCGCAACTGGGGCTCATGCTCGACTACCCTCGCGGCGGTCCGGATACTCTCGCTATCGCGTATACCGACAAGCCCGAGCTCGGCTGGCAGCCCGTGGAATTTCAGGGAAGTTGGTTCCCGGATGCCTTCATCGGCTCGATGGCTGCCCTCCAGCGGTACGTCGAGGGCTCGATTTCTGAACTTCCGACATCGGTTGACGATGTCATGCACACCATGGCGGTTGTCGATGCCGGCTATGAATCCCAAGAACGCGAAGGTGTCGCGTTGGCAACTAAGGAGAACACTCAGTGAGATTTGCACGACTCGGCCCGGTTGGCTCAGAAATTCCGGTAGTGCTTCACGACGGGAAAGCCTTTGATCTGCGCTCGATCGCAGCCGACATTGATGGCGCATTCTTTGCGGCCGGCGGTGTCGAGGCTGCTCGGGTCGCGGTGAACTCCGGTTCGCTTCCCGCGGTCGCAACTGATGGCGTGCGCGTCGGTGCGCCGATCGCGCGTCCAGGCAAGATCGTGTGCGTCGGTCTCAACTACAGCGATCACGCTGAAGAAACCGGCGCGACGCTTCCGGATGAGCCGGTCATTTTCATGAAAGACCCCAGCACCATGGTCGGTCCGTTCGATGACGTGCTGATCCCGCGCAAGAGTGTCAAGACTGACTGGGAAGTCGAGCTTGGCGTCGTTATTGGCGCCACTGCCCGCTACCTTGATTCCCCGGATGACGCGGCTGCCGTCATTGCCGGTTACGCCGTCTCGCACGATGTGTCCGAGCGCGAATTCCAACTCGAACGCGGCGGAACCTGGGACAAGGGCAAGAGCTGCGAAACGTTCAATCCGTTTGGGCCTGAGCTCGTGAGCGCCGATGAAGTATCCGACCCTCAAGCCTTGGGCTTGCGGCTGTGGGTGAATGGCGTTGCGCACCAAAATGGCACGACCGCAAATATGGCGTTCGGTGTCCACCACATCATTTGGTACTTGAGCCAGTTCATGGTCTTGCAGCCGGGTGATGTCATCAACACGGGAACCCCAGCTGGTGTCGCGATGGGCATTGAGGGGCAGCCATACCTGCGCGAGGGCGACGTTGTCGAGCTCGAGATTGATGGTCTCGGCCGCGCGCGCCAGACGATGGTGCAAGCATGAGCGCCGAATTCGACGGACTCGTCGCGGTCGTCACGGGCGGCGCTTCGGGCATTGGGCTAGCAACGGCGTTGACGCTGGCTGAGCGGGGTGCGACTGTTGCCGTGCTCGACCTCAGTAGCGAGGGGTTGGATGCTCGCCTGCACGGTTTCACCGCCGACGTGTCTGATCGTGCTTCGGTTAACGCGGCGATTGAGGCGGTCGGGCACAAGCTCGGCGCTATCGATATCGTCGTCAACAACGCTGGCATCAGCGCAGTGGGAACCGTCGAAGAGAACGATGATGCCGATTGGGCGCGAGTGCTCAATATCAACGTCACCGGTATGGCTCGAGTGTCGGCAGCCGCACTGCCCTGGTTGCGCAAATCCCAGCATGCGGCGATTGTGAATCTCTGCTCGATCGCAGCCCTCAATGGTCTTCCGCAGCGTGCGCTCTACGGCGCATCCAAGGGCGCTGTTCTCGCGCTGACCTACGCTATGGCTACAGATCATGTCGCCGATGGGGTGCGCGTGAATGCCGTTAGCCCCGGAACTGTCTCGACCCCGTTTGTGGAGCGGATGCTGCAGGGCTTCGACGATCCCGTCGCCGAGCGTGCTGCTCTGGATGCGCGCCAAGCCACCGGACGCATGGTGACGCCGGAGGAAGTGGCCGGCGCGATTGCCTACCTCGCAAGCCCCCTCTCCGGCTCAACCACGGGCACAGCGCTCGAAGTTGATGGCGGTGTTGCGCACCTTCGCGTCAGAAAATAGGCGCTCGCGGCATCTGTGTCGCAAAAGTGGCAGTGGGAGGTCAAAACCGCTGGTATAGTTTTCTGGTTGGCGAAAGTCAATGAGATGCGCCCGTAGCTCAGCGGATAGAGCAATTGACTACGGATCAATAGGCCGGGGGTTCAAATCCCTCCGGGCGCACCAAAAATAATGGGTCTGACCAGCATTTTGTCTTGAATGCGGTCGGACCTGTTGTGGTTTCTGCCCACATCCTGCCCGCGCTTCAATAAGTTTCGGGCCTATTTTACGCCGAGATCCGGCTTCTGCGGGGCATAGGAGCCCAGTGTTTGTCTGGGTTCTGGCCGAGCCGGCGAAGTTGACCTATTGACCTTCGATCGAGTGGCTGGGGGCTTAGTCGATGTCGTCATGTGACCTGACCTACAGTTTGGTTTCCACTCGGGGTACCGATCGGGTACGGTCAAGGGTTTCGGCGTTCATGCCACGTCTAGTGCCGGGGCGAGTTGCACCGCGGTGCGGATGCTGTCGCGGGACAGACGTCCAGCGCGCACCCCGTTGGCGATGACGGCGATCTTTGCGAGCTCGTGCGTGAGCACGACGGAGGTGAGCCCGAGCACGCCGAACAGGGCCAGCGGGACCAGCAAGCCGATCAGCAGCAGGGACCGAGTATGTCAAGGTAATTCGGACCCATTAGGCCAGTTCAAGCGGGACCCACCTCGGGCTCGTGGTCGTATCTGGTCAGGACGTGCCCGTAGGGTTTGAGTATGGGTGCTGTCGTGGGCTGGGTGGAGCGGCAGCAAGTTCCCCTCTATATCGCTGCGATCGTCCTCGGCGCCATCATCGGAAGCGTTGCCCCGTCGATCGCTCCGGGCTTGACGGTGTCGATCAACCCGATCCTGGGTTTGCTCCTATTCGCGACGTTCCTCGGGGTGCCCCTTATCGAGGTCGGTAAGGCCTTCAAAGATGTCCGTTTTCTGAGCGTCGTGCTGATCGTCAACTTCGTCATCGTGCCGTTGGTCGTGTGGGGGTTGTCTCGTTTCGTGGCAGGGGATCGGGCTCTCCTGATCGGGGTGCTTCTGGTGTTGCTGACGCCGTGCGTGGACTACGTCATCGTATTCACCGGCATTGCGGGTGGCGCGAAAGAACGCCTTCTAGTCGCAGCCCCGCTCCTGATGCTGCTGCAGATCGTCCTGCTGCCCGTGTTTCTCTTCCTCTTCGCGGGGTCCGGTGCAGTGTCGCTGATCGAGGTGGGCCCGTTCGCGGAAGCGTTCCTGTTCCTCATCGTGATCCCGCTCATCGCTGCCGCCCTGATCCAAGCCCTGGCCCGAAACCACCGTGCTGGTGTGCTGGTCGAGAACGTGATGCAGGCCCTTATGGTCCCGCTGATGATGGCGACCCTCGCGGTCGTCATCGGCTCGCAGATCAGCGCCGTCGGGTCTCGCATCGGGCAGCTGCTGTTCGTGGTGCCGCTGTATGTGGCGTTTCTAATCGTGATGCCCATCGTCGGACTTGCCGCCGGGCGAATCGCTAAGCTCGACGTCCCCGCCATCAGGGCCCTGGTGTTCACCGGGTCGACGAGGAACTCCCTCGTCGTCCTCCCACTTGCGCTGTCACTGCCGGCATCGCTGAGCCTGGCCCCGCTGGCGGTCGTCACCCAAACACTGGTCGAGCTGGTGGGCATGATCGTCTTCGTCCGCCTCATTCCCCGCCTGATCCCTCGCCGGGAGTAAAGCGCTGAACGTCGCCGGTCAGGCGATGTGGTCCGCGTGCTGCTTCTGGGTGTAGCTTCCCTCCGCGACCGACCGTTTCGTATGCTCATCGGTCAGCCGGCAAAACAAGCGATTGCCGCCTTTGTACATAAAGACGAGTTTGCCCTGGCGCAGCTTCGCTAAATGTGTGAGACACCGCGGCGAGATTGCGCTCGACCATGTCAGCGAGATAATTCACCGACAACTCGCCATCCTGCAAAGCGAGCACAGTTTGAATGCAGGTGGCGTCAACAAGCAGCTGAAATAAATCCATTGCGATCTCAACATGTTCGCTATCTGATTTGATCCGTTCAACACGCGCACTTCCATGCATCCTCAGATGGTGGCGAGATGGACATTGCCTTTCCTCTTACGGCGCTTCGGAACCTGAATAGTTCATTAAGAATGAGAGCTACGTGCTCGTGGAGTGGTGCACTACACGTTATGGCACGTACGGTTCTGAAAGCGAGTCAACGACGACTCTGCAGCGACTGTAAGTAGTCGTTGTACCCGTCCAAATCCGGATCTCCTTCGGCGTCCGCGCGTTTCGAGGCCCTGGCTGCTCTCACTGTGTCCTGTCGCTGCCAGCGCACGAGGGTAATGATCAAGATAAGGACCACTGGTAGCTCGCCGTATGTCCACACGAGCGTTCCCGCTAGCCTTTGGTCCTGCAGCGGATCTACGCCCAACCCTGGAGGGGGCGAGTTGAAGAACGGGATCAGCGCAGTGGAGGCGAAGATCAGCACGAGCGCGAATGCGGCGTGCAGTTGCATTTCCACGACAGCGTCAAATATGCGCGCCACAAACGATGTCCGTCGCGGAAGAGGATCGCCTGACACCAGAGGTGTGGCAACCACAACCCCGACGATTAGGAAACCCACCTCCAGCGCGATGTGTCCGAGCCAGCTGGCCAAGAAAATATTTGCTACGCCGCCCAAGTAGAGTCCGAAGAGGCTCAGAATCATCAACGGAACTACAAGTGCCGGATGGAGAGCGGCCCTGCCTACTCGTGATCGGAGGCCGAAAAGTGCGGCTCTGAGAACAATTTTGCCACCAAATCGGTGGGGGGTTGCCCGCAGGAGTAGCGTTCCCGGGGAGCCGAGTATGAAGAGCGGGGGAATTACCATCATCAACGTAAGTTGTTGAAATATGAAGACTGACAACATCCGGAGTCCGTAGGCGTCGATACGTGTTCCTGTGACGATCAACAGTAGAGCGCAACCTAATAGGAAACAGACTGTGCGAATCACCGACCATCGACGACCCTGAGCCCAAAGTCGAGTCGCACCCACTATGTATGCGGCCGCAAGAAAAGCGGCGAGAGCTGGCATCACGGGAAAAGCCAGCGTGTCCCATGTCAGGAACTCTTCAAAGCTGGGAGCTAGAAGTGGTTCTCCACTGGGACCGTTTGTCGAGGGGGGCATCGGGCTCACGGCCGCTTCACCGAACTTATATTCGTGAGTTCTTCTACCAGACTCACATTAGATCGTTCCGGATGGATGAGTTCTGTGTGACCGACGTGCTCGAGGCCAAGCTTTAGAAGAGTAAGAACATGGAGATCGGCTAACTCGTAGGAAGCTACTCGTCCCTTCCTATGCACATCGACGACACGATGCGCACGTAAAAGGCGGAGCGCATGCGAGACTGCTGACTCACTCATCTCGATCGTGGCTGCGAGGTCACGAACGCACATCGGACCATTAAGCAGCGCGATCAGTAGTCGGACACGGTTTGGTTCCCCGAGTAGGCCAAATACATCGGCCAGATCGATTACATCGGCGTCGGGGGGCATGGATGCTCTTACCGATGCCACTTGGGCGGCATTGATGGTAGGCAAATTCTGCCTGCGGTGAGCCTTGTCAGGAATCAACTGGCTCACACTGCCCTCGGCGCATCGGTAAGACTAACCCTCACTTTGAGCGAGGAGTTCGTTTGACGGGCGTTCTTCATAACGCATTCGCGACCCTTCTTCTTCGGCCATACTCCCAGCAGCGTAGGGAATTGTCGATCTCGACAGCTGATCGTTTGCATCTCACAAACGGTGCTTCGCAAACTGACCATTTCATTAGTCACCCTTCGTTCGGTTAGCGCTACACGAGATTTGTTGTTTCATTGAATCCCCGGGGTTCGCACTGAATTGTGGCATGAGAGATCCCGTACTTCTCGTGGAGCAGCGCAAGTACTGTCTTCAAAACCGTTCGGTAGTCGCTGTCGTCTTCAATGACGATGTGACCGCTGGCGCTTTCTATCCCGGATGTAATTGTCCAGACATGAAGGTCATGAACTTTAGAGACACCTGGCAGGCGAAGTATCTCAACCTGAACTTGATCAATGTCGATGTTAGGCGGAGCAACCTCCATGAGGATGCGAAGTGCCTGCTGGGTGAGTTTCCAGGTCCGCGGGAGGATAAAAAGACCAATCCCGACACCGATGATCGGATCCGCATACTGCCACCCGGTGGTGTAGAGAATGATGGCTGCGATAATTACGCCGACCGATCCGAGCAGATCTGCCAACACCTCCAGATATGCACCTTTGAGATTCAGGCTCTCCTTCGACCCCGCCATGAGAAGCCGGAAGCTGATGAGATTCACAACCAAGCCGACGGACGCAACCAAAAACAGCGGTAAACCCGGTACCTCAGGCGGGTCGCTGAACCGTTGAATCGCTTCGTAAAGTACGTATCCAGCCACGCCAAACAGCAGAAGACCGTTTGCGAGCGCGGCAAGAACTTCAAGGCGATATAGCCCATAAGTGCGTTGAGTCGCGGCTTTCCTAGAGGCCAACGTAATGGCCGCCAAGGCCATGCTCAAGCCCAGAACATCGGTGCCCATGTGAGCTGCGTCCGAGATTAGGGCCAGCGAGTTCACTGAAAATCCCACAATGAACTCAACTACCATATATGTCGCAGTGAGGATCAGCGCGATTACGAGTGGCTTGCGGTGCCGGCCGGCAGCACTTGTCGCTGAAATATGCGAATGTTCTGTACCCACGTCATCCCCTTGAACTTATATCTGAACAGTCTTGCATATGATGGGCGGACTGAACTCAGTTTTCGCGCACCTTCCGATCAGTGTTGGCTAAAACCTGCCGGGAAACCGTGCTTCTAGTGCAGAATACAAATCGGAATGGGTTAAGTAGTGAGCGATCTCACCCAGCCGTTGATGTCTGCGTAGGTACAGTCGGTTGTTTCGGCTTAAGTGTCTGTCTGAGCAACTGCCCCGCCGGCACGACAACAAGATAAGATCGAATTGATGAATTCCCAACCAGTGTGCGGAACTAGTGCGTCGATCGCATCAGTTAGAGCCATGCAGCTTTTCATCATGGTCTTCTCTCTTGTGCTCGTGAGCATGGGGATACTCGCTAGCCACCACGCCCAAGTAACTGAAGATCGGGTTGCGCAGTCAACTGTGGCGGAACTAGGGGTGGTTTTCCAAGCCTTGACTCCCGCCGGTGAGGCCTCCACCTCCGCGGCTCTTTCAAGCACACAGATAGTTGGCGGGCTAGCAGTCGGTTGCCTTTTTTTGATCGCCTGCTGCACTATCGGTCTCGCTTTGATTGCTGCCCGTGTCTGGCATGGCAAACTGCCGAGAATGCCTAACGCAATACCTCTCCGACGCGATACCCGAATTCTCGGCTGGACTCCAGCTGGTCCATCAACGGCGGCCCGCCCCAGCTTGGTCGCGCTCTCCATTAGTCGCACATAAGCCGTTGTCGGCACGATAGCTCGCGGCGCGTTGCGCTTCCCAGCTGGTGCCGTTTTGAGTACAATGACCAATCTTGCGTTGTGCTTGACCGCTTGCGTTTCCCCTAATCCTGGAGAGTATAAAATTGAAGACCAATACTAAAGTCGCACTCGCAACCACTGGTGGGCTGATTCTTGTGGTAATCGCGGTGATCGTTGTCCTCCTCGCTCAAGCTCAGCAGTCTCGCCCCACAGCCGAATCTGATCCCATGACGGGGATCGCATCCGCCACTAGGGGTGACAGTCACATCTTGGATAACGCCGGCGACGGTGCGGTCACCGTCGTCGAGTTCCTCGATTTCGAATGCGAAGCTTGTGCTGCCGCCTATCCGGTGGTGGAGGAACTTCGGCAGGAGTTCTCGGGTCAGGTGACGTTCGTCTTGCGCTACTTCCCTCTTCCCGGCCACTTCAATTCGACGAACGCAGCCGTCGCCGTCGAGGCGGCCGCTCAGCAAGGCGAGCTTGAGGCCATGTACAAGCAAATGTTTGCGACGCAATCCGAATGGGGAGAAGCGCAGCAGTCGCAGGCGCCTCTGTTTCGCAAGTTTGCCGAAGATCTAGGTCTTGACTTGGCACAGTACGATGCGGCCGTGGCTGACCCGGCAACAACAGCGCGGGTCGAGTCGGACTTCAAGGACGGGGTCGCGCTTGGGGTCAACTCCACCCCTACCTTCTTCGTGAACGACCAGATTGTGGAACTCCGATCTTTTGGCGACCTACGAACCGCGATCGACGCCGAGTTGTCGCGTTGATATCGGTCAACGAAAGTCTCGAGTCGAAGCATTCAGCGCGTGTAGTCGGACAACAGCGATGACTCGGGTCAACTCGTCGTTTCGAGTGACCGCGGCTCTCTTCGTCGCTGCCGCAACGTTGGTGCTAGCAGGGTGTTCTTCTGGCGAGGGCGCTCTCGGGCAGGCTGGCAGCAACTATGCGTCAGGTGACGGAACCATAAGCGAGTTCGCAATCGACACCCGTGGCGAAAAGATCAACTTCAGCGGAATAACTGAGGCCGGTGAGAACCTTAGCGCCGAACAATTCCGGGGGCAGGTGACTGTGGTCAACTTTTGGTATGCCGCATGTCCCCCGTGCCGATTGGAAGCTCCCTGGCTAGAGGAATTGTGGCAGCAATTCGAAACCGAGAACGTTCAATTCGTTGGAGTCAATGTTCGCGATAGCACCGCGACGGCACAGACATTCGCGCGCGAGTTTGGGATCACCTACCCCTCGATCGTTGACACTGATGGGGCTGCCGCTCTCGGGTTCGCGGGCGTTGCGTCCCCAACCGCTGTGCCCACAACCGTCGTCCTCGACCGGCAAGGACGGCCGGCCTCGCGCATCGTCGGGCTTATCGACAAGAGCATTCTGGAAGAACTAATCGCTTCCGCCCTTGAGGAACCCTCGGATGGCGGTGGAGGTTGATGGGCGGAATCGGCGAGTTCTTTGCACAGACGGTCTACTCCGGCGCATTGCTGATGGCTATCCCGTTCGCGATGCTCGCCGGAATCGTGTCGTTCCTCTCTCCGTGTGTGCTGCCGCTGGTACCGGGATTCGTTGGGTACGTTTCGGGCCTCGCTGACCCAAGCACGAGCCAAGGTCGGCGTCGCGTTGTGATAGGCACCGTGCTGTTTATCCTCGGCTTCTCCGCCGTTTTCATCGCCTACGGCACTGCGTTCGGTGCGCTCGGTTCGTGGCTAGTCCGCTGGCAGGATGTCCTCATTCGCGTCTTAGGAGTGCTGGTAGTCATAATGGGGTTGGTGATGGTTGGTGCGTTCGCCAGCCTGCAGCGCACGATGAAGCCATCTTGGGTTCCTTCGCCCGGCCTCGCGGGCGCGCCGTTGCTCGGTGTGGTATTCGGCCTGGGTTGGACGCCGTGCATTGGTCCAACGCTTAGTGCTGTTATCGCTCTCAGTCTGACGGGTGGAAGCCCGTGGCGCGGTGCAACTCTCGGCTTGGCATACTGTCTCGGGCTCGGGATTCCGTTCTTGCTCTCCGCGATCGGCGTGAGCTGGGCCACTCGCGCACTGGTCGCGATAAAGCGACATATCCGCCTCATCAATATTCTCGGAGGCGGCACTCTCATCCTCCTTGGAGTGCTGATGATTTCCGGTATCTGGAGCGCGATCGCCCGACAGATCCAAGGACTTATCGGCTCCTTCACGACCGTTATCTGATCATGAGGCAACAACAAATGTCGGCATCATCTGCGAATGAATTTGGCACACGGCCCGACGAGCATTTCGACCAAGTGCAGCCGGACCCTGTGAAGTCGCCCCGGCTAGGCGTGAGGGGTTGGTCCCGGTGGATTTGGCGTCAACTGACCAGCATGCGAATCGCATTGTATTTGCTGCTTCTCTTAGCAATAGCGGCGATACCGGGTTCGCTGTTTCCACAGCGCACTTCAGACCCGAATGGGGTCGTGCAGTACTTCTCTAACAGTCCCGATTTAGCACCGACCGTCGACGCGCTCGGACTTTTCGGCGTTTACTCGTCTCCATGGTTCTCGGCCATCTACTTGCTGCTTTTCGTGTCGCTGATTGGTTGCGTAATTCCGCGTACTCGCCATCACGCAGCTGCGATGGTTCAGGCCCCGCCTCGTACGCCACGACGCCTTGATCGTATGAGTGTGCACCACACCCGGACGTTGAACAAAGAGCGGCGGTCACCCGCCGCGTTAGCCGACGCGGCACAGGCGCTGCTTCGTCGCGCCGGTTACCGTGTGGTTACCTACCCTGACGTGGGCGGCCGAGTATCAGTGGCAGCGGAACGTGGCTATTTGCGGGAGAGTGGCAACCTTCTATTTCACGTTGCGCTTGTAGGTGTGCTCCTGGCTGTCGGTATCGGAGGCGGGTTCCGTTATCAAGGTCAACGAGTAGTTGTCGAAGGCGAAGGCTTCGTTAACGCGCGCTCCGCTTACGACACATTCTCCAACGGTCTGTGGTTCTCTGATGAAAACTTGCCCCCATTCTCGGTTTCTCTGACCGACTTCACGGTCAAGTACGTCGAGGACAATCCCGCCAACCTCGGTTTCATCACTGACTACGTTGCAGACGTTCAGGTTCGTGAGTCTTCCGATGGCGCGACGACCTCGGAGATCGTGCGAGTCAACGAACCACTGTCGGTATCAGGGGCGGAACTATACCTACTCGGCAATGGCTATGCGCCACAAATCACCGTGCGGGACCCTGAAGGTACAGTGATCCTCGACGAAGCGATCCCATTTTTGCCGCAGGACGCTAATCTCACCAGCCTTGGAACTCTAAAAATTCCCGATGGTCTGACAGAGCAGGTCGGAGTCGTCGGATTCTTCTACCCCACTCAAACTGCGACTGCTTCCGGCGCCTACACGTCGATCTATCCAGACGTGCAAAATCCGGTGATGACACTCAACGTATTCACCGGAGATCTCGGCTTGGACGACGGTATCCCCCAATCCGTCTACAAGATGGACACGTCAGACATGACCCAGCTCACTGGTGGCTCGACCGGCATCGACTCACTCGAGTTGCGCCCGGGCGAAACCGTCCAATTACCGTCTGGGCTCGGCAGTGTTCAACTCAGTGAGGTGAAAAGATTCGCCGCCTTTGATGTCGCTTATGACCCCACAAAGCTTCCGGTCTTGGTATTCAGTTCTTTGGCAATTCTTGGACTCGGCCTGGCCCTATTCGTGCCCCGTCGACGAGTGTGGTTCCGATTCACGGCGACTGGGCCAGGCCACGAGCGCGTCGAGTGCGCCGCACTGGCACGCGGCGATGATCCAACACTCGACGCCGCAGTGCGGGATCTTCTCAGGCGATACCCGGAATCGGACCCGGAAAGAGTTTCATGAGGGAGGATCAGGAATAGAGGGAAAGTTCACATTTCCCAGTACATGGTCATGGTGAAATGGCGCCGAGAAGTGTCCAGCTTGGCGCACAAAAGTTCGACGTCGAAGAGATCACCGAGGCCGTCCTTAGGGATCTGGCCACTGAGGTTTCGTAATTCCTGGATCCGATTTTTATCGGCGTGGTCGGTCCCGCGGCGGGGGTGGCCCCCAATTTCAACAGCTTGGGTCCGGCGCAGCGGACCCGAATTATGGGTCGAAGTGCCACTTTAGGTTAGACAAGAGTTGCGAACACACTTAGTATCTATGCATGCATGAAGATACAGAGGTAGATAGAGTTCAGCCGGATAGCGAGTATGTCGAGATCGCAGTGGAGGTATTTCAGCTGCTTGCCGACGCCACCCGGATTCGGATTGTGCTCGCTTTACAGGATGGCGAGTTGTCGGTGAATCATCTTGCCGACATCGTCGATCGCAGTCCTGCCGCAGTGTCTCAGCACTTGGCAAAATTGCGCTGGGGCAAACTGGTGCTGGTGCGCAAGGATGCCAATCGCATGTTTTATCGATTGACTGATGAGCATGCGAAACGGTTAGTGATCGAGGCGATACTGCAGGCGGAGCACACCATTGACGAGTCACCGGCACACCACGCATGATCGAGGTGCTTCGCAACAGGACCTACCGCGCGTTGTTCAGCGCGCAGGTAATTGCGTTGCTCGGCACCGGGATGCTCACGGTCGCCTTGGGCCTATTGGCTTTCGATCTTGCAGGGGATGCTGCCGGCTTGGTTTTGGGCACTGCTCTGACGATCAAGATGGTCGCTTACGTCGGCGTCGCACCTTTGGTTGCGGCGTTGGTGCATCGGCTGCCGAAGAAGGCAGTGTTGGTCGGTGCCGATGCGGTCCGGCTTGCAATCGCGTTGATGTTGCCGTTCGTCACGGAAACATGGCAGATCTACCTCTTGGTATTCGTGTTGCAGTCGGCATCAGCAACATTCACCCCCGCATTCCAATCGTTGATCCCCGCCGTGTTGCCTCAAGCCCGCGACTACACGCGAGCTCTGGCTCTATCGAGGTTGGCCTACGATCTTGAAGCGTTGTTAAGCCCCACCATCGCTGCTGTACTGCTCACTGTAATCAGCTACAACAACTTATTCGTCGGCACAGCGATCGGTTTCGCCGGCTCCGCAGTTCTCGTGCTGGGCGCGACGCTGCCTGCACTCGCGAAAAATCGAGATGATGGCACATTCTGGCAGCGACTCCCCACCGGCGTACTGGTGTTCATTCGAACCCCGAGTTTGCGGTTTCTGATGATTACGAATGTGGTTGTCGCGGCGGGCACTGCGATCGTTCTCGTGAACTCAGTCGTTTATGCCAAAGGGGTTTACGCCCTTGATGACGCTGCGTTGGCGGTCACTCTTGGCGCCTACGGGATTGGTTCACTACTTGTGGCGGTGAGCGTCCCGCGGCTCGTTGATCGAATCGGCGTTACGCGCACAATGCTCATCGGGTTATCCGTTGTCGTTGGTGGGCTTCTCGCTGCGAACGCTGTCACGATTGTCGCCGTCACCACATCAACCGGTTGGTGGGCGCTTTTGGGAACTTGGCTGATTCTCGGCATGGGTACCTCCCTAATCAACACGCCCTCATCGCGTTTGCTGGCGGAGGCTTCCAACCCTGAGAACCGCAATCTTGTCTACACCGCGCAGTTTGCGCTCTCGCACGCGTGCTTCCTCGTGACTTACCCCGTGGCGGGATGGATCGGCGCAGCGAGTCTTCCTGTCGCCACTGCGACGCTTACTCTTGTGGCGATCTTGGCCTCGATCACGGCGTTCGGCGTTCGCCGACGTGCGCAAGCTGGCGACAGCTACTGGGAAGAATCAGCGCGTTCACCTTCGCCATCACCTATCGACAACTAAAGGAGATCACTTTATGTTCTCTGAACTTCGTGCCACTCTCGCCTGCGCAACGTTCGTGAAGAAGACTATTCGGGGATCAGGGTGCATATCCGAGCCCAACCTCACAGTGCGCGGATAGCGGTGAAGCTCGACATCAGCACAGGCGACCCGATGTTTCCCCAAGCGCAGCGGGTGACGATGCCACGCATCCTCGGCGGCGAGTTCACACTGATGGGATATGCGCTCGAAACCGTTATTGCGGAGAAGGCGGTCACTATCTTGCAACGTGGAGTGACAAGCACGGGCTGGCGTGACTACATGGGCCTGCGGTCGCTCGCCCGCAGCCGGAGCTTCGAGGCGACCACATTACGTAAGTCGATCGAGGAAGTGGGCCGCGTGGCGCACGAAGTCCGACGTTGAGGACATGACCCTGGCCATCCTCAAGAATCAGCTCACTGAAGTCTCGACATTCCTCGACCCAATTTTCCTGAACACAGTCGATCCCGCAGCCGCGTGGGACCCAACTTCACAAGCCTGGATCTGAAGCCGCTTTCTCCCTTTCGCGATTTCACCGATACATCGGAAACACCGGTTTTTACCGAGTAATAATCAGATTAGCCGTGCCCACATTTCACCCACACTTGGGGAGCACCCCGGTCAACTCGTGGCATCCGAGTCGCGCCCAGTCACCAGTGTTTTGCAGTGATTTTGGCGACTTCCGCAGAGTTCTGCGGGAATGGTTTTCGACTACGGATCAATAGGCCGGGGGTTCAAATCCCTCCGGGCGCACCAGCTAAAACAGGTCTGACCAGCACTTTCTCGTGGAGTGTGGTCGGACCTGTTTTTTGTTTGCCCACATTTTGCCCACACTTCACAAGGTTCTGGGTTGAAATGGGGCCGAAATGCGGCCCTCGCAAGCTTTCCTGACCCAGTGTTTGCTTGAGCTTTGGCCCTCCATATGGGAGTGACCTATTGACCTTTGATCGAGAGGCCAGGCGTTCAGGGTTTTACGATGTTTACGCGTCGCTCGTAGGGCTACCGTCCGCGGTTCAGAACAATGTTCGAGCGAGGCTTTTTCAGTTGTCCCCAGCCATTCTGACGAGTCGGGACTCTCTTGGCGCCGGCATGCGTCTATGGGCAGTTGGTCAATATCTGAATCTGTATGGTGACTAACGCGCTGGGTCGATTGTCAGCTTCGCTGCACACGAGGTCCGATATGCTGGTACATCATTAGGAGGAAGGGCGGTCAGGCTTTTATGGCACTGTCTCTTTCTTCTCGCGCCGGTTTGAGCTGGAAACGCATGCTTGTCGTGCTGATCGCGATACCCGCAGTTATTGTTGCGCTGCTTGCCATGCATCTACTGCTTTCGGGGTCTCCGACTCCAGACGCTCACGCAGCGACTGCGTCAGATTCCCTGTTCGGATCCGCGGCTGCGGAGTCGCCGCTCGTTCCGGTATTTCAGGGCGACGCAACGGCGCAAGAGAATTGTGTCGACCCATGCAGCCCCCCGCATGACGAACGGGTGATGGCCTGCGTGCTAGCCCTTTTGGGCTCCGCGTTCCTCATACTCTTCTATTGTTCGCGCTTTGAGGTCCGCGCACGGAGTGCGGCGGTGCGACTTTTCTACCACCACGTTTTTGGTGCGGTGTCGGCCCATCGGCCTTCGCTTCATATGCTTTCTATCAGCCGAACCTGACTTGTTTTTCTTCCCGTGCAATCCGGCGGATTCCGCACGCGGAAGAGTGACTCCCGTTTATCGACGAATAAACAGTCGTGCTTCTCCGATGAGCTCGCGATCAGTTAAGCGCTGAGCAGACCTCTACCGGAACGGACTCAAGGCCGTTTCGGATTCTGCTTCGGCGCTGTGCGTGGGCACGCTATTTCTCCAGCAGACGATTGTCGATTACGAGCGGTCCATCACGGTGGCCGAATTCGGACCTATGAGTGGTCGGAGCACGGATGCTGTTGCCTTCGCGCGGGAGTCTATTGACGATCGGTCAGCGGAGATCCGCCACGTTAAACACGCCCTGAATCTATTGAGACTCGGCCACGATCACATTGAAGCCGCGACGACTTGCATGTCTCCGCAACGGTTTCCCTCGCTTAGTAAACAAGGCAGCCTCTACGCCTAGTTGGGAAAAAATGAACGACCTCAAATCGGATGCTCCGAAAGCTCTTTCGCGCCGCGAATCCCTCGCGATCGAGAACAGAGCAAGACATTCGCGGCACCAGCACGTTGAAGTCGAATCATCCACGAAGAGGATGAAACAACGCGGCTCAGGCCAGTACGCGGCGGCGAAAGCCCTTCGTGTTCGTGCCAGAGCGGGGACGGCCATCGCTGTGGTGGCTTTGCTATTCGGTACTTTCCTGCTGCCAGCGTATGCGGAACCCGCGAGAACGGTACTCGCTGCCGAACCCGCCACGTCACCATCTGTTCAATCCTTGAGCGTCTCCGATCAGGTGCTAGCGAGTTCCACGGCGATTGTCGCGCGCGATAGCGTCAGCGTCATTCAAGTCGTGCCGGAATCTGCGTCTTACTCTCGCATTGCCGACACCTTCACGAACGTCGCGAAATCCCCGATCCAGTGGCCGTTCTTGGTGGGCGTGCCCATTAGTAGTTGGTTCGGGTACCGCGCCTGCGACGGTTGTCCGACCTTCCACAAAGGCATCGACATCAATCCAGGGCTAGGGACTCCGATTCAGGCGATCGCCGACGGAGTTGTCACCGAGTTGGGCGCCAACGATGCGGACTACGGAACGAATGTGGTCATCACTCACCAGATCGACGGGCAGACGATCAGCAGCCGGTACGCCCACATGATCGAAGGGTCATCGCCGCTCAGCCTCGGAGACGTCGTTGCGGTGGGTGATCTCGTGGGGCAAGTAGGCAACACGGGCCTAAGCACTGGTGCACATCTGCACTTCGAGATACTCCTCGACGGCGTAACCCCTACGGATCCGTACGCGTGGATGAAAGCCAAGATCGGCTCGTGAAACGGACGCAGCTAATGGTGAATCACAAGCAAGTAACTCACAGAAAGAGAGGAACACCCGATGTTGCCACTGGTTATTCCGAGTCCTGATATCAGCTTCGTTGAACTTGGACCGATTCGAATTTACTTCTACGCGTTATTCATGCTCGCAGCTATCGCCGCGGCGATATTGGTGGCAGGGCGGCGAATGCGGAGGCTGAACATTGCCAGTGGCGTTGCATTGGACATCGCTGCGTGGGCAGTTCCCATTGGAATACTCGGCGGACGGCTCTACCACGTTGCCACCCACCCAAGCGACTACTTCTATGAAGGTGCAGATCTGTTCAGGGTTTTGTACGTGTGGGAGGGGGGCCTCGCCATTTTCGGATCGATCACCTTTGGTGCTCTTGGCGCATGGATCGGGGCGCGACGCGCGGGGGTGTCCTTTGGGGCGTTTGCTGATGCGCTAGCTCCTGGACTTCTCTTAGGCCAAGTTATCGGGCGAATCGGCAACTATTTCAACCAAGAACTATTTGGAGCCCCAACTATCCTCCCGTGGGGGCTCCAAATTGATGCGAACAATCCCGCCTTTCCGGAGGGCCTTCCCTCGAGCACACTGTTTCATCCACTATTCCTCTACGAGATGCTCTGGAACCTCGTGGGCATAGCCGTCGTTCTTGGGGTAGAGCGGATCGCGCGACGCCGTGCGGGGGTCGCGATCGGAACCTATTTCCTCTGGTACGGAATTGGCAGAGCGTGGTTCGAGTCATTCCGCCTAGACCCGACGGAACTCGAACTTTTCGGAGTGAAGATCAATATCGTCACGGCGTTAGTGGCCGCGATCGTTGGCGCCTGGATCATTGCGACTTCCTTGAATCGCAAAGACAGCGTGCCCAAGAGTTTCAACGGAAAAAATCTTGAACAACAATCACGCGACTAGCGGCCAGTGCAGACACATTCGAGGGTTACCCCGGTCGCAAAGCATGAAAGGTAGAGGCGAAAGATGAGTTTACGAAGCAAAAAGAGCAACGAAGAGTCCCCTGTGGCGAACAGTTGGGATCAGCATTGACGGATGGTGCATTTAGGCCAAGCCGTCATGCTCGCCGGTGTAATAGTGGCAGCTTCGCACTGGCTCGCTCACCTCGAGGCGTTCGGGCCGGGTCAGCCGCCAGGCTGGCTGGATCTTGCCGCCGGCTACCCGATGGGCGCCATCTTGCTTATCGTCGGCGGGATGCTCGCTGGTCGTAGGCAAGCATGAAAGCTATGCATGCGGATGGACGCACCGCTTCACAACTCGCGCTGCGCTATCTAGCCTTTCGAGTCGTCGCCTTCGCCACAGTATTAACGTTCGTGCTGGGGGCTGCGCTGCGCAACGATATCGGCGAGGCTTCTGCCGTTGAGGACTATCCGACGTGGAGTGATGTCGCTGAGGCTCGCAGTAGTGAGGCCGCGACCCAAAAGCTGGTGTCTCGCCTCGAAAGCGCCCTCGTTCGATTGGCAGCGGAGGCTGCCGCAGCCCAAAAAGATGCTGAGGATAAGGGCAACATCTGGCAAGAGGCAGATAACGAATACCAGGCCAAAGCCGCCCAAACTGCAGCGCTTCAAGAGCAAGCGGATGCGGCCAGCAGCGAAGCCGATCAGGCTGAGACACGCATCGCTGAGCTTGCTGCGCGGCTTGTTCGCGCTGGCGGGCGGGATATGACTGTGAACCTACTCATCAACTCCCAGATTGCAGATTCTTTGCTCTACAACTTGGGTATGTCATCGAAGATCTCGCAGCAGACTTCTGCACTCTTTGATCGTGCCGTGCAGGTGCGAAACACTGCTCAGTCGTTGAGCGATGCAGCCGAGGTTGCTCGCACTGAACTCGAGCAGCTCAAGGTCACTGCAGAGAAGGCATTCGATGAGGCTCTGGCGGCCTCGGCGGCCTCGACCGCAGCGCTCGAAGAACAGGAAGAGCGGAAAGTCGAACTTGACTCACAGCTCGCCTCGCTTACTGAAGAGCGCAAGATAACTGAAGAGAGCTATTTAGCCGGTGTTCGTCAACGTGAAGCAGAACGTGCCGCCGCAGCTGCAGCAGCTGCGGCCTCGAACCTCAATGCCGGTGCGATCAGCTCGAGCGGCTGGGCGAGACCTTCAGGCGGCTACATCACTTCTGTCTATGGTTTCAGCTCACAGTATGGGGCGAGGTTCCACAAAGGAGTCGACCTCGGTGCAAACTGCGGAACTAACATGTATGCCGCAGCGAGCGGAACAGTTGTTTATGCGGCGTACGGATGGAACGGCGGCTACGGCAACTACATCATCATTGAGCACGCTAATGGTCTGCGAACCGCTTACGGTCACATCGAGGCTGGCGGAATCTTGGTTTCGACCGGTCAGAACGTGGCGGCCGGATCTATGATTGCGCGCGTCGGCACTACCGGAAGCTCAACAGGATGCCACCTTCATTTCGAGGTTCGCCCCGGCGGTTGGAACACTACTGATCCGGTGCAGTTCATGGCCGACCGAGGTATCCGCCTTGGTTAGAGCCGGAAGGAGTTGGCCTACTCGAATGTAAAGCTCGGTCGCGCGCTGCGATTGGGCAGTATGCGATGCCTCCAACTAAACAATCCAATCGTGAACGGCGTTCGGCCAGCAAGCGAGCTATCGCTCAGCTGGACTTTCAACCGATCAGAGCCACTCTCACGCACACACTACGTACTCGAAAAGAAATGACTATGACCTCAACGTTCACCAGACGCACCTTCCTCGGCGGACTAGGCGTTGTTGCGGCAACGACCGCACTCGCAGGCTGCGCTACCGGACCATTCGCCGCCACTAGGATCATGCCGACGGATGCACTAATCGCGCAATACGAAGCAAAGCGAGCTACCTCGGGAAGAACTGTTGCGCAGGCGCTCACGGCGGAGAAGTTCAGCACGAAAATTGCCGGAACCACCGTGCAAACCTGGGCATACAACAGTGCACTCACCGGGCCGACGATTCGTGCGCAGGCTGGTGACTTGCTTTCCGTTCAGCTCAAAAATTCGCTCAGCGAAGCAACAAGCATTCACTGGCACGGGCTTGCACTTCGCAATAACGCAGACGGTGTTCCCGACGTCACCCAGCAGGCTGTAGCCGCGGGAGCGAACTATGGCTACTCATTCTTGGCTCCTGATCCGGGAACCTACTGGTACCACTCCCATGTCGAGATGCAGCGTGAACGCGCACTTTACGGAGCGCTGATCGTCGAGGACCCGAAGGAGCCCTTGAGCTATGACCGAGAATGGGTTGTCATCCTGGACGATTGGGTCGACGGAATGCCGGGCACTCCAGACGAACTCCTTTCCTCGATCTCTGGCATGTCTGGAATGAACATGGGTGACGGCAGCGGGATGCTGATGGGCTCGTCAAGTGAATATCTCGGCGGCGACGCAGGCGATGTGAAAATTCCGGTACACCTTTTCAACGGAAAGTCCGCTGATGCCCCCGATCAGTTCGAGGCGAAGCGGGGCGACCATATTCGTTTGCGAATCATCAACGCTGCGGGCGACACTGCGTATCGAATTGGGTTGCAAGGTCAGCAAATCACCCTCACTCACGCCGATGGATTTGCCGTGCAGCAGGTCGATGTCGACGCGGTCGTGGTGGGGATGGGAGAACGGATTGATGCCCTCATCACTGTTACTCAAGACCAGACCGCACTGTTTGCCCTCGCTGAAGGCAAGGGCGGCGGTGCTCTGGGGATCATCTCGGCCGACGGCACTTTCGGCGGCCCGCCACCTTTGCCGGCCAAGCTCGAGGGTACAGTCACCGACGGTGGAAAGCTCCGAGCACACGAGTCAGTGCTGCTTCCTGCCAGGGAGGTAGACCGAGTTATCGACATGCAATTGACTGGCGGGATGATGATGTACGACTGGGGGATCAACGGTCGACAATTCGACGCGACCGCACCATTTGACGGTGCCTTTGACATCCGTCTGAACGAACGAGTTCGCGTCAACATCAACAACACGACGCTCATGTGGCACCCCATGCACCTTCACGGCCACACCTTCCAACTTGACAACGACGGAGCCCGAAAAGACACCGTGATTGTGCGTCCGGGGCAAATAGTGTCGTTCGAATTCGACGCCGACAACCCGGGCCAATGGCTCACCCACTGTCACAACGCCTACCACGCAGCTCGCGGCATGATGGGTGTGTTCTCGTACGTGCGATAAATGGAGGGCCCGGGAGGAAATCCAGCCGAGGTCGTCCCGCCAGCTTTTTCGATAGCCGCCGCGGCCGAATTTAGCTCGCACTCTGGGATCATCGTGGTCGGGTCACGGCCAGTCCCCAATTTTCTCAGTGTATCGGGAACTTCGGCTGAGTTCTGTGGGGATGCTTTTCGGCTAAGGGGTAGTCGAACTGGAGTTTAAATCTCTCCTGGTGTACCAGCGTTCTACTAGTTTTGGCAGCCTGCAGAAGTTGCCCTCGTTGCCTTCATCTCTCAGCCGAAGAGTAAAGACTTCAGCTGCTCTCCAAGTCGTGGCGCGTCAGTTGTCCGCTCTGTGAACCCGCTCGTTGGTTTCGCAGTGCACGGCTGGAATGTGTTGACTCGAGTCCGTTGATGGCTGGCGAGGGAATCCGCATCGGAAGGGGGTCGACAAGAAAAGTCACTGGCGCAGGTAACGATCGATGGGACACGTCGATAATCGGGATCCGGTGTCAGCGGGCGAACTGTGTCAGCTTTCCCGGGCCGATCGAGCGCGCACCGCAATCACCTGCGCAGTAATGATCGCTGCCGCAACAACCGCCGCAACCATCACCGTAAAAAGGTCACTTTGAATCTTGAGGATGGCAAACGGCACGAGAATGGCCAGATCGAGCACGATAGTCAGCGCCGGAAGCCAGATGCGGGCTTTGATTTTCGAACGAAGGTGACGGATGACGCCCCACTGCACTGCCATATCCATTGTCAGGTAAAGGAAGACGCCCATTGATGCGATCTGGCTGAGATCAAGAAACACTGTCACCAGAATTGCGAGCCCGGCGGTGATGACCATCGGTTGCTGCGGAACTGACTTCGGCAACGAGGGTGCCTGCCGAATTTTCTGCAGCATCGCATAGAGCCGCGACACTGAGTAGAGGCTGGCGAGCAGCCCCGACAGGGTGGCGACGACCGCGATCACAACGGTGATTCCAACGCCCCATGTGCCGAAGAACGGTTCGGCGGCTTGAGCCAAAGCATAGTTACGGGCATCTACTGCGCCGCTCGCACCGATGCTCGAACTCACCGTGACAGTAATTAGCAGATAGAGAACGGTACAGATAGCAAGGGAGATGAGAATTGAACGCGCAATGTTGCGTTTGGGATTACGTATGTCGTCGCCCTGGTTGGTTATGGTTGTGAACCCTTTATAGGCGAGCACACACAGCGTTGTGCCCGCCAATATCCCCATGATATTGATCGAGTCGCCAGACGACTTTGACAAGAAACCGTCACCGGCAGACGCCACCCCAATCAGCCCTGCTATCGCGAGCACCGCAATTCCGACAATCTTCAACACCGCGGTGACAGTTGCCGAACGTTCCACGAGGGTGTTGCCGATGAGGTTCACAATCGCGGCAGCGACGATCGCCGCCACCCCCAGCATTGGCACAAGAATTACCGAGTCTTGCAGCCCGAAGGGTCGCAACAGGTAGGTGCCAAATGTTCTCGCGAGCAGGCTTTCAGCTACGACCATCGACACATACATGAAGAGGGAGAACGAACCGGCAGCAACACCCGGCCCGTACGCATCCTTCAGCAGCATTGCGATGCCGCCCGACGAAGGATTCACGCTGGAATAACGAATGTAGGAGTAGGAACTCACGGCGGCCACGATCGCGCCAAGAAGAAAAGCGAGGGGGAAAAAGTCCCCTGCGAACTCAGCAACTTGGCCGACAAGGGCGAAAATCCCTGCGCCGATCATCACACCGGTGCCCAGCGATACGGAGCCCAATAAAGTGATTTTGTTGGTGCGCTCAGACATGCGTTGTCTTTTCGATTAGCGGCTCGGTCCGGACCTGCAGGGTGACGACTATTCTGCTCAAATGACGGTAGTCCATGTCTCCCCTCCGTCTCTAGAGATGGCGACGCTGCTTTCGCCTGCAACCGCAATTGCCCCATCGTCGTTCACCACAATTGCTGCGGCGCCACCCTCGACGATGCCGGCCGACGTCCACTCGGCGTCAGGCGCAGTGGACCCAATCCAGAGTTCGCCGTCGGGTGCGACGCCAACTATCCCACCTTCCCGGGTGGGGTCCGGCGAAATCACTACGAGGGTCGGCCCGGCTAGGGGTGAGAAAGTATCGCCCCCATCGCGGCTAACCATGAGGCCGTCGGCGGTGGTCGCGGTCAGTACATTTGCGTCGTCGCTATCGATGCTGATGTCGCGCGCAGACAGTTCGGATGCGTCAGCGAAGGTACGTCCGCCATCGTTGCTTCGCAAGAGCACGGGTCGATCAGAGGGGAGCCCAACGATGAAATCAGGGTCAGCGGGCGTGGTACCGAGGTTGTGAAAGTCGGTCGTTCCAGCCAGTGATAGTTGCTCCCAGCCGACCTCTACGGTGTGCTTGACGAGCCCGATGTGGGGCGCGACGAAAGAATCGTGGTTGTCCGCTCCGGGATGACCGGAGACAAAAATGGTCTCGCCCTGAGCGGCCAACCCCATCGAGTCAAAAGCGACGTCGCCCACAAGTGAAGTGTCGCCGGTGTCGAGCTCAACGGCGTAAACGCCATCATGTGACCCGATCAATAGGTCGCCGTTGCTGCTGAACACGATGTCATGAATGTGTTGGATGGTTGGCGGCGCAGAGGAAGGGCTGCCAGGTGCCGGTGAGCAGGCTACAACAGCAAGGGAAACGGTGACGCCGAGAATTGTGCCAGCAAGCAGCCGACGGGAATAGGAAAACATTGAGAAAGTCCTTCGTGAGAGAAAGTGGGGGCGGGGCTCGCCGTCGG
>TARA_R110002020_G_scaffold67179_7_pt1 | contig 71344 bp, 62 predicted proteins | sample TARA_R110002020 | Tara Oceans TARA_R110002020 (sample SAMEA4396489) | marine metagenome | biome: Westerlies Biome; feature: [MES] marine water layer (ENVO:01000295) within the mesopelagic zone...; material: water (ENVO:00002006), including particulate matter (ENVO:01000060) such...
ATTCGGCAAAGGCATAGCCCATCATGCCGCCCAACGGGTTGGCTTCAAGCCCGCCCAGTTTTTGGGTCACGGCATCAACGTTCGAGATATACGTCGGAATGATCGTGCCCGCCTCATTGGCCACCATCTCCTGCATTTCCCAATACATCGATGTCCGCTTGTCTTCGTCAAGCGCGCCACGTGCCTCGATCATCATCTTGTCGAATTTCTCGGACTTGTACTGGCTTTCGTTCCAGGGTGCCTCGGAGGCGTACAGCAGCGAGAACAGGATATCCGGTGTCGGACGCGGGTTGATGTTGCCGAAGTGGACGGGGGACTTCAGCCAGTAGTTCGACCAGTAGCCATCGGAGGGCACGCGGTCGACCGTCAGGTTCATGCCGATTTCCGAGCCGGCCTGCTGCACAACAGTCGCCATGTCCACCGAAGATCCCGCTGCATCGGATGCAACCATCGGAATTTCGACCCCCAGAAGGCCTGCTTTTTCAAAGTGGAACTTCGCCTTCTCCGGATCAAAGTCACGCGGTGCCAGATTGGGGTTATGGTAGCGGTTGGCAGAGGAGACAGGCTGGTCGTTGCCGATTTCCGCCAGTCCGCGCAGAACCGATTTCTGGATCGCCTCGCGGTTGATCAAGGACTTCATGCCTTCGACAAAGTCCATCTGCTCGCCCGGTGCCATATCCAGACGGATGTTCAGGTTGGTGTAGTTGCCAGCGGTCGAGATGCTGGTGCGCACGGCATCATTCCCTTCGATCATCCGCAGTGACCGCGGGTTGACCGCTGCCGCGAGCTGGATATCACCGGACAGCAAGGCATTCACGCGTGCATTGTTGTCGGGGATGGCAAAGAATTCAAAACTGTCCAGATAGGCGCCTTGGCTCTTGAAGTAGTTGGGATTGCGGACACCAACAGACCGCACACCGGGTTCGAAGACTTCGCTGATGAAGGCGCCGGTGCCGTTGGCGGTGGAGAAATCCGTCGTCCCGTCCGCGACAATCATGAAGTGGTGCAGCGACAGGATCGTTGGAAGATCGGCGTTTGGCTCGACCAGAACAATCTTGACTGTCAGATCATCCGTCTTGCTGATTTCGGTCATCTGCTTGGCCAGCGAATTCGCCTTGGAGCCGACGGCCGGATCGAGGTGGCGGTTCATCGAGTACACTACGTCGTCTGCGGTCAGTGTTTTGCCATCGTGGAACTGCACGCCGGATTTCAGCTTGATTTCCCATGTTTTTGCATCGGAAGATTCAATGCTGTCCGCCAATTCCATCTGAACCGTGCCATCACCGCCAAGGAATGTCAGGCGGTTGTAATAGGCGCAGCAGCGCACATAATCGGTGGACAGTGTCGCCTTGGCCGGGTCCAGCGTGTCGGCAGTGGACGAGGACCAGCCTGCGGCCTTCAATGTGCCGCCGGTGGTGGGCGTTGCTGCAATGGCGCCTGTCGCGCGTGTCAGAAGTGCCCCACCGGCAGCCAACGCCACGCCAGAGCCCATCAGCATCTTCAAAAGCTCGCGGCGGGACGCGCCTCGACGGATCATATGTTCCACCGCCGCATCGTCACGGCCGGTCCAGTTTGTTGGTGTTTTGGTCATTTTACTTCCCCTGTTGCTGTTAAAAATGAACCCCTTGCGATCTTGGTGTCGCGTCGTGGGTGCTGGTTCAGGCGCTGAAAGCTGCGTCGGCCGCTTCGGCCAGTTCTATCAGTGCGTGAAAGTGGTAATCGGGCCGGGTAAAGGTCTCAGGCTCGATTGTGCCGCCGTATCCATCCTGTGCGTGGCGGCGCTGAATCCAGGCGTTGGTCATGCCCAAACTGCGCGAAATTCCAATGTCGTGATACTGGCTTTGGGCCGTGTGGAGGATGTCGTGCTTCGAGCTGCCATCCTTGGCCACGTGATCAAAAACCTTCTCGAAATAGGCGGGATCAGGCTTTTCCGTGCCGGTGTCATCGGTGGTGAAACTGGCCCAGAAGGGCTGGCCCAACTTTTCAGCGTATTTGTCAAAGGCCCAGCGGCGTGCGTTGGTCATCGCAATCAGCTTGTAGCGCGCTTTCAACCGCGCCATCGCCTCGACACTGTCCCCAAAAGGCTTGGCGTCACCAACGGCATCAATCATGTACTGGCGGTATTCCGGGGTGTCCGGCAAACCGAACGCCTTGGCAATGCGGCCATAGCACCGGCCCAGATCATCCGGGAACAAACCCGCATCAGGTTCGTAACGAGCGTCTCGGTACACGGCCAGAGCGGCCTCGCCGTTCAGATCAATGCCCTCTTTTGCCGCGATGTCGGCAAGCCCGTCTTTGATCGCGCCTTCGAAGTCGATCAGCGTGCCCACCACGTCAAAGCTGACATATGCAAATTTTGTCAGAGGTTTCACATCGGTGGCCGTGGTCATCATCGAAATCCTTTTTCACTCGAACCGGTCTCTTGCGCCATCACGCGGCACATCTGGGAGCCGGAAGGCATGTTGTACGTACACTCTCCGCTGAAACAGGGTCCTCGAAACGCCGAATATGTGCTGGGGTACGGCAGATTCTACTGTATTCATGAAAAGAGCGGCATTTTCCCATAATCTGCGATTTTCCACTTAATACCCGCGATCCTGATCGACTTTTCCGGGCAATTCGGCGTTCTCGCGGCTGGCCTGGATCACAGCAAGCGCATGACGTGCGCCCTCTTCGTGATCCGTGTTTGCAGCGATATGTGGCGTTACAAAGACCCGGTGATCATTCCAGGTCCAGTGATCTTCGGGCAAGGGTTCCGGGTCGGTCACATCCAGCATCGCGGAGCTGAGCACCCCGTCATCCAGCGCCTGCCTGAGCGCGTCCATGTCCAGCTGCGCGCCGCGTCCCGCGTGGACAAGACAGGCCCCCCGAGGCAGCTTGGCAAAAAGCGCTGTGTTCAAAATTCCACGCGTTTCATCCGTCAGCGGCAGCAGGCATACCAGAATGTCCGCCTGCGCCAGAAAGTCATCCAGCCCGCTTTCCGCGAAAACCTTGGCCCCCGCGACGGCACGGCCCGAGCGGGACCAACAGACGACATCAAACTGCATGTCCGACAATGTTCGCGCAGCCAAAGCACCGATCCGCCCGGCGCCCATGATCCCCACACATGTCCCGCGCGCGCGCGGCACCGCGTGACCCTTCCACTGCCCCGCACGCGCCTGCTGCACGTAGATCGGCATGTCGCGGTGCAACATCAGCGTTGCCATGACCACCCAGTCGCGCACCATCTCGTCGATGCCGGGCGCAAGCGTACGCACCAACGCGACGCCCTCCGGCATTCTGGGCATATGATCCACCCCTGCGCCGGCGCCGATCACAACCTTGAGGTTGGGATAACGCAGCAGATCCTGCGGCGGCAGCCAGCACATCAGATGGGTAACCTCATCGGGATCGGTCACCGCATCTTCGCCCGCGATGAACCGCTCGCCTGCGGCCTCGAAAATCGGCCTCCAGACGGCTTCCCGCTCGGGCGTCGAGAGAAACAGCAAAGCCATCAGCGCATCACCGCGCGGATTTCGGGATCCTCCAGCGTCAGGTCCAGCACGGCGCGGGTCCGTTCGACAATCGCGTCGATTTCGCTGTCGGTACAGCACAGCGGCGGTGCATAGCCAAAGATGCCTTGCGGAAAGGACCGCAGGACCAGCCCCTGATCCCATGCGCGGTCAAACAGCCGCGTCGCCGGTTGCACGGCGGCAGGCAACGGGGTCTTCTTGTCTTTGTCCGTCACCAGTTCAACCGCTGCCAGCATCCCGCGACCACGCACATCACCCACCAGCGGGTGATCGCGCAGGCTTTCCAGCCCTGCCATCAGCCGCGCACCGGCCTTGATGCCATTCTCGAACAAACCGCCCTCGTAAAGCGCCAGCACCTCGAGCGCCACAGCCGCAGACACCGGATGCGCCGAATAGGTAAAACCGTGGCCGACGGACTTGGCCCCTGCCCCGTCCGCTATCGTCTGGTAGACGTGGTCAGACATGAACACAGCCCCCATCGGCACATAGCCGGAGGTCAGCCCTTTGGCGCAGGTCATCAGGTCGGGCACGATGCCTTCCTCGGCGCTCGCAAACATCGGGCCAGTGCGGCCAAACGCGGTAATGACCTCATCGGCAATGAACAGGATGCCAAGGTCGGTGCAGACGTCGCGCATCGCCTTGATCCAGCCTTTCGGCGGCACCAGAACGCCGCCCGACCCCTGGATCGGCTCGACATAAAAGGCGGCGACCTTATCTTCGCCAACCGCAGCTACCTTGGCGCGCAATTCGGCCACCGACGCGTCGATAACCGTTTGCGGGTCATCCCCCAGAGGGTTGCGGTACAGATAGTGCGATGAAATCTTGTGCTGCCACGCATAGGGCACGCCAAAGCCATCGTGGAACCCCGGCAAAGCCGTCAGCCCGGCAGAAGCAGTGGTCGATCCGTGATACCCCCCCTCGACCGAGATGAACTGGTCCCGCTCGGGCTGGCCCATGGCATGCCAGTAGTAGCGCACAAAGCGGATCGTGCTGTCGACGGCGTCAGACCCACCCAGCGTGAAATAGATATGGTTCAAATCGCCCGGACTGCGCTCGGCCAAGGCGGCGGCCAGACGGATCGGCGCCTCCGAGCCAAGGCCAAAGTAGCCGGTGGCATAAGGAAGGGTCCGCATCTGTTCAGCGGCAGCCTCGACAATGCTGTCATGGCCGTATCCTGCATTCACACACCACAGCCCCGCAAAGCCGTCAATCAGCTGGCGGCCTTCGGTATCGGTGACGGTGGCCCCTTTGGCAGATCGCAGGACGCGCACACCGCGCGCCTCATGGGTGCGAAAGGACGATACCGGGTGAACAAGGTGCTGGCGGTCCAGCTCGACAAGGGAATTGGTCAGCATGTCAATCTCCGAAAGGATCAGCCCAGTGCCTGCGACACAAGGGCGTAGATGTTGAAATCAGGTGATGCGGCATTTGTGGACGCACGGCGCATGGCAATCCCGCCGCCCGCATGTGCAAGGCCAAGCTTTTCCGCATCATCGGCAAGCCCCCCTTCTTCGACCAGATCCACGCGCAGGAACTGGCCTGCGCAGCGGTTCGCTGCCTCGGCCATCAAGGCCCGCGCGCCTGCCGGATCTTTGGCCACGATGGGGCCAACAACTTTGCCGCGCCCGAAACTGCGCACCATGGCAAAGCCGTCCTCGAGAGTCAGAACTTCGCCGCCCGCCGCAATCGTCGCAAGCAGCGTCTTGCGCGACAAACCGGAGGCGGCCTTGTCCATCTGGGCCAGCCGCGCGATATCGTCAGGCGTGCCGGTGCTCACAGGCCGCTCAGGCGTCGTCGCGCGCGCGATACCCTGATGCTGCAAGATACGACCGGTGGCCTTGAACCCCAGCTTTTCATAGAGCGGCAGACCGTCCGGCGTGGCCACCAGACGCATCTCGCACCCGTTGCCAAGTGCCATGGCACGCTCCATCAACGCGCGACCCATACCGCGTCCGCGCATGGCTGCGTCCACGATGATCATGTTCATCGCCGCCACACCGCCAAAGCTGGAACACAGGGCCGTCCCGACGACCTGCCCCCCCGCCAACGCCACAACGCCCTCGGACACCGACAGCGTCAACGCCCAGTCCTCGGCGCGGTGCGGCCAGCTGACCGCCTGCGACAGGCGCAGCCCCTCGGACAGATGGTCTTGGGTGAAGGGTGCAAAGGTGATGTCCATTTGGGCCAGCGGCGGGCTGTCGGATCTGGTGGTGGTCATAAGAGCGTCCGTCTTGGTTGTTTGATTTCACCATAGCGACACGCGGCGGGCAGTTTCGCCTTGTTGCCACAAGCGAGCGGCAGTTTTGACCAGATTCCAGCAACGCCACCGCAGGATATGCTGCCGGGCGAACCGGTGCCTATTCCGACAGCCTTCGCCCGAGAGATAGGATCATATCTACCGTGCCCGACAGCTCGCGGTGCGTCAGGTATTCCTCGGGACGGTGGGCGCGGGAAATGTCGCCGGGGCCGCAGATGATCGACGGCACGCCTGCCTGTTGAAACAACCCCGCCTCGGTTCCAAAGCTGACGGCACCCAAAGGCGTGTGGCCCGAAATCTGCGCCATCAAGGCCGCAAGCGGGTGATCCGCGTCCAGCGCAAGGGCCGGATAGGACGACATCCATTCGGCCCGCACGCCGTCCCCCAGCGCGTTCAACACAGGGGCCAGCAAAGTCCGAGGATCAACACCCGCGATGGCGCGCGCCTCGATCTCGGCCTCGGCCGCTTCAGGAATGATGTTGATCGCCTGCCCGCCTTTGACGGTGCCGATCTGCACGCTTGAGAACGGCGGCGCAAAGCGCGGATCGTGTGGGCCGGTCTCGAGCGTCTTGGCCTGTTGGGTCGCTGCCAGCAATGCAGGCAGCAGCGCGTGGATCGCATTTGCCCCCAGATCGGGGCGCGAGCTGTGGCCCGCGCGGCCCTGTGCCACCAGCCGCAGCGCAGCCTTGCCCTTGTGCGCCAGCACCGGCACCAGCCCTGTCGGCTCACCCACGATACAGCCCAAGGGGGCCGCGCACAGATCCGGCAATGCCGCCAGCATGTGCGGGACGCCCCTGCACCCTGCCTCCTCGTCATAGGACAGAGCGATATGGATCGGTGCGGTCAGGTTGAGCTTTTGCAAGACAGGCACCGCCGCCAGTGATGCTGCGACGAAGCCTTTCATGTCACAGCACCCTCGCCCGATCAGACGATCCCCCTCGCGCCGCATCACGAACGGGTCGGCCAACCACTCGGGTTCCTGTGCGGGCACGACATCTACATGCCCGGACAGGATATAGCCCGGCCGGGACGCATCACCTATGGTCGCAAACAGATTGTACCGGTCACCCTCCGGCCCCTTGAGCAAGGTAAACGGTATGTCATGCGCGCGCAGGTGGTCCGAGATGAACTCCATCACCGCGCCGTTGGGCGTGCCCACGACCGTGGGAAATCCGACCAGACGGTCAAGCAGATCGGCGGGGGTCAGGTCCAGCGTCATCCGTCAGGCTCAGGATGCGATCACGTAGATCTTGCGCACCGTGTCGATCGTCTTCCACTTGCCGACAAAACCCGGCTTCATGACAAAGCTGTCACCCGCCGCAAAGGGATGCGTCTTGCCTTCGTCTTCGATGATCTCGATCCGGCCGGACAGAATATGGCAGAATTCAAATGTATCCCCCTTGATCGAGATCGTTGTGCCGGGCGTTGCCTCCCATATGCCGGTACGGATTTTACCCCACTGTGCGGCCTGCGCCAGTGCGGTATCCAGCTCCCATGTCTGAAAGGACGGCGCGCCGTCGATCAGGCGCTCGGGCGCTGCAACATCCTTTCTGGGGGCAAAATCAGGAGTGGTTTGGATCGCGACGATATGGGTCATGGCAAGGCCTTGTTACAAAGCGCGTGGCGCGCGGGTCAGAAGTGTTGCAGACAACTTGCCCCTGCCTGCGTAGATATCGTGACCAAAGATGCGCGCACAGCGGCATGACGTGCCGCACGCTGTGCCACATTCGCTATTTCGTGCTTTGAAACACCCAAACGCAGCAAGCGCTGTGGTGCGTTTCAGGTGACAGTGATGCGAACAACAGCCCGGAGACCGACATGACCTTTCGCCCAAAATTCATCACGTTTGACTGCCACGGCACGATGATCCTGTTCGACATGGCAGGTGCCGCGCGCGCGCATTACGCCGACACACTATCACCCGAACAGATGAACAAATTCATCGCTGACTTCTCGGCCTACCGGCTGGATGAAGTACTGGGCGCGTGGAAGCCCTACGCTGACATCGTGCACAATGCGCTGGAACGGACCTGCAAGCGCAATGGCGTGGCCTTTGATCCTGCTGTTGGCGCTGACATCTACACCCGCGTTCCGACATGGGGACCGCACGCGGATGTGCCCGCCGGTCTGGCAAAGATTGCCGACAAGATCCCGCTGGTAGCGCTGACCAACTCGATGAACGACCAGATCCCCCACAACATCGAAAAGCTGGGCGCGCCAATCGCGCATGTCTACACCGCCGAAAGCGCGGGTGCCTACAAACCGCAGATGAAAGCATTTGAATACATGTTCGACATGCTGGGCTGCGGCCCTGATGATGTGCTGCATGTCTCGTCCAGTTTCCGCTATGATCTGATGACGGCACATGACATCGGCATCACGAACAAGGTGTGGGTAAACCGTGGCCACGAGCCGGCGAACCCTTACTACGGGTACACCGAAATCAAGGACGTCTCGGAGCTGGCCGCTGTGGTAGGACTGTAAGGGACCGGAGCACACCATGAAATACATGTCATACTGGCACGACAGCGCAGCGCCCTTTGGCGATGCGCAAAGCGGCCCGGTCAATGGCCACGTCGATGTGGCCGTGATCGGCGGCGGCTTTACGGGATTGAATGCCGCGCGCAAACTGGCCCGTGAAGGTGTCCGTGTTGCCTTGCTCGAGGCCGATCACATCGGCGCTGGCGGATCGGGGCGCAACGGGGGCCACCTGAACAATGGCATGGCTCATGGGTTTGGCGAAGCCGAAGCGCACTTCGGGGCCGAACGCGCGCGCCGGATCTACAAGGCCTATGACCGGTCGATCGACATGATCGAGGATGTCATTGCCGAAGAGAACATCGCCTGCAACTTCCGCCGCTCCGGCAAGCTGAAGCTCGCCTCGAAGCCGTCGCATGTCGCCGGCCTGCGCGCCAGCTTCGAGCAGCTGAACAGCGGCGTTGACCCCGATACACGCTGGGTCGACAAGGCCGATCTGCCGCAGGAAATCGGCTCTGACGCCTTTCATGGCGCGATGATCTATGAAAAATCCGCGATGATGCACATGGGGCGCTATGTGAACGGGCTGGCGGATGCAGCACACCGTCATGGCGCGTTGATCTGGGAACAGGCGCCCGTTACGGACCGCCAGCGCAGCGGTGCAAAGTGCGAGCTGACCACGCCAAAGGGCAAGATCACCGCTGACCGGGTTATCGCCGCGACCGGCGCCTATTCGGGGGCCTACGCGAAAAAGCCGCTGATGTATTTCCGGCGGCGGATCATTTCGGTGGGGTCGTTCATCATTGCCACCCGCCCGCTGACGGCGGACGAAGTCGCCGCGACGTTGCCCGGCAACCGCACCTGCGTCACATCCATGAACATCGGCAACTATTTCCGACTATCTCCCGACAACCGCCTGATCTTTGGCGGTCGTGCGCGGTTTTCTGCGGTATCGGACCAACAATCAGATGCAAAATCCGGTGAGATCCTGCGGCGCTCGATGATCCAGATTTTTCCGCACTTGGCGGATGTGCAGATCGACTATTGCTGGGGCGGCCTTGTCGGCATGACCAAAGACCGTTTTCCCCGCGCGGGCGAAGCGGACGGGATGATCTATGGCATGGGATATTCCGGTCATGGCGCGCAGATGTCCACGCTGATCGGTCAGGCGCTGGCCGATATGGCGATGGGGCGGCAAGACACCAATCCACTGGCAGACCTGGACTGGCCCAGCATCCCGATGCACAGCGGAAAACCATGGTTCCTGCCGCTTGTGGGCCTGTGGTTCGGTCTGAAGGACCGGCTGTCCTGAGACTTGACCGGGGGCGGCAAACGCCCCTGTCCTACCCCAAAGGCCCGTCCTACCCCAAAGAATGCGATGCCAGACCATAGATTTGCGCGTTTTCCGTGGCGCGCCGAAACCCGCCCATGTGCATTTCGGTCACCGTATCGAAGACACCCATGCCGGCAGCAGACAGAAACGCCTTGAAATGTTCGCTTTGCTGGGGCGTGTCCATCCGGACAAAGTGGCCCTCGCATTGCTGGATCAACGGGGCGCACAGCTGCATTGCCATCTGGTCATCTTCAGCCACAACAGGCCCGATCACCATGCCCTTGCCAAAGGGCCGCATCATCGCAAAGCCGCATACAGCGCCGTCACGCTCGACGACCATCCCGGTGGACAGCGCAAGCATCGCCTCCACAACTTCGGGACGGTGCGCACCATACGCCTGACTGTCGAGGGCATGGATCGCCGCGTGATCTTGCGGCGCGAGGTCGCGCAGCGTCAAACCGGCCACGGGCTCGGGCAGATAGAACGGGCGCACCTTGCCTTGCTGTTGCCAAATCGTGAAATCAGGCTCAAACCCTGCGGATTCGTAAAGTGAATATCCTGATTTCGTTGCCGAAAGCCGCAGGTCGCGCCCCTCGCAATCCGTCAGAATGCGGCGCAACAAGCGACGCCCTGCGCCCAAGGCTTGCAGGCGCGGTGTGGTCACCATCATGCCGCACATGGCAAAATCCGACCCCATCGTGAAATACATCGCCGATCCGATCGGACGCCCGATCTCGTCCAGCGCGATATAGCCCTGCCCCAGCGACAGAAATACATCCAGATCATGCGCGCGGTGCGGCCAGAAAACGGCCACCGTCAGTTCATGCAGCAAAGGGCGGTCAGCAAGGGTTATGGGCCGGATCGTTGCATCAAAGGTATCAAGCAGCAACCGTTCGTCATCGGCAGGGGGCGATTTGGACATGAACGCCTTGTTGCGCGCAGCGCTGTCAGACCGATCAACAGACCCGTCCGTGGCCTGTTTGCCCAGGTTGACGCTTTTGGTTCGCATATCATGCTTCCTGTTTTGGTCCCCACACAGACACGGATGATGCTGCCTGTTTGTCCTACTATGGCCTGAAATCCGTAATCTATTCTACCGAATACGGGCCAGGATTGACAGAATCTGCCGCGTTTGCCGTCCCGTCATCCAAGACTTCGGGGCCGGCACCCAAGCGCGCAACAGCCTGTAGATCCTCGGCCATGCGATCACACAGCCACTGCGCAATTTCCACGGCGACGGGCCGCATCGGCCCGGGCCGTGTCGACAACAGCCGGATCACGCGCCCTGTCTCGATCCAGCGGCCTTGCCATGCCGGCACCAGACGTCCGCTGCGCAAACTGCCTGCCACCACATTCAGCCACCCCAACGCAACCCCCGTGCCATCGGTCGCTGCCTGCACGATCGCCGCATAGTCCGAAAACGTATGCCATACCGCTTGGCCCCGTGCGGATGAATCGGCGCCAAGGATCGGATCCCAGATCTGGCGGGGATGGTCTGTCAAATGCAAAAACGTATGACCGGCCCATCCTTCTGCCGGATGCTCCAACAGCGCGCCCCCATGGCAGGCAAGGTACTCAGGGCTGCACACCGGCACGATCACCTCGGGCGCAAGAATGATCCCGCCGGGGGTGGGATCGGAAATCAAAGTGGCCAAATCAACCTCGCCTGCCACCGACTTGCGCGTGCCCGGCAAAAGATCAAACCGCAACACCGCTTTGGGAAAGGCCTCTGACAAGGCAGCAAGTCGCGATGCCAGCCAGTTTGTGACGAATGCGTTGGACAGCGACAGCACAACCTCGCTCTCGATCCCCATGCTCTGCGCACGAAGCGTGTTCACCGCATCCAGGATGCGCCCCAGCCCGTCCGTGGTGGCGGCAAACAGCAAACGACCGGCATCCGTCAATTGCGCGCCGCCCGCACCCCGCACGAAAAGCGGCAGGCCGATGTCCTCTTCGAGCTGCGCGATATTGCGGCTGATCGAGGGTTGCGAAATGTTGAAATCCTTGGCCGCACGGGTAAAGCTGCCGTGACGCGCGGCGGCTTCGAATACCAGCAGCGATTTGGAGGATGTGAGGATGCGCGCCAGTTCGGTCATACGCTCAGCGTATAGGGTTTTCTTGATTTTTCAAGCTATCTGAATGCTCTCATACGGGTGATGGTAGACGCAGCCTTTCAAGGACCGCTGCCATGACCACACCCACATCCAATGACCCGCTTTTGTCCTCTTTCAGGCTGGGCAGACTGGACCTGCGCAACCGGATTGTCAGCACCAGCCATGCATCAATGAATGACAGCGCGGGGATGCCCGCTGATCGCTATCAAGCCTATCACGAGGAAAAAGCGCGCGGTGGCCTGGCCATGACGATGATCGGCGGCAGCGCAATGGTGTCGCGCGACTCCAGCTGGGGCGGCGGGCAGCTCGACTTAAGTACCGACCGCATCATTCCCTATCTCCAAGACCTGTCTGCGCGCATCCACGGCCACGGTGCCGCCGTGATGACCCAGATTTCGCACCTTGGCCGTCGCGCCAATGCATTCCATGGTGACTGGACCCCCGTCATCGCCCCCTCGCCCATCCGCGAGGTGCGCAGCCGCAGCTTCCCGCGCGAGATGGACCGTGACGACATCGACCGCGTGATCGCCGATTACGCAAGCGCTGCCAAACGCGCGCAGGATGGTGGGCTGGACGGCGTTGAAACCCTGTGCGGTGGTCACCTCATCGGGCAGTTCATGTCGCCGCTGGCCAACCAGCGCACCGACGCCTTTGGAGGTTCGCTGGAAAACCGCGCCCGCTTTGGCCTGATGGTGCATGAAGCCATCCGTGAGGCCGTGGGCCCCGACTTTGCCGTAGGCATCCGCCTTGTCATCGACGAAGGCACCCCCGGCGGCCTGACACCCGATGACGGCATCGCACTGGCCCATATGTTTGAGCGCGAAGGGTTACTTGATTTCTTTGACGCTATTTATGGCCGGATGGACAGCGACCTGATCCTGTCCGAAGACAACATGCCCGGCATGTTCCAACCCGACGCCCCCTATCTTGCCTCCGTCGCGCGGTTTCGCAAGGAGGTGAGCCTGCCCCTAATCCATGCTGGCGGCATCCGTGACATTGCAACCGCCCGCCATGCCATCCGCGAGGGCATCGTCGATCTGGTTGGCATGACCCGCGCTCATCTGACCGATCCGCATCTGGTGCAACACCTTCTGGCTGGCACAGAAGAGCGTATTCGCCCCTGCGTAGGCGCATCATATTGCCTGTATAAAAAAGCCACCTGCATTCACAACGCCGCCACTGGCAACGAACTTACCATTCCGCACGCAGTCACCGCGTCAAAGACGCCGGGCCGTGTTGTTGTGGTGGGCGGTGGCATCGCGGGTCTGGAGGCGGCGCGGGTGTCCGCCCTGCGGGGCCATTCGGTCATTTTGCTCGAAGCGGCGACAGACCTCGGCGGTCAGATGCTGCTGGCCACGCGCGCGCCCGAACGCGCCAAGCTGGTTGGCATCGTGGACTGGCGGATCGCCGAGCTGAACCGGCTGGGCGTCGACATCAGAACCAACTGCTACGCAGAGCTTGACGAAGTCCTGGCCGAGGGCCCCGATACTGTGTTCGTGGCCACCGGCGGGATGCCTGATCTGGACGGGATCGAGGGCACCGATCTGTGCCTGTCCACATGGGATTTCCTATCGGGAGGCGTCACCCCGGCGGCGCATGTGCTGATCCATGACGGCACCGGACGTGCGCCTGCCCCCTCCTGCGCCCTGCATGCACGCAAGGCCGGCAGCAAGGTGACCTTCGCCACCAGTGACGGGGTTGTAGGGCAGGACATGCCATATCAGGACAATACCGGGTACCGAAAACGCTTTGCCGAGCAGGGCATTCAAATCATGGCCGATCTTGACTTGCTCCGTGTGGAAAAGGCAGGATCAGGCGTGGTTGCGACTTTCGCCAATACCTTCAGTGGTCACACTGTCACAGTCGAAGCGGACCAGATCGTTGTGGAGCGGGGAACGAGCCCCTTGAACAACCTGTACACCACGTTGAAGTCCTCTGGGCTCTTTTCAGGCAAGGCCTATCTGGTGGGAGACGCCGTAGCCTCGCGCGATGTCCATGCCGCGATCCGACAGGCCTATGTTGCCGCTTCAACAGCGTGAAACCAGTCAGAGCAGATGAATTCAGTGGCAGGCAAGAGATGCCGATGCTGCCACGGTTGCCCTGTTCGGGCAACTCGGCGCGCAGGTTGCGGGCGACCGCATAGACCTGACCACGGTTGCGGGCTGTGCCGGCGATGCGTCAGAGGCACGCGCCACGCAGATCCCGGTCGACCCTAGTCTCGTGTCAATTCTTGACGCAATGCAGTCCTCGCGAGTTCGCGTGCGCAGTTGCGGTACACGCGGTGTACATTGTGTGACACCGCTGCGCGCCCCCTGTTTCCTTCCCGCGCCTCACACGCTAAAACGCTGCAAACAACCAAAGGCTCGCCCATGACCCGATACGAATACAAGGTCGTTCCTGCCCCCTCCAAGGGGATCAAGGGTAAAGGTGTCCGCGGGGCAGAAGCGCGGTTTTCCTATGCGATCCAAGAGCTTATGAATGGAATGGCAGGCTACGGCTGGGAATACCAGCGCGCCGAAACTCTGCCTTCGATCGAGCGCGCGGGCCTCACCGGCACCACGACGGAGTGGCGCAACGTCCTGATTTTCCGCCGCCCGCGCGAGGGTGACGCAGAAGCCTTCCAGCCCGAGCTCCTCCCCGCGCCCACGGACACAGAAGAAACCGTTGAAATGCAGGCAAAAAAAGGCGATCCCGCGTCGGACAACGGCGTCGAAGACACCGAGGCAGACACGAACATCGGCGCATCGCTCAGTATTCTGGCCCGCGCCCGCGGCGCGCTCACGAAATCAGGTCAAGAGACGGATAACAAAGACTAATTCAGTCCTTCAAGGCGCAATATCCAGCGACAGCGCGTGAATCCGCCCAATCAGATCCGCCCCCAGCGCCCCGTGCACTGCGCGGTGTTTCGCCAAACGGCTCAGGCCCGCAAACTCCGGCGCGGTGATCGCCACATCAAAATGCGTCTCGCCCCCCTCACGAAAGCCCGCGTGACCGCGGTGCGCCTCGCTCACGTCCTGGACGACCAACCGATCTGCCGTGAACGCCTCGCGCAAGGCGGTTTCGATCTCTTCTTTGATAGGCATAAACCCTCCAATCGGAGCGATTTTTTCATCTCGCCCCCTTCCTTCTGACAGCCATACGTTTAGAGTGACCGCCTCGAGTCGGAAAGGTGCCCCCATGCGAAAAAATGATCCCTTCGGTTTTGATATGTCAGTATCTTCCGCAAAAAAGAAGAATCCGCGCGGCCGCCGCGGGATGTCCGGTGCGTCCGAGACATCGACCCGCGTGTGCGACCATGAAGGTTGCGACGAAGCAGGCAAGTACCGCGCGCCCAAGGCACCTGACGTGCTGGACGATTATTTCTGGTTCTGCCAGCAGCATGTGCGCGAATATAACAACAAATGGAATTTTTTCCACGGCACCACTGAGGCTGAAATGAATGCCCAGCTGTCCGAGGACAAGGTTTGGGACCGTCCGACCAAGCCGCTGGGCGACCCCGAAGCCCGTGCATGGGCGCGGCTGGGTATCGAGGATCCACATCAGGTACTGGGTGCCAATGCCACGCAAAACCCGGGCAAAGGTCCACAAGCGGGCCGACGTCTGCCCGCGACAGAACGCAAGGCGCTGGAAATTCTGGATGCCAAGGACAATTTGACTAAACCGGAAATTCGCAAAATTTACAAAGGTTTGATCAAAGTATTGCACCCCGACATGAACGGTGGCGACCGCAGCCAGGAAGAGCAGCTGCAGCAGGTGGTCTGGGCGTGGGACCAGCTGAAAACCAGCCGGAACTTCAAGGACTGACCCACTTTCATTGCCGGACCTTTCAAAGGCCCGGCAGTGTACAATTGCGCGCTGCATGAAGAAATGCAGTGAGGGGTGCCGAAACAACCGCGGCAGCGATGCGTGTCTTACCGGCTCAAAATCAGCTTTCAGCAAATGCTAAAGCCACTAGGTTGCGCCCCTTACTCTGGCTACAGCCCAACACCTTTGCTCTCATCTTTGCTGCAAAGCGGGTGGATATATCGCTGCCACGGAGTTTTCACGCGTCGCTTGGCGCTGGTTCCTCACAGATTTGAGCGCGCGTATCCCCGTTTGCGAGGCCGCCTTCCCACACTACAGAAATTTAGGCCTTTCCCTTGAACCTGCGCGCGATATGTTGCACCCCACACAAGACGGCCCGGCGCGGGCGGATAAAGCAGGATAATTGACATGGCTGACGGCGGACTGGATCTCAACGCAAACCCAACCAAGGATATCTCGGTTCGTGAGGTGTTCGGCATTGATACGGACATGGTTGTGAAGGGGTTTGCAGATCGCACCGACCGTGTCCCCGATCTGGACAGCACCTACAAGTTCGACCACGACACCACACTGGCGATCCTCGCGGGGTTCTCGCACAACCGTCGCGTGATGGTGCAGGGGTATCACGGCACAGGTAAATCCACGCACATCGAACAGGTGGCAAGCCGCCTGAACTGGCCCACTGTGCGCGTAAACCTCGACAGTCACATCAGCCGGATCGACCTGATTGGTAAGGACGCGATCAAACTGGTGGACGGCAAACAGGTCACCGCGTTTCAGGAAGGTATTCTGCCTTGGGCGCTGCGCACACCTACTGCCATCGTGTTTGACGAATATGATGCAGGCCGCGCCGATGTGATGTTCGTCATCCAGCGCGTGCTGGAAGTGGACGGCAAGCTGACGCTTCTGGATCAGAATAAAGTCATCACACCGCACCCCTATTTCCGTATTTTTGCGACCGCCAACACTGTTGGTCTGGGCGACACGACCGGTCTCTACCACGGCACACAGCAAATCAACCAAGGCCAGATGGACCGCTGGTCACTGGTGTCCACGCTAAACTACCTCAGCATCGACGCAGAGACCCAGATCGTTCTGGCGAAGAACCCGCATTTCAACACTGCGGAAGGGCGCAAGACAGTCAAGCAGATGGTCACGGTCGCCGACCTGACGCGCACGGCATTCATGAACGGGGATCTGTCCACGGTCATGTCGCCGCGTACCGTGATTGCATGGGCGCAGAACTCGGAGATCTTCAAAAACGTGGGCTATGCCTTCCGCCTGAGCTTTCTCAACAAGTGTGACGAGCTCGAGCGTCAGACGGTTGCTGAATTCTACCAGCGACTGTTCAACGAAGAGCTGCCCGAAAGCGCTGCAAGCATCAGTCTGGGATAAGACGTCCATTACGACACAAAAAAAGCCCCGATGTTGCCATCGGGGCTTTTTTCAATTTCTAGAGTGCTTTAGCTGTCTGATTTGGCTGGATCGTTGTAGGATTCAGCATCAAGTTCGCGCACAACATCGGCCGTCTCGTCAGAGTTGACACCTTGGTCGGCCTTTGGCGTATCAACCACCTGATCGGCACCGCCAGTAGAATAAACGCTATCAGCCTCGACTTTTTCATCCGGGTCCTGCGCGACCGGTTGCTGCGGAGAGCCGCTTTCAGGGGAGGCAAATGCAGCCATAGGGGCAGTGGCCATCAGGGCAATAAGTGCGGCACGGGCAGTGTTTGTTTTAAAGTTGGTCATTATAAACTCCTTTGTCTGAGCGACACTCACATTCAGATCGTCGCGTCAATTGCTGTTGGAGAGAGAACGGTCACAAGCGCAGATCCGTTCCCCGTTTTCATTTTTCCTTTGAGAAAAATATCTTAAATTGCTGATTTTATTTCTCTTTTTAAGTACCTCCAGTTTTCACCCATCATATGAAGGATGACATTCGCACCGCTCGGACCATTTACTTTGGGAAAGTGCAGCACCTCCTTTGACCCTGCCCGCAAAACCTGCGAAATATCTGACAACCAATTTCGGCGAGGGCCCCATGACCAAACCAACCGACAATCCAGCAGACGCGTTCAAAAAGGCGCTGGCCGAAGCCTCTAAGGTAATGGCCAATGACCCCGACCTGAACGTGAGCTATTCGGTCGATCCGTCGGGTTTGAACGGCGACGCTATGCGCCTGCCTCAGGTGACACGTCGCATGACCCGCGAAGAGGTGATGCTGGCTCGGGGCACGGCCGATGCGTTGGCATTGAACCGGCGTTATCATAATGGCCAGACCCACGCCCGCTACCAGCCGCAGGGAGAGATGGCGCGCGACCTCTATGAGGCGATGGAAACCGCACGCTGCGAGGCGATGGGCGCGCGCGACATGCCCGGCACCGCAGGCAACATCGACGCCAAGATCAAGCATGACGCCCTGCGCAAGGGCTATGATCAGGCAAAATCACCCTCGGATGTGCCGCTGGCGGTGGCCGCAGGCTATCTGGTGCGCCATCTGGCTACAGGGCGCGACATGCCTGCGGGGGCCGACAACGTGATGGAGCTGTGGCGCGGCTATATCGAGGATCAGGCAGGCGGCACGCTGGCCGACTTGGAAAACAAACTCTCCGACCAGACCGCTTTTGCGAAATTCGCGCGCCAGATGATCACCGATCTGGGCTATGCCGACCAGCTGGGCGATGACCCGGACGGGCAGGACGAGGATCAGGAGGACGAGGCCGAGGAAGGCAGCGAAGAACAGGACGATCCCGACAGCACCGGCAGCGATGATCAGGAGGAGGAAGACGCCGACGCTTCCCCCGAGCAGTCCCAGGAAGAGCAGCAAGACCAATCGCAAGCACAGGTCAGCATGGATGACATGGCTGATCAGGAAATGGGCGAAGAAGCGGATATGCCTGAGGGCGAGGCCCCGATGGACCCGCCTGCCCCGCAGCCCATCTCGGACGCGGATCCCAATTACACGGTCTATCTGAGCGACCATGACGAGACCGTCGGCGCGGAGGAGTTGGCCGAACCGGCAGAGCTTGAGCGTCTGCGGGCCTATCTGGACCAGCAACTGGAACCACTGAAAGGCGCGGTAAGCCGTCTGGCCAACAAGCTGCAACGCCGTCTGCAGGCGCAGCAGAACCGCAGCTGGGAATTCGATCTGGAGGAGGGCACGCTGGACGCGGGCCGTCTTGCGCGGATCGTGGCAAGCCCGACAACACCGCTGAGCTTCAAGGTGGAGAAGGATACCGAGTTCCGTGACACGGTGGTGACGCTGCTGCTGGACAACTCCGGCTCTATGCGGGGTCGGCCGATTTCCATCGCGGCGATCTGTGCGGATGTGCTGGCCCGCACGCTGGAGCGCTGCAACGTCAAGGTCGAGATCCTCGGCTTTACCACACGCGCCTGGAAAGGCGGACAGGCGCGTGAGGCGTGGTTGAACGATGGCCGCCCGACCGGCCCCGGCCGCCTCAACGACCTGCGCCACATCATCTACAAATCCGCCGATGCGCCCTGGCGCCGCGCGCGGTCCAATCTGGGTCTGATGATGAAAGAGGGCTTGCTGAAGGAAAACATCGACGGCGAGGCGCTGGAATGGGCGCACCGCCGCATTGTGGCGCGCAGCGAGTCGCGCAAGATCCTGATGGTGATCAGCGACGGTGCGCCGGTGGATGACAGCACCTTATCCGTCAACCCTGCGAATTTTCTAGAAAAACACCTGCGCGACGTGATTGCGATGGTGGAAAAGAAAAAAGCGGTGGAGCTGCTGGCGATCGGTATCGGCCATGACGTGACCCGCTACTACGACCGCGCTGTGACAATCACGGATGTGGAGCAGCTGGCCGGTGCGATGACCGAGCAGTTGGCGTCCTTGTTCGACAGCGATCCACGCAAGCGGGCGCGCGTCCTTGGCATGCGACGCGCTGGTTGAGAGTACGAAATTGAGTTTAAAGACAAAATGAAGAGGGTACGGGGTGTTCCAGACATTTGAAGTGAAGGCCCGGCCCGAACAGGGGCCACCACGTTTGGCTGCGTTGCGTGTGCAGATGGCAGCGGCGGGGCTGGACGGGTTTATTGTACCGCGCAGCGACGCACATCAGGGCGAATACGTTGCAGCGCGCGATGCGCGGCTGGCGTGGTTGACGGGGTTCACCGGATCGGCGGGGTTTTGCGTAGCACTGGCCGAAGTGGCCGGCGTGTTCATCGACGGGCGCTACCGCACACAGGTGAAGGCGCAGGTGGCAGATGTCTATACGCCGGTCCATTGGCCGGAGGTGTCGCTTGCCGCGTGGCTCCGCCAGCAATTGCCGGCGGGCGGGCGCGTTGGGTTTGACCCTTGGCTGCACACTGTCGACCAGATTGCGCAGGCGCAAAAGGTGCTGAGCGGCAGCGGAATCGATCTGGTGAAGACAGACAATCTGGTGGATGCGATCTGGGAGGATCAACCCAGCCCCCCCATGGCCCCTGCCAAGGTACATCCGCTGGAGTTTGCAGGCGAGCCGCATGAGGCCAAGCGCGCGCGTCTGGCGAAAACGCTGGTCGAGGCAGGCGCGCGGGCGGCACTTGTGACGCTGCCCGACAGCATCTGCTGGCTGCTCAACATTCGTGGCGCAGATATCGAGCGCAACCCTGTGGTGCATGGTTTTGCCATTTTGCACAGTGACGCCACAGTTGATCTGTTCTCGGAGCCGTCGAAATTTGCCGGTCTGGCGAAACATTTGGGGCCGGAAGTGAGGTTGCGATCACCGGCGCTGTTTCTGGATGCGGTAGCCGCGCTGGCGGGACCGGTGCGGATTGATGCCGCGACCATCCCCCAGATTGTAGCCGACCGGCTGGGGGATGCTGCTGTCCATGGCACGGAGCCTTGTGCCCTGCCCAAGGCCTGCAAGAACGCCGCCGAGATTGAGGGAGCCGCACAGGCGCATCTGCGCGACGGGGCGGCGATGGTGGAGATGCTGTGCTGGCTGGATGCGCAACCGGCGGGCAGCATCACGGAGACGCAGGTGGTCACACAGCTGGAGACCCTGCGCCGCCGCGACAACGGCTTGCAGGACATCAGCTTCGAGACCATCGCGGGGACCGGCCCGAACGGCGCCATCATGCATTACCGCGTCACCGAGGAGACCGATAGCCTGCTGGAAGATGGACACCTTCTGGTGCTGGACAGTGGCGGGCAGTATCTGGACGGCACCACCGACATCACCCGTACCATCGCCATCGGTACACCGCCGCGCGACGCCTGCGAGGCGTTTACCCGTGTGCTGGCAGGTATGATCGCGATGAGCCGCCTGCGTTGGCCCGCGGGGCTGGCGGGATCGCATATCGAGGCGGTCGGGCGGATGCCTTTGTGGTTGGCCGGACAGGACTTTGACCACGGGTTGGGGCATGGGGTTGGCGCTTATCTGAGCGTGCATGAAGGGCCGCAACGCCTGAGCCGGATCAGCCACGTGCCGCTGGAGCCAGGGATGATTCTGAGCAACGAGCCGGGCTATTACCGAGAGGGTGCGTTCGGCATCCGCATCGAGAATCTGCTGGTGGTGCAAAAGGCAGCGCCCCTTCCCGGCGGCGACGACACGCGCGAGATGCTGGACTGGCGCACGCTTGCTTTTGCGCCAATCGACCGCCGTCTGATCATACCTAAGATGCTGGACTCTGGCGCGCGTGACTGGTTGAACAGCTATCATGCCGAAGTTAAAACAAAAATCGCGCCAAGGGTATCCGAGGCCGCGAAACAATGGTTAGATGCCGCAACCGCGCCGCTGTAACGCGCGCATATTTTCGGGGGGCTACAGATGGCTGATTACATAAAAATCCACAAGGCGGCAGGCACCTGGACCGTGCGCGCAGGCGGTGCAGTTCTGGGCGAGAGCAGCGATGCGCTCGAACTGGTCGAGGGAGACTATCCACCGGTGATTTATTTCCCGCGTGAGGACATCGCCATGGCCTTTCTGGATGCCAGCGACAAGACATCCCATTGCCCCCACAAGGGCGATGCGCGCTATTTCAGTGTGGTGACCAAGAGCCGGACATTGGAGAACGTCGTCTGGTCCTATGAGGATCCCAAACCGATCGCAGAAAAGATCCGCAATTACCTCGCCTTCCACAATGTCGAAGAAGTGACAGTCGAGCAAATCTAGGAGTGTTCCTCGGCGGCGGTGGCGGCCAGCGCGCGGTTATAGGCGCGCAGGGCGTCCACATGGAACAACGCGCCCAGCAACTCTGGTGGGGCCGCATCCTTTGACAGCGTGACAACCGGCAGAAACAGCGCCCCCGAACTCTCGAAGATCGGGATAGCTGTCTCCAGCGTGGCGGCAGCGTCGATATAGAGACCCTCTCCGATCATCTCCCAACACCGCTCGGGGTCCGCTGCACGCGGATCATCGGGCAGCCGCATGGTTTTTGCGGCGGTAAACATGGCCAGCAGATAGGCCTGCGGCCCAGCGGCCAGATGGATTCCGCGCCGCTCGATCTGGGTGAGGAAAAAGCTGCGGTTGACCAGCCGCGAGGCCAGAGATGTGGACATGCTGACTGCCACCATCACCGCGAGGCCCGTCTGCCAGTCACCGGTCAGTTCGAACACGATTAGGGTCGTGGAAATCGGTGCGCCCAACACGGCGGCCGCGACCGCCCCCATGCCCGCCAGCGCATAGAGCGAAGTTGAGCCGGACACATCCGGAAAGAAACCCGTGGCGATCAGCCCGAAGGTCAGCCCAACCAGCGCCCCCACCATCAGCGAAGGCGAGAACACCCCGCCGCCCATACGCCCGCCCAGCGTGATTGCGACGGCGATGACCTTGAGCACCGCGAAGGTAGACGCCTCATGCAATGCCAACTCTCCGGTCAGCGCAAGCGATGTCGTCTCATAGCCCACGCCGATGATATGCGGGAACCACAGCGCAATGATGCCAAGCAGTGCGCCCGCCACCATCGGGCGCAGATAGCGCGGCAAACGGCTTCGCTGCTGAACGGCGTTGCCAAAAGTTTCGGCCCAGAAGATGGCCCGCATCAGGATGACGGCGACCAGACCGCAGGTCAGCCCCAGCAGCAGAAAGGCGGGCAGCTCCACGTAGAATTGAAGATCACCGGCCGTAGGGAGTTTGAATTCGGTCACACCGCCGAACTCGATCCGGTTGATCACCGTACCTGCGACACTGGCGATCACGATGGGGGCAAAGGCATGGACGGCAAAGTGCCGCAACACCACTTCCAGCGCAAAGAGCGCCCCTGCGATAGGCGCGTTGAAACTGGCCGAAACGGCGGCAGCCACCGCGCAGCCCAGCAGATCACGCCCCGTGATACCGTCCGCATTGATCCTCCGGTTTACCCAGGTCGAGATAACGGCTGCGAGGTGCACCACCGGACCCTCACGCCCCGAAGAGCCGCCCGTGCCCAGCGTCACCATCGAAGCCAGCGCCGAGGCAAGCCCCGCGCGCGTCTCGACACGTCCTTCATGCAGGGCGGAGCCTACGATCACATCCGCGACCGAGCGCGCCCGCGCATCGCGTGTGAAGTTGTGCAGGATCAGCCCCGTCACAAGCCCCCCGAATGTCGGGATCAGCACTACCCAATACCAGTCCAACCCGCTGATGAAGCTGTGCAGGTACTGGACATCGTCAGTTCCGTACAAGGTTTCTTGCAGCAGGTTGATGCCCTTGCGGAAAAACAGCGCCGCGAAACCTGCGGCAATGCCGATCGCCAGTGCGATGAACCAGAAGGTGACTTTGCTTGGGCCTTTCTGTCGCAGTACCCGCCAGGCCTCACGGCTGGAGCTCACAGCATCGGCCATTTGCTGGGACAGGAAGGAGCGGGGCGGCTCGGTCATCTTGGGCTTTCAGCTGTGCGGGCGTGCGGTGTCTTCTCTTTGGGAAACCATATCAGATGCACCTGCGCAACCCGTCAGGCGCTCAGCAAGGCGCGCGCGGCCTCGCGAGCGGCCTCGGTGATCGTATCGCCCGATACCATGCGCGCCACTTCGTCTACGCGCTGTGCAGCGTCCAGAGGCACCACATTGGTGGTCGTCATGCCCTTGGTGACAGATTTCTCTACCCGCCAGTGATGCGCGCCAAGTGCTGCAACCTGCGGCGAGTGGGTGACCACCAGCACTTGGCCCCCATCCGCAATCGCCGCGAGACGCCGTCCGACAGCATCGGCAGTGGCCCCCCCTACCCCACGATCAATCTCGTCAAAGATCAGCGTCAGGCCGGACTGGCCCTGCGTCAGGCAGACCTTCAACGCCAGCAGAAACCGGCTGAGCTCGCCGCCGGAAGCGATTTTGTTGAGCGGCCCCGCGGGCGCGCCGGGGTTGGTCGCCACAGTGAAAGACACCGCATCGCGGCCGTCTGGCCCTTCGGCTTCCGGCGTGATCTGGGTGGCGAAAACCGCGCGCTCCATCTTGAGCGGGGCCAACTCGCCGCTGACGGCCTTGTCCAACCGCGCGGCGGCTTTGGTCCGCGCATCGGTCAAGGCACTGGCAGCATCGTCATAGGCGGCCTCGGCGGTTTTCACGGCGGCGGTCAGTTTGGCCTGCTCGGCCTCACCCGCGTCCAGCGCGCCCAGCTTGGCGCGCAGGGTGTCCGCAAACCCCGCCAGCGCGTCAGCCTGCACATCATGCTTGCGTGCCAACGCACGAATGGCGAAAAGCCGTTCCTCGGTGTCTTCCAACTCGTGCGGGTCATAAGACATCGACTCGATGGCGGTCACCACACCCTCCATCGCGCTGTCCAGCTCGATCATTGCACGGTTCAGCGCCGCCATCGGCTCTTCCAGCGCGCCTTCGGCGCGCGCAGCTGCTCCGTCCAGCCAACGGAACGCCTCGGCCAATTGCGCCTCGGCACCACTCTGGCCCATTGCCTCATAGGCGTTGACCACATCCGCGCGGATTTTCTCGGCCGCTTGCATCACGCGGCGGCGGGTGTCCAGTTCGGCTTCCTCACCCTCCTCAGGGTTCAGCTTGTCCAGTTCGGCCACGGCATAGCGGAGAAACTCTTCCTCGGCGCGGATCTCCTCCTGCGCCTTAGTGGCCGCCGCCAGCGCCTTGCGGCTGCGCGCCATCTCGCCCCATGCGACGCGGACGGCAGCACGCGCGTCGTCCAGTGCACCGAAGCTGTCCAGAATACTGCGGTGACCGCGCGGGTTGAGCAGCCCGCGATCATCATGCTGGCCGTGCAATTCGACCAAAGTCTCGCTGAGCGCGCGCAATACCTCGCCAGAGCAGCGGCGGTCATTGACCCACGCCGTTTTGCGCCCGTCAGCGGTATTGATGCGGCGCAAGATCAACTCGTCACTCACCGGCAGGCCCGCTTCTTCAAGCACGGCACGCGCGGGATGCGCAGGCGCCAGATCGAACCACGCGGTTACCTCGCCCTGTGCAGCGCCCTGACGGACCAGATCGGCGCGCCCGCGCCAGCCCAGAACGAACCCGAGACTATCCAGAAGGATCGACTTGCCGGCCCCCGTTTCACCGGTGAGTACGTTGAGACCCGGCTGGAAACTTAATTCCAGCCGCTCAATGATCAGCATATCGGAGATATCAAGACCGCGTAACATCAGCTGTGTTCCGTCACAGGCAAAAGAGCCCTGCGCACTCTAGATCCATTCGCCTTTCAGCGTCTGACGATAGATCGAAGACAACCAATTGTTGCCAAACGATTTCAGCTCCAGCCCACGACCGGTCAGCAGTTTGTAGCTGTCCTCGTACCACTCGGTCGAGCGGTAGTTATAGCCAAGAATCGCGCCAGCGGTCTGCGCCTCGTCAGTAAGTCCGAGGCTCAGGTACGCTTCAACCAGACGGTGCAGCGCTTCGGCGGTGTGGGTTGTCGTCTGGAAATCCTCCACAACCACGCGGAAGCGATTGATCGCTGCGGTGTAATGATCATCGCGCAAGTAGTAGCGCCCGATCTCCATTTCCTTGCCTGCAAGGTGGTCGAAGGCCAGATCGAATTTCAGAATCGAGGACCGTGCATATTCGCTTTCGGGATAGCGCTCGATCACCTCACGCAGCGATTGCAGCGCCTGAAATGTCAAACCCTGGTCGCGGCCCACATCGTCAATCTGGTCATAATAGCTGAGCGCCAGCAGATACGCCGCATAGGCCGCATCGTCATCATCGGGATAGAAATCAATGAACCGTTGCGCAGCGGAGCGGCTATTGGGGTAATCTGCGTCCTGATGATAGGCGAAGGCCTGCATGATCAGCGCGCGCTTGGCCCACTCGGAATAGGGATAGAGCCGCTCGATCTCGGCGAAGTAGAACGCCCCCTCGCTCGGGCGCTTACGGTTCAACTCAAACTCGCCGCGCTCGAAGATTTGCTCGGGCGTATAGGTTTCCATCGGAATCTCTTGGGGATTGAAGAAATTCTTGGTGAAACGTCCGGTATCCTGCGCGCCACCGCACGCAGACAGTGTCGCAACAGCCACCAAAGTGACGGAAAGACGTCTTGCAGACCTTCCAAAACTCATGCTTGGCTATCCTTATTCATTGACCGCTTGTACCTAAATCAGGAGCTTTCCCCCCGTTTGACCACGGTGTTAGCACACAATTTACCGGTGCAAAACGCCCATTTCCCGATTTGTACAAAATGCCCGGAGGATCGCCACCGGGCAAAATGTTTCCCGGAGATGGCTCACCGATCAGGCTACTGCGGGAATTTCGTTCCAGACAAGTCCGTGGCCCGGCAGACGGGCCGCCATCTCGCTGTCACATTGCACCATGCGCACCGCACCCGGTGTGGCGAAAAGCGCGCGCAGCAGCGTGTTGGTCAGCGAATGGCCCGCGCGGATGCCGGTGTAGTGACCCAGCAGCGGCGCCCCCGCCAGCGCCAGATCCCCCAAAGCATCCAGCATCTTATGGCGCACCGGCTCATCCGCGTGACGCAGACCACCGGGGCTGAGCACGACATCACCGTCAAACACAACTGCGTTTTCGCCCGCTTCACCACCCAACGCCAGACCGTTGGCCTGCATCGCATCCACATCCGCCTGACGGCAGAAGGTACGGCTGTCGCACAGCTCGCGCGCGAAGGAGCCGTTGTTCATCACCAGCGATTTCTGCTGGTGGCCAATGGCCGCATCAACAAAATCAATTTCAAAATCAATGCGCAGCGTGTCCGAAGGAGCAATCGTGGCGACCGCATCGCCATCCTGCACCGTCACTTCCTTAAGCACTTCGATCGCCATCACCGGCGCAGACTGCATTTGCACGCCGCGCGCCATGATACCGCGAACAAACGGCGCAGCGGATCCGTCCAGGATCGGGACTTCGGGTCCATCAATTTCGACCAATACGTTATGAATACCGCACCCTGCGAGCGCCGCCATCAGATGCTCAACCGTTGAGACCTGCAAGCCGCTTTTGTTTTCCAGCTTGGTACAAAGTGGCGAGCGGTTGACCGCGTCCCAGCGCGCCGGGATCATCCGGTCACCCAGATCAACGTCTGTCCGTTTGAACCAGATCCCCGTATTTGGCGCGGCAGGCAAAAGCGTAGCCGTCGCGGGTTTGCCGGAATGCAGGCCCTTGCCCACAAAGCTGATCGCTGTTTTTACGGTATTTTGCACGCTGCCGTCCTCGGGTTAGGTTCAAGTATGTACTTGATTAACGCCAATATAGGATTTGGGTTGCCGACCCGCCAATCAATCATTGCAACCAACTGAAACATCCCTGTCACAAAAGGGCATATTACCGCCATCCAAGGTACAATACTTTGATCCTCAACGCAAAAAGGCCGCCCGAAGGCGGCCTTACACATCACAAAAAGACTATTTTCAGTTCGCTTGACGGCGCAGGAAGGCGGGGATTTCAATCCGTTCCTGCTCTGGATCTGCTTCCTGACGCGGCTGCGGAGCGGCTGCAGCCTGCTGGCGCTGAACAGGTGGTTGCTGGCGCGATGGCTGCGGGCTTGGTGCGGCGGCAGCACGCGATTGGCCTTCGCCGTCCTGCGCGCCCGTCATGCGGTTGATCAACGAGTTGATGCCAAACCGTGGACGCTCGCTCTGCGCAGCGGGGGCTGCGTGCTGCTCGGGGGCCGCTGGTGCTGCCGCGCGTGGCTGTGCAGCGGGTGCCGCACGCTGGGCAGCGGCACGCAACCGCGCCATCGCTTCCGGCGAGGGCGTGCCAGGTGTAGGCGCACGCGGAGCGATAAATGCTTCCGGCTCGGCTTCGAGGTGTGCGTGCTGCGGCTCGTAGGCAGCGGGCTCTGGTGTGTAGGCCGGGGGCGGCAGATCTTCTTCATGCTCTTGTACATGCTCAAAGCGGCGCCCTTCGAACAGATCACGCGAGGTATCCGCGCGCGCGGCTTCCTGCGGCGCTTCATCAAAGAAGCTAGGCGTTTTGGGCTCTTCACGCTCTTCGCGCGCGACCGGGGCCGCTGGCGCGGGTGCAGGCGCTGCAGCAGCAACTGGCGCCGGGCGTGGTGCGGGCGCTTCTTCAACAGCTTCCACTGTTGTTTCCTGGGTCAGCGGGCGCGACATGGAGCGGCGCGGCACGGGCATATCCGTGTTCACGTCCAGCGCATCTATGCCTGTGGCAACAACGCTGACGCGCATAACGCCACCCATGGTGGTGTCCAGCGTGGAGCCCACGATGATATTCGCCTCAGAGTCCACTTCCTCGCGGATGCGGTTTGCGGCTTCGTCCAGTTCGAACAGGGTCAGATCGGTGCCACCGGTGATGTTGATCAGAACACCCTTCGCGCCGCGCAGGCTGATTTCGTCCAGCAGCGGGTTGGCGATGGCCTTCTCGGCGGCCTGAATGGCGCGGTCTTCGCCTTCTGCCTCTCCGGTGCCCATCATGGCTTTGCCCATCTCGTCCATCACGGCGCGTACGTCGGCAAAGTCGAGGTTGATCAGACCGGGGCGCACCATCAGGTCGGTCACGCCTTTGACACCCTGGTACAGCACGTCATCGGCCATGGAGAAGGCTTCGGTGAAGGTGGTCTTTTCATTCGCCAGACGGAACAGGTTCTGGTTCGGAATGATGATCAGCGTGTCAACAACCTTTTGCAGCGCATCGATGCCATCTTCGGCCTGACGCATGCGCTTGGCGCCTTCAAACTGGAACGGCTTGGTCACGACACCGACCGTCAGCACGCCCAGCTCGCGCGCGGCCTGCGCGATGATCGGCGCGGCGCCTGTGCCCGTACCACCACCCATACCGGCGGTGATAAAGCACATGTGCGCACCCGCCAGATGATCAACGATCTGCTCGATGCTTTCTTCGGCGGCGGCGGCACCAACAGAGGCGCGGGCACCTGCACCCAGACCTTCGGTCACTTTGATCCCTAACTGAACGCGGTTCGGTGCCTTGGCCTGCTGAAGCGCCTGCGCGTCGGTGTTGGCAACAACGAAATCGACACCGTCGAGTTCTTTTTCGATCATGTTGTTGACTGCGTTACCCCCTGCCCCGCCGACACCGAAAACGGTGATACGTGGCTTGAGATCTTCCTGTCCCGGTATCGAGAGGTTCAAAGTCATGTTGGTTCCGCCTGTTCTGCTTGCCCGCACCGCGCGGACTATTTGTCCCAATTTTTTCTGACTCTAAACACCCGAAGGCATATCGTCACGCAAAAAAGGGCTTTTTGGCGCTAAATATGGGCAATTTTTCGCCCATTTTCACCGCATTTCGTCCTTAACACCCGATATGGGGGTTACCAGTTGTCCTTAAACCATTTCACAGCCCGCTTCAGGGACCGCGCAGGATATCTGTCGGCAGGAATATCAAAATCCCACCACTCATCTTGTGGGTGCGCGGCAAACAGCGCCAGCCCTACTGCCGAGGAGAAACCGGGGCCCGTCGCAGCCTGCGGCAACCCGTGAACACGCAGGGGCCGGCCGAGCCGCACCTGCTGTCCCAAAATCTTGCTCGCCAGCCCGTCCAGACCAGGGATCTGGCTACCGCCACCGGTCAACACGATCTGTTGGCTGGGCAGATGGTCAAAGCCAGCGGCGTCCAGACGCGCACGGACTTCTTCCAGAATTTCCTCAACCCGTGGCCGCATGATACCGATCAACTCGGCACGGCTGGCGGTGCGGCGGTCGTGCTCGTAATCACCCGTCTCGCCGCCGATCTCGATCATCTCGCGGTCATCCATACCGGTGGCCTGCACGCCGCCATAGAAGGTCTTGATCCGTTCGGCGTTTGCCATGGGCACTTGCAGACCCATGGAAATATCCGAGGTCACATGATCGCCGCCCATGCGGATGCTGTCGGAATAAATCATGTGCTTCTTGATGAAGATCGAAACGCCGGTGGCCCCGCCACCCAAATCGATACAGGCAGCACCCAGCTCCTGCTCGTCCTCCACCAAGGACGCGATGCCTGAAACATAGGCCGATGACGCAATCCCTGCCAGCTCCAGATCACAGCGCTTGATGCAATAAGCCAGATGCTGCACGGCCTGCGCGTCCACGGTCAGCATGTGAAGATCCACGCTCAGCTCGTTGCCCAGCTGGCCGCGCGGATCAATCAGACCGCTGCGGTGGTCCAGCGCAAAATTGACGGGCTGCGCGTGCAGCACCTCGCGGCCTTCGCCGTATTCGGGCACATCGCAGCTGCTCAGCACACGGGCCACGTCGTTTTCGGTCACCACCTGATCCACCAGCGTAACCTGGGCGTCCAGACCGTAGCTGCGCGGATCACCGCCCGCGAAACACGCGATCACATGATCCACACGGATGCCCGCCATCTTCTGCGCCGCTTGCAGGGCAGTGCGGATCGCGCGCTCGGTCTCGCTCATGGACGAGATTTCACCAAAGCGGACACCACGCGAGCGGGTTGTCGCCGCGCCGATGACGCGAAAGCCGGACTGACCGGCGAGCGAGCTGATCCCGCTCTCCTCGCCCAGCCGGGTCGAGCCGTCGAAGCGCAGCACAAGTGCCGCGATCTTGGAACTGCCCACGTCGAGAATTGCAACCACACCGCGCTGCATCGCGATTTTGCGCATTTGCCGCATGGTGCGCTGGCTGTTGTATAGATCATTCATCAGTTGTTTGCCCCAAACGCTGCCTTTTGGGCCAACCTCTCTTCGGCGGCCTCATTTGTCATTTGCACTGTTGGACGGCGTGCCAGCCGCATATCGACCCGCGCCACATCGCGGCTCAGAATGTCCTGTGCGCCCTCCAGGGCGATCACCCGCTCCAACGCGCGCAGCGGCTCCACCTCGGGCAGCAGGATGCGCTGCTCACGGTCCAACACCACGTCCCAGCGCCGCTCGCCCATGCGCACCAGCCCGCGCAGCCGCGCACCGAGAGGCGCTGCAGCCTGTACCAGTGTCAGCGCCTCGGGGACGTGCTTATCCGCTCCCTCGCCTGCAATCAGTGGCAAATCGGGGCGCGCGTAGCGGTTGGTGGCCGCTGCCACATAGGCACCGGTTTCGTCCACCAGCGCGAGGCCATCCTCGTTGCGCCACAGCACGACCGCCTCGCGCTGGGTCACGTCGATCTGTAACACGCCACCCGGACGGATGCGCACAGAGGCAGTTTTCACGGCGGAAATCTCGGTCACCTTGGCGCGCATCAGGTCCAGATCCAGATCAAAGCTGGAAATCGGAAATTCGAGCGGCAGGGTCTCGCGGATATAGGTTGCAAGCTCGTCCTTGGCGCCGTCGATGGCCATGAGGTTGACCATGAATTCGGGCCGCGTCTCGATGCTGGCGCGGGCTTCGGCCACGGCCTCTTCGATCGCGCCGCGGCGGCCCTCGTCAGACAGATACCATGTGCCCGCCAGCAAGGTGATGCAGAACGGAATGCCCGCGCGCAGACCCAGACGGATGCCCGGCGTCAGCATCAGCCGCTGCATGCGCCACGCCCAACGCGAGGGTGCGGGATCGGCCCGGCCGGTCTGGGGCTTGCGGCGGATCAGCGCGCGCATGAGGCGTCCTCCACCATCCAGTGGCACAACTCGGGAAAGCTCATGCCGGTGGCTTGCGCCTGTTCGGGCGACAGCGATGTGATGGTCATGCCGGGCTGCGTGTTGGTCTCCAGCAAGAACAAGCCATCCGCGCCGCGCGCTTCGTCCCAGCGGAAATCCGTGCGGCTGACACCGCGGCATCCCAGCGCGGCGTGGGCGCGCAGGGAATAGTCGAGACATAGATCAAAGATATCTTGGGGGACGTCCGCAGGCACCACATGGCGCGACCCGCCGACCTTGTATTTGGCGTCATAGTCGTACCAGCCGGTCGTGATGATGTCTGTCACCGTCAGCGCCCGGTCACCGACTACTGTGGTGGTCAGCTCGCGGCCCGGCACGAAAGCCTCGACCATCACGCTCTCAGGCATATCGTCATCCAGCTGTGGCGGACCGTTGGCCGCGTCCGAGACCAGATAGACCCCGACAGAGGAGCCTTCGTTATTGGGCTTCACGACATAGGGTGGGGTCATCACATGGCCGTCACGAACCTGCTGTGCGGGGACGATCAGGCTGTCCACAACCGGCAAACCCGCCGCACGGAAAATATCCTTGGTGCGCTGTTTGTCCATCGCCACCGCAGAGGACAGGACACCGGAATGGGAGTAGGGAATTTTCAACCATTCAAGGATACCCTGAACGCACCCGTCCTCGCCCCAGCGGCCATGCAGGCAGTTCAGCACCGCATCGGGCGCATGCTGTGCCAGAACAGCACAAAGATCCGGTCCCGCGTCGACCTCGATCACCTGATCGTATCCATATTCCCGCAGTGCAGCCGCGCATGCGCGCCCTGAGCTAAGCGATACCTCGCGCTCGGCCGAGAATCCGCCCATCAATACTGCAACTTTCGGGTGTGTCCTGCTCGACATAACCCAGTGCCTCAATGTCCCAGAGCCTTTTCGGCCCGATTTTCTACAAGCCTTATGGCCTGCCTGTTATTAAGGAGCAACATGCCCCGTCGCGTCACCTAAGGCCAATGGCCCGTGATTTCATGGGCTTAAGCTGCCCTTTTTGATAGTTGGTTGCCGCAGGTACGGCCGGTATGCCTGCAATTTGACGATTACTTTTCGCCTATTCGCATTATTTCCCACTCTAGCGTGATACCGCTGGAATCGTAAACCTTTTTTCTCACCTCTTCGCCCAATCCTTCAAGGTCGGAGGCGGTGGCATCGCCGGTGTTGATGAGAAAATTCGCGTGTTTGGGCGACATCTGTGCGCCACCGCGTGTGGCGCCCTTCATCCCTGCGTCCTGAATAACCTTCCACGCCTTCAGGTCATGCACGTCATCTTCCCTGCCGGTCGAGCTGAAGCCAGCCGGATTGCGGAAGGTAGAGCCCGCGCTGCGGTCTTTGGTAGGCTGGGTCGCATCGCGTTTTGCCAGCTGGTCCTCCATACGCGCATGCAGCGTGGCCGCGTCGCCCGCCGGGGGCGTGAAGGTGGCGCTGACCAGGACCGCGCCATCCGGTAGATCGCTTTGACGGTACTGAAAATTCAGCTCGGACGCCGTCAGGGTGACCAGCTCCCCTGCCCGCGTGACCGCCTGAGCGCGCACGAAATGATCCGCCGTATAGCTTCCATAGCAGCCCGCGTTCATGCGCACAGCGCCGCCGATGCTGCCCGGAATGGTGCGCAGGAACGTCAGGTCCAGCCCCGCATCGGCCGCGCGGCGCGCCACATGGGCATCCAGCGCGGCGGCCCCCGCGGTCACCTCACCGCTGTCGATCTCGATGTTGTTGAAGCCGCGGCCCAGCCGGATCACCACAGCGCGCAAGCCGCCGTCGCGCACGATCAGGTTGGAGCCGACCCCCATCGGAAACACCGCAACCGACGCAGGCAGATCGCGCAGGAAATCCTGCAAATCCGTCACATCAGCGGGCTGGAAAAGATAATCCGCAGGCCCGCCCACGCGCAGCCAAGTCAGTTCGGACAGGTTGCGCCCTTCGGTCAGCCGTCCGCGCGGTGTGGGCAGCGTGGTCATTGCGGGTCTACCCGGCTGTCGCGGAAGCTGCGGACCAGACGCCCCGCATACCAGCCGACACCGAGCGCGCTGAGCGCGTACATCATCGCACCGGCCTGCGCCACCAGCGCGTCGGGTGACAGTGGGTGTGCAGAGAGGCCGAAATACATCCACGCAAAGTTCAGCGTCAGCCCCGCAAGCACCACCAACGCAAACAAGCCGAACCGCCGATGGTAGCCTGCATATCCACAACCGAACAACCAAACCGCCAGTCCGGCCGCAAGAACCATCAACATCTCGACTACTCCGCTGGTGTTTTCGTGACGCCCCGACGCAGCCAGCGTCCCAGATAGATCACCGGCCAGCGCAGCACGGAACAGCCCCCCGCCAGCACCAAAAGACCCAGCCACGGGCCATGCTGGACCACCACATAGCCCACGATAGGGATGCCAACCACGATGAGGATGTATGCATTGCGCCAGTGGTGGTCACGGCTGGGCGTCATTGCCAGCACATTGGCCACAATGGCCCATAGACACGCGAGGATCAGGGAGAGGCTCATTGCGGTATCTCCGGGTTCTGGCCACGCAGGCGCGCCACGATGTAGCGTAGCGGGTTGCGGAACATGGAAACGAAGGCGGCAAGCGCCAACAAAGCGTAAATCCAGCCATAGTGCAGCCCCGCCATCACGATCAGCACAGGCGCTGCGAGCAGCAAGGCGATGCCCGGCACGTACTGCCTGCGCATCGGCAACATCGCCGTCACCGCCGAGGCAAAGACCCAAGCGATGCAAAGCCAGACCAGCGTCACGCCGCAGCTCCTTTGAGCGCACGCAGCGCATCGGGCAGGCCGTTGGCCCAGCCGGAAATCGTGCCGGCGCCAAGGCAGACAACCATGTCACCGGGACGCGCCTGCTCGGCCACCAGACGGGCGAGGTCTTCGGGGCCGTCAACACCGCGTGCGTGGCGGTGGCCGTGCTGGATCAAACCGGCGACCAGTGCGTTGCGGTTGGCGCCCTCAATCGGCTCCTCGCCTGCGGCATAGACATCGGCGATGCCGACCACGTCGCAATCATTGAAACAGGCGCAAAATTCATCGAAGTGGTGGCTCAGCCGCGAATAGCGGTGCGGCTGGTGGATCGCGATCACACGGCCCTCGGTGGCCTGACGCGCAGCTTTCAGCACGGCGGCAATCTCCACCGGATGGTGGCCGTAGTCATCAATGATCGTCACACCGTCCACTTCTCCGACCTTGGTGAAGCGGCGGTTCACGCCGCCAAAGCTCTTCAGGGCGGCGCGGATTTCTTCGCCCTTCATGCCCAGATGGCGCGCGACAGCGACAGCCGACAGCGCGTTGGAGACGTTGTGATCGCCCGGCATTGGCAGTTCGCAATCCTTGATCACAATGTCTTCGCTTTGCAGATGGATGTCGAAATGCGCCACCCCCGCCTTGTAGTGCAGCCCCACCGCGCGCACATCCGCCTGCGCGTTGAAGCCGTAGCTGATCACGCGGCGGTCGGTAATCTTGCCCACCAGCGCCTGCACTTCGGCATTGTCGGTGCAGCAAACAGCCACGCCGTAAAAAGGGATGTTCGAGGTGAATTCCAGAAAGCCCTGACGCAGGTTCTCGATCGTGCCCCAATGGTCCATATGCTCGGGGTCGATGTTGGTCACGATGGCGATGGTGGCGGGCAGGCGGTTGAAGGTGCCGTCGCTCTCGTCCGCCTCGACGACCATCCATTCGCCCTCGCCCTTGCGCGCGTTTGAGCCGTAGGCGTGGATGACCCCGCCGTTCACAACCGTGGGATCAAAGCCGCCGCCGTCCAGCAAGGCCGCAACCATCGTGGTGGTTGTCGTCTTGCCATGGGTGCCCGCGATGGCGATGTTGGACTTGAGGCGCATCAGCTCGGCCAACATCTCGGCGCGGCGCACGATGGGCAGACCGGCAAGGCGCGCGGCGTCCAGCTCGGGGTTGCCTGGCTTGATTGCGGAGGAAATCACCACAACCTGCGCAGCGCCGATGTTTTCGGCCCGCTGGCCCTCGAATATCTTCGCACCCAACTCGGCCAGACGGTTGGTGATCGGCGTCGCCTTCAGGTCTGATCCCTGCACCGTGTAGCCGTGGTTCAGCAGCACTTCGGCAATGCCGGACATACCAATGCCGCCGATGCCTACAAAGTGAATCGCGCCCACGTCCTGGGGCAGTTTGGTTGCGGCGTTCATGAGGCGGCCTCCTTGGGGGTAGCGATGTATTCGACCAGATCGGCCAGCGTTTCCGCTGCTTCGGGCTTGCCCAGCGACAGTGCGCTTCGGGACATTCCGCTGGCGGCGGGGCCGTTCGACAGGATCGAGTGTATAAATTCAGACAGGGCGTCAGGATTGGCGCTGGCCTCGGCAATGACTACCGCGGCTTCCGCTTCGACCATACCACGGGCGTTGGCTGTCTGGTGGTCACCGGCGGCAGCAGCGTAGGGGATCAGGATCGCGGGGCGGCCAATGACAGTGATGTCCGCGATGGAGGACGCACCCGCGCGGCTGATCACCAGCTGCGCCTCCGACATCCGGCGGGGGACATCGTGGAAGAACGGCTGCACATCAGCGTTGATGCCATTTTCGGCGTAGTACTCCGACACGCGTGTGGCGTCCTCGTCGCGGGCCTGATGGCTGACGCGGATGTTGCGCAGCATATCCATCGGCAGCGCGGCGATAGCAGGCGGGATCACATCGCTGAGGATTCGTGCGCCCTGACTGCCGCCCATCACCAGCACTTCCATAGGGTAATCACCCGGCGCAATGTAGCCCGCCCCTGCCCGCTCCAGCACCGCTGCGCGCACCGGATTGCCGACATGCATCGCCTCCACCCCTTCAGGAAGGGTGGTGGGCCATGTGCCGCATGCCACGGCATCCACGCGGGTGGCAAAGACCTCGTTCACGCGGCCCAAGACGCCGTTTTGCTCATGGATCATGCGCGGGCGGCGCAGCAGCCACGCGGCACCCAATGCGGGGATGGAAGGATAGCCACCAAAACCAACCACCGCAGCAGGCTTGTCGCGCAGCATCCGCCACGCAGCGCTGATGGTGCCTGCCGCAATACGAAACGGCACCATTGCCTTGGCCAGCAGACCACCGCGCGCGAAAGTTGCACTGTTGATCTGCTCGATCTCCACTGCCGCCGGAAAGCCGCCGGTATAACGCGCGCCACGCGCATCCGTGCTCAGCTTGACGCGCCAGCCGCGGGCCAGCATCACCTCGGCCAGCGCCTGCGCGGGGAACATATGCCCGCCGGTACCGCCTGCGGCGATCACGAGAAGCGGCGGGGCGCTCACGTCCTGCTCCGCGACAGCAAGGCGCTGATTTCACCCTGCGGGCGCGTGCGGGTGAAGGCCAACAACATGCCAAGGGCGATCCCCGAGGCGATCACGGACGAGCCGCCATAGCTGACAAATGGCAGGGTCATGCCTTTGGCGGGCAACAGACGCACGGCGACACCCATGTTGATCATCGCCTGCACGCCGAACATGCAGGCAAGGCCCGTGCCCGCAAGGCGGATGAACGGATCACGTTCGCGCACCAGCCGCAGGAGCGAGCGGACGACAATCAGCGTGTAGAGCGCGATGATGCACAGCACCAGCACCAGACCGTATTCCTCGGCGGCGACGGCAATGATGAAATCGGTATGCGCATCGGGGAGCGACCATTTCACCTCGCCCTCGCCCACACCCACACCGAACAGACCGCCCTCGCGGATGGCGTTGGTGGCATAGCCCAACTGCGTGGTCGGGTCGATTTCAGCACTGAGGAAACCGTCAATCCGGCGGGCAAAGTGTTCGGAGCTGGAGTACGCCAGTGTCCCCGCGAGCACGACCAGCCCCGCCATACCAACGAGCAGAACCATAGGCGCTCCAGCCACAAAGTACATTACACCCCAGCCGAACAGCACGAGACAGGCCTGACCGAAGTCCGGCTGCAACGCCAGCATCAACACAATACTGATGCATATGCCAAAGGACCACGCCTTGCCCGGAGGGCCGTTGATTTCAAGGCTCGCCGCCATCAGCCACGCCGTCACTACAACAAAACCGGGCTTGAGAAACTCCGAAGGCTGCACCGACGCGAAGCCCAGACTGTACCAGCGCATTGCGCCCTTACCAAAGTCCGTGCCGAAAAACGGCAACCCCATCAGCGCCACAAACGCCAGACCAAACCCCACAACGGATAGTCTGCGCACCATAGTGGGTGTCATCATGGAGGTCAGCAGCATGGCAATCAGCGCCAGTCCGCCAAAAAACGCCTGACGCTGTACATAGTGAAAGGGATCGAATCCGTTCTTTTCCGCCAGCGGCGGCGAGGCCGCCAGCCCCAGCAACATCCCGACGCCAAACAGCATCAGGGTACACGAAAGCGCCCATTTATCGAGCGTCCGCCACCACTTGGGTAGAATAGGTTCGCCGTCCCTCACGGGTACAGCGCCATAAACCATTTCTGTCATGGGTATGTGCCTTACACTGCCTGCCTTGCCTCCTTTGCGGAGGTCTGCTGACAAGTGTAGCGGGAAAATCCCCGCGCGGCTAGAGTCTTTGCGGGGATTTCACGCCGCAATTATCCCTCGTGGGTGCCGCGCACGGGGTAGTCATTGCCACGGACAAATTTGATCCCATTCGCGACACCCTGCAATTCCGGGCGTGCAAAAGGCGCATTGGATACATCCACAATCTGCACCTCCCCTTCACCATTGACCACAAACAGCCCCGGCTCGGCAAAGGGCCGGTCGGTTTCCTGCGGGCTGCGCGGATCAGAGATGTAGAGGCCGAGCGTTTTCATCTGCGCGATGCTCAGGTCATAACCCAGCGCCAGCGTCAGTTCCTTTTCCTCTGCAAAGGCACGCGCCTTTGCCTCAGGGTCAGCGGATACCGCTACCACGTCGACACCCAACTCGTTGAAATCGGCCTCGAGCTCCTGCAACTTGGCCAGATAGGTCTTGCAGATCGGGCAGTGCAGGCCGCGATAGACCACCACGAGTTGCCAGTCATGATCGCCGCGCGGGGTGCCCAATGTAAGGGTACCACCGCCCAATTGCGCCACATCGATTTTCGGAAAAGGGCTGCCTGCGGGAAGGGATGTCATCTGATCGGTCTCCTGTTTTAAGTTGCTCTAGACGTATAGATGCCGCCGCGCGCCACAACCCTACTCACGAACGCTTGACCGCGCGCCCGTCCTCGGGCACCTCGTGGGCTATGGAATTTGATACAGCAATCATCGGCGCGGGCGCCGCAGGCATGATGGCGGCGGCACATCTGACGGGGCGCACCCTGCTGGTGGATCACGCACGCGCAGCGGGCGAGAAGATCCGCATTTCGGGCGGCGGGCGCTGCAACTTCACCAATCTGCACACCGATCCACAGGCCTTCATCTGCGCCAACCCACATTTCGCCAAATCGGCGCTGGCGCGCTATACGCAATGGGATTTCATCGCATTGATCGATGCACACGGCATCGCGTGGCACGAGAAAACACTGGGCCAGCTCTTTTGCGACAATTCCTCCAAGGACATCATCGCCATGCTGCACCAGCTCATGGCCGCGCGCGATGTGGATCTACGGTTGGAAAGTTCGGTAAGCGCCATTCGCCAGACAGATAAAGGCTATGCCTTTTCCCTGACCACACCGGACGGCACCCACAGCGTCACCGCGCGCCACCTGATCATCGCGACGGGCGGCAAATCCATCCCCAAAATGGGCGCTACCGGCTTCGCCTATGATGTGGCAAACCAGTTCGGCATTCCCGTGACACCCACCCGCCCCGCGCTGGTGCCCTTCACCTTCGCAGATGGCCGCTTTGCCGAAATCTCGGGCGTTGCGACGCCTGCACGGGTCCGCGCGGACGGACCCGTGTTCGAAGAAGCGCTGCTCTTCACCCATCGTGGCCTGTCGGGCCCCGCGATCCTCCAAGCTTCGTCCTACTGGACCGAAGGCGCGCCTGTGATTGTGGATATCCTGCCTGCGGGCATGACCGCCGATCTGCGCGCGCAGCGCCAGATTTCGGGCCGCAAGAACATGACGACCGAGCTTGCGCGCCACCTGCCCGCCCGTCTGGTCGCCCATCTGGCGGATGTGTTAGACCTCAGCGGCAATCTGGCCGACTGGTCGGACAAACGCCTCGACGCGCTGGCGGATGATTTGCGCGCATGGCAGCTGACGCCCAACGGGACCGAAGGCTACCGCACCGCCGAAGTCACGCTGGGCGGTGTGGACACAGACGCGCTCAGCGCGCGCACCATGGCGGTGAAGGCGCAGCCGGACCTCTATTTCATAGGCGAAGCGGTTGATGTGACAGGCTGGCTCGGCGGCTACAACTTCCAATGGGCGTGGTCATCGGCCATGGCCGCCGCAGCGGATCTGAACGCTGCCCGCTAACCCAGATGCGCGCGCACCAGCTGCGCGAAATCATCGCCGCGCTTCTCGAAGCTGTCGTATTGGTCAAAGCTCGCCGCCGCGGGGGCCAGCAGGACGACATCGCCCGGCTCGGCCTCTTCAATCGCGCGGGACACAGCAATAGCCATGGTGGTACAAACCTCCGCCTCAGGACGCAGCTGCATCGCAAAGCCTGCGGCCTCACGACCGATCACATAGGCCTTGCGGACTGAGGCAGAAGGCTCGGCCAGCCCCGCCAGCCCGCCTTCCTTTTCCAGCCCGCCACAAATCCAGCGGATGTTTTGAAACGCCTGCAACGCCTTGGCTGCGGAATCCACATTGGTGGCCTTGCTGTCATTCACAAACCGCACACCGTTCTTCTCGCCAATGGTCTGGCTGCGGTGCGGTAAACCGCCAAAGCTGTGGAACGCCTGCTCAATCACGCGCGGCGCGATCCCCAGCGCGCGGCAGGCGCCATAGGCACAACAGGCGTTTTGATGGTTATGCGCGCCGGGCAGCCCGCCCACCTCACGCAGATCAATGGAGGCGGCCTGCTTGCCATTTCGGTACTCGCTCAGAAAGCCCTTGCGCGCAAAGACGTTCCATCCCGGGCCGCTCAACTTGCGTGCCACGCTGACGCGGATCACGCGATCATCCACCGCGCCCTCACTCAACTGGCCCGCCAGAAACGCGCCCTCCGTCTCGTCCACGCCAATCACGGCCCGGTCCGGCCCTCCTTCGGCAAACAGCCGCCGCTTGGCCGCGAAATAACCGCCCATGCCTGCATGGCGGTCCAGATGGTCAGGGCTGAGGTTGGTGAACACGGCCACGTCCGGCGTCAGATTACGCGCCAAATCCGTCTGATAGCTCGACAGTTCCAGCACCACAACACCGCCATTGGGCGCAGGCTCGATGTCCAGCACCCCGCGCCCGATATTGCCCGCCAGCTGTGAATTGCGCCCCGCGTGTTCGAGAATATGGTGGATCAACGCCGAGGTCGTGGATTTGCCGTTGGATCCCGTCACGGCGATCACACGCGGAGCGATGTCAAAGGAATCCCATTCGGAGGTCGCGAAGCTCTGGAAAAACAGCCCGATGTCGTTGTCCACGGGTACCCCCGCCTCCCACGCAGCTGCAATCACCGGATTGGGTGCAGGGTAAAGATGCGGGATTCCCGGGCTGACCACAAGCCGCGCAATCCCTTCGAACGCGCCCGCGCGCGTCAACTCCACGCAGTCGAACCCCTCGGCCTGCGCCGCCTCGCGCGCAACCGGATTATCATCCCAGCACACCGGCATCGCCCCGCCTGCCACCAGCGCACGCGCCGCTGACAGCCCGGAACGGCCCAGCCCCAACACGGCCACCCGCAGCCCTTGCATGCCCTGAACTGGTATCATCGCGCGTCTCCTGCTAGCGGTGGCATAAATCAACCCGAGGCCACCATGACACACCCTTTGCCAGAGATCCTGTCCCGACTCAACGCAGACATGCGCAGCGATGATAACTGGGGCGATGTGGCCGCCTACATCCCCGAACTGGCCCATGTGGACCCCGCCCAATTCGCCATCAGCGTGGCGACCGCCGACGGGCAGCTCTTCAGCGTTGGCGATGCCGATACACTTTTCTCTGTCCAGTCGATCACCAAGGTCTTCACCCTGGCGATTGCGCTGGGCCGTTCGGGCGATCACCTGTGGAAGCGCGTGGGCCGCGAGCCGTCAGGACGTGCCTTCAACTCCATCGTCCAATTGGAGGCCGAATCCGGTCGCCCGCGCAATCCCTTCATCAACGCCGGTGCCATCGTCGTCACCGACTCCCTGCTGACCGGGCGGCAACCGCGCGAGACATTGGGTGAGATCATCCAGTTCGTGCGCACCGCTGCCGAAGACGAAGACATCCACATCAACGAACGTGTCGCCAACTCCGAAAACGCCCATGGCCACCGCAACTATGCACTGGCACATTTCCTCGCCTCTACAGGCAATCTGGACAACCCGCCCGAGATGACCTTGGGGACCTACTTCCACCACTGTGCCATCGAGATGAGCACACGCCAGCTCGCCATGGCAGGCAGGTTCCTGATCGACAGCCCGAATGTGCCGCGCATGATCCTGCGACAGCGGATACGCAGGCTCAACGCGCTGATGCTGACCTGCGGCCACTATGACGGCTCGGGCGATTTCGCCTACCGCGTCGGCCTTCCCGCGAAATCGGGCGTCGGAGGCGGGATCCTTGCCGTCGTCCCCCATGTCGCCAGTGTTGCAGTCTGGTCGCCCGGCCTCAACCGCTATGGCAACTCTCTCAAAGGTACCGAAGCCATGGCGAGGCTCGCCCGCACCATGGGCTGGTCGATCTTCTGAGCCTCTTCATTTGCCGGATAAGCTCCGGGGGAATCGGCCCCCTGGGAAGATGGGGGCTGACCCCCTTCCGCGCTATCGCACTTTCAACGTGGCAAGCCCGATGAGTGCCAGAATAAGCGAGATGATCCAGAAGCGGATCACGATCTGGGGCTCTGCCCAGCCTTTCTTCTCATAATGATGGTGGATTGGCGCCATCAGGAACACCCGCTTTCCGGTGCGCTTGAAGTAGAGCACCTGGATGATCACGCTGAGCGCCTCCACCACGAACAAGCCGCCGACAATACCCAGCACCAGCTCGTGCTTGGTTGCGACCGCAATGGCGCCCAATGCTCCGCCGAGGGCGAGACTGCCGGTATCGCCCATGAACACAGCCGCAGGGGGTGCGTTATACCACAGGAACCCAAGGCCCCCCCCGAAAAGGCCGGCGGTGAAGATCAGGATCTCGCCGGTGCCGGGGACATAATGCACGTCAAGGTAGTCGGTAAAATCAACACGGCCCACCGCATAGGCGATCACACCCAGCGTACCTGCCGCAATCATCACAGGCATAATTGCCAACCCGTCCAACCCGTCCGTGAGGTTGACCGCATTCGCCGCACCAACAATCACAATCATCGCAAAAGGTACAAACAGGAAGCCAAGGTTGATCAGCGTGTCCTTGAAAACGGGCAACGCCAACTGGTATTGAAGCGTTTCAGGGTGATACAGCGCCGCCCAATAGGCCGCGATACCTGCGATGGCAAATCCCAATATCAGACGCACCCGCGAGGATACTCCCGCAACGTTCTGCTTGCTGACCTTGGAATAGTCGTCCGCAAACCCGATCGCGGCAAAGCTCATAGTGACAAAGAGGATCATCCAGATAAAGGCGTTGTCCAGCCGCGCCCAGAGCAAGGTCGACGTCAGCAGCGCGCCCACAATCAGCAGCCCCCCCATGGTGGGCGTACCCGCCTTGGCGAAATGCCCCTCGGGCCCGTCACCGCGAATGGGCTGCCCTTTGCCCTGCGTGCGTCGCAGCATGTTGATCAGCGGCTTGCCGAACAGAAAGCCGAACACCAGCGCCGTCAGGAATGCGCCACCAGCGCGGAAAGTTATGTAGCGGAAAAGGTTAAAGAAATCACCGCCGTCCGACAGCAGGGTCAACCAATATAGCATTCATCGTCCTTACTTGTTCTGCTGCACAGAGCGCCACATCCCGTGGTGCTGCCACAGGCATTCCCCTTACAGGGTGGAGTCACAATTCCGTCACCGGATGGCCCATTTTACGGATGGCGTCAACGATCAGCCCCAATTTCATGCTGAGCGAGCCTTTCGCGAGCACAACATCGCCTGCGTCGAGCTTTTGGCGCAGCCCCCCGCACATCTCGGCGGAGGTCTCATACCAGTCGCCGCGCTGATGGTCGGGCAGCAGATCATAGAGCGCGCGCATCAACGGGCCAACACAGTGGATCACGTCCAGCGTCTGTGTCGCCTCCAGATGGGCCAATCCCGCATGGAGCGCTACAGCCTCGGGTCCGAGCTCTTTCATATCTCCTAGAAAGGCGATCCGCCGTCCCTTGCCCTTGCGCCCCAAACCGTCGGTGGTCTGCGCGCCTGCCAGCACTTCCAGCGATGCCGCCATAGAGGTGGGGTTGGCGTTATAGCTGTCGTCGATCAGGCTCAGCGTCTCGTGCACGTCAATCGGATCGAGGTGGATCACCTCGCGCACACCGCGCCCCTTGTAGGGCGTCCACCGGCCAAGTGCCGCCACCGCCTGCGCCAGATCCGCGCCGATGGCCTGCACAATCGCCAGCGCCCCCAGCGCATTCATCGCAAAATGTCGCCCCGGCGTGGCCAGTTTGAACAGCAGCGGTGTGTCGTCATGCTCGGCCTGCACCACCGTGGTATCGCCCTGAATGGAGAGGTCTTTGAGCTTCCAGTCAAAGCCGTGCACGCCAAATGCGATCCCGTGCAGGCGCTTGTCGAGGGTTTTGGCAGCCAGAATGGCGGAGGTCTCCACATCCGCGTTATAGACCGCAGGCGCGCCGAAGGGCAGGCTGTCAAAGATGCTGGCCTTCTCCAGTGCGATGCCGGTGATGTCGTCAAATGCCTCCAGATGCGCGGCGGCGACGGTGGTGATCAACGCCGCATGGGGCCGCGCCAGCATCGTCAGCGGCAGGATTTCACCGGGGTGGTTCATGCCCATCTCGATGATCGCGTATTCCGTGTCCGCAGGCATCCGTGCCAGCGTCAGCGGCACACCCCAGTGGTTGTTGTAGCTGTCCACGCTCGCATGGGTGCGGCCCTGCGGTGCCAGCATAGCCAGCAGCATTTCCTTGGTCGAGGTCTTGCCGACTGATCCGGTGATCCCGATCACCTTGGCCCTCGTGCGCGCCCGTGCCGCAGCCCCCAGCGCCTCAAGCCCCCCAAGCACATCGTCCACGATCAACAGCGGCGCATCGGCTTCCACGCCCTCGGGAATGCGCGAGACCAGTGCGGCACCCGCACCATTCGCCAGCGCCTGCGCCACAAATTCATGCCCGTCGCGCACATCCTTCAGCGCGACAAACAGATCGCCCTTCTCCAGCGTCCGCGTGTCGATGGATACACCGCCCACGGCCCAATCGCCCTGCGCGCGCCCGCCAGTGGCGGCGACCGCCTGCTCTGCTGTCCACAAGCTCATGCCAGTCTCCCGTCCAGTGCGGCCACGGCCATGCTGGCCTGTTCTACATCGTCAAAGGGCAGTACATCATCACCGATGGTCTGACCCGTCTCATGCCCCTTGCCCGCGATCAGCAGCGCATCGCCCGGCTCAAGAACGTCTATGCCGCGCAAGATCGCCTCGGCGCGGTCGCCGACCTCGGTCGCGTGCGGGCACCCCTCCATTACCGCCGCGCGGATAGAGGCCGGATCTTCCGAGCGGGGATTGTCATCGGTCACAAAAACCACATCGGCGTTCGCTTCCGCAGCGGCCCCCATCAGCGGACGCTTGGCGCGGTCACGGTCGCCCCCCGCGCCAATGATGGCCACCAGACGCCCCATAACATGCGGGCGCATCGCGGCCAGTGCGGTGGCTACCGCATCCGGCGTATGGGCGTAATCCACAAACACCGCCGCGCCATTGTCGCGCGTCGCGGCCAGCTGCATACGCCCCCGTACGGTGGTCAGATGCGGGATCGTATCAAAGACATCCGCCGGGTCCGCTCCGCAGGCAATCACCAGTGCGGCAGCCAGCATCACATTATCCGCCTGAAAACCGCCAATCAGGTTCAACCGCTTCTGATATGCCTTGCCACGCCAGACAAAGCGCAGATCCTGCCCTGTGGCGTCAAACCGCTGCGCGGTCAGGTGCAGATCACCGCCGTCCCGTCCCACAGAGATCACGTTGCAGCCGCGCGCGCGCGCGATGGCAACCATCTCGATGCCTTTGGCATCATCGATGTTGATCACCGCGTGGCCGTCCTCGGGCAGTACGCGCGCGAATAGCCCCGCCTTGGCATCGAAATAGGCCTCAAACGAATGGTGATAGTCCAGATGGTCTTGTGTAAAATTGGTAAATCCCGCCGCCTTCAGGTGCACACCGTCCAGCCTGCGCTGGTCCAGCCCGTGGCTTGACGCCTCCATCGCCGCATGGGTAATGCCGTTTTGCGCGGCCTGTGCCAGCGTGCGGTGCAGGGTGATAGGCTCGGGCGTGGTGTGGGCGAGAGGTGCGGTCCATGCGCCCTCCACCCCTGTGGTGCCCAGATTGATCGCGGGCAGATCCATCTCGATCCAGATTTGCCGCACGAATGTGCTGACAGAGGTTTTGCCATTGGTGCCGGTGACGGCAATCATGGTGGCAGGCTGCGCGCCAAACCAGATCGCGGCAGTGCGGGCCAGCACCTCGCGCGGGTCGTCCGTGATGACCAGTGCGGCCCCCGCCGCAGCAATCGCATCGCCTGCAATCTGCGCGCCTTTGGCGTCGGTCAGTACTGCTACTGCGCCTTGCTCCAATGCAGTCGAAACAAACGCCGCCCCGTGCACAACCGATCCCGGCATCGCGGCAAAGAGCGTGCCCGCGCCTGCCTTGCGGCTGTCGACCTGTAGATCACGCAGCACGGGGTTCTGCCCGCCCACGGCGATCAGCCCCAAGGATTTCAAGGTGATGCTCTCGGGGGATGTCATAGGGCCTGTTCCGGCTTAGTTGCTGCTGGTGAGCGTTATACCAGCGACTTGAGCGGGTTCAATGGCGGGCCGCATTCCCAGCAGCGGAGCAACGCGCCGGATCATCTCGGCGGCGATGGGGACAGCGGTCCAGCCTGCGGTGCGGCGCGGCTGCCCGCTGGAGGTCTCGACCGGTTCGTCCAGCGTCACAATCAGCACATAGCGCGGATCATGGGCAGGGAACATCGACGCGAAAGTCGTGATGGTCTTGTCTTTGTAGTAGCCGCCCCCGCGCGGCATAGGCTTGTCCGCCGTGCCGGTCTTACCGGCAACGAAATACCCCTCCACATCGCCAAAAGTTGCGGTGCCGTCATCGCCCGAGACCACATCACGCAGCATCGAACGTGCGGCGGCGGCCACTTCTTCGCGCATGACACGCTCGCCCATCGCCGGACCCTGCTGCTTCAACAATGTCGGCTTAACCACTCGTCCGCCATTGGCAATCGCCGCGTAGCCAGCCGCCAGATGCATCGCCGTGGTTGAAATTCCGTGACCGTAGGAAATCGTGACCGCTGACAGGTCGGTATAGCGCGAAGGGACCAGAGGAGTGCTGCCCGATGCCTCGATGATCTCGAAGGGAGATTTATCAAACAGGCCGAGGCTGCGCAGGAATTCCTGCTGGCGTTCCTTGCCGATCAGCAGCGCCAGACGGCCGGTGCCGCGGTTCGAGGATTTCTCGATGATCTGGGAAACCGAGATGGTGCCATAGTTCTTGTTCTGGAACTCTCCGATGCGGTGCCCGCCGACCTTCATCGGCCCTGCGGTGTCGATCATCGTGTCGGCACTCACCAGCCCCAACTCCATCGCCTGGGCTGCTGCAAATATCTTGAAGGTCGAGCCGAGCTCGTACACGCCCTGCACCGAACGGTTGAACAGCGGGCTGTCGGAAGCATCACCCTCGATCGCCACACGCGGGCGGTCGTTTGGATCAAAGCTGGGCAGGGAGACGACACTGATAACCTCGCCTGTGTGCACATCCATCAAAATCGAGGTGGCGCCCTTGGCGTTCATCAGCTTCATGCCGCCATCCAGCACCCGCTCGGACGCGGCCTGCACACTCAGATCAAGGCTCAGCTCCAACGGTTTGCCCGCGTTGGCGGGGTCGCGCAGATAGCTGTCAAAATACTTCTCCGCCCCCGCCACACCGATCACTTCGGCGGCGCGCACGCCCTCGCGGCCAAAACTTGCACCGCCCATGATGTGGGCAGCCAGTTTGCCGTTGGGATAAAGACGCATGTCGCGCGGCGCGAACAGCAGGCCCGGATCACCGATGTCATGCACCGCCTGCATCTGCTCGGGACTGATTTTCTTCTTCACCCACAGGAATTTGCGCTTGCCGGTGAAATCCTTGGTAAGACGCTCCAGCTTGAGATCGGGAAAAATCTCGACCAGCTTTTGTGCGCTGCCTTCTGGGTCCACCATATGGTTTGGCTGCGCATAGAGCGCATGGGTGTCGAGATTGGTGGCAAGAATGTTGCCGTTACGGTCAACGATATCCGCACGGGTGTTGGCGATGATGGAACCGGGCGCGTGGGCGCGCGGCTCGACCGGATCGGAGACCGACAAAAGCCCCATGCGCGCACCCACTACGGAAAAGGCACAAAGAAAACAGACGCCCAGCACCAGCAGACGGCCTTCGGCGCGGCTGCGGTCACGGTCGCGCATCTGCTCGTGCCGGATACGACGGTTCTGATGCTCGATCGCGTCGGGGTTTTCGCCTTTTTCGCGGGCCGAGAGGATGCGAGCCAGCGGGCGCAGCGGTGTACGGATCACAGGTCATTCTCCGCGTTCATTGAGGATACATCGACAGGATCGGTGATCGGCAGCAGCTTGGGGATCGGGTATTGCACCTCGTCGATCTGCCCGAACTGGTCAGGGTTCAGCGGCAACAGCTGCAAACGCTCAAAGTTTATCTCGGCCAGATCGCGCAGCCGGTCGGGGCGGTTCTGGTAAGCCCATTCAGCCCGCAATACGGCCAGACGGGCATGTGCTTGCCGGATCTGTGCGTGCAGGCGGTCAGTGTTGTTGAGTACGGCCTGCGTGGCATAGTTTTCACGGTAGGCCCAAAAGGCCAGACCGATCACACCCAGCGCCGTCAACACATACACAAAGCTTCTCATTGCTTTTTCCCCCTCATCACCGGCATGCCGATGGCCTTTGCGTCGATTGTTCCTGCGGGCGCATCCGTGCGGGTGGCCACGCGCAGCTTGGCACTGCGGCTGCGCGGGTTTGCGTCCAGCTCCTCTGCGTCGGCGGTGATGGCCTTGCGCGATTTGATCTCGAACTGCGGCGCGTCCTGCGCCACCTCGGGCGCGAAGCGGTTGGCGTTGCCGCCTGCCCCCGCGCGCGCGGTCAGAAAGCGTTTGACCATCCGGTCCTCGACCGAATGGAAGGTGACCACCGCCAGCTTGCCGCCGGGTTTCAGCGCGCGTTCCGCTGCCATCAGCCCGCCCCACAGCTCGCCATACTCGTCATTCACCGCGATGCGCAGCGCCTGAAAGGTGCGCGTGGCAGGATGGCTCTGGCCGGGTTTGGCACGCGGCAGGCAGCTCTCGACCAGACGCGACAGCTCGGCGGTGCGCACGATCGGTGCCTCTTCGCGGGCCTTGACCAACAGGCGCGCGATGCGGCGGCTGGCGCGCTCTTCGCCGTAAAGGAAGATGATGTTGGCCAGCTCCTCCTCGGAGGCCTCATTGACCAGATCGGCAGCAGAGGGGCCATCCTGCGACATCCGCATGTCCAGCGGCCCGTCGCGCATGAAGGAAAAGCCGCGTTCGGCCAGATCCAGCTGCATGGAGGACACGCCAAGGTCCAGCACCACGCCGTCCAGATCCTGCGCGTATTCATCCATTTTGGAAAAAACGCCCTTTTGCATCACCAGACGGTCACCATATTCGCCCGCCCAAGGCGCTGCCATCTCAAAGGCCAGTGGGTCCCGGTCCACCGCGATAACACGCGTGGCTCCTGCCTCAAGAAATCCGCGCGTATAGCCGCCGGCACCAAAGGTGCCGTCCAGCCATGTGCCCTGCACAGGTGCCACAGCCTTCAGGATCGGGCCTAGAAGAACGGGGATGTGGGGGGCGGGATCGGTGGCAGCCATCTCGCTCACGCTCCGGCGGGGCCGTCTAGGAACTGCATCGGATCAAAGTCGTCCGGCAGCTCGTCGAGCCATGCCTCCTGCTTGGCACGCTCTTCGGTGTCGTATGTCTCGGGGTTCCAGATCTGGAAGGTGTCGCCCATCCCGATGAAGAACGCTTCCTTGTCCAGATCAATCTTACCTCGCAGTTTGGCGGGCAGCACCAGGCGGCCGGTTTCATCTACCGTGGTCGGGAAGGACTGGCCATGGAACAGCGCTTGCAGCATCTTGCGCTCCATCGAGCCGCGCGGCAGCGCGTCGATCTTGGTGTCGACCTCTTCAATGGCTTCCATGGTATAGCATTCCAGATAACTGCGGCGGTGGTCGCCATAGACGATGACCAGCTCGGGTGTCTCGCCGCTTTTCCAATTGGGGTCCGAGGCCTCCAGCACACGCCGAAAAGAGGCCGGTATGGAAACCCGCCCCTTCGTATCGACCTTATGCTGGCTTTCGCCTCTGAACCTGCGGCTCACTTGATGTCCTTTATGCCCTGTTTTTCGGGCTTTTTATCGCGCTGCCTGCGCCTTGCCTTGATACCTGCCTGTTGCACCCGTCGGTGCCGTTCTGCCGTTGTCTTCGGGGTGCATGTGCGTCTTGCTTGCCCCTGAATGTGAAAAGGGCGGGTTGATCTGCTGCCACTGATCAACCCGCCGCTTTGTCCCGCCTAGGGCGGGAAAGTCCGACTGCGCGCGCCACCTGGGGGGATGTCTGCTCGCCCGCGCGCCGGATCTCTTTGGTCTGATGAAAGCGAGGGCCTGTATGAAACCTGCTAGAGTTTTTTATTTAGTGGGGTCGTTTGGTGCCCCGTGTCCCGTTCTCATCCGATGAACAAGGGATGCCATGGGAATTCATGGGCGTCCACAGTTATTTTCAATTCAACATACCCGATGTTGTTTTACAGAGGGAAGAAAATCAAGATTTAGACAAAATTTAGGTCAAAAAAATCGCATTTGTAGCGAGCAATGCCACTTTGAAACACAACATATAGTTAGACTGCAGGTCGCCCAAATTTTCCCATCAATTCCCAATAAAAATTACATCCTGATTTATCCACTCCCTATGTTCTCCACATGTTCCGGGACAGCCACCAGATCCAGAAACGAATCGCAGCAATAGCACCCGAATTCACGCAGATTTCGTGGCCCCTTGCGGCGACGGCCCATCCTTTCCCATGCCGTGACCCATTTTCGGCACACCTTCGCTGCCATTCATACGACCGTTCTTGCTATAGAGACGTCAAAGCTCCAGAAAGGGACACTACCCATAAGAAAGCCTATCCGTGATAACCGCACTCACCCTGCTCAAGTACGCGCTTCACCTGCTGACCCGCAGCCCGCTCAAGACACTGGAAGTGGTGATGCCCGCACTAGTGTTGATGGGTGCTGTAGGCGTTTTCGCAGCTGTGACCGCGCCTGACCTGCTCGCCAACGGCCCCTTGCTCGGCGATATCGACAGCGTTCGGGATGGTCTGCGCATGATTTGCTTCGCGCTTGCTTTCATGTTCAGCTATGCGCTGATGGCGATCCTTTGGCACCGCCATACGCTATCGGACACCCGCACACCGCGCCGAATGAGCATATCTTTACTCGCAGGGTATCTCTGGCGGGTCTTCGCCCTGAGCCTGATCCAGCTTGCCGCGGGCTTTGCGATGGTCGTGCCGCTGCTGGTTTTCAGCCGCACGGCGCAGAGTGCTGATGCAACACCTGCACTGGCATCGATGCTGATCGCAACGTTTATCACCCAGCTGGTACTTTTCTGGCTGTCCCTGCGGCTGAGCCTGATCCTCCCCGCCGCTGCCTTGGGCAAACCGATCCGCATGGCGCAAAGCTGGCGGTACACTGTGTCGATTGCACGGCCTTTGTGGGGGGTAGCAGCTGTGCTGGCGCTCTCCAAGGCTTTGCTCGCAGGGCTGGTGACTATGATAGATCTCGCCAGCCCGGGCTACAGGCTGGCGATCGAATTGCCAGTATCGGCGCTGGAAGGCCTGCTGATTTTCAGCGTATTGACCGCACTCTACTCTGTTCAGGCGCCTAGAAACACCTAAGTCCGCCCCAAAGACGTCAGGCCATGCCCCCTTTAATCAGCCCTTCAGCGATTCGCGCATAGGCCTGCGCCATCGCACTCTCTCCTGCGGCAACAGGTGTTCCACCATCACCCGCCAGCCGGGTCTCCAGATCAATCGGCAGGGTGCCGAGCAGCGGCACATCCATCTGCGCCGCCTCGGAGGCCACGCCGCCCTGCCCGAAAATCTCGTGCTGCGCGCCGCAGTCGGGGCAGATGAACATCGACATGTTCTCGATCAACCCCAGCACAGGCGTCTTGAGCGTAGCGAACATATCCAGCGCCTTGCGCGCATCGATCAGCGCCACATCCTGCGGCGTGCTGACCACGATGGCCCCGGTCAACTGGGACTTGGTGCAAAGCGTCAGCTGCACGTCGCCAGTGCCGGGCGGCAAGTCCACCAGCAGCACGTCCAGCTCGCCCCACTCCACCTGCCCCAGCATTTGCTGCAACGCCCCCATCAGCATGGGTCCGCGCCAGATGGTCGCCTTGCCCTCCTCCATCATGAACCCGATGGACATCAATGTGACCCCATGTGCCTTGAGCGGAATGATGGTCTTTCCATCGGGGCTGGCGGGACGTTTGTTGACGCCCATCATACGCGGAATGCTGGGGCCGTAGATATCCGCATCCAGTAGACCCACCTTGCGGCCCTGTTTCGCAAGCGCGACCGCCAGATTGGTGCTGATGGTGGATTTACCCACCCCGCCCTTGCCCGAACCGATGGCAATGATGCGTTGCACACCGCTTGGCTTGGTGGGGCCGTCCTGCGGCTTGGGGTGGCCACCGATCTTGAGGCTTGGTGGTGGTGTGGCGGGCTTGGCCGCAGCACCGTGGGCCGTCAGCGCCACGCTCGCCTTCGTCACGCCCGGCATCTCTGACACCAGCTTCTCCGCAGCATCGCGCAGTGGCGCCATGGCGCGCGCAACATCTGCGTTAGGCGCCTCGATCACAAAGCGCACAGTCCCGTTCTCGATCATGATCGCGCGCACCATGTCATGGGCGATCAGACTGCGGCCATCGGGCAAGTTGATGCGCGCAAGTTCTGCTTCTACATCGGCTTTGGTAACGGACATGGCACTACTCCTTTTGTTCCGCCCCTGACATCGCAGATTGACGAAAAACCGCAAGCCTGTGGCCTGCGTCATGACGGCACCGGCCACAAAGCCCGCCTTTGCACAAATATTATGCATAACCCCAATATGCGTTTGCTGCATAGCAGCATTGCACGCTTTTTCATTGTGCATATGCAGCGAAACGGGTTAAACCTGATTCATGAAAACAATCCTCCCGATGGTTTTCTTGAATATCGAAGAGGTCTTCATCCTCCTCCCGAGGACCTCTTTTATTTAGGCGGCGGCATCTCTCTCCTCCCTGATGTCGTCGCCCTTTTTTTTCACATTAGTGCAGTCCGGATCACAGGCGCGTGAAGTGCTGTGAAGATTTACCAAAGGTAAACAATATCTTCGCAGCTTTCTGCCATTGCATAATCCGCATAGCTGCATTGCAGCATTGGTGGTTGTCTCAGACCGCTGAGGCTTTAAATCACCTCTCAACAGACGCAAGAGATGAAAAGAGAACCCGATGGCATATTTCACAGACACCGCCGTATCCGTATCCGAGCAGCCCCGCCGCGGCGCAGCAATTCTTGAGATGATTTCTCTGAAACTGCGCCAGCGTAAAGTCTACAACCAGACCTTGAACGAGCTCTTCACGCTGACACAGCGCGACATGAGCGAGCTGGGCCTGAGCCGTGGTGACTTCCGTCGCCTGTCACGCGAAGCGGCTGACATGGTTAAGTAATTCGAATTCCCTGCGGTCCTTTCCTCCCATCGGCCCGCAGGTGAATACGCAGCACGGCAGAGTCTCACCTCCCTGATGACCCCGCGCTGCACTGGCTGCATCTTTCGTTCCTCCCGATTGGAGGGTGCACCTGTTAGAGCGGCGGTCCCCACCTCCCTGGGGCCCGCCGTTTTACATTTCCGGGCCCCTTTTCTTGATTGCGCCGCATTTTGCTTGAGAAAAGCCAATATGCTCGCGTACCCGTGGCGCAAAAGCTGAAAAAGAAACATTCGGTGAAGGTCATTCACATCGTAGCGCTCTCGCGCCTTGCTGCCGGGCTAACGTCATCGAAAAAGACGGCGCAGGCTGGGGTTCGTACACTGGCGCACCGCTGAAGGAGGCCACACTCGACATCGCGTGCTCACCTCCGTCCTAGAACGGCACATCATCCGCCGCTGTCAGAAAGCGGGCGACAACTTTCTTCTCGCCGGCCTTTTCGAACGCCACTTCCAGCTTGTCGCCCTCGATACCGATGATCGCGCCATATCCGAACTTCTGGTGAAATACCCGCTCCCCCATCACGAACTTGCTGGTTGCGGTCATGTCGATTGTGATGTTCTTCGCCTCCGACGGCTGGCTCATCCCGCGCGCACCACTACGCGCCTGCAACCGACGCCAGCCGGGCGAGTTATACACATTCGCCTCAGCCGCAGCTTCATGCAGGGTGCTTTTGGGCATCGCCGCACCAAAACTACCCCCGTACAGCCCCGGCGGCGTCAGCACATCCACATGCGCCTCCGGCAACTCGTCAATAAAACGCGATGGCAGCGCGTTCTGCCACTGGCCAAAGACAAACCGGTTGGCGGCAAAGGAAATCGTACACAACTCCTCTGCCCGCGTGATGCCCACATAGGCCAGCCGCCGCTCTTCCTCGAGCCCTTTGAGGCCGCTCTCGTCCATGGAGCGTTGCGAGGGGAACAGGCCGTCTTCCCAGCCGGGCAAGAACACCACGGGGAACTCCAGCCCCTTGGCCGCGTGCAGCGTCATGATGCTGACCTTCTCGCCTTCGCCTTCCTTTTCATTGTCCATGATCAGGCTGACGTGCTCGAGGAAACCTTGCAGATTCTCGAACTGCTCCAACGCCTTGACCAATTCCTTGACGTTCTCCAGCCGCCCCGGCGCCTCTGGCGTTTTGTCGTTCTGCCAATAGGCGGTGTAGCCGCTTTCATCCAGAATGATCTCGGCCAACTCCACATGGCTTGTCTCGGGGCGCTCATATTCCATGCGCACAGGACCGCCTTCATCCAGCACGGAATCGTCGTTGACCTCAATTCGCGGACCGCGCAGCTTGGATGACCAGCGGTCGATCCCCTCGATCAGCATGCGCAGCTCCTTGCCGCCCTTGCCGCCGATGCCGCCCTGCGCCAGCAGAATGCGCGCACCCTCCACCAGATTGACGCCGTTCTCCCGCGCCGTGATCTGGATCTTTTGCTGAGCTACATTGCCAAGGCCCCGCTTGGGCGTGTTCACAATCCGCTCGAACGCAAGATCGTCATCGGGGCTGGTGACGACGCGGAAATAGGCCATCGCATCGCGGATCTCCAACCGCTCATAGAATCGCGGTCCGCCAATGACGCGGTAGGGTAAACCGATGGTCAGAAAACGGTCCTCGAACGCGCGCATCTGATGGCTCGCCCGCACCAGAATCGCCATGTGATCCAGGCTGAAAGGCCGCAACCCGCGCGTGCCGCGCTGCGCCGCCTCGATCTCGTCCCCGATCCAGCGCGCCTCTTCCTCGCCATCCCAATGGCCGATCAGGCGCAGCTTCTCGCCGTCCTGCGCCTCGGTCCACAGTGTCTTGCCCAACCGGCCCTCGTTGCCCGCAATCACACCGGATGCCGCTGCCAGAATATGCGGGGTCGAGCGGTAGTTCTGCTCTAGGCGGACCACGTGGGAACCCGGAAAATCCTTTTCAAACCGCAGGATGTTGCCCACTTCCGCGCCGCGCCAGCCATAGATCGACTGGTCGTCATCACCCACACAGCAGATATTCTTGTGCCCGCCCGCCAGAAGCCGCAGCCACAGGTACTGCGCCACGTTAGTATCCTGATACTCGTCCACCAGAATATATCTGAACCAGCGCTGGTACTGCGCCAACACATCCTCATGGGTCTGGAAGATAGTCACCATATGCAGCAGCAAATCGCCGAAATCCGTGGCGTTCAGCTCTTTCAGCCGCGTCTGGTAGGCGGCGTAAATCTCTACGCCCCGGTGATTATACGCCCCCGCATCCGCGCTCGGTATCTTGTCGGGTGTCAGCGCGCGATTCTTCCATCCGTCGATGATTCCCGACAGCATCCGCGCAGGCCAGCGCTTGTCATCAATCCCCTCGGCCGCCACCAGCTGCTTGAGCAGGCGCAACTGGTCATCGCTGTCCAGAATCGTAAAATTGCTCTTCAACCCCACCAGCTCCGCATGGCGGCGCAGCAGCTTGACGCAGATCGCATGGAATGTTCCCAGCCACGGCATACCCTCCGCCGGCTGGCCCAGCATCACGCCGACGCGATTCTTCATCTCGCGCGCGGCTTTGTTGGTGAAGGTCACCGCCAAAATCTCGTTGGGGCGCGCGCGTCCCGTGTTCATCAAATGCACAATGCGCGCCGTCAGCGCACGGGTTTTGCCCGTGCCAGCCCCTGCCAGCATAAGGACAGGCCCGTCCAACTGCTCGACCGCCGCGCGCTGCGCGGGGTTCAACCCGTCCAGATAGGGCTGCGGACGCGCGGCCATCGCGCGCGCGGACAAGGATGCGCCCTCAAAGGCAGCGTTTTCATCAAAATTGCTCATGCACGCATACTATCCAGTTTCCAGACCGAGGAAAACCATGTTCTTGTGATGTTCCACTCTTCAGGCTGCCCCTTAGCTGCGGGAGCGCGAGGGCTGGCCCTCGTTCCGCCATAAGACCACATCACGGCCAGTAGACATTTGCACATCACTGCCCACATATGGCGGCTATGGACCTTCATAGCAAATATCCCGCCCTATCTGATCTGCGCGACCGCGCCCGCCGACGCATCCCGAAATTCGTCTGGGAATACCTCGACAGCGGGACAGGGTCTGAGGCGACCAAGGCGCGCAACCGAACAGCCCTCGACCGCATCGGCATGATGCCATCGGTGCTGCACGGCGAATTCACGCCGGATCTGTCCACCACCTTTATGGGGCGCAAGATGCCCCTGCCCTTCGGCATCGCGCCCATCGGCATGTCGGGACTTATGTGGCCCGACGCCGAAGGCCATCTGGCCCGCGCCGCCGCGCGCGCGAATATCCCCTATTCCATCTCCACCGTCGCAACCCAAAGCCCCGAGGACATCGCCCCCCATCTGGGCGCCCATGCCTGGTTCCAGATGTATCCGCCGCGCGATGCGGACATCCGCCGTGACATGCTGGCGCGCGCCAAGGCGGCAGGCTTCAAGACGCTGATTCTAACGGTGGACGTGCCTGTGGCCAGCCGTCGCGAGCGGCAGGTGCGTTCGGGCCTCACCAACCCGCCGCGGTTGACGCCACGCTTGCTGGCTCAAGTGGCACTGCGCCCTGCATGGGCCGCAGGCATGGCAAAACGCGGCATGCCCCACATGCGCGGCCTCGACAAATACGCCAATGCCGCCACCAACGGACTGTCGCCGACTGCGCACGTGGGTTATCTGCTGCGCACCGCGCCCGATTGGGACTATGTCGGCTGGCTGCGCGAGGAATGGGAGGGGGATTTTCTGGTCAAGGGCGTGCTACGTGCCGAAGACGCAACCCGGCTGGAGGGCTTGGGCGTGGACGGCATCTGGGTGTCCAACCACGCAGGCCGCCAGTTTGACGGCGCCCCCGCCGCAATCGAGGTGCTGCCGGATATCCGCGCCGCCACCCGCCTGCCCTTGCTCTTTGACAGCGGCGTCGAGAGCGGGCTGGACATTCTGCGCGCGCTCGCGCTGGGGGCGGATTTCGTGATGTTGGGACGGGCCTTCCACTTCGCGCTCGGCGCGCTGGGGCCGAAAGGAATCGACCATCTGATCGACATTCTGGCCAAGGACATGGCCGCAAACATGGGTCAGATCGGCGCGCGCAGCCTGTCAGAGCTGCCCGAAACCCTCAGGCTGAGCGCGCGTTGACCACTACTGCGCGCGCAGCTGGGCCTCACCCGGAATGAACTGGAAATGCACATCACCGGGGGGCACCGTTTGCCCGTTGGCGCCGGTACGGTTGACCACATAACCGTCACCCGAACGGTAGTAGCTGGCACAAATGCTGCCGCCATAGAGCTGATAGAGGCTGCGCGCCTCGTCCCGAATGAACTCCGACATCTCGTCGCGGCCCGTCACTTCGACACCGTCGCCCTGCGTACAGGCCCGTCCGTCATGGATGGTGCTGCGGGTCAGCGTCTGAATATACTGCGTGCCGCCGCCCCCGGCCAACAGCAGTGCCGTAGTTTCCTGCGCGGTCACCGTGTCACCGTCGACCGTATAGGTGATAACTGATGCACAACTGTTTGACGCCGCATCATAGCCCAGACACGCCTTTTTCTGGGGATTGGCCGCAATGATGTGCCGGAGATTGAGGAACTCCCCTCTCGTTGGCACTTTGACCGTCACCGTCTGAACAGGCGCGCATCCGCCCAGCGCGGCCATGGCCAGAAGTATAATCGTCAGATTGCGCACCGAACCCATGGGGAAACTCCACTTACTCTACCTATTTCGCTGCTTTTTTTGCGCAAATTATGCGCCCAGACAAGCTGTCTAAGTTGCCCATCTGTTTTGGCTCACATCGCGACACTGCGGAGGAACAAGGCAGTTAAGGCGGAATATTCATGGTAAATGCCGCTTTATACCCACTCACACGCATTGTAGGCTTTACCCTAGGGCGCATAGAGATTGTGTCAGACGCGCAACTGCAAAGGCTTTTCAATGACCGAATTCAGCAAGATCCTTATCGCCAACCGTGGTGAAATCGCCATCCGCATCATGCGGGCCGCCAACGAGATGGGCAAGAAAACGGTCGCCGTTTTCGCGGAGGAAGACAAGCTGGGCCTGCACCGTTTCAAAGCGGATGAGGCCTACCGCATCGGTAAGGATCTGGGGCCGGTTGCCGCCTATCTGAGCATTGACGAGATGATCCGCGTGGCCAAGGCCAGCGGCGCGGATGCGATCCATCCGGGCTATGGTCTGCTGTCGGAAAATCCTGATTTCGTGGATGCCTGCGTGCAGAATGGCATCACCTTCATCGGCCCGAAGGCCGAAACCATGCGCGCGCTGGGCGACAAGGCATCGGCGCGCCGCGTGGCGGTCGAAGCTGGCGTGCCTGTGATCCCCGCAACGGAAGTGCTGGGCGATGACATGGCCGCGATCAAAAAAGAGGCGGCCGAAGTCGGCTACCCCCTGATGCTCAAGGCGTCATGGGGCGGCGGCGGACGCGGCATGCGTCCGATCTACGAAGAGAGCGAGCTGGAGGAGAAGGTGCGCGAGGGCCGTCGCGAGGCCGAGGCCGCCTTTGGCAACGGCGAGGGTTATCTGGAAAAGATGATCATGAAAGCCCGTCACGTGGAGGTACAGATCCTCGGTGACAGCCACGGCGAGATCTATCACCTCTTCGAGCGCGACTGCTCCGTCCAGCGCCGCAACCAGAAGGTGGTCGAACGCGCGCCTGCCCCCTACTTGACAGAGGAACAGCGCGCCCATGTCTGTGAGCTGGGCCGCAAAATCTGCGCCCATGTGAACTATGAATGTGCAGGCACCGTCGAATTCCTGATGGATATGGAGACGGAGGAATTTTACTTCATCGAGGTGAACCCCCGCGTGCAGGTTGAACACACCGTGACCGAGGAGGTCACCGGCATCGACATCGTGCGCGCACAGATCCTGATTGCCGAAGGCAAGACCATTGCCGAGGCCACTGGCAAGGCCTCTCAGGACGATGTGCAGCTGACCGGCCACGCACTGCAAACGCGGATTACCACCGAAGACCCGCTGAACAACTTCATCCCCGATTATGGCCGCATCACTGCCTTCCGCGAGGCCACAGGCATGGGCATCCGTCTGGACGGCGGCACCGCCTACTCGGGCGGCGTGATCACGCGCTATTACGACAGCCTTTTGGTCAAGGTCACCGCCAAGGCGCAAACGCCTGAGCAAGCCATCGCGCGGATGGACCGCGCCCTGCGCGAATTCCGCATCAGGGGTGTGAGTACCAACATCGCTTTCGTGGAAAACCTGCTGAAGCACCCCACGTTCCTCGACAATACCTATCACACCAAATTCATTGACCAGACACCCGAGCTGTTCACCTTCAAGGCCCGTCTTGACCGGGGGACGAAGGTGTTGACCTACATCGCAGATATCAGCGTGAACGGCCACCCCGAGACAAAGGACAAGCCCCTTCCCGCCGCCGCCCAGCGCGCGCCCCAGCCGCCACAGCTGCGCGCAGAGCCTATGATGGGCACGCGCAACCTGCTGGAACAAAAGGGCCCACAGGCCGTCGCTGACTGGATGGGACAGCAGCGCCAGTTGCTGATCACCGATACGACCATGCGCGACGGACACCAGAGCCTTCTGGCCACACGCATGCGCAGCCATGACATGATCAAGGTCGCGCCCGCCTACGCCGCCAATCTGCCGACGCTTTTCTCGGTAGAGTGTTGGGGCGGTGCGACCTTCGATGTGGCCTACCGGTTCTTGCAGGAATGCCCGTGGCAGCGCCTGCGCAACATCCGTGAAAAGATGCCCAACATCATGACGCAGATGCTGCTGCGCGCCTCCAATGGCGTGGGCTACACAAATTATCCCGACAACGTTGTGCAGCATTTCGTGAAAACCGCTGCAACCTCGGGAGTGGACGTGTTCCGCGTGTTCGACAGCCTCAACTGGGTAGAGAACATGCGTGTGGCCATGGATGCGGTGATTGAATCCGGCAAGGTCTGCGAAGGCACGATCTGCTACACCGGCGATATCTTCGATCCGGACCGCGCCAAGTATGACCTCAAATACTACGTCGCCATGGGCAAGGAGCTGAAAGCCGCAGGCGCGCATGTGCTGGGCCTCAAGGATATGGCGGGGCTGCTCAAACCCGCCCAAGCCCGCCAGTTGGTGCGCGCCCTGAAATCCGAGGTCGGCCTGCCGATACACTTCCACACCCATGACACGGCAGGCATTGCCAGCGCCACCATCCTCGCCGCCTCGGAGGCGGGCGTGGACGCGGTGGATTGTGCAATGGACGCCTTCTCGGGCAACACGTCGCAAGCAACGCTCGGCTCTGTGGTGGAGGCGCTACGCCACACCGACCGCGACACAGGCCTCGATATGAGTGCGGTGCGCGAAATCTCCGACTACTGGGAGGAAGTCCGCCACCAATACGCGGCGTTTGAAACCGGCATGCAGGCGCCTTCCTCGGAAGTCTATCTGCACGAGATGCCCGGCGGCCAGTTTACCAACCTCAAGGCACAGGCGGCGAGCCTTGGTCTGGATGACCGCTGGCCTGAGGTCGCGCGCACCTACCGCGATGTGAACCAGATGTTCGGTGACATCGTGAAGGTCACACCATCGAGCAAGGTCGTGGGCGACATGGCGTTGATGATGGTCTCCCAAGGTCTGACCCGCGCGCAGGTCGAAGACCCCGCCACGGATGTCTCTTTCCCCGATTCTGTGATCGATATGATGCGCGGCAATCTGGGCCAGCCTCCCGGCGGCTTCCCTGAAGGCATCGTGAAGAAGGTGCTGAAGGGCGAGAAACCCAACACCGAACGCCCCGGCGCACATCTGGAACCTGTCGATCTGGAGGCGGTGCGCAAGGAGTTGTCGGAGCAACTGGACGGTATGATGATCGACGACGAGGATCTGGCGGGGTATCTCATGTACCCCAAGGTCTACACAGATTACATGTCGCGCCACGCCATCTACGGCCCCGTGCGCACCCTGCCCACGCCCACATTCTTCTACGGCATGGAAGCAGGCGACGAGATCGCCGCCGAGATCGACCCCGGCAAGACGCTTGAAATCCGACTGCAAGCCATCGGTGAAACCAGCGAGGACGGCGATGTAAAGGTATTCTTTGAGTTGAACGGCCAGCCGCGTGTCATCCGTGTTCCGAACCGCCTCGTAAAGGCGACCACACAGCAGCGCCCCAAGGCCGAGGCCGGCAACCCCAACCACATAGGCGCGCCGATGCCGGGAGTTGTCGCCTCTGTCGGCGCGGTGGTAGGGCAATCTGTCAAGGTGGGCGATTTGCTGCTGACCATCGAGGCGATGAAAATGGAGACCGGCCTGCACGCAGAGCGCGACGCAGTGGTCAAGGCGGTGCATGTGAATGCAGGCGGACAGATCGACGCAAAAGACCTACTTGTAGAACTGGAATAACGATAATGCTAACGATTACCCCCCTCTACGCGGGCCTGCTGGTGCTGATCTATGTAGCGCTCAGCGCGCTTGTGGTGCGCCAGCGCTTCCGCGTTGAAATGGCGACCGGCGAAAAAGACGAAACACAGTTGAACCGGAGCATCCGCGTACATGCCAATTTTGGCGAGTACGTCCCGCTCGGGGTGATCCTGATGCTCTGCGCCGAGCTTCAGGATGCGCCCGCTGTAGCGGTGCATGCCATGGGCCTGACGTTGCTGGTCGCAAGGCTTGCCCACGCAGTGGGCATGTCGCGCACACCACAGATCAGCGTACTGCGCGGCGGTGGATTTTTACTGACTGCGCTTATGCTCATCCTCTCCGCGCTCGCTGTAATCGCGCACGCGATCTTCTAAAATAACTTTTTTGCAAAACTGGTGAAATTACCTCTTGCAGCCTCCGGCGCAGAAAGCTAAATCACCCTCACTAGCTGATGCGGGCGTAGCTCAGGGGTAGAGCATAACCTTGCCAAGGTTAGGGTCGGGCGTTCGAATCGCCTCGCCCGCTCCAGCTGGTTCACATACCCCATGTGAAAAACAGACAGGCCGCCTTCGGGCGGCCTGTGTTGTTTCCGGGTCACCAAGAAAGCGTCGTTTCCGCACCCACCAGCGGTGTGGCGTTCACACAAGACCGCTTGGTTATTCCACTGCTCTGCTGGCTCCTCACCGGTGTCTGGCAGGACTTTCAGGCCGGGCTGGCGCGCCAACGCGCCGGTGTGGGCCTCGCTTTGACGACTGGCGCAATTCCCGGCGCGCTTGCACCCTGCTTGGTCCGCTTGCCGTCGACTTTTGATCCGGCGACAGCCGGTTTCGAACAGATACGCCTGCGCTGACGCCCCATCCCATCAGAAGAAGCGACCTCTGACAGGCTGTCCGATAGCATCTGTTCCCTGAAGGTGGGCACCTTTACTTCCTAGCTATGAACATCAATAGTTTGAAATAGGGTTTGAAACTCCGAGAATCGAAATAATCCTTACGCCAAAACAGGAGCGGCTGTGCGCCATCCTCAGCTTTGCATCCATGCCCTCCGTTTTATCTTCAATCCGGCGCACGAGACACGGGCGCAAGAGGCGCACGACCGCGCGCGCCTTCTAGTCCTCGACGCATCAGGATCGAGGTGGCCCGAAACGTGCTCGATGATTTAGTCGACACACGCCGTCCTACGGCTTCGTTGAGGCTCGTTGCATACGTTCAGAGGCCCAAGGGAATTGCACGGACGCGGACGTCCTTGCCCCGTCGCGCCAATGGCTGTTTCCCTTCCAGTGTGTGCAGGCACTTTCTCCAACCTGCTTCCGGTAGATGCTACTCATGAAGAGGCACAAGCTGGTCAAACCGGCAACGTCTTGGCCGCAGATGACGATGTCGCCTATTTATGTCCTGCGGATGATGTCGCGGCTTTTGATCCCGCCTGCGAAACTTCGGGCTGCCTCGCCGGGCGATCTAACCCGTAGAGCGGGAAGCACGCACCAGATGACCTGTGCAAACCCGTTTCCCCCAGACACAGTAAAAATGTCGAAAGCCGCTGGACCGCCACTGGTGCGAACCGGTGGGCGAGCGCGGGTCTTGCGTCCAAGATGCCCTGAACTGCGAGGTGGCAGGCTCTCTTTATTGGTCAAGCAAAAGGCAGACGCCGCCGTTTCGACTGTACTTGACGCAAACGCCAAGCTGCGCCCGAATTCGGTGGGCGACAGTCCTTGCCATGCAAGGCGCTACAGACCCATTGGCGTAGGCAAAGGATCGGGCACCTTGAACCGGCCTGTTCAGGCGCGGACGGCTTTCATGAAACGATCACGGATCACTACAGGGTCCATCGTGATCACCGGCAGTTTGATGTTGCCGCTGTCGCACTTGCACACGATCACAGTCATCTTTTTGCTGTCGATGGCCGCTTGTAGCGCACGGCCTGTGTCCACGTCCTGACAGACCACCACGTTCTCGCAACCGCAGGCCTCGGCAACTTTTTCCAGCTTGGTTTTCTTGCCTGCATAGGTCGGCTGATCGCCGGTCGAGCCATAGGACCCATTGTCAATGATGAGCAGAATGTAGTTGTCCGCCACGTTGTTCGCGATGGTCGGCAGCGTGCCGAGGTTGGTCAGCACCGACCCGTCGCCATCAATAGAGATCACCGTCTTTGGCTGCGACAGTGCTAGGCCCAGTCCGATGGAGGACGCGAGCCCCATGGTCCCCAGCATGTAGAAATTCGTCGGCTGGTCGTCGATCATATGCAGTTCCTGGGACGGCAGACCGATGTTGCAGATGACCAGATGGTCACGAAGGATTGGCGCGATTTCGCGCAGGATTTCGGAACGGATCATTGGTCGCCATAGCCTCCCCAGAAGTTGGCATCGGTCAGGATCGCCACGGGTTTGTTGCACATGAAGGTGTATTTCAAGATCGCATCCAGTTCTTCCACGTCTCTTTGGTGGTGGAAGTGATAGGTCGGGATTTTCATCTCGGCCAGTAACGCCTTGGTGTGAAGTGCCATTTCCACCTGACAGGCCACCGGCTCACGCAGCTCGCCGCGGTAGCTGATCAGCATGGGCAGCGGCATCCGGTAATACTGGATAAGTGTGGCCAGCGTGTTGATCGTCACGCCAATGGCGGTGTTCTGCATGATGATCGCAGGGCGTTTACCGCCCATAAACGCACCCGCACACAGGCCCATGCCCTCATCCTCCTTGTTGGAGGGGATGTGGAAAATCTCGTCGCGGGCGTCAATCTCCTCGATCACGCCGGCCAGCTGTTTGCAGGGCACGGTGGTGACGAAAGAGATGTCGTTGGCGACCAGATCATCGCAGATCTTTTTGTCGATGTTCATCGGGGCGTTGACCTTTCGGTTTGGTGTATTCCGTTTGCTTTCAAGGATCAGATATCTATGGCAAGATCAAACGTCTCGCCGGGGAAATATTTGGCCAGCCGCACATCAGCTGCGCGCGCATGGCCCTCCATCCCTTCCATCCGGCTGATCCGCGCTGTCGCTTCCGCCACGGATTTTGACCCCTCGCGGGTGGCGCGCTGCCATGTGACGATTTTCATGTATTTATGCACTGACAGCCCGCCGGTATACCCCGCCGCCCCCGAGGTGGGCAGAACGTGGTTGGTGCCGGACGCCTTATCCCCGTAGGACACGGTCGTCTCCTCACCCAGAAACAGCGAGCCGTAGCTGGTCAGCCGCGCCAGCCACCAGTCAAGATCCTGCGCCTGCACGGTCAGATGCTCGGGCGCGTAGGCGTCCGAGCAAGCTGCCATCTCTTCGCGGTCAGCGCACAGGATCACTTCGGCGTAGTCACGCCATGCGGCAAAGGCGTTTTCGCGGTTCGTCTCCGGCAGATCGGCGATCATACCCGGCACAAGCGCCATCACCTTCTCCGCCAACGTGCGGTCATCGGTGACCAGCCAGACGGGCGAGTTGTAGCCATGCTCGGCCTGGCTCACCAGATCGGTGGCGACGATGTGCGCGTCTGCGTCTTTGTCTGCGATAATCAGGCTGTCTGTGGGGCCCGCGATCATGTCGATCCCGACGCGCCCGAAGAGTATCCGCTTGGCCTCGGCCACAAACTGGTTGCCGGGTCCCACGAGGATATTCGCCGCAGGAAGGCCGAAGAGGCCAAAGGCCATCGCCGCGATGCCCTGAACGCCGCCCATCGCCATGATCGTATCCGCGCCGCAGATGTGCGCGGCATAGACGATGGCGGGGTTCACGCCCGTGCCCTCACGCGGGGGGGAACAAGCGGTGATGTGGCGGCATCCCGCGACCTTGGCGGTGGTCACGGTCATAATGGCCGATGCCACATGGCTGTAGCGCCCACCGGGCGCATAGCACCCTGCTGCATCCACAGGGATTGCTTTCTGCCCCGCGACAAACCCCGGCACAATCTCCAGCTCCACATCCGTGAGCGTGCTCTTTTGCACTTCAGCGAAGCGGCGCACATTGTCATGGGCAAAACGTATATCGGCCTTCAGGCGCTCTGGCACCAGCGCGCAAGCCGCTTCGATCTCCTCCTGCGTCAGGATCACGTTGCCCGTGTAGCGGTCGAACCGCGCCGCATATTCACGCGCCTTGGCGTCACCGCCCGCCTCAATCTCGGCGAGAATCTTTTTCACGGTCGCATGGGTCTCGGAGGCATCCGATGCGGCGGTCAGCGTTGCTTTCTTGAGGTATTCAAGGGTCATCGGCCAGTCCTGCACAAACTCACGAGAAGCAACGCCAACAGAGAATCCCGCCCTGCCGCAAGCCCAATGTAAGCGCTTGCAACAGCGCTGTGCAAGCGCTTACATTATACTGAGCGAGGTTTCCCATCAATAATATGTCGCCTGCTGGTTTACTGTGCTATCTGTCGGCTGCCCCTGAAAGAAAGCTCCATGCGCTCCACCCCGACCCTTGATGATGTGGCCAGAAAGGCGGGCGTATCCACCGCAACCGTATCGCGCTGCCTCAACAAGCCCGAGAGGGTGGTCAAGGAGACGCGCGACAGGGTCCTGCGCGCGGTCGAGGCGCTGGGCTATACGCCCAACTTCGGCGCGCGGGTGATGGCGGCCAAGCGCACCTTCACCATTGGCGCGATCATCCCGACGATGGAGAACGCCATTTTCGCACGCGGCATACAAGCCTTTCAGGAAGAGTTGCACCGGCGCGGTTACACATTGCTTGTATCCAGCACCGGCTACCGCCCCGGCGCGGAGGAAGAACAGGTTCGCACCTTGGTGGGGCGTGGCGCGGACGGTCTGCTGCTGATCGGGTATGACCGCGATCCGGCACTCTACGATTATCTGGACCGTCAAGGCGTGCCTGCGTTGATCGCATGGGCGCACCAGCCGCAGATCGACCGTCCTGCCATCGGCTTTGACAACCGCGCCGCCATGGCCGAGCTGGCCCGCGAGGTACTGGCGCGTGGCCACAGACGGATTGGCGTGATCAGCGGCATAGTGGAGGGCAATGACCGTGCCGCAGACCGGCTGAAAGGCCTCAAGGACGCTGTGCAGGCGCAGGGACTGGACCCCGCCGATCTATTGGAAATTCAAACCCCCTACGGGATCGAGACGGCGGAACGCGCGATGGAAACGCTGATGCAGGCCGCCCCGCGTCCCACGGTCGTAATGTGCGGCAACGATGTGCTGGCCGCAGGCGCTTTGCGTGCCGCGCGGCTGATGGGGCTGTCGGTGCCACAGGATGTCTCCGTCACCGGTTTTGACGACATCGAACTGGCGCGCATCGTGACCCCGGCACTCACCACCGTCCACCTGCCCCACCGCGACATGGGCACCAAAGCGGCCACCGCCCTTATTGCCCTTGTAGAAGGCGCACTGGAAGTACCAGCCGCGGTCAAGTTGGACACCGTTGTGACCCTGCGCGACTCACTCGGGCCGGTGCCTGCGGACTGAGCCGGTGCTTGCCAAGCAGCCCGTCAGACCATAGGAACAATCCAACAACCTATGAGACGGGGCGGACCGGATGCTGACATCAATCGAGGTATGTGCGGGCGCGGGCGGTCAGGCACTCGGGCTGGAGAAAGCGGGCTTTGCCCATACAGCACTGGTCGAGATCGACAAACACTGCTGCGCCACCCTGCGCCACAACCGCCCCGCGTGGAATGTTCTGGAAGAGGACATGCGCGTGTTCAAGGAACGCAGCGCGGATTTCAAAGGCATCGATCTGTTCGCAGGCGGCCTGCCCTGCCCACCCTTTTCCGTGGCCGGCAAACAGCTGGGCGAGAAGGACGAGCGGAACCTTTTCAACGACGCCATCGACATCATCGCCGAGGCCCAGCCGCGTGCCGTGATGATCGAGAACGTGCGCGGCTTTCTGGGTGCTGTGTTCCATGACTACCGCGAGAAGCTGAAAACGCAGCTGGACAAGCTGGGCTACCGCACCGACTGGCGCCTGCTCAATGCCTCCGACTTCGGCGTGCCGCAACTGCGCCCGCGTGTCGTGATCGTGGCCATCGCCAAGGACCGCTCTGATCTGTTCGACTGGCCCGAGGCACATCCGCACAACCCGCCCACGGTGGGCGAGACACTGCGCGATCTGATGGCTGCGCGCGGCTGGCGCGGGGCGCAGGACTGGGCGGACAAAGCGGACGAGATTGCCCCCACCATCGTCGGCGGCTCGAAAAAGCACGGCGGACCGGACCTTGGCCCCACGCGCGCCCGCGCCGCATGGGCCACCTTGGGTGTGGAGGGCCGCACCTTGGCGGTCGAGGCGCCCGATCCTTTCCACAACGGCATGCCGCGTCTGACCGTGCCCATGGTTGCGCGGATACAAGGTTTTCCCGACGATTGGCACTTTACTGGCGCCAAAACCAACGCCTACCGTCAGGTCGGGAACGCCTTCCCGCCCCCCGTGGCCGAGGCTGTCTCGGCCCAGATCGCGCGCGCGCTGCGCCGCCGGATGCTGCACAGCGTCAGCGGCTGAGGGCGCCCCGTGAAACAGCACGTCCCCGCAAGCTGTGTCTCACCGGATCATCCCGATCACACGCTGCTGAGCGCGCTCGCGTCCGAGATCACCGCGCGCGCAGGCGGACAGGACGCGCTTGGCACCCGTTTCGCCGCCATGCTGCGCAGCTGCGTAGATGATGTGATCATGACGCCAAAGACGGGCCGCCGCGCCTATGAAGAGCTGGAGAAAACCGAGAAGACCTACATCGGCACGCGGGTCGAAATCGAGTTGCGTGCGATGCTCGACCTGCCGCGCGGGCGGCTGGACTGCGTGATCCGTGGGCACGACGTGGACATCAAGAACACGATGGGCGCGAACTGGATGATACCGACCGAGGCCGTGGACGCGCCCTGCATCCTTGTCGCCGCCGATGAGGCGCGCGCGATGTGCTGGCTGGGCCTGATCGTGGCGCGCCCCGCCTATCTGACGCCCGGCCAGAACAAGGACGCCAAGCGCAGCATCAGTGCGGCGGGCTTCTCAGATATCCTTTGGCTGCTGCGCGAACATCCCTACCCACCCAATTTCTGGCGCACGGTGCCCGCAGAAGTGGTGACGCGCATTTTCAGGGGGCGAGCAGGCAACCACCGCATCGCCGCCCTGTTCCGCGAAGTGCAGGGTCGTCCGATCACCCGCGATGTGGTGGAGGCGGTGGCCCAGCAGCAAGACTTCATGCGCCGCATCCGCAGTGACGGCGGCAAGGGCACGCGCGACCATCTGGCCCGCGAAGGGCTGCTGCTGCTGTCAGGCCACTACGATGCCCCGATGATCGCAAGCTTGGGTCTACCGACCTGCACCCATAGCGAATTCATCTCCTACCGCCCTCAAACACAGCAGCAGATTGATCTGGCTGCCGCCCATGGCATCACCTTGGGCGGCGTGCTGCTGTGATTTGCATTTGACCGCGTGACAATGTCTGCGGCTTGGATAAGGCTGCAACCGACAACCGCATGAGGGGCAAAATGCAGATATTGGTAGCAGGCGCAGGGATCGTAGGCATATCGACCGCGATCTGGCTGCAACGCGCGGGCCACGACGTGACCGTGATTGACCGCACAGGCCCCGGCACGGGCACCAGCCATGGCAACGGCGGCGTGCTGGCAGCGGGCGCCGTTGTGCCCGTCACCACGCCGGGCATCACCCGCAAGGCCCCGGCGATGCTGTTGAACCGCGACGCGCCTCTCTATCTGCGCTGGTCATATGTGCCGCGTCTGCTGCCGTTCCTGCGCAGCTACCTGTCCCACGCCACCGACGCCCATGTGGACCACTACGGCACCGCGATGGCCGCGCTACTGCACGATTCGGTGCAGCAACATCAGGCACTGGCAGCGGACACCCCTGCCGCGAAATTCATCACGACCGAGGATTACTGCTTTGGCTATGCCACCCGCGCGGAATTTGAGGCCGACAGCTATGGCTGGGGCAAGCGTGACGCCCAGGGCGTGAAGTACGAGGTCGTCAGCGGTGCTGAGTATGCCGCCTATGATCCCGTCTTCGGTGATGCCTTCGAGACGGTCGTGCGCTGCAAGAACCATGGCCGCATCAGCGATCCGGGTGCCTATGTGCGCGCGCTAGCAGATCATTTCGTGGAACAGGGCGGCTCGCTCAGGATCACAAACATCACCGATATCGAGATGACGAGCGGCGCAGTGACTGCCCTGATGACCGATGACGGCATCCTGCGGGCTGATAGAATCGTCTTTGCAATGGGTCCATGGTCGCGCGAGATTGCCCATAAAATGGGCGTCAAAGTCCCGTTCGAGAGCGAACGAGGCTATCACATCGAGCTGGTAAATCCCTCCGCCATGCCCCGCGCGCCAATGATGGTCGCGGCAGGTAAATTCGTGCTGACCCCGATGGAAGGCCGGTTGCGCGCCGCAGGGGTGATCGAGTTCGGCGGGTTGGACGCACCGGCCTCGCGCGCGCCACTGGACATGCTGCGCAGGCAGATAAAGCGTCTGCTACCGGACGTCACCTGCGATGACGTGGCCGAGTGGATGGGCCACCGCCCCGCCCCTGCCGACAGCCTGCCGTTGATCGGCGCGAATGATACATCCGGTCTCAGCTACAGCGCCTTCGGCCATTCCCACGTCGGATTGACAGGCGGACCAAAAACGGGTCGGGTGATCGCGGAGATGATTGGCGGCCACCTCCCGAACATGGATATGGCCCCGTTCAGCCCTGCAAAATTTATCGGCCGCTAGAGCCACACTCAACCGGGAGACGACCATGAAGACCGCTTTCACACTTGGATTTACCGCAGTTGCGCTAATGGCGACGACAGCGCTGGCCGAGACGCAGAAATGGGACATGCCCATGGCCTATTCGGCCACAAACTTCCACTCCGAACAGGGTGTGATGTTTGCCGACAGGGTCCGCGAATATACCAACGGCGCGATCGACATTACTGTGCACCCGGGCGGCGCGCTGTTCGGCGGCGGTGATATCAAACGCGCCGTGCAGACCGGTCAGGTCAACATCGGTGAACGCCTGATGTCGAGCCACGCGAACGAGGATCCGATCCTTGGCTGGGACAACCTGCCGTTCGTGGCCACATCCTATGCGGAAAACGAGAAACTCTGGGAAGCGGCCAAAGACACCGTGAACGCCAAGCTGGGCGAGCAGAACCTCTACACGCTCTACACCTGCGCGTGGCCCGGTCAGGGCTTTTACTTCAACAAGGAAGTGAATTCCTCTGCCGACACCCAAGGGTTGAAATTCCGCTCCTACAACACTGCCACCGCGACCTTCGCGGATGCGCTTGGCATGATCCCCGTCCAGATCGAAGCGGCAGAGCTGGCACAAGCGCTGGCCACCGGCGTGGCGAACGCGTTCATCTCCTCGGGTGCCACCGGTTATGACCAAAAGGTTTGGGAGAACCTCAGCCATTACTACAAGGTCAACGCCTGGCTGCCGCGCAACTATGTGATGGTCAACAAACAGGCATGGGATGCGCTGGATGCCGACGTACAGGCAGGCATCACCAAAGCGGCAGAAGAAACAGCGGCCTCGTGCAACGCCAAATCCGAGGAGCTTTCGGACTTCTACTTTGCCGAGCTGGAGAAGAACGGCATGACCGTAGCCGATGCCGGCCCCGAGTTTCTGGCGGAGCTGGAAGCGATTGGCGAGAAAATGACCGCTGAATGGGTTGAGGCCGCAGGTGCTGACGGTCAGGCGATCCTCGACGCCTATAACGCCAACTAAGGCGCCCCGCGCGCC
>TARA_R110002020_G_scaffold152794_2_pt1 | contig 70217 bp, 80 predicted proteins | sample TARA_R110002020 | Tara Oceans TARA_R110002020 (sample SAMEA4396489) | marine metagenome | biome: Westerlies Biome; feature: [MES] marine water layer (ENVO:01000295) within the mesopelagic zone...; material: water (ENVO:00002006), including particulate matter (ENVO:01000060) such...
CGTAGGCTTCGAAGTTTCCTTCGAACCAGTGCCAGTACCCCGGAGTCTCTTCGCTGCCTTCGTACGCAAGGATGTGGGTCGCGATGCGGTCGAGGAACCACCTATCGTGAGTAATCACCACAGCACAGCCGGGGAACTCAAGCAGTGCGTTCTCGAGGCTTCCGAGAGTTTCAACGTCGAGGTCGTTAGTCGGTTCGTCAAGCAGCAAGAGGTTTCCGCCCTGCTTGAGCGTGAGCGCGAGGTTGAGGCGGTTGCGCTCACCACCGGAGAGCACACCAGCCTTCTTCTGCTGGTCTGGACCCTTGAAACCAAACTGCGAGACGTAACCGCGCGAAGGGATCTCCGTCTTGCCGACCTGGATGTAGTCCTGACCGTCGGAGACAACCTCCCACAGTGTCTTGTTGGGGTCGATTCCGCCGCGGCTCTGGTCAACGTAGGAAATATCAACGGTCTCGCCGACCTTGAGCGTTCCTTCGTCGAGGGGTTCGAGGCCGACGATCGTCTTGAACAGCGTGGTCTTTCCGACACCGTTGGGGCCGATGACGCCGACAATTCCGTTGCGGGGAAGCGTGAAGCTCAGGCCGTCGATAAGAATGCGCTCGTCGAAGCCCTTCTTGAGGTTCTTGGCATCGATGACCTGTGATCCCAGGCGCGGGCCCATCGGGATGACGATTTCTTCGAAGTCTAACTTTCTGGTCTTCTCCGCCTCGTTCGCCATTTCTTCGTAGCGTGCGAGTCGTGCCTTCGACTTGGTCTGGCGGCCCTTGGAGTTTGAGCGCACCCATTCGAGTTCGCTTGAGAGTCGCTTCGCGAGCTTGGCGTCTTTCTTGCCCTGCACCTGGAGGCGTTCTTGCTTCTTCTCAAGGTAGGTGGAGTAGTTGCCCTCATAGGGGTAGAGGTGACCGCGGTCGACTTCGGCGATCCATTCGGCAACGTGGTCGAGGAAGTACCTATCGTGAGTGACCGCGAGTACGGCGCCCGGGTACTTGGAGAGGTGCTGCTCGAGCCAGAGAACACTTTCTGCGTCGAGGTGGTTAGTGGGCTCGTCGAGAAGCAGCAGGTCAGGCTTCTGGAGAAGGAGCTTGGTGAGCGCTACGCGGCGCTTTTCTCCACCGGAGAGCTTGTTGACGGGCCAGTCTCCTGGCGGCGTGCGTAAGGCATCCATTGCTTGCTCAAGCTGGGAGTCGAGGTCCCACGCATCGGCGGCGTCAATGTCTTCTTGCAGCGAGCCCATTTCACTCATCAGGGCATCGAAGTCAGCGTCGGGTTCTGCCATTTCGAGGCCGATCGCAGCGTGACGGTCGACCTTTGCTTTAATTTCGCCAACGCCTTCTTGCACGTTTTCGAGAACGGTTTTGTTCTCGTCGAGTTCGGGCTCCTGCATGAGGATGCCGACGCTGTAGCCGGGGCTCAAACGAGCTTCACCGTTGCTGGGGGTGTCGAGCCCAGCCATGATCTTGAGGATCGTGGACTTACCGGCACCGTTGGGGCCGACCACACCGATCTTCGCGCCGGGGTAGAACGACATTGTGACGTCGTCAAGGATGAGCTTGTCGCCGACCGCTTTTCGCGCGCGCACCATGGAATAAATGAATTCGGCCATACGACCATTCTACGGAGCGTTCGGGCTCAGTCGAACCCGTTGGGGTGTTACCAGTCGATCGGGCGGGTCTTTCCGACGAGACAGCTTCCCGTTGCCAGCAACGGCTCGATGGATGACACGTAATCGTCTGCAGTGAACTGCCCGATGAGGCATTCCCCCTTGATTCGCACAGAAACCACGATGGAGTCTGCAGCGAGTCCGATAGCGGTGGCGTCTGGGGTGACTTCCATGTCTTGCTTCTCGAAACCGTTGTCGACGAGTTTGTCGACAATACTGCGGCCGTCACCTCGACCGTTGGCGTCGAAGTAGTCGTTGTTGAGCATGTCGAAGAACTGACGGTTGCCTGCGGCGGCCTCTCCCGGACGCAGGATCGGCCCGGTCGGCGTCGCACCGGGTTCGGGAGTGCTGCTGACTTCTGTGCTTGGCGTCGCAACCGGCTCGGACTCTTGCGCTACACAACCGCTGAGAGCAACGGCAGCCGCACACACTAGGGCTAGCACAGCACCGAGGCGGCTGGCGGGTCGTACGCGCATTGCATTCCCTTCATGGGCCACGAGACTTCGGCCGCATCAAGTCTAGATTGCTTGCGCGCACGATCCACTCAGAATGGTTTCTCTGCACCGCTTCCCGCCGAGATGAGCTCGCCGTCTTCTGAACCATTGGCGTCGGCGTCAGCATCCGGAAACTTGTCGGCGCTCTCGGTGTCGTTGCTCGCCGGGCCCACGGTCGAAATGGTGCGCGAGAACTGCGCTGTGCCCCACATCAAGTCGTGACCGAGAGAGTCCGCCTCGATCTCGATGTTTGTTCCGCTGCGGTCGGCGTTCTCCCACTCGCGGATACGGAGGCGACCCGCAAGAACGACGCGGTCCCCCTTGCCGATCGACGTCGCGCTGTTAATCGCGAGCTGGCGAAACGCGGTGACCGTGTACCAGTTGGTTTCGCCATCGACCCACCGCTGATTGCTGCGGTCAAAACGGCGCTGCGTTGAGGCAAGGCGAAACGAGGTGATGGGCAAGCCCTCGCTCGTCACGATGTGCCGCGGGGTTGTGGCGACAAGGCCCGAAACGGTAATGGTGTCTGACATATCTGCTCCTAGATCAGGGTCGCGCAGAGAATTGCGCGACCGAAGGGGAAACAGATGCGGGCCGACACTCGTGCCGGGAAGCCGACCCGGCATCCGTCTGACACCAGTTTTCTTGGCTAACGCCGGGAGCCGCCGCGGCAACAGCGATCTGTGGATCCGTCTGCTGCCGCAGCCATGGTTAGGAGAAGTCGGCTTCTGCCGGTTCTAGTGCTCGCGGAACTCCGGCCACGCCGTGCCGGGCAACAGGCTCGCGTGAAGAGCAGACTTTGCGGCATCCAACGTCGGATACACCGCTCGATAGTCTTCGTCTTTCAATAACTTGAAGGTGAACCCGTCTGTCACCCGGTGAACCGAGCCAACTGCTCCTGCCTGAGTAAATGCAACCCAGGTTTGTCCGGTCAGAGTGTGATTAGTCATTTCCGAACCTCCTTCGAATTAAGGGAACGACGCCAGTGTCGCTCGCTTACGACCGTACGCCGCCTCGCGACGAAGATAAAGACCTTCGTGACGAAACGGCGTACGTGTCGCAGCGTTGCGAGCGAACTACTTGATGTAGCTCGAGAACGACGAGCGGATCTTGTTGACCTTGGGCAATGCCACCGCCATGCAGTAGCCCTGACCAGGGTTCTTCGCGAAGAAGTCTTGGTGATAGTCCTCCGCGTTGTAGTAGGTGTCGAGCGGTTCGATCGTGGTCACGATGCCACCGTCCCAGTATTCGGATGCGCGATCTCGGGCAGCCTCAAACAGTGCCTTTTGCTCTTCGCCGACGTAGAACATCGCCGAACGATACGACGTGCCGACGTCGTTACCCTGCCTGTTGAGCTGGCGCGGGTCGTGGAGGGTGAAGTACACGTCGAGGATGACCTCGTCGGGAATGACCTCGGGGTCGAACGTGACAGCAACCGCTTCGGCGTGACCCGTTGTTTCGGTGCACACCAGTTCGTAACTGGGATTGGGCACTGAGCCGCCGGTGTAGCCGGAAACTACGTCAGTGACGCCGTTGAGGGTGCGATAAACCGCATCGAGGCACCAGAAACAGCCGCCTGCGAGATGAAATGTGTGCATTACTTGAGCCTACTTTCTTGGGCTGGATGTCTCATACAACGCTCATTCAACGCTCCGTGTTCCCTCAGTTGCTGGGCATATGCTGAACGCATGCCTTATGACGCCTCACCCCACCGCTACGATTCCACCGAATACCACCGTGTAGGTCACAGTGGCCTCAAACTTCCCGCAATCTCTCTCGGATTGTGGAACAACTTTGGTGCCGATCGCCCGCAAGCGACGCAGCGCGCCATTCTTCGCCGCGCTTTCGACCTGGGAATAACGCACTTCGACCTCGCGAACAATTACGGCCCCGAGATCGGCGCAGCAGAAAGAAACTTCGGCGAGATTTTCGCCGACGACTTCGAGCCGTACCGCGACGAAATGATTGTCTCGACCAAAGCCGGCTACACAATGGGCGAAGGTCCTTATCAAGACTTCGGATCGCGCAAGTATCTGATCTCCTCACTCGACGCGAGCCTCGACCGGATGGGTCTCGACTACGTCGACATCTACTACCACCACCGCCCTGACCCCGAGACCCCCATCGAGGAGACCATGGGTGCCCTCGCAACCGCGGTCAACTCCGGCAAGGCGCTCTACGTGGGGGTTTCGAACTACAACCCCGAGCAGACGCTTGCTGCTCACGAGGCACTCGCTGAATATGGCATCCCGCTGACCATTCACCAGCCCCGCTACAACATGTTCGATCGCCACATCGAAGACGGGCTCTTCCCCGTTCTCGATCAAATCGGCGCCGGCAGCATTGTATTTTCCCCGCTCGCTCAGGGGCTTCTTACTGACCGATACATGGATGGCACGATCCCTGACGGTTCGCGTGCCGCTGAGGGCCGCTGGCTCCAGCCGGGTCCGCTCAGCGACACGTACCTCCAGCGTGTACGCGCCCTCAACGAGATTGCTCAGAAGCGTGGGCAAAGTCTCGCGCAGCTTGCTCTCACGTGGGTGCTGCGCCATCCGCAGGTCACGTCGGCTCTCGTCGGCGCAAGCAGTGTTGCTCAGCTGGAGAACAACTTTGCAGCCCTTGAAGGACCAGCATTGACGGATGACGAACTCGCCGCTATCGAGCCGCTTGCGGTCGACGGCACGACTCTTCGGTAGTCGACACACAGCAGCGGCAGGGGCCGGGTTCAGCGCACCATGCGCGGAGCCCGGCCCCTGCGCTTGCCGCGGTCGTGGAGCCCAACAGCACAATGTCAGTGTTCGAACATATATTCGAACTACTCGATACTCGTGCCCAGCGACTGAAGGAGCTCCCCATGACCACTCTCGACTTTGCCGGCCCCGCGCAATCAATCCGCTCGGGGATCGTGACAGTCCAACTGAACGACGATTTGTGGCGCATCACCCGCCCCGACGGAGAGGTGTTGGGTTACGTGCACCGCTGGGCCTCGGCTGCCGGTTCGCGGTATCAGGCCAAGCGCATGCTGCAGCGGCAACGCCGCTTCTTGCCGCTCGGAGATTTCTGGACGATCGATGATGCTTTGGATATCTTCCGGTTTTGATGGGACGCGCCTGTCGCTCTGCGTCTGCAGTGCGTAGCGGGGTTACAGTGCCAACATGATTCTTGAGTGGTGGAACGATCTCATTGACTGGTTTAACTCCGATCAGGGGTGGACATTCGTTACGGGTGCGCTCGTGCCTTTCCTGGCGATAGTTGTCGGAGGAATCATTGTCGGCATGATCGCGCGCTCGTCGCTGCGTCGCCTCATTGCTCAGCAAGATCGCCAAGCAAAAGCAGCCGCCGTCGCAGCACTCATCGCTTCTGGCCGCCGCGCCGCCGTCTGGAGCACTCTCTCCGCTGGCGAAAAAGAACACGTCGATCACCAAGCGAGCGAAGCAGAAGTTCGAGTGCGACTCCTCCCCCTCAAGGGCGCAAACATTGCCGCCGACTGGGCTGCGCACAAGCTCGCCGCCATGAAAAAGAACTCGGTCAATTACAGCTTCCAGGCCGAGCAAGACTTGGCAGAGCTGCAAGACGGACTCATTGAGTGGCAGGCTCGCCCCGGCCGCGCCAAGAAACTCTTTTCACAAGACCTCACGAGTTGGAAGTACGAAACAGGCGAAGCCGAAGACGAACTCGTAGTGAAGCAGCAAGAGTGGGCTTCACGGCAGGCAGCAGAAGGCGCAGCAAAACCAGCACCGTCGACTGCGAGTTCAGCACCGTCAACACCGTCGAGCACGACCTCAGATTCCGCGCAGAAGGCGCCAGAAACCACGCCAACGGTAGTCGTCACCACCGACCGCAACTAGCCGGCGAAAGGGCCTCGCGCGTTAGGCGTCGGGTCCTTCAACCGCGACGACACGAGCCGACCACGGACAAAACCGGTCTGAAGTGACGATCTCATCTTCGACATGCTGCGGTATTCCATCACACACTTCAATTGTGACGTTCGCGAATTCTAAGGTTGCCGGATCAATGTGCCACGACCACGGCGCATTCACGCTCGAATCACCGCGCACGACAACGCCGTTGGGGATTGCCGCGAGGCTCTCCCCCGCCAGCAATCCTTTGGCGTGCTCCACTAGCTCCGGAGTGGCCAACTCGATCCTGAATTGTTCCCCGCCAGCAACCTCAAAAGTAGCGACCGTTGGTTCGGGGCCCGAACTGCATCCAGCCACAACCAACACCACTGGCAAAATCGAGACGACGACAGCGAGCCTGGCTAGACGCAAACCGCCCCTGCTGCGAGAAATCATCTCCACCGTTCAGTTGCCTCTGCCTCAGCATCGTAATCGAAACGCCCTACCTCGTAGCTGCGCGTCAGCAGTTCTTCGAGAACTGCAAGATCGACATCGTCAAGCTTTGTGACGTAGAGGCAGCCCACGGCAAGCTCATGCTTCCCGAGGCGTTCTAAGAGATCAGGGAACTCACGAAAATTGCGCGCCGTGTAAAACGAGATCTTCGCCTTACGGGGAGAGAAACCAATCGTGGCGGTGTCGCCTTCACGCCCAGTGGCGTAGCGATAATGGCTTGAGCCGAATCCAACAATCGACGAACCCCACATTACGGCGGGCTGGCCGGATGCTCGAGAGAAGATCTCCACGAGAGTTTCTGCTTCGGCACGGCGACGATCAGTGGGAATCTCAGCGATGAACTCCTCGACCCTCACCGCTGTCACAGCAGTCTTGTTCGGCTTGTTAGTCACGCGACCGTCCCCTTTGTTGCGGGTGCCCTCGGCAGGATTCGAACCTGCGACCAAGAGATTAGAAGGCTCCTGCTCTATCCCCTGAGCTACGAGGGCGGGGTATACGGCTTAAACGATAGCGTGTCGACCGCTATACAGCTTTCGCGAGCGCCACAAGCATCTGGTTGAGCGTCGGCGCACCCTGAGCGCGAAACACTTCTTCGCCCTCCGCCGAGATAATCACGATCGTCGGAGTCGACGTGATTCCGGCCTGCTCGGCTCGATCGGACTCACGTGCGACATCCAATTCGGCATAGGTGACCGCGGGCACAAGGCGCGCCACCTCATCGAGGGTGCGACGCGCCGTTGCACACGGATCACAAAAAGCAGACGAAAAGAACAGCACCGTTGGCTGTTCACTGGTGGTGCTGTTAGAGGTCGTTTCGTTCGTCAAGGTCTTCCAGAGGTTCGCTATCGGCCTGATCCCACGTGTAGGTCACGTGGACTTTATCGCCGACCTGCTTCGCTACCGGGGAGTCGTAACGCAATTGCGTCTCCGAGCCTTCGGCATCTGCAGCGATCAGGGTCACATAATCATCCCATCCTGCTTCGGTTGCAATGCGCGTATCGTTCTGGCCGTTGTAAGGACCGCCAACAAAGAACACGATGTACTCGTCGCCGTGCGCGAGTGTGGGAGTTGTTTCGCTCATACCCTCAGGTTTAGCAGACAAGAGTGGGCGAACGCTGGTGACATTTCATCGGCGGTAGAATCAACACATGGCATCACACGCTGATTATCTGGTTTGGATCGACTGCGAGATGACGGGGTTGGATGTCGAAATCGACGAACTCGTCGAAGTTGCGGTCGTGATCACCAACTACGACCTCGTTCCCGTCGATGAGGGAATGACGATCGTCATCAAGCCAAGCGAAGCGGCCCTCGACAATATGGGCGAGTTTGTCACCGCAATGCACACCTCGAGCGGCCTCATTGAAGAAATGCCTCATGGCGTCTCTCTCTCCGAAGCAGAAGCTACGGTGAGCAACTACATCCGGCAGCATGTGCCGAACCCGCGCACTGCGCCGATGGCAGGAAACACGATCGGCACCGACCGCACATTCTTGGCGAAATACATGCCGAGCGTTGATACGCACCTCCACTACCGCAGTGTCGATGTTTCTTCGATCAAGGAATTGTCGAAGCGTTGGTTCCCGCGCGTTTACTTCAATGCCCCCTCGAAAGATGGCGGACACCGTGCACTGGCGGACATTCTGGAATCGATCCGTGAGCTGGATTACTACCGAAAAGCAGTGTTTGTTGGCGAACCAGGACCGACCACAGAGCAAGTTCAAGCAATTTCTGCTGACGTAGTGGACGGATTCGCCTCGCGGCTGTAATACACTAGTAGAGTTGCTTCTCGCCGAAAGGTGAAAGACAACCTTGGTGGGCGTAGCTCAGTTGGTAGAGCGCTGGCTTGTGGAGCCGGATGTCGCGGGTTCGAGCCCCGTCGTTCACCCCAAGAAAACAGTGGTTTGGCACGCGTAATCTCGCGCATAGCCAAGCCACTGTTTTATTTAACGACACGTTTATTTAGCGACAAGTCGCAGCGTGACTAAACACCAAGTCGGCAATTCACGCTCAGCACGCTACTACTGGCAAGGTGTAGTCATGGAGAACCTCAACGAGGAAGAGTTTGAGGCACTCGTTGTTGACGAACTTGATGCGCTCTCCGACGAGATCGTCGAGGGGCTCGACAACGTTGTTTTCGTGACCGAGAACCGCCCTGAAGATGGCTCCCTCTCGGTACTCGGTCTCTACGACGGTGTTGCCCTCACCGAACGCGGACAATATGGCTTCGGTGAACTCCCCGATCGCATCATCCTGTTTCGGGAGCCACTTCTGGCTGTCAGCGAATCGCTAGACGACCTCAAAGAACAGATCCACATCACGCTCGTGCACGAAATCGCCCACTATTACGGCATCGACGACGAGCAATTGAACGAACTCGGCTGGGCCTAGCTGTCGTTGAGCAGTCTTGCGGTCATGAACGCGTAGGATTTCGTGAGTGTCACGAACCTCAGGAGGATTGATGATTTCGAGCAAGCGCGCGAGTGCGTTGGCAGTAGCCCCTGCGATCATGCTGGTGTTGACCGGTTGCGCCCTGATCGAACCTGCCGATACCAGCGAGCCGCCTACCGCTATGGAAGTGTGCGCGCAGGGTCACACGTGGTCGCTCGACACCGCTGATCTTTCTGAGAAACTTCTCGCGTCGTTGCCCTCTGAAGACGTTCCTGCCAAGGCAGTAGAACCCAGCGGAGGACAAACCCTCACCTGGGACAAAAACGGCGCGGTCACGATCGAGTCTGATCTTGTGTTCACGATCACAGCCGAGCCCAAAAAAGACCAGACCATGATCATTACGCAGTCGTACACGGGCACCGTCAAGGGCAAAGCGCTCATCAACGTCGACGTGGCGATCCCCCAAAACTGGGATGTCTCGGACTACACCGTAGAAACCTCGGCGACTATCGCTGATGAGCCCGTTGAAGAGCTGGCCTACACCATCCCGCGCAGCGACTTCGATGACGTTGTCGGGCTCATCCTTACGTGTGAGGCTGACGTCATGACGATCAACCCGCGGGGAACCGACCTCATCCAGATCTGGGCAAAGGCTAGCTAGCGTCGGTCAAACCACCGAGAGATATCGACTCCGTCAACAATCTCGTCCGCTAACTCTCGCGGTTTTTCGCGTTCGATGAAGCTCAGCTCTTGCCGAGCCCACCGGTCCCAGTGCGGAGCATAGGTGTCTCCATCTCTGTCGAGCGCGCGCTTCTTGCGTGCCTCGTCGTCAAGGTCTACCCAGATGCTGTGGTCGACAAGGGGCTTCGAGGCGCGGCTGAGACACCCGATTCCCTCGATCACAATGGGGCGCCGGGCATCCAGCTCGTGCCACTGGCCGGGCGAACCTTTAACCCAGTTCCACTCTCGCCAGCGCAGTTGCGTGAGGATGCGAGGGACAAGGGCGCTAGCGGCATCCAGCCCGTCCCACCCTGGATAGAAATCGTCGAGCTTGACGAGTTGAACCTCGGGCCAAGCTGCAGCCATCGCTCGCCCGAGCTCGGTCTTGCCTGAACCGGAGCGCCCGTCGATGAGACAGCGCCAACGCGGCGAAGGCAAGCCACGCACTTCAGATCCTCCTGACGAAGGCGCGAGGGAACGCGCAACTGGGAGCGGCGAACAGGGCTCGGCAGAATCAACTGACAATGAGATTCCAACTTCCCGTAAGCACAGCAACAACGGTAGCGGCAATGCCGATAGCTACACCTACGAGAAGAGTGAGCCACTCGGCACCGCCCCAGTGCGATTCGCGTGCCCACGTGCGGGACGTTGCGCCGCCGAAACCCCGTGCTTCCATCGCAATAGAGAGCTTGCTTCCGCGTCGGATCGATAACACAAGCAAGGCGAACGCTTGCCCGAAAAGGCGACGGATCCTGCCGCGGTCAGCGACACCGCGAGCGCGCCGGGCACGTTCTAGCGAGCGCCAATCCTCCACGAAGAGGCCGACCATCCGCACTGCCGCTAGCGCGCCGAGAACAAAACGATCGGGCAACCGAAGCCGCTGTGCGAGACCATCGGCGAAGTCCGTGGGATCAATAGAGATGAAGAGCACAACGGCGGGCAGGCCGATAGCGAGCACCCGCAGGAAGGTCGCCAGCGCAAGCTCGATCGAGCCATCGCTGATACGGATGAGAAGGAACTCGAAGTAGACCTCGCCCTCGTAGCGGCCGTACAGGAGGATGGTGAGAGCGGTGAGCGGTGCGGCGATCCACACCGGCAAGGTACGAAGCCAGAAACGTCGTGGCTCAATGCCGAGGAAAGCAATAATCGCTAGTTCGAGAACAAGCGCAGTACTCGCAGAGACCCAGTCGATCGTGACGATCAGGAAGAGACTCACAATGAGCCCCGCTCCTAGCTTGGCTACGGGATTCACGGCCGTGATGGGGATCACGTGAGCACCACCGTAGAGTCTGCGAGCGCGTCGAGGAACTCACGATCGTGACTGACGGCGATGACGCTGCTGCCGTCATCCACTAGCTGGGCAAGGAGTGCAAGAAGTTCACTCCACGTGCGGGAATCTTGGCCGAAGGTTGGTTCGTCGAGCACGAGCACTGGAGGGCGCGTAGCAAGGGCTGTAGCGACGCTGAGACGACGTTTCTCGCCACCAGAGAGGGTGAATGGGTTTGCTTCAGCTAGCCGGTCGAGGCGCAAACGCGTGAGTAGTTCATCTACTCTGTCGCGCGTTTCAGCGGCGGAAAGTTTCAGCGCCCGCGGGCCAACTTCAAGTTCGGCGCGGACCGTGCTCGTCAGCAACTGATGCTCTGGATCTTGAAAAACGGTGCCGATGCGCGTGAGTAGTTCGCGAGACTTCCACCGAATCGGATGCACGCCAGCACCCTTCGCGAGTGCAGGGTTCGCGACCACAGCACCGTCTACCGGTGCGAGTAGCCCGCCGAGTGTCAACGCGAGGGTGGATTTTCCCGCGCCGTTCGGTCCAGTGATAGCGAGGGCATGACTGCTAAGAATTTCGTGGTCGAACGGGATTCCGATGGCTTTATTGGCGCGGCCGAATGCGAGTCGGTCTGCTGTGAGGAGCGTGTGCTGCTCTGCCCGCACTGAGCGTTGAGGTCGCGGTGGCGGAAACTGCGGAATCCAGACCCCGCGCGCGGCAAGCTCTTCACCTTGGCGCGAAAGCACTTCCGCTGGCGCTCCGTCAGCGATGACGCCCCCACCGGCGGCAAGCACAACGATTCGGTCGACAACATCGCTCCACACCGACACGCGATGCTCGACAACCACAATGGTTGCGCCGGTCGCTTCAGCAACCCTGATCACGGCATCCCGAACTTCGGTGACTCCTTCGGGATCAAGGTTGGCGGTGGGTTCATCGAGCACGATGAGTCCCGGCCGCATGGCAAGCACACCGGCGAGCGCAAGCCGCTGCTTCTGCCCGCCGGAGAGCGCACTCGTGTTTCGATCCAAGGCAACGTCGAGCCCGACCTGATCGAGACTGTGGCGCACTCGTGGCCAGATCTCGTCGCGCGGCACCCCGAGGTTTTCGCACCCAAATGCGACGTCGTCACCAACGCGCTCCAGAATCACCTGGCTGTCGGGGTCTTGAATCACCAGGCCAGTGCGACCGCGAATGGATGCCGGATGCTGGCCATCTACGAGAAGGGAACCTTCTGACTCCCCTTCGTCGTCACCGACCACCCCGGCAAGGGCGTGGAGGAATGTCGACTTTCCTGCCCCGGACTCCCCCAAGATAAGCACTCGTTCGCCCGGTTCGATGCGCAGATCGAGGCCGCGCACTGCCCAGGCGAGCCTGCTGGAGTGGCGCCACCCCCATCCTTCTACGGTGACGCCAGCAGGAGTGACGGAGCTCAGACTCGCTTCGCAATCTCACGACCGGCACCGAAACGGTTGAGCGCTCCGGTTGCTGCGAGCCCTCGAGTGGCAAGCCACGACAGCAGGCCTGCGATCAGCATTCCGCCGACGATGGCAGCAGCGGTGTAAATCAGGATGAACGGCAGTGCCGAGCCGGGGTACCAGAGGATGAGGTCGGTCATGGCCATGGCAAGCCCGGCGCCAGCACCGGCGAGAATGGCACCGCTCACCCGCCAGTTGGCGTAGAGGAATGCCGCGAACACGAGCTCAGCGCCGAGACCTTGCGTGACGCCACTCACGAGCGTCAGGGGGCCCCACTGGTTGCCGATGAGCGCAGAGACGGATGCCGCGACAACTTCGCCGTAGATGGCCGCACCAGGCTTGCGGATGACGAGGGCCGTGAGCACACCGGCGAACAGCCAAAAACCCCCGCCGATTGCTTGCAGGCCCGGCAGGAGCGCAGAGAACGGAGCGAGCGCCGGCGTCGACGCAACGTTCCAGATGACGAAGATCAGTCCGCTCGCAACACCGATGACGCTGGCGACGACAATATCGATGACGCGCCACTGAAAACGCGATCCCGGAGTCGATGGGCGAGTAGTTGACGAGGATGATGCTGTTGTGGTCACTTTCGTGCCTTTCACTAGTGAATGGCACGGGTTTCAAGAGTGTCTGCTCCCTGCGCTGGCATGATCCAGATCAGGTTCGACGGTCGAAGCTTGGAGAAGCTCCCTCTCAGCCCGGCTCACCGGACTCCCGTGTTCGCCTCCCAGTCTAATCATCAATAGGCTCAGACGATGGACTTCCGCATCTTTACCGAACCTCAGAACGGCGCGAGCTACACCGATCAGCTCACGCTGGCGCAAGCAGCTGAGTCACTCGGGTTCACCGGCTACTTTCGATCGGACCACTATCTGACGATGGATGACCGCAACGGTGGCATTCCTGGACCGACTGACTCGTGGACGACCTTGGCGGGGCTTGCGCGCGAGACGTCCACCATTCGGCTCGGCACGCTCGTGTCATCGGCGACCTTCCGGCATCCGGGAATTCTGGCGATTCAGGTTGCTCAAGTCGACGATATGTCTGGCGGGCGGATCGAGCTGGGTCTGGGCACCGGCTGGTTCGAGCGTGAACACGAAGCCTATGGAATCCCTTTTCCTGCCAAACGATTCGGGCTGCTCGAAGAACAGCTCGACGTGATTACGGGCATCTGGGGCACCGAACCGGGGAAAATGTTCTCCTATGAGGGAAAGCACTACACCCTGACCCAGTCCCCCGCGCTGCCCAAACCGGTTCAGAGCCCGCTGCCGATCATCATCGGAGGCAGCGGCCCGAGCCGCACCCCCGCGCTGACAGCCACATTCGCCGCCGAGTACAACGCGGGGTTTGCAACGGTTGCCCCGCTCAAAGAACGCCTCGACCGCGTTCAGGCGGCCTGTGAAATGATCGACAGAGACCCGTCAACGCTCGTACTCTCGATTGCGGGCACAACAGCCGTCGGCGCTACGGAAGCTCAGATCGATACGCGGGCCACTGCGGCGAACAGCACGGCCGAAAATCTTCGCCACACCGGCTTTGCGGGCACAGCTAGCGAAGTGGTCGACAAGATCTCTGAGCTGAAAACACTCGGCTTCACCCGTGTGTACTTTCAGGTCATGGATTTCCACGACCTGGACCAGCTCGACTTTCTCGCTCGCGAAGTGCTCCCTCAGCTCGACTAGAAGGGTCGACGCGATTATCGCTAGGAGTCTTGGTCGACCGTCACAAAGTCGATCAAGTGCTCGACCCGTCCGAGCAGCGCAGGCTCAAGGTCGCCGTAGTTCTTCACTTTCGAGAGGATAAACTGCCACGCCCGCGCGATGTCGGCTTGATCCGCGTGCGGCCACCCAAACGCCTCGCAGATTCCGTGCTTCCACTCGATCGTGCGCGGCACGGTGGGCCAGGCAGTGATTCCGAGACTGTGAGGTTTGACCGCCTGCCAGACATCCACAAATGGATGCCCGACCACGAGCGCGTGCTTGCCATACTTGCCGCGCCCCACGGCTTCTGCAATCCGGCTCTCCTTCGACCCGGCAACAAGATGATCGACGAGGATGCCCAGCTTGCGTTCGGAGGTAGGCGCAAAGTCCGCGACGATCGCTTCGAGGTCATCAATGCCGCCGAGGAACTCGACGACAACTCCCTCGGCGCGTAAGTCGTCTCCCCAGACCTTTTCTACGAGCTCAGCGTCGTGGCGCCCCTCGACGTAAATGCGACTCGCGAGAGCCGTGCGAGCGCGCTGCTCAGGCGCCGCGAATGAACCTGACGCTGTCTTGCGAGTGGCAGCCGCACCGACTTTAGGAGCTGGTTTGACCAACTCCACAGCAACACCATCGATCAAATAGCCGCTGCCGAGCGGAAAGGCGCGCGAGCGGCCGCTCCGATCTTCGAGTTCCATGAGGCCATCGGTGAAACGAACGAGCGCGCCCACGTAGCCGTCGGCCAACACTTCAATAACCATGCCGGGCTCGATTGGCACTTTCGGAAGCACAGCGGGGCCTCGCTGGATGCTGAAATCGGCGAGAACGTCGTGGGAGTAGCGGTCGTCAGTCACCGATCGAGGTTAAGTGGTGTTGCAGCGTTGCCGGCGGAGGCGCGACGAGTGGTCGCGAGGTTCGTGGTGGGCGTCGCGCGCCGACGTGCGGGGCTTTCGGCATGTTCGCGCAGTATCGCGACGACCACAGCCACTGAAACACCGATACCCGCTCCGATACTGGCGAGCAGAATGTCGACGACACTTGCATAGCCTGCGGGCATCCACACGGTTTGCGCCGCTTCTAGCCACGCTCCCGCGACGATACTGAAGGCGAGTGCAGCCCACCATCGGCGTCGGCCAAACATACCGACAAGAAACAGCCCGACGGGGATAAAGGCGATGGTTTTCCATAACCAGAAACGATCATCACCGCCTGGCGCAATCACGAAAGCGAGACTCGCCAAAGCGGCGAAATACAGCGCGGCCGCGGCGGCAACTGCGAATCTCGATCGGAACATACCAACATTGTCACAAGTGCAACTTCGTGCAAGTTGTGAGAACGATGCGTACCGGGTGTGAACGGCTCACAATCACACAACGATTCAGTAACTGAGCTGACTTAGTTCGCGGCGAGCCGCTCAATCTCACGCGCGATGGGCGGCAAAACGCGGCGCATGTAGCGCCCCCACCAGAGGCGAACAATGAGCCACACGATCCAGCGGCGGGCCGGTTTAGCGAAGAAGGTGTAACTCCACGAGATGCGGGCACCGGGGATGCTGTCGTCGAAACGCCACTCTGCGCGGGCACCGGAGACCAGCATCCCGAACAGCTTCTGAAAGTCGGCGAGTTCGTAGGCGAAGAAGCTCGGCAGCTCCGTGTCGGTGATCGTTTCAACGACGTGGCCGCTGTCGGAGAGAACCAAACGACGGGTGCGGCCGACGGTGTCCCAGGAACCCGACTGGTCTAATACCGCGACGACTGCCGGTAGCGGGCCGAACCGGGGATAAAACTCAGTCGGATCCAGCGGACCCGATAGTTCATAAGCCTGACGAGCGCTCGCTCGCGTGAGCGCGCTTGCACGAGCGATCACCGCACGTTCCATGCTGCCGGTCACGACGTGCTCCATGCTTCGGGCCCCGTCGACCCTGCGGGGTATTCCTCAAGAGGAACTCGATCGTTGCGAAACGCGTCAAGCACAGGCGCCACAATGCGCCAACACTGTTCGGCGACATCGCCCCGCACAGAAAGCACAGGATCGCCGTCGATGAGCGACGCGATGACCTCACCATAGGCACTCATCGCGGCGTCGCCGAGAGTTGTCGTCAGCTGGGTTCGGTCGAGCGTGAATGGGTCACCCTCACCATTGATGATGAGGTCGAGTTCGAGCGTCGCCGGCTTGATGGAAATCGTAAGCTTGGCAGGCTCCGCGCTACCCGTCAGCCCGTTGGGCAAATGCGGCACTGGCGCGAAAGTAATGACGATATCTTGACGCGCATCTCCGAGCGCTTTACCCGAACGCAGCACAAAGGGAACGCCGGCCCAGCGCCAGTTATCGATCTCAAAAGTTACTTCGGCGAGGGTTTCAGTGCCCAATTGAGCGTCAACACCCTCTTCGTCCACGTAGGCCGGGAGACGACGGTCGCCGATGGTTCCCGCCGTGTAGCGGGCGCGACGCGCACACGTGCCATCCACGGATTGCACGCGAGTCGCGCGGAGCACCTGTGCCATCGATCCGCGCAAATCTTCCGAACTCACGCTCGCTGGCGGCTCCATAGCTGTGAGGGCGAGCACCAGCAACAAATGGCTCTGGATCATATCGACGACGGCACCCGCATGGTCGTAATAGCCCGCGCGCCCTTCCAATGCGAGAGCCTCATCAAAAATGAGCTCCACCTTCGCCACGTTTGGCGCAGCCAATAGCGGCTCAAAGACCCGATTCGCGAAACGGAGTCCCAACAGGTTCAGCACAGTCGACTTGCCCAAGAAATGATCAACCCGAAAAACTTGCTCTTCAGGAACAATGGTCTGCAGCAGACGGTTGAGATCACGAGCACTCGCCTCATCACTACCGAACGGCTTTTCGAGCGCAAGCACGATTCCCTCGGGCAACGTCACTGTCGCCAAGACCGACACAACTTTTTGCGCGATCGCCGGCGGCAGAGCGAAATACAGCGCCACGCGACCCGACGCCGACGAGATCAGGTCGCGCAAGGCGTCCGGGTCAGTGACATCGGCCTGAACGTAGTGCGACGCACTCGCCACGGCGTCAGCCGCGGAAGAAACGGTGCCCGCGAATGAGGTAGCCACTCGCGCACGCCACTTCGAGTCATCCATCTCTTGACGATCGACTCCAACGAGAGTGAGCGAGTGAGCGTCGTCGCTCGCCAGATAGGAGGCGAGCCCGGGCAACAGCAGCCGAGATGTAAGGTCTCCGCCCGCGCCCAAGACGATCAGTGTGTCAATCCGTGCCGTCATTTTGCACTCTCTGCTCGATACCTCTACAACGTATTCTCGGTCGAATTTCTATTCCCAGTATCACCCTGACGTCTCGACGCTTGCTGCAGCGGCACAGCATGTGCGAATGCCTTAGCGGTAAAAACCCTGCACACTTCGACGCTGAATCCCGTCGACGAGACAATGTGCACGTCGTGCCCGCCGAGCTGAGCTTTTTCCGTGATCCGACGTTAGCGCAGCACGATGTTGCATCGGGAAAAACGGGGCAATCGAGCACGACTGAGCAAAACCAGCCATGACACCAAAACGCGGGTGATTTGGGCGCTTCGCGGGACAAGGGGCCATCTGACTCGCTACGGTTTGGATATGAAATCGTGGAGGGACGCGCTCAACGCCGAGCAGCAGGCTGACGTTGATCGAATACTCGACTCGTCGCTCAATGTGGCGCGCAATCATTTGAGTCACGCCAGCGAGTTCATGACGTTCGCACTCATGACCGATGCGACCGGACGAGTGCTCGAGATGTCGGCTGATGAAGCGCTCAAGAAAAAACACTTGGATGCCAACGCCCTCATCGCTCAGACCGTGACGCAGTTGCGCCAATTGGCAGCAATCTCTCGGTGTAGCGCGATCATCTCAAACACTCGCATCACATCGATGAAGTCAGACGCAATTGAGGTTCGTATCGAGCACAAGGCAGGGGCGGCCCTCATGGTTTTGCTCCCCTACACGCGGGCACGATTCACCGGCGCGCTCACTTTTGGCGAACTCAAGTTGTATTCGCACACTGCTGAAGTCTGGGTATAGGCTCAAAATTTCGCTCCCGACAATCGTTGCGAACGATGCCGTGCGTTACTAGAGGGCATGAACACGCGAATTGTCGCGGTCGTAGTCACACTCGCCGTCATCGTCATCGCAGCCGTGTCGATTGTCGCAGTCCAGAACTCCAACGATGCAAACGACTCCCCGGCATCGACCGGCGGCTCTCCCTCGTCGGAGTACTCCGCCGTCACAGACGAGAGCGCAGCGCCCGTCAACGATGGGGGCGGTGCCTACGTCGATTACAGCCCGAGCGCCATCGCAGATGCCGATGGCCGTGTCCTCCTGTTCTTCCACGCCACGTGGTGCCCACAGTGCGTTTCTGCAGATGGCGACATCAAGGCCTCGGGTGTTCCCTCGGGTATCACAATCGTGAAAGTCGACTACGACACGAATCAGGACCTCCGCGCCAAATACGGGGTGACTCAGCAAACAACATTCGTTGAGGTCGATTCCAGCGGAGAGAAAGTTAACGACAACTTTGTTGCCTATGCCGAGCCGACGCTGAACGCCGTTCTCACCGCGTTCAACTAGACCGCAATGCTCAGTCTCCTTCTTCTCTCGTTCGTTGCGGGAGTCCTCACGGTCGCGGCCCCCTGCGTGCTTCCCCTGCTCCCGGTGATCGTGGGCGGTTCGATCGCACGCACGAGCAGTGACGACACCGTTGCCGAGCGGCAATGGTTTCGTCCCGTCGTTATCGCGGTGAGTCTGGCTGGCTCGGTCATCCTCTTCACGTTGCTTCTTAAGGCGACAACCGCGCTCCTGGGAATTCCACAATTGGTGTGGCAGATAATCGCTGGCGGCATCCTCATCATCTTCGGCCTCACTCTGCTGTTCCCGGCGCTCTGGGAGCGTTTCATGCTGGCCACGGGTATCCAGAATCGAACCAACGAGGCGCTGAACCGGTCGTACTCCCGCGGCGGCCTCGGCGGAGATGTGATTCTCGGAGCCGCCCTCGGTCCCACGTTCAGCAGCTGCTCCCCCACCTACGCACTCATACTCGCGACAGTGCTTCCCGTCTCGTTTAGCGAGGGTCTGCTCTATATCGTCGTGTACGCACTTGGTCTCGCCATTGCCCTACTCCTGATCGCGTTCTTAGGCCAGGCCTTCGCGAGAAAACTGGGTTGGCTCGCGAACCCCAACGGTGTCTTCAAGCGCGTCATCGGAGTGCTCGTGATTATCGTCGGCCTTGCCGTGATCCTGGGTCTCGACAAGCAGTTCCAAAGTTATGTTCTCGAGCAGGGCTGGTATGACCCAGTTCAGAGATTCGAAGAGAGCATTACCGGCTGAGTTTTCGAAGAGTATGATTCGGCCACCACTATCAACCGGAGGCTGCCATGGTTCCCGAAATTAACTACATCGCCGTAATAGTTGCGACTCTCTCGAGCATGATCGTCGGCACCGTCTGGTATTCACCGCGAGTGTTCGGCAACTACTGGATGAAAGCCGCTGGCATCACGCCGACGGGAAATGCTGCGGATGCCATCCGACCGATCGTCGTGACCGTGATCGTCAGTTTCATCACGGCCTGGGTTCTCGCCGGCGCAGCTTTTATCGCGTTCGACTTTTACGGCGGCAGTTTCTTTGTGAACTCTCTGCTCACCAGCATCGTGCTGTGGGGCGGATTCACCGCTGCTCGATTCATCACTCACGATCAGTTTGATGGACGCCCCAACGGACTCACCGTTCTCAATGTGAGCCACGAATTCGTCACGATCGTGATCATGGCGCTGATCATTGGGGTGTGGCCCGCGTAGACACCGGGTTCGTCGAGCGACGAGGCCATCACGACGCTATGGGCGTTCCCGGCGCTAGAGCAGCTGAAGCGTCACGTCGGCCGTGTCCCCAGCTTCTAAGTCTTCAGCGCGCCGCACAGCGGCCTTGACGGGCAAGAAAAAGCTATCGGCGGGACTTCCGTTGGGAAAAATCGACGTCTTCCACGTTGTTGCGCCAATAGTGACCTCAACTGCGACTGCGCCGAAACCGCGCGGGGGCGTGGGAATGTCTTTGATCTCGACACCGACATCCGGCGGCACCTGCAGAAAGTGCACGCTCGGTTTGGACGCCCACGGCGTCAGTTCAGAGGTGAATTCGAACGCAGGCTTCATGCTTTGAGGCTATCTCTTTGGTGCGAGGCGTGACGGGAATGCCAACTCCAGCCAGTGAGCGTTATTGGTTGATGCCGTGCAGAAACTGCACTGTAGACGTAAAGGCAGAACGAGCTTGCTCGAAGTCAAGGTGGAACTGGTACTCATGCGGCAACTGCTCGACCTGATCGTCCGGATAGAACAGTGTTGTCGTCTCGACGCCCAGCTCGGTTAGCCTCTGAGCGAACGGCACCGATTGCGTAGCCGTGAGCGGGTCGGCGTTGCCTCCCGAGATCCACGTGCGCGGAAACTCTGCCGTCACGTCGTCGATGACCGACATCTGTTCCCCACCCGGGGTGTTCGACCAATCCTTCACACCGATATAGGCCCACAACGCTACGCGGAATCCCCAGCCGCCAAGCCCGGGCGCGTTCGGGATGCCGCTAACGTCGTAAATGCCGCAATTGAGTACGACAGCCTGAAGCTGATCTGCAGAGAGGCTTGGCGTCATTCCCATGGTTGACGCGAACGTGGGATTAGTGATGGCTGTAGCGAGCTGTGCACTCAGTTGCGAACCCGCTGAGTCCCCTGCGAACACGATGTTGTCTGGATCAATTCGCAGCCGATCAGCGTTGTCGAGGAGATACGCGAGTGCCTCATTGAGCTCAGTGATCGCCGCGGGATAGATCGCCTCCGGCGACACTGTGTAGTTCACTGCGACGACTGTGAAACCCTCAGCAGCAAGTTTGCGAACATACGGGGCGACATTCGACTTATCCCCCGAAATCCATGCTCCGCCGTGAATCCAGACGACTGTAGTGAGGGGTCCAGTTGAACCAGCCGGCGAGTAGACATCGAAAGAGGTATTCGTACCAGAATCGCCGTACTGCTCGTCGAGCGATTCAGTCAGGGGCACGTCGGTGGCGTAGCGCTCCATCTCGTCGACGGTCGAGGCAGCATCCTTGTCAAAAAGGGCTCGAATCATAAGAGTCGCTGGCCACGGGCTGAGTGTCCAGATGAGCCCAGCAATGACGCCGAGTGCGAGAGCGATGACACCGGCCTTGCTCGACCGCCGGCGAATCCAAGGACCACGTTCGAAAGTACGGCTCATGTTTGCAGCCTATCGGTGGTCTGATTGGCACACCAGAGAGACGTAAGTGCGTGCCGAAGGCTGCTAGCCCTTGACGAGTTGGCTCGTGATCGGCGTGGGGTTCGCAAACAAGTCGAGCACGGGACAGTGCGCATCAACTGCATCGCGAAGCTCCTCATAGCGTTCTTGTGACTCTGGCCCGGTGATTGTGATGTTGAGCCGAATTGAGCCGAAGCCATTGCGTACGTTCTCATCAACTCCGAACAGGCCGCGCACGTCGAGGTCACCTTCAGCCTTCACGGAGATATCGTCGAAGGGAATATCGAGGGCCTGAGCATAAAGACGAAAGACGACAACCTGGCACGCGATCAGCGCTCCGAGCGCGATCTCAACAGGGCTCGCGGCGAGGTCATCTCCGGCAAGCCCCTCCGGCTCATCAATGTGGAAGACATGCTTACCGGCTTTGAGAACAGTGCCGACAGAGCCTTCACCCTTACCCGTCACGGCATAGGTGAGTTCAGCAGCGGCCGGCTTCGCCGCGATGCGCGAGCTCCATGCTGCTCCCGCAGCAGTAAGTCGAGCGGCGCGGTCGGTGGCGATATCGGTGGACGTGGATGCAGAGCTGAGAAGTGTCATGGGGAGACGGTAATCTCAATCCTCCACCAAGGTGCGAGTGTGACGTAATAGCCCGACACACTGCTTAACATTGGGCGACTCGCACCTGCCCGCCTGGCCCTGATCGGCCGAATTCAGGAGCGTTGCCGTCAGCGCGAACGCAATGTCAGCGTATGCGCACCCGCAGCGCTACAGGAATGGACGCTACAGCCAAGACCGCAGCCAAGCCCAGAGCTGCGACGAATCCGGCGCCGTTCACGAGTCCGCCAACCGCGGCGAAAACGAGACCGCCGAAGGCAATCGCGACCGCGCCGCCCGCAGCATCCGCTATCGACAATGCAGCACTATTGAAGCCCTGATCGCGAACGCTCGAATGGCTAAGCACCAGCGTAGAAAGCCGCGGGAACGTGACGCCCATTCCCGCACCGGCGACAAGCCAACCAGCGGCGGCGATCCAGAGCGGGAGCGTGAAGAACGCCGTAATGAACTGAGTAGCAATACCGACGCTCAACAGCAGTGAACCGAGCACAACTACCCGACTATGCGACACCGACTCCGGCAAACGCCCCTGCAGGGCCGAACCAGTGGCCCACGACACTGCGCCGACCGTGAGGATGAGACCGGCAGCCCACGCCGGCAAGCCGTAGCGTTCGTTGAGAAGGTACGGCAAATACACCTCCGTGGAGAAGAAAGCGGCCGCAAAGACACCGCGCAACACGATCGTCGCGGGAAGCCCGCGTCGGAACTTTAGCGCCCCGGCAGGCAGCAAAGGGCGCAGCGCGATAATGGCAATAACGAATGCCCCAATCGCCAAGGGCCACGCGAGCGGCCCCTCCCGTTCACCGCCCAAGCTGATGCCCATGACGGCAACGGCGACCACGAGCGCCCAGGCGACGGCACGCTTGCCGGATGACTTCTCTCCCGTCGTCGCTGGTTGACTCAGCAACACACGTACCGCTGGCAAGATAGCAGCGCCCGCGGCGATCACGAGAAAAACGACCCCGAAAAACACCCAGTGCCAACTAATTTGCTCAGCGACGACCCCGGCGAGCGGTGGTCCGATTAACGAAGGCAGTACCCACGCAGAAGCGAAGAGCCCAAAGATCTTCGGATGCAGAACCGCGGGATAGAGGCGGGCAACGACGACATACAGCGCCACTATTAGCGCGCCCGAACCCAGCCCCTGCATGAAGCGCCCGACGATAAAAATACCCATCGTTCCGGCGAATCCGGCCACGAGCAGGCCCGTCATAAACACCACCATGGCGGCAACCAACGGCTTGGCAGGTCCGGTACGGTCCGACCATTGGCCCGCTAACACCATTCCGATGACGCTCGCGGCGAGGGTGCTCGAGAACGCGACAGAGTAGAGCGATTGGCCATCCAGATCGCGACTGATCGTCGGCATGATCGTCGTGACCGCGAGGGTCTCGAATGCTCCTAAGAAAATCAGCGCAAAAGCGCCAATCGTTGTCCACATCACCTGCGGCGAAAAAATGCTGGAGGGAACGGGGATAGGAATAGGACTCGTGGGGGTGCCCACCGGGGTATTGCTCGTCATGGTGTTGTGCTCTTCAGTAGTACGAAGCTACTGCAGACGGGGCGGATCGTCCCTCGTCAGGGCGGTGACTCAGTCACGCGCACTTACTGGCGGCTGCGGCGCTCTTTCAGTGTACGCCCGGCGAAGCTCAAAACCAACAAATTTGACTAAGTTGGAGTAGTTGGCCGCTACGAAATCTCGACAACAGTGCCCTGACCGAGTTCGTCAGCATCAGCATCCGTTTGCACCGCAAAGACACCCGTAGGAATGCCCGGCAGGTTCGCGACACGATTCGCAACACCCATCAGCGTTGACTCGTCAGCACCCGTAATCACGATGACATAGGCGTCATTGAAAACGTCGCCCTCTTCCACGACGAATACCTCGCCACCCTCATCGAGTTCGCTCGTGAACTCCACGAGTGATTCGATCCATGGGAAGCGGCTTTCGCCCTCCGCTACCTCAGTGTCAGCGGTAAGAGGAACATGGATCTCGACGACAAGCTCGGCAGTTTCAGACATGCCTCAACGGTACTGCCTACAACTGACGCTCGAGCAACACCCAGCGCAGTTCGCTGCAATCGCTAGGCAGTAGCAGCGCGCTCTAAGACCAATTCCCGAACGCGAGCAGCATCGGCCTGACCCTTCATCGCCTTCATCACAGCACCAATAACCGCGCCAGCAGCCTGCACCTTGCCCTCGCGGATCTTCGCAAGAACATCGGGCTGAGCAGCAAGAGCTTCATCGATGGCGGCGATCAGCGGGCCATCGTCAGACACGAGCTTGAGTCCGCGGCTCTCCACAACCTCGGCAGGAGAACCCTCGCCCGCAATAACACCCTCGAGAACCTGGCGGGCCAGACTGTCGTTGAGAACACCATCGTTGATGAGCGACACGAGAGCCGCAACATCCACGGGACTAATCAACGAACTTGCGTCAGCCCCCTGAATGTTCGCGAGTCGTGCAATCTCGCCAGTCCACCACTTGCGCGCCTGAGCAGCCGTAGTGCCCGCTTCAACGGTCGCCTCAATCTCGCTGAACAGCCCCGCATTGTTGACATCGCGGAACTCAAGGTCAGTGAAACCCCAAGCCTCTTGCAGGCGCTTACGGCGCTCGGCAGGGGGCTCAGGAAGAGCCGCGCGCAGCTCCGCAATCAGCTCAGCCGATGGCTCAACCGGAAGAAGATCGGGTTCAGGGAAATACCGGTAATCATCAGCGTCGCTCTTGGGACGACCCGCGCTCGTGACTCCGGTGTCTTCGTGCCAATGACGAGTCTCTTGGATGATCGTGCCGCCCTTGTGGAGAATGGCGGCCTGACGCTGAATTTCGTAGCGAACCGCGCGCTCGACGCTGCGCATCGAGTTAACGTTCTTGGTCTCGGTGCGCGTGCCCAGCTTTCCGGAACCACGCGGGCTCAACGAAATGTTGGCGTCACAACGCAAGTTGCCGCGCTCCATGCGTGCTTCAGAAATGCCCAGCGAACGAACAATGTCGCGAATAGCCGAGACGTAAGCCTTGCCGACTTCGGGAGCATCCGCTTCAGCACCCGTAATCATGTGCGTGACGATCTCGACGAGCGGAACACCAGCGCGGTTGTAATCAACCAGCGAGTACTCAGCGCCCTGGATACGACCTGTCGAGCCACCCACGTGAGTGAGCTTGCCTGCGTCTTCTTCCATGTGGGCTCGCTCAATCGGCACAGTGATCGTGCGACCACTCTCAAGCTCAATCTCGACCGAACCGTTGAACGCGATCGGCTCATCGAACTGGCTGATCTGGTAGTTCTTCGCCAAGTCAGGGTAGAAATAGTTTTTGCGGGCAAAGCGCGAACTTGGCGCGATCTCACAGCCAAGAGCGAGCCCCAGCGAGATCGAATACTTGACCGCCTCTTCGTTGACGACAGGCAGGCTGCCGGGCAAACCGAGATCAACCGGAGTGATCATGGTGTTCGGTTCACCATGCTCCGCACCGGCCGCAGCCGGGTTCGGAGCATCCGAGAACATCTTGGTTTGCGTATTCAACTCAACGTGCACTTCGAAACCGAGAACCGGTTCAAAGAGTTCGAGAGCTTTGTCGTAATCCATCAATTCAGCTTTAGCCACCAGATGATTGTACGTGGCGCAGCGGCACCGTATCGGTACCCGGTTCGAGCGGCGCGGATGCTGGAGCCAAAGTTGGTTCGTCATCTTCGCTCGGGAAAGCTTCCGCTTCAATCGTGAAGTCCCCGATCTCGTCGGACTTCTCGGAGCGGACGAACGCGATTCCCGCCAAAATCAGGGCCCCACCAATGAACTGCATAATCGACAGGTTCTCGCCGATCAGCAGCCAGGCGTAGATTGCGGCAGAGACAACCTCGAGCAAACCCACGAACGAGGCGAGTCGGGAGCCGAGCATCTCGCTCGCCATAATGCTCGTCGAATACGCAATACCGGTCGCGACGATACCCACGATGAGCAGCGGCACCCACCACGGAGCCACGAAACCCAGCACCGAGACATCCACCATCGGCATGTCGAACGGCACGATCCCGACGAGACCTACGAGGCCTAAGATGATGCCGCCGATCAGCAAGCCTGAAGCGGCGAGAGCAACAGCCGGCAGACCCTCGCTCGTGCGGGCAGCCACAACGTAGTAGACGGCGGCCCCGACCGCAGCGCAGACACCGAAAATAACGCCGATGGGGTCAAGCGAACCGGAGCCTTCAGGAGACACGACGAGGATTAGTCCGCCGAGCGCAACCACAGAGCCGATCAGCACGACCACTTTGGGAATGCGGCGAGTGGTCACCCAGGCGAATGCGACGAGAAGCAGCGGAGCCATGTACTCGAGCAGAATTGCGATCCCCACCGGAATGCGTTCTACAGCGGCGAAGTACACGAGCTGGGTGCCTGCGACACCGATAATGGCCATGAGTAGGATCCGGCTGCGCGCGTACCAGAGCGCGATCCACCGCCCCTTGAGGGCGACGATCGCGAAGGGAGCCAACACCGCGCCGCCGATGAGCACCCGAACCGTCACTGCTGCGGCCGGACTCCACCCCGCTTCGAGCACAGGCTTGATGAGCGCACCAGACAGCCCGAAGCTAGCTGCGGCGATAACCGCAATGAGCAACCCGAGGGTCGTGGTTGAGCGTTTCATGGTCGACTACTTTGAACGAGATTGACGAGTATTTATGCTGACGCTAGTCTCGAAGCAAATAAGGAGTCAAATTGCATTTTGCCCCTGACACCGTGGAGAGTCTTGAGTTTGCCGTCTTGCTCGGAAATACTCACGAATTGGCAAGCAGAACCGGCTCTGACGAACTCGTGACGGTCAGTGAAGTTCAGGCCCTCATCACCCAGTTTCGCTTCAGCGGAAGAATCGACCGAGACGACGACGAAGTCGCTGAAGTGCGCGACGTGCGCGATCGCATCCGAGGGGTCTGGAAACTGACCCGCGATGATGCCGCCGTCGAGATTAACGCGATGCTCGCCGAAGCAAAAGCACTCCCCTTCTTAGCCAAACATGATGGCTTCGACTGGCACCTTCACGCCAACGACCCTGAAGCACCCCTCGCCGAGCGCATCCAAGCCGAAGTGGGGCTCGCGCTTGTCGACGTCGTGCGCTCCGACGCCATGTGGCGTTTAAGGCGCTGCGAAGCACCCGATTGCGAAGGCCTCATGGCTGATCTCTCCCGCAACGGCTCCCGCCGCTTCTGCAGTATCCGCTGCGGAAACAGAATGAATCAGATCGCCTATCGCGAACGGCAAGCGGCCGACAACTAGCTGCGCCTCGGCAATGTGATCGCTTTAACGCAGTCAACCCGTGCTCTCGATGAACACGGGTTGACTGCGCGATAAAGTTACTTAACCGAGTGCCGGAACCTGGCTCGGAAGAGTGTGACCCCACTGCTGTTCGAGCAAACGCTCGAGCGTCGCACCGAGTTCATACAGTCGCGCGTCGCCGCGCGCCGGAGCCATGATCTGGAAACCTGTCGGCAAGCCGTCTTCAGGAGCTAGCCCCATCGGCAGCCCCATGCCCGGGATACCTGCGAGGTTTGCAGGGATCGTGGTGACGTCATTGAGATACATCGCCATCGGGTCTTCAAGCTTCTCACCGAACTTGAATGCAGTGGTCGGCGCCGACGGAGACACGAGCACGTCAGCCTTCTCGAATGCCGCAGCAAAGTCCCGCTGAATAAGCGTGCGCACCTTCTGAGCACTGCCGTAGTAAGCGTCGTAGTAGCCAGCGCTGAGCGCATACGTGCCGAGGATGATGCGGCGCTTGACCTCGGGACCGAAACCGGCCTCACGGGTCGCTGCCATCACGTCTTCGACGGTACCGCCACCCTCGGGCGTTACGCGAAGGCCAAAGCGGACCGAGTCGAACTTAGCGAGGTTGCTCGAGGCCTCGGCCGGGAGGATGAGGTAGTACGCCTCGACGGCATACTCAAAGTGCGGAGCATCCACTTCAACAATCTCAGCACCGAAATCGGTGAGTAACTGCAGAGCTTCATGGAAGCGTTGCGAAACACCCGCTTGGAAGCCGGGGCTGTCGAGTTGCTTGATGACACCAACGCGAACGCCTTTGAGGCTCTCTGCAGCGGCACCAGCGCGAGCCGCTGCAGCGAACGACGGCCACTGGTCGTTGAGCGAGGTGGAGTCGCGCGGGTCGTGCCCGCCGATGACATCGTGCAACAGCGCTGAATCGAGCACGGTACGCGAGACAGGGCCAACCTGGTCGAGCGACGAAGCGAGCGCAATCGCGCCATATCGCGAGACACCACCGTAAGTGGGCTTTACGCCCACGGAACCTGTGACGGATGCCGGCTGGCGAATCGATCCACCGGTGTCAGAACCGAGGGCAAGCGGAGCTTCGAACGCAGACACTGCCGCAGCCGAACCGCCACCGGAGCCGCCGGGGATACGGTCGAGGTCCCACGGGTTACGAGTCGGACCATAGGCCGAGTGCTCGGTCGACGAACCCATGGCGAACTCATCCATGTTCGTCTTACCGAGCGGAATCAGGCCAGCGGCCCGCAACTTCGCTACCGGAGTTGCGTCGTAGGGCGGAACCCACCCTTCAAGAATCTTGGAGCCCGCGGTCGTGGGCATGTCGATCGTGCAGAGAACATCTTTGATGGCAACGGGAACACCGGCGAGTTCGCCAAGCGACTCCCCTGCTGCGCGACGCTCATCGATGCGCTTCGCGTTGGCTAGGGCATCCGCCGACACGTGCAAGAAGGCGTGAACCCGGTCGTCGACGGCAGCGATGCGGTCGAGGTGCGCTTGAGTTGCCTCAACAGACGAGACTTCGCCCGAGCCCAGCTTGCCGGCCAAATCTGCTGCCGACATTGTCGTGAGGTCGTTCAGTGCCGCCATTACTGTTCTTCTCCCAGAATTGCGCTCACGGCAAAGCGTGAACCGTCGTGCTCGGGCGCTCCAGCAAGCGCCTGTTCGGTCGTGAGGGTGACGCCGGGAACATCCGCACGGAACACGTTGCTCAAAGGAATCGGGTGGCTCGTTGCCGGAACCTCATCGGTTGCGACCTCGCTGACCTTGGCCACGGAATCAACAATCGCGCCAAGCTCACCGGTGAGCTTCTCGATTTCGTCGCGGGTAAGGGCGATGCGGGCAAGCGATGCAAGGTGTGTGACGACCTCAGTAGTGATCGCACCCGAATTGGTGTCAGTCATGGAGCTCCGAAGATGGGAAACAGACAGGGAACTCTTCCAGTGTATTCGGGTTAGCGAGCAGCGATGAGCGACAGGGCAGCCATCAACTCTCGTCGCGCGAGGCGAACGAGATCGCGCGCTCAACTACGGAAGCCTGTTCAGGGATCACGAGGTCGCTGCGTCCAATGCAGAGCAGTGCAAAATTGCGCATCGATTCGGTGCCAGGCGTGAAATATTCGTTATGGCCGATAGAACCCGTGAGCTCTTGCTTCATCACGACGTCAAAGGAACCACTCACCCCCAGTGAGTGCGCACCAAACGATTCGGTGCCGGGATCCGCACCAAAATATGAGCTGTTGGGGATCGGGTCCCAGGCCGCTTCTCCGACGAAGACGTTGCCGTCACGAACGTTCAAATCCTCGACAGAGCCGGCAGGGCTGCCGGGTGAGCCGACCATAGCGAGGGCATCGATCTCGAAATCGTATTCTGACAGCGCCATCATGGCGGCGGTCGTTCCATACGAATGAGCAACGACCGAAATGTAGGGCTGATCTGCGCCACGCTGGGCCTGCAAACCCAGAATTGCATGAGCAAGAGTGTCACGCCCCTGAACAGCGTTATCAATCGCACCCACATTAGTGAGGTTGGGGGTGTCGTAGCCGATCCAAGCCACCGTCGCGACTGTTTCGTTTCGCGTAAACACCGACTGCGAGTCGAAGTGATCGAGCCACATCTGCTGTTCGGAATACAGGGTGGACGCTGCGTCTGCCCAATACGACATTTGGCCTTCGATGGTGAAGAACATTCCGGGGACTAAGAAGCTGACATAGTCGGCATCGCTCAGGTCTCCGAGCACGATGGCGGCGCGCCCTTGCCCTGTCACGTCCAACGTGATGAGCGTTCGTTCTGGGGCCGCCTTATCAAAGACGAGCGATGCTGAAATAGAGGAGAGCATATTGAGCTGTTGCTGAGCAGCCTGCTGAACTGCTCTGCCCGCATCCGAATCTACGACCGCTGACAGTTCGACAATGGTCTCGTCGAGGACAGTGCGATTGCTGATGTCACGGATTGTGTAAGGAACGCCCTCAAGATTGCCCAACAGCTGCGGGCTGGCATTTTCTAACGCCGCTTGACGATCAGTAGCCAAGTCACCCCACCACAGCGCAACTTCTTGAGCTGGAGGCTGCTCGGCCAAAATCTGTTCCACAACACCCGGTCGTGATGCCAAATATTGAGAGATGTTATCGGCGGGGATGCTCGCCAATGAGGTCAAGGCGCGTGCGCTGAAAGTTGCTGTGCCGAGAGAACCAGTCGTGTCGACTACCGGACCGACGAAAGGTGCAGTCGCATCAGTCGCAACAGTCGACTGAAACTGTATTGCAGGCGCGCTAGAGGCCTCGGTGGCGGGTAAGCCTGCGACCGAGGTAGCTAAAACCAGTGCAATTTCGATGAGCAACGTCGGGTGTTCCCCTCAGGAACGTTGACCGCGCACCATCCCCGCGCACGATCACGTTCAGCTAATCCTAAGGGGAAATAACCCCGTTCGGGGGTGAACTGAAGGCAATAGTCAGATTTTATTATGCTTTAAGGGAGTCAGGTCCTTCTGAAAGCAGTCGAGCGAACTGTGCAGAGTCTATGACAGGGATTCCGAGCTGCTCGGCTTTCGTGAGTTTAGAGCCGGCACCGGGGCCTGCGGCCACAAAATCAGTCTTCTTGCTCACACTCGACGCGGCTTTCGCGCCAGCCGCAATGATTGCCTCTTGGGCTCCTTCGCGAGTGAACCCCTCCAGACTTCCTGTAGCGACGATGGTCAGCCCCGCAAGAATTCCTTCGTTCGACTGAGCAGCGCCTGGGCCCGCGTGATCCGGCGTTGACCACTGCACGCCAGCATCTGCCCATCGTTGAACGATTTCTTGATGCCAGTCCACTTCGAACCAGTCGAGTACAGAATCGGCGATGATCTGGCCGACCCCATCAACAGCGGCAAGCTCTTCACGCGTCGCTTCTCGGATTGCGGAAAGGGAGCCAAAGTAATCGGCGAGAGCTCGAGCGGCGACTGGACCCACATGGCGGATGCTCAAACTCACCAATAATCTCCACAGCGGCTTTGACTTAGCTTCCTGCAGGTTAGCGATGAGTTTTATCGCATTGCTCGACGGCACCCAGTCGGGAGTGCCCGCAAACGTGTTGGACTTCGCGTCGTATTCGGGATCGGCATCTTTGCCTGTGGATTTGCGAGCGCGGCGGAAGGGCGTGACGAGGCGTTCAGTGCCGTCGTCGTTCGTGAGAACTTCCCCCGTTTCAGAGTCGCGCACGGCAACAACAATCGGAAAGATGTCTTCGACGGTGAGGTCAAAAAGTCCTGCCTCGTTGACGAGCGGCGGCACTTTGGGTTCTCGTGGTTGAGTTAAAGCACGTGCGATGACCTCACCGAGCACCTCGATATCGAGTCCGCCCCTGCTGCCGGTGTGCTCGATGCGACCCCGCACCTGCGCGGGACAACTGCGCGCGTTGGGGCACCGCAGATCGATGTCGCCCTCCTTCATCGCGCGCAGCGGTGTTCCGCACTCCGGGCAATTCGTCGGCATTACGAAGGCGTATTCAGAACCATCGCGCAGTTCTTCGACAGGACCCAAAATTTCGGGGATCACGTCTCCTGCTTTGCGCAGCACAACAGTGTCGCCGATCAGCACACCCTTGCGCTTGACGACGTCTTGGTTGTGAAGGGTTGCTTGACGCACCACCGACCCAGCAACTAGCGCAGGCTTCATGACGGCATATGGCGTTGCACGGCCCGTGCGCCCCACGCCCACGACGATGTCGAGGAGCTTCGTATTGACCTGCTCTGGCGGGTACTTGTAGGCGATTGCCCACCTCGGCGCACGCGAGGTTGCGCCTAGCTCGTCATGCAGCGCAAGCTCGTCGACCTTGATAACAATGCCATCAATTTCGTGAACAACGCTGTCGCGATTTTCCCCGTAGTACCGAATGAATTCTTCAACCTCGGCCGCTGTTGGCACGACTCGGTAGTAGCTACTGGTCGGGAGCCCCCACTCCGCGAGAACGCCGTAAACCTCGCTCTGGCTGCGGATGGGTTCGCGATCGGGACGCTCGCCATTCCACGCCCCAATGCCGTGCACGAGCATCCGCAACGACGACAACCGACGACGCATATGCGCAAGCTTCTCTTCGCTCTTGCCCTCAGACTTTTGGCGCAACGAACCCGCTGCAGCATTGCGCGGGTTAGCAAAAACTTTCTCACCGATTCGAGATTGCTCAGCGTTCAGTTCACGGAACAGCTCCAGGGGGATGAAGACCTCACCGCGCACCTCAACGATGGGCGGATGCCCCGACCCCGCCAGCCGCTGAGGTATTCCTTGCACACGCAGAATGTTCTCGGTGACGTCTTCGCCAACTCGACCATCTCCCCGCGTCGCGGCACTGACGAGAACCCCGTCAATGTAGCGCAAGTTGATGGCGAGGCCATCGATCTTGAGCTCGCACAGAAAATCAATGTGGCGAGCCGAGTCACGCTGAACCTTTGCTGCCCACTCCGCGAATTCTTCGAGCGAGAACACGTTGTCGAGGCTCAACATGCGCTCGGCATGCTCGACTGGATCAAAAAGAGTAGCCGCTCGACCGCCCACGCGTTGCGTCGGGCTGTCTTGCCCGCGCAGTTCTGGATGCGCCTCTTCTAACTCCTCGAGACGCCGGATGAGCGCGTCGTATTCTGCGTCATCAACGAGTGTTTGATCACGAACGTAATATGCGTCTCGCAGTTCGAGAATGCGCGACGTTAGCTCCTGCACCTCATCCCGCGCTTCGGCGAGATCGGGATCGACAGTCTCGGGAACTTGCTCGTCAGAAGAGTTGGAAGAACCCGAGTTCACAGTGCTATTGGCCACAGGTCAAGTGTAAACAGCAGCACTGACTTATCGGTGTGACAACCGAGAGCGACGATGCTCTAAACGGCGGCAGGAACCGCAGATACGGTGCGCGCAATAGTGCACTGACCGAGCACTCGAGTACCCACATAAATCACCGCGGTCTGACCAGGCGACACACCGTTGAGAGGCTCGTGCGGAGTAACGATTAGCTCGGGGCCAGTCGCATCTCCGACGTTGTCGTCGCCCTCAGTAGCAGGCGCGATGCGAGCAACTGCGGGCATCGGGTCAGAGTGAGCTCGCACCTGCACGTGGCATTCGAAGCTCTCCCCCGGCTCAGAAATGAGGCCGGATGCTTGGGGATCGAGCCCCGCCCACGAAAACTTAGTTCCAGCGACCTGTGACAGCGCCAAAGCTTCTCGTGGACCGACAACGACCTGATTGGTCTTGGGACGAATTTCAAGCACAAAGCGGGGCTTGCCGTCATCCGTGGGGTAGCCAACGTTGAGGCCTTTGCGCTGGCCGATCGTGAAGGCCAACGCGCCCTCGTGCTTGCCAAGCACGTCTCCATTGCGGTCAAGAATCTCGCCCTGCTCAGCACCCACTTTGTCGGCCAGCCAGCCGCGAGTGTTGCCGTCAGGGATGAAGCAAATATCGTGGGAGTCGGGCTTGTTGGCCACCGAGAACCCGCGCTCGGCGGCTTCGGCTCGAATCTCAGCCTTCGACGGCGTTGCACCGAGCGGGAACATGCTGTGCGCAAGCTGCTCGGTAGTCAGCACACCGAGAACGTAAGACTGATCCTTCGCCCACGCTGCAGCGCGATGCAATTCACGGTTGCCGTTCTCATCTTCGACGATGTTGGCGTAGTGTCCGGTCGCAACCGCATCGAACCCCAGCGCAACTGCCTTTTCGAGAAGGGCCGCAAATTTGATGCGCTCATTGCAGCGCATGCAGGGGTTCGGGGTGCGTCCGGCCGAATACTCGGCGATGAAATCATCGACGACATCGAGCTTGAAGCGCTCGGAGAAGTCCCACACGTAGTACGGGATTCCAATGATATTGGCCGCCCTCTGGGCATCCATCGAATCTTCAATCGTGCAGCAACCGCGAGCGCCCGTGCGCAGGGTTCCGGGCTGCCGGCTCAGCGCCAAATGCACCCCAACAACCTCGTGCCCAGCCTCAACGGCGCGCGCGGCAGCTACCGCGGAGTCGACTCCGCCACTCATTGCCGCTAAAACCTTCATCTGACCAGTGTACGAGACACGATGCTGGGCAAGTTCCGGGTGGGCACCTTAAGCCGCCGGGCGCAGCCGAGACCTACTGCGGGATGTCGGTGAGCGTCTTCTCGATGCTCGCGAGTCGCTGCTCCACAACATCCAATCGCTGAAGCAACGCGCGGTTGGCTTCGAGGCTCTGATCGGCGAGCGCACGATAGTCACCACCGGCTTGAGCATCCGCAACGTACTTCGCTGTTTCTGCCTTCTTGTTGATTGAGTTGTGCACGACGCCTGCGATGATGCCCACGACCGCGACGATGCCCAACCAGAACCAGAGGCTGTAAAAGACTTCCATTATTTTCCTTTGTGAGAGTTGCTACTAAACGATTCTTGAGGATGCCGTGGCCGGATTCACGAAGCGTCATCCGCTTGTGGCGCGGCGCTGTCATTCGCACCCGCGCTGTCGCTCGCGGCCGCCTCGTCTTTGGTGGACTGCGCCACCGCGCGAGCAAGCAGTGCTGGGGTAACGGTCACGCGAAACGGTACGACTTCGAAAAGCTTGAGGGCTTTACCGTCATCGCTCAGTTCGTGATGCCCGGCGACGAACCCAGCTTCTTCAAGTTTGGCGAGGTGCATATAGAGAAGGGCCCGAGACATTCCGACGCGGCGAGCGAGCTCACTTACGTGCTGCTGGCCGCTCGACAGTTCAGCCAGAATGCGCATGCGCTGCGGGTTTGCCACGGCGGCCAACCACGCTCCGAGCTCTTCTGAATTCACTGCCATCCCTTTCACCTGTAATAAAAAACTTACAGGTATGGATGTGCTGAGTCAATCCTCCGGCGCGGGTGCGACTTAGCCGCGCCCCAGCACCGTCATCCGGTCGGAGTAGCCAGCGCTGCGCGCCTGCTCGACAGCGCGGGGAAGCGCCGCAACGAACTGCTCCACCTCATCGGTGGTGGTGGACTCCCCCAGCGAGATTCGCAGCGCTCCGCGCGCCGTAGGTTCGTCGAGACCCATCGCCAGCAAAACGTGGCTCGCTTCGGGCACGCCAGCCTGGCAAGCCGAGCCGGTCGAAACGCTGAAGCCCGCAACATCCAACAAGAAGAGCAGCGAGTCACCTTCACAACCAGGGAATGTGAAGTGGGCATTCCCCGGCAAACGATCACTCGGGTCGCCGCGCAAAACAGCTTCGGGAACGGCAGCCTGCACTCCCGCAATGAGCGAATCGCGCAAGATAGTGAGTCGTGCCGCTTGCTCAGCCAAGTCGGCGGTGGCTTCGCGGGCGGCCGCAGCGAAGGCAACCGCGCCGGGCGCATCCATCGTTCCCGAGCGGGCACGCTGCTGGCTACCACCGTGAATCAGCGGAGTGACGGATGCGGAACGCGCGATCACGAGAGCGCCAACGCCAACCGGCCCTCCGATCTTGTGTGCCGAAACGCTGAGCGCGGCGACACCGGCCGCATGAAAATCAATGGGAACGTATCCGAGGGCAGACACGGCATCCACGTGAACCGGTATTCCGTGAGCCGCCGCGAGGGCAGCAATCTCGGTCACCGGCTGCAGGGTGCCCACTTCGTTATTCGCCCAGAGCATGGAGACCAGCGCGACATCGTCGGCGAGCGCAGTGCGCACATACTCGACATCGATGCGACCGAAAGCATCGACAGGAATCCAGTCGAGCTGGGCGCCTTCGTGGGACTGCATCCAGGCAACCGCGTCGATCGTGGCGTGGTGTTCTGCTTGCGCCACGAGCACACGCCGACGCTCGACCGAGCCTGAGTTTCGGGCCCAGTAAAGCCCCTTGAGCGCAAGGTTGATTGCCTCGGTGCCCCCCGAAGTGAAGGTGACCTCGACGGAGTCAGCGCCAACACTCGCCGCGACGGTCTCGCGCGCTTCTTCGAGCATTCGCTTCGCCGCTTGACCCTGCGAATGAATCGACGACGGGTTACCAACAACCGGCAGCGCGGCCGCGAAGGCCTGCACGACGGCCGGGCGCATCGGCGTTGTTGCCGCATGATCGAGATAAATAGTCACCGTAACTCCGCTGCTCTCCCACAGCGTCCGCGCGGATGGCTGTGTTTCATTACTCTAGATCGCATGCACTGCAGCTTCGACCCGGACCTCACTCGCTCCCGCGCGGAGGACCGCTGATGGCGCTCGGAACCCCCGCAACCGTCGCACTCGATTCGCTCGGCATCACGTTCACCACGCACCCGTACGAGCACGACCCCAGCAACCAGGATTACGGCGTCGAGGCGGCCACCGTTCTCGGGATCGCTCCCGAACAGGTCTTCAAAACGCTCATGACAATGGTGGATGACGACATGGTCGTCGCCGTCGTTCCCGTTTCAGGAAAGCTCGACTTCAAAGCGCTCGCCTCCGCCCTCGGCGGGAAGAAAGCGACGATGGCTGACCCCGTGGTCGCGCAACGTCGAACCGGCTACGTGCTGGGCGGCATCAGCCCAATCGGGCAGAAACTCACTCACCGCACCGTGGTCGACGAAACAGTCGAACTCTTCGACACTGTTTTCGTCAGCGGAGGCAAGCGCGGATTCGACATCGAGCTTTCACCCGCTGATCTGCTCCGTGCGACCGACGCTCTGCTCGGTGCAATCGCGCGCGATTAGTAGAGCAGCAGGGTCAGCCGGCGACGAGCATCCGCAACCCGTGGGTCTTCCGCTCCCGCGATCTCAAAGAAGTCAAGCAAGCGTGTGCGAATCGCACTTTTTCCAGCCGCATCAGCAGACGGAAACAATTCAAGGAGTCGATCGAAGGCGTCACCGAGGTGCCCACCAGAAACATCGAGATCGGCAACAGCTAGCTGTGCCTCAACGTCAGTCGGCGCCTGAGCGGCGGTGCTGCGCACCGAGTCAGCAGTGTGACCCTCGAGGCGAGCAAGCAAAGAAACCTGTGCGAGGCCAGCAATTGCCTGCTGATCGCGTGGGTTCTGAGCTATCGCCGACTTGTACGCATCAATTGCTGTCGCAAAATCTCCGGCAGAGATCGCATCGAAAGCTTCTTGGTGCAGGGGCGGGAGCGGCTCTTCAACCGGTTCCGAGGCCTCGCCCTCGGCTGCCTCATCAGCGGCCGGCAGCGTGCCCGTCACCTTGTTTTCGGCAGCGAGTTGCAACACCTGTTCGAGAACTTCCTTAAGATCGTTCTCCGGCATAATTCCGCTGAAGAGCTGCACAGGTCGCCCGCCGATAACAGCTGCGACGGTCGGAACCTCTTGCACTTGGAAGGCCTGCACTAGCTGCGGGTTGCTCGTGGCATCCACAGTCACCAATGCGAAGCGGCCTTTGTACTGCGCGATCGTTGGCTCAAGCGACGGTTCAATTCCTTGGCCAAAGAACTCCACGATGACCGGCACCGTATTGGAGAGCTCGAGCACTTGGGAAAACGAGGCATCATTCGCGTTCGTCGCATAACCGCTCGGCGCACGCTTGTCGCCAGGGGCAGACGCAGCAGCGTCGCCACTCGCGGCAGGGGCCGGGCTGGGCGAATTGTGCTGACGCACGAGAGACGAGAGATCGACAGCTCCGCGAAGACTAGCGGCGTTTAGGGGGGCGTTTGTCATTTCAACTCCGATGCTGCAACAAGTCCTTGGGTGTAACCGAGCAAGACGATTTTCTCGCCACTGCCCGCTGCGGGAACATAAAAGAGTAGCTGATCGCCGTAGGTCGACTTAATACCCTCTTCGGTAATCGAAATTCCCGAAAGCGCCTTAGTCTGACCGCTAAAGGTGACAGCAGATCCCTCTTCCTTAGGCGCCGCAACCTTCGTTTCGTAAAGGTGGACCGCAACAATGGCGCCGGCATCAATCGTTGCCATCGCGATCGGATCAGCAGAGCCTAACTCGTGGCCATACGTCAGCGTTGCGGTGCTCGAGAGTTCAGCCTTTTCCTTCTTCTTGACATCAAGCCCCACGCTCACGCGCAAACTATCTCCTTCAGCTTGAAAGTCGAGGTAGGAATCGCTATCGACATCCTGTTCAAGGATCTCGGCGTAGTCGAGAGCAACCTCAGTAGGCGTCGAGCGCAGAAGACCACTATCTGCGGGCAATCGAGAGGTACCGACGCTGGCGGCCGCGACATCCGGGAACACGATTGAAGGTTCAAGGTTTACGGCGTAACTGACCTTGTAATTATCGCGAGGAGTCTCCTGCTCAAGGAACAGCGCGATCGGGGCAACCGTGGAGTCTGTCTCATCGAGGATGATCGTGAACACCGTTCGGGGCCACGTATCGGTCTGCTGCGGCAGGGTCAGCTGAACCGGGCCGTCAGGAATGGCTACGGGTTGCGCAATCGAGTCATCAGCCTTGCGCATCTTGTAATTGGCCAAGCGGTATTCAAGGGCAGCATCGGAGAATCGCGTCTCGATGAGGTCTGCATCGCGATCCTCATCGGCTTTTTGAGAGACCGCGCTGATTTGCGCAACGATCTTCTCGACCTGCCTCACGGCGACCGCTGGCGAGGTGACAGGGGCCGGGTCCGAGGTCGACGTGGGTGTCGGAGTCGGGGCACTCTGATCAGCAGCAGAATTGGACGTGGAGGTTGCCGTGCATCCGCTCAGGATCAATGCGCTGACGAGGACAGCGGGAACCGCAACGCGAGCGCTCGTTCGGAGTGATACTGCATCGCTCGCTTTCGCAGCACGCTTTGAGGGCTTATAACGAGGCTTCCTCGGAACTTTGGGCATCTTCTGCGGTTTGCGCCGCGGGCCACCAGCACGACGCATGTGATGTACCGCCCACATCAGGAAAATAAGACCAATAAGCAAAGCGGCAGCGCCGCCCACGATGAGCGTTCCAGCCCAGGGCGTGCTGTTGTCGAGCGGCCAGGAAAGCGAAACCGCGTTTGGTGCTGGCTCGATTCCATCGGAGGCGAGAATAAACGAGACATCACTCGGAATCTTCACGGTGAGCGCAAGCTCGTTCTCTGCTTCGTAGCTCTCAAGCCAGAGGTCAGAGTTATAAGGATCAGGAACTTCTTGCTCGCTGCCGGTGACCGTCTCCGTAGCGAGCTCACCTGTCTCGGGGTCAAGTGTGACCATGTTGTAGCTGGCGTCCCCCACCCAGGCCAAGACGTCTGTCGAGCGACCGTAGGCCGCGACAATACGACGCGGGCTTTCAATACGGATCGTCTGGTTTCCCGAGTACGCGTTAAAGGCTTCGCCGCTGATCACAGTGAGTGGTGCTGTGCCGTCGGTCTCAGCCGATACCGAAACAGTATCCGGGGTCGCGAGGATGGTTTGTTGTGCGATGCCGTAGCCGATCAAGACGGCCGCGAGCATGAAGCTCACTATCGCGAGAACGAATCTCACTATCTCTCCTTTCGCGTTGCCCAGGATGAATCACGGTAAGGAAACCCTTGCCACGGTGGCAGAACCTCAGCTGGTCTAGAGGTAGGGCCCCATCCACTCGGGTGGGCAACAACAAAGACGTTCAAGAATAGCCGATCGCCTTCAGCCCACCTAGTTACTCTTCTGGGAACTCTCTGGGAGAAGGGTGAGTGCCGGTTCTGGGGAGGGAGACCACAATGACAGCGGGCCTCTTTGCCCCGCTAAACTCAGAGGGTTCATTCCGCTTACATCGAGGAGTAATCTTGGCCGCGAACGATACCGATTTCGGCACTGAGATGCGCGGCTACAAGAAGGATGAAGTCGACAAGCTTGTCGGAGAGCTTCGTCGCGAGCTTGTCGCCGCAAAAGCAGATCGAACCGCCTCCACTAAAGAGGTCAAGCGACTCCTTGCCGTCAACGAAGATCTTCAGGCTGAGCTTGACGAGTCCGGCAGCCCCACCTATAGCGGCCTCGGCTCCAAACTGGAGAGCATGCTTCGCGTCGCCGAAGAACACTCCACTCAGCTCATCAGCCAAGCGGACATCGACGCCGAAAAGATGCGCAAGGCCGTCCAAGCCGAAACCTCAGCACTACGCACCGAAACTGCGAGCGAAGCCGAGCGTATCCTCAACGACGCCCACAGCGAAGCTGCGGCACTCGCCAAGTCGTCACGAGCAGAGGCTGACACGCTCATCGCGCGCGCGAAGGACGAGGCTTCTCAGTTAGTCAGCGACGCCACGCGTGAAGCTGCGACTATTCGCGGTGCCGTTGCTACCGAAGCAGCGGATGCCCGCACGTCAGCCAAGCGCGAAGCAGCCGCGCTGCGCGCTGAGACCGAACGTGCCATGACAGAGTTGCGCGCGAGCACGGCCAGTGAAGTTGCCGAAGCACGAGAAGCGGCGGAATCTCTCGCCCGAGATGCCGAACTCGGCCGCGCCACCTTCGAAGCCGAGAACACCAAACTGCGTGAAGACCTTGAGCGAGACGTTGAACAAGCCCGCACAGATCTGGCTCGCGAGATTGAGACGGCGCGGGCGGAGCTCGAAGCGGAGACAGCTACTGCCCGCGAGAAGCTCTCCAACGAAACAAAGGCTGCGCACACCACGCTTGCCAATGAAACCACAGCGGCCCACACCAAGCTTGCGAATGAGACCAATGCCGCTCAAGCAAAGCTGAAGGCCGAGCTGGATGCCGCCTATGCAGCGCTCGACGCTGAAGCCGTGGCAACACGCAACGCCGCCGACACCGAAGCAGCAACAACTCTTGCCGAGCTCGAGAAGACAGTAACCACCACACGAGCATCGCTCGATGCCGAGCTTTCCGAAGCGCGAGAACTGTGGGAAAACGAAGAACGCGAAGCACGTCAACAACTCGACAGCGACGTTACGCGAACACGCGCGGAGCTCGAAGACGAAGTCGCCACCACGAAAGCCGCACTCGAACACGAAGTGACGAGCACTCAAGCAGCACTTGAGCAAGAGGTGTCGACGACTAAAACGGCGCTTGAACAAGAAGTCAAGGTTACAAAGGCCGCACTCGAACAAGAGGTCGAGACGACTCGCTCCGAACTTGAGCACGAGGTTGCCACCGCTAAGGCCGCGCTTACTGACGAGGTGACGACGACTCGCGCAGAACTCGAAGCGCACGTCAAATCAACGCGCAGCGCGCTTGCCGCAGATGTAGCCGCTGAAAAGAAGGCACTCGACCGCGAGGTAAATTCCACGAGGAAAGCGCTCGAGAAAGAGGTATCGAGCACGCGAGCGGCACTCGAAAGTGATGTCGATACGACCAGAGCGGGCCTCGAACAAGAGATTACGGCAGCGCGCGCCGCTTTCGACCACGAAAGCGCTACGGCACGCACCGAGTTCGAATCCGAGATGAGTACGCGTCGCAATGAACTAGAGGCAGAGATCGCCTCAGCGACGGCATCTCTGGAAGAAGAGATGGCTCGCCGCCACGCGGAGCTAGATGCCGAGATCGACAGCAAGCGGACAGACCTTGAGAGTCACGTCGCTGAGACTGAAGCAGCCCTTGCCCATAATGTCGAAAAACAAACGGCAGATCTCGAACGCGACATCGCGCGGCAACGTGCTGAGCTAGCAAACGAAGTCGAGTCGACTCGAGCTTCGCTCCAGCACCAGAGCGAAGAGGCTCGTGCGACAGTGGAGCGCGAGGCAGAAGAGGCTCGAATGTCTCTCGAGCAGGAGATCGCCGCGCGGCGTGACGACGCCGAGAAAGAGTTCCTCGCCCAGCACAAAGAAGCGACCGCTCAGACGCAGAAGTACCTCGAAGAGGCCCAAGCGCAGTTGGCGGAAGCGGTGCGCGAGGCGAATGCGAAGCGTCACGAAGCTGAAGAGCTCACCACTTCGTCGCAGTCCGAGGCAAAAGCACTGCTCGCTGACGCCGCGGCTCGCGCCGCAGAGCAACTCTCGGATGCAGAGCAGAAAGCTAAGACAACGGTCGACGACGCTGACAAACGATCGCGAGATCTGGTGAGCGACGCTGAGGAGCGCCTCACCAAGATCAAGGCCGAGCGCGAGACCGTGGCCGGATACTTCGAAAACCTTCGTGGAGTTCTCAACCAAGCCGAGGAAGTTAAGTAGGAACTGCCCACGCGGCACCTAGAATTACGCTCAGCCTGACGCGCGTGCGTCAGGCTGAATGGAGCCGTGCTATGAAAATCCTCAACCCGTTCCGACTCGGTGTGCTTGGCGGTTTAGGGGTTCTTGTCGCCGTCGCGATCGGACAGACCGTTATTTCGCTCGCGACAATCCTCACCTATGTGGGCGCAGCACTCTTCCTGGCTCTAGGGCTCGATCCTGTCGTCACGTGGCTCGAGAACAAAAAGTTTCCGCGCTGGACAGCAATTCTCACCGTGTTGGTAGGCGTTCTAGGCGTCTTCACTGGCCTCATCTTCGCCATCGTTCCTGTCATCGCCGAGCAAGTGAGCAACGCCGTTAAAGCCACTCCCCGACTCGTCACCGCCTTTTTCGATGGCACGGTGCGAGAGAACGTTGAAGCTGCGTTCCCGTGGTTAGACGTTCAGGACCTACTCGATGGGTTCAATTCGTGGGTTGCTGAACTTGATTTCACCACCATCGGCGGAGGCTTCTTCGCTGTCGGAATCGGAATCGCCACAGGAATCACCGGCGCGATCATCGTGCTGATCCTCACCATCTACTTCGTCTCATCGCTCAACAACATCAAATCGGGCATCTACCAACTCGTACCCTCGACCAAGCGCGCCAAGTTCATTGACCTCGCTGAGCAAGTGAGCGCAGCGGTCGGTCGCTACGTAATCGGTCAAGGCTCGCTGGCCCTCGTCAACGGTGTGCTGTCGTTCATCGTTCTCACACTGATTTTCCCCGCGTTCGGGCTCCCGGTGAAATATTCAGCACTACTCGCCTTTATCGCCTTCCTCGGATCGCTTATCCCGCTCGTGGGAACGCTGAGTGGCTCCGTCGTCATCACGCTGCTCGTTCTGCTCTTCAACGGCTCGCCAAGCGTGATCGCCGTCGGTATCTACTACCTCATTTACATGCAAGTCGAGGCGTATGTGCTCAATCCACGCATCATGAACAAGGCAGTCAAAATTCCGGGAGCGCTCGTTGTCATCGCAGCGCTCGCCGGCGGAACGCTACTGGGCATCCTTGGCGCCCTCGTAGCTATCCCCGTCGCCGCTGCCATCCTGATCATCGTGCAGCAGGTCATCGTGCCTCGTCAGGCAAATCTCTAGCCAGCCCGGCGCGGGCACGCATTTTAGACGACGGTTGTTGGCTTCGGCGGCCAGGTGCGAGGCAAGGGCAGCACGACGGGGTTGAGGCGTTCGACGACCTCAGAAAGCACGCGATAGGTCTGCGTCTCGCCCACCCACAAGTGTTTTCCACCCTCGACCGCAACGAGTTCGAGTTCAGGAACCGATGCGAATCTCTTCGCCGCCTCTTCCGGCCGCAAATAGTCGTCGAGCTCAGGAATAACGGCAACGAGACGACGCTCATTTCCCGCCCACGCTGCAACCTCATCCGCGCTGGCTCGATGCAGAGGCGGTGACAGCAGAATTGCTCCAGTAATCGGATGCCGCAATCCGTACTTGAGTGTGACCTCTGTGCCGAACGACCAGCCCATCAGCCACACGTTTGGTAGCTCGCGTTCGCGCACAAAATCCATTGCCGCAGCGAGATCATGTTCCTCGAGGGTTCCCTCACCAAACGAGCCCTCAGAGGTGCCGCGGGGCGAAGTGACCCCACGGAAGTTGAACCGAAGCACCGCAACATCCGCAAGTGCAGGTAAACGTGCGGCAGCTTTGCGGATGATGTGAGAGTCCATGAACCCACCAGCGGTTGGCAGAGGGTGAAGCGTCACTAAGGTCGCGGCCATATGCCCCGACTCGGGAAGCGACAGCTCTCCTACGAGAGTAAGTCCATCGTCAGTGTGAAGCTCAATGTTTTCACGCACCGCAGGCAACTCTGTTGCACCACGAATGGGCTCCCCCGTGGTGTCGGACGGCACGGATGAGTTATTGGTAGAAATATCGCTCACGGAGTTGAACTCACAATCTGATCTTCCAGCAGTGCTGGTGCCAATGACGCCGCGCCGCTAAGTCGTCTGCTTCCCCCATAATCCCGTCGGCACGCCACGTGACGGTGTGGGCAGTGCCCTGGGTGATGGTTTGGGAGCATCCGGGACACGTGTAGTTCTTTACCGCGCTCGTTGGCGATACCGGTTGCACGTTCCACGCACCATCTCGCTTGATTTCAGTGTGCCGAGAGCCGAACAACACGTGATTCAAGTTGCCATTCTCGTGCTCTTCGGGGCGACGACGCCCTCGAGGGCGGTTAGAGCGAGGCATGAATCAAGCTTATGCGCTGATACGGAGAGGTCTAGTACCAACCGATGGTCTCGGAGTGTTCCCACGCGCCGCAGGGGGTTCCATAGCGGCCTTCGATGTAGCTGAGTCCCCAGGCGATCTGCGTAGCAGGATTTGTAGCCCAGTCGGCACCGGCCGTAGCCATCTTGTTGCCTGGCAGCGCCTGCGGGATGCCATAGGCACCGCTTGAGGAATTCTGCGCGTACACATTCCAGCCCGATTCACGGTTCCACAAGCTCACCAAGCAGCTGTATTCTCCAGAGCCGAGACCGCGTGCGGTCAGCATCGACAGCGCGATTGCTTGCGCAGTGCCCGGATCAGGCGTACCCGCCGCAGGGGCAACCGGGGCAGCGGGCAACACCGGTTCGACGACGATCTCCTTGATGGCAAGTTTGTCGCGCGATACTTCGTTAACAAATCCCTCTGCGACGGTGAGTGATTGCACCTCTGCTCGTTCAACAGTGTTGAGCGGCGCCGGAGCCGCGGAAACAACGCTCGCAGGAGTGGGGGCAGCCATCATGAGCGTGGCAACGAAGCCGAGACTGACCACGGAGGCGAAAACAGGAAGGCTCCACGCGACTCGTTTGTGGCGTCCAGAAAGATCCGCACCCTGGCTGCGAGCCTGAGCGCGGACGATTGCCGCTCGAGAATTAATAAACAAAGTATTAGCGATGCTAGTAGATAGACCTGAAAAAACAGAGAGAACTAGCGAACAGCGAGCATGACGTCGATTACAGAGTCGAGCAAGTAGTCGACCTGCGCTTCGCGATAACCGCCTTTAGCACTGCGGAACGCAATCGTGCGCACACGGTCAATTGTGAGCGGAGCACCGTGCTGAAAATAGTTCGAGAGCTCTTGAGCAAAAGCATCCACGTCTTTTACTGCGTAACCCATCGTGAACGAACTCACTTTGGAAAACTTCTTGCCATCATGCCGGGCAAGACGATTGAGAATCTCTTGCGCCTCTGCCCGTGCATTTGCATACCACGCTGTTTCGCCGAGCTCCGCGATCGAACGATCGCGTTCTCGGGAGGCAAAGGCGTCTTCGAGTCGCTCTAGCGCCGAATCGACGTGAAGTGTCGAGTAGCCGCCCTTTTCCATAGCGAACGCCAACTTACGGATGCTGCGCGACGATACGACAGAGGAGTCGCCTCTATCAGCGGTGTAGGCACGACGCGCCTCTTCGAGGAAGTCCTCGACTTGGTCGACGTTGTACCCCAACTTTGACTTACGGGTGCGGGGGAATGTGGTGCTCACGGTTCTATTCTGCCTTACGCAAAGATAAGAAACAGCGCGTAGCCCGCAGCGGCCGACAAAAGTGACGAATCAACGCGGTCAAGGAAGCCTCCGTGACCGGGCAACCAGGTGCTGATGTCCTTGATGCCAAGGTCGCGTTTGATGAGAGATTCCGCGAGGTCACCCATCGTTGCCGTGCCCAAGATAACGAGTCCGAAGATCAGCCCGACCCACCAGGGCTGGTTGATCATAAACAGGGCGAGGAGAACACCGGCGGCAACAGCCGCAAGCGCGGCACCCGCGAAGCCCTCCCACGTCTTGTTTGGGCTGATCGTGGGCGCCATCGGGTGCTTACCGAACGACAATCCACTTGCATAGGCGCCAATGTCACTCACTACGACAACGATCAGCATGGCGAGAGTCCACCACTGACCACCATCCTCTGAGGTGAGGATGACCGTGAAGCTGGCGAGAAAAGCAACATACAGCATCACGAAAACGCCAGCGCCGAGATCCCGCATGATTGAGCGGAAAGTTCCACGGTGGCTGGGCATAATGACGGCTTCGAGAAGTCGCCACACCCAGACAAATGCTATTCCGGCGAGCGTGACATACCACTGACCTTCGGCATGCCAATAGAAGGATGCCGGAACAACTGCAACAGCAGCGACAACGGCTCCCACGCGGGGAATCTTGAGACCCGAGAAACGCAGCGCACTCGCCAGTTCGAACGCGGTGAACGCGACAAGCACGCCAGCAAAGAGCATGTAGAGCTCTTTGACGAAGATCAGGCTGAACAACAGCGCAAGACCGAGCGCTAACCCCACAATGAGAGCCATCGCTAAAGGACGCCCCGTGCGGGCGTTGATCTTGTCGTTTGTTGCTCTAACCTGAGCTTCGAATTCGGAGACCATTAGACCTCGAGCAACTCAGCTTCTTTGCGCTTGAGTGCATCGTCGATGGCGTCAACGTGAGCTTTTGTACTCGCTTCGAGTTCTTTCTCAGCGCGAGCGACTTCGTCTTCGCCGACCTCGCTGAGTGCGTCGAGATCATCCTTAGCCTTACGGCGAACGTTACGAAGCGAAACGCGAGCCTGCTCTGCCTTCTCGCGAACAACCTTCACGAAGTCTTTGCGGCGCTCTTCAGTGAGCTCGGGAAGCGTTGCGCGAATGACGTTGCCGTCGTTTCCTACGCTCGCACCGATGTGATGAGCTGCGGCGATCGCCTTCTCGATGTCTTTGAGAGCAGACTTATCGAATGGCGTAATAATGAGCGTGCGTGCCTCTTGATTGACCATCGAGGCCAATTGCTGCAAGGGAGTCGGTGTTCCGTAGTAGTCCACGAGCACCTTCTGGAAAAGCGCCGGGTTCGCGCGGCCGGTACGCACAGTACTGAAGTCTTCTTTGGCAGCTTCAACTGCCTTGTTCATCTTTTCGCTAGCCTCAGCTAGAACATCACTGATCACAGGGCACTCCTCTTAGTCTCACCCGAGTTTAGCCTGCAGTCGTCTCTGCGACCGCTGCCTGGCACTCGGAAATCATTTGGTTTGGTGGGTTTCGAACCGCGATGCGTTATCCGTGCACGCGAGTGCCGATTTGTTCCCCCACGATGGCGCGCGTGAGGTTTCCTGCGGGTTCCATGCCGAAGACGAGCATGGGCATCGAGTTATCCATGCACAGGCTGAACGCGGTTGAGTCAACCACTTTGAGGCCCTGGACTAGAGCATCCTGAAAGCTGATCGACTCAAGCTTGCGCGCGTCGGGGTTGCTGCGAGGATCAGCGTCGTAGACGCCATCCACGCCATTCTTGGCGACGAGAACCTCTTCAGCTCCGATCTCAAGTGCACGCTGTGCGGCGACAGTATCGGTCGAGAAGTATGGCAATCCTGCACCAGCACCGAAGATGACAACGCGACCCTTTTCAAGGTGACGCTCGGCACGCAACGGAATGTACGGCTCGGCAACCTGAGTCATTGCGATGGCGGACTGTACGCGTGTTGCCGCACCAGCCTGTTCCAAAAAGTCTTGAAGGGCGAGGGCGTTCATCACGGTGCCCAACATTCCCATGTAGTCCGCACGGCCACGGTCCATTCCGCGCTGGCTCAACTCCGCACCGCGGAAAAAGTTGCCGCCACCCACGACGATGGCGATCTCAACCTCAGCTGACGCGGCAGCAATCTCTTTGGCCAACGACGAAACAACATCCGGGTTCACACCCAGCTGTCCACCACCGAACGCTTCTCCCGACAGTTTCAGCAGCACCCGGCGTTTGCGTTGTGTTGTCATCGTCTTCTTTCCGTGTTGATGTTCGTATATAGGCTATTGCGTTGCAGCGTGTTCAGCATGCTCGCACAGCAGATTCGCCGCAAGACGCACACCATCACCGCCGCTGAGGCCGCACACAATAAAGGCCCGAGGCAATAGAGCCTCGGGCCTTTATCACAGTGCGTGTTAGGCGCCTACCTTGAAGCGAGCAAAACCGGTAACGGTAATGCCGGCAGCTTCGGCGACCTTAGCGATCGAGAGCTTGTTGTCACGAGCGTAATCCTGGTCAAGCAGCGAAACCTGCTTGAAGAATGCACCGAGACGACCTTCAACGATCTTGGGGAGAGCAGCATCAGGCTTGCCCTCTCCGCGGCTGATTTCCTCGACGATGCGACGCTCGTTCTCGACATCTTCTGCCGGAACGTCTTCACGCGAGAGGTAAGACGGAGCAGCGAACGAGATGTGCTGAGCGATACCGCGAGCGGTCTCCGCGTCGTCACCCGTGTACGCGACAACAACACCAACCTGCGGAGGCAGGTCTTTGTTGGTGCGGTGCATGTAGATCTCGAACGAGTCGCCCTCGAGCTTGGCCAAGCGGCGCAGCTCGATCTTCTCACCGAGGATTGCTGCTTCATCGCTGATCAGGTCTGCAACGGTAGCCGAGCCCGCAGGTGCTGCGAGACCCTCTTCTACAGTCGAAGCACCAGCGCTAGCAACGGCAGCAATGACTGCTTCGCCAAGAGCCACAAACTTGTCGCCCTTTGCTACGAAGTCGGTCTCGCACGCGAGCTCGATGATGGTCGTTGCTGAACCAGCGGACTGAGCGGCGATGAGGCCTTCGCTGGTGGAGCGGTCTGAACGCTTGGCGTTGCTCTTGGCACCGCGCAGACGAAGAAGCTCAGTGGCCTTGTCGAGGTCACCGCCCGCCTCAACGAGAGCGTTCTTGGTTTCAACCATGCCGGTGCCGAGGCGCTCGCGCAGGGTCTTGAGGTCTTCGAGGCTAAAGTCTGCCATTGTTCGAATCCTTACTTCTTGTCGTCAGCTGCGTCGGCAGCCTTCGCGGGGGTCTTCTTTGCTGCAGGCTTTGCTTCAGCCTTGTCAGCCTTGGGCTCTTCAGCCTTAGCTTCTTCAGCCTTGGGCTCTTCAGCCTTGACTTCTTCAGCCTTAGCTTCTTCGGCCTTGGGCTCTTCAGCCTTAGCCGCAGCGTCAGCGTCAGCCTGGCCAAGAAGCTCAGCTTCCCATGCAGCCATGGGCTCTACTTCTTTGCCCTCTTCTGGCTTCTGGTGACGCTGGATGAGGCCCTCGGCAGCAGCGTCAGCAACGATGCGCGTGAGGAGGCCAACCGAGCGGATGGCGTCGTCGTTACCCGGGATCGGGTACGCAACATCATCAGGGTCGCAGTTGGTGTCGAGGATCGCGATAACGGGGATACCAAGCTTGTGAGCCTCGTCAATCGCGAGGTGCTCCTTCTTGGTGTCAACGATCCAGATCGCCGAAGGGGTCTTCGTGAGGTTACGGATACCACCGAGGCTCTTCTGCAGCTTCACAAGCTCGCGCTTCTGAATGAGAAGTTCCTTCTTGGTGAAACCACGAGTGGTGTCATCGAAGTCAACCTCTTCGAGCTCCTTCATGCGAGCAAGACGCTTGGAAACAGTCTGGAAGTTGGTGAGGAGTCCACCGAGCCAGCGCTGGTTGACGTAGGGCTGGCCTACGCGCAGTGCCTGCTCAGCGATTGAGCCCTGAGCCTGCTTCTTGGTACCAACGAAGAGGATGGTTCCGCCGTGAGCGACGGTCTCTTTGACGTAGTCGTAAACTGCGTCGATGTGACCCAGCGACTGCTGAAGGTCAATGATGTGGCTGCCCGAGCGCTCGGTCAGAATAAAGCGCTTCATTTTCGGGTTCCAACGACGAGTCTGGTGTCCGAAGTGTACGCCGCTGTCAAGCAGCTCGCGGATGGTTACGACGGCCATGGCCGTTCTCCTTTTCTGGCTCACTGGCGCACATGGCGGCAATGGCCTTCTCAGTTAATACTCGCTACCGGTTGGCGCGAATCCTAGTGCCCGGGCATACCTCCGCCCCGATCGCAGTGCTTCACGAAAGGGGACTGAGTGGAGATAGCGGCCGTGTGTTGAAGTAGTTGTACTGCAACGGGGCACGCGTAGTCACCGCGAATGCACGCGGTGCTGCCAAAATCATACCATCGCTCCCCCACAACAACATCACCTCGTGAGGCTTTCCCCGGAAGCGGGTTGTCGGGGCGCATGACTCACTTCGCCATCCACTCTGAATGGATGATTCGAAACCTTCTTGCAGTGAGTCTCGCGCTACTCGTCGTCGGGCTAAGTGGCGCAAGCGCGACGGCGGACTCCGGCACGCGATGGAGCTGGCCCATAGCAGCGCCGCATCCGGTCATACGCCCCTATATTGCGCCCGAAACGCCCTACTCTGCGGGGCACCGCGGAATCGATATCGCCGCCGGCACCTCACTCGATGTGCGCGCCCCCACTGCGGGAATAGTGCACTTCGCCGGCACCGTTGTCGATCGCCCGGTGCTCTCAATCAGGCACCCCGGAGGCATCATCACGAGCTACGAGCCCGTCACCACTGCGCTCACGCGCGGAGACCGTGTCGCGCAAGGCGACATCGTGGGCGAGCTGGAACCGGGACACTGCACGGTAGCGTGCCTTCACTTCGGAGTGCGCCTCGACGCAAACTACGTGTCGCCGCTCAATTACTTAGGCGACATTCCCCGGGCCATTCTCCTACCAACGAGAAGGCCCTAGTCGACGCCGAGCGTTCAGCACGGCATGCCGACTAGGGCAGGATTCTCGCGAGGAGAACTAGCGCTTACTGGTCAACCTTGTGCTTCGGAGTGCGGACCTCGGCCCCCACCGAAATCACACGACTCGGCCACCAGAACCTCTCCCCCAGCATGAACGCGAGTGAGGGAACAATCACCGTGCGAACGAGGAGGGTGTCGAGAAGCACACCGATGCAGACGATGATTCCAATCTGCGTCAGAGTGATGAGCGGCAGCACGCCCAGCACCGCAAATACGGCAGCGAGCAAGATGCCCGCACTCGTGATCACTCCACCGGTCGACGACAGCGCGCGAATCATTCCCGTGCGGGTGCCGTTCTCAACGGCCTCTTCCCGGGCCCTCGTGACAAGGAAAATGTTGTAGTCAACACCCAAGGCCACCAAGAAGAGGAAGCTGAAGAGCACAACGTTGGTGTCGATCGCGGGGAAATCAAAGACCGACTGAAAGAGCAACCAACTGGCGCCCAAGCTGGCGAAGAACGAAGCGACAACCGTCAGCAGCAGAAGGATGGGCGCGACGAGCGAGCGCAACAGCAGCACCAGAACGATAAAGACGAGCCCCAGAATTAGCGGAATCACGAGATCCTGGTCCGACTGCTGAGCCCGCTCCACATCGAGAGCTTGCGCATCCAGGCCGCCGACGAGGGCATTGGCACCATCGATCGTGGAGAGTTCAGCCCGAAGAGCCTCAATGGCAGCAAACGAGCCTTCAGTTTCGGCCGCGTCATCCAACACCACACTCAACTGAGTGATCGTGTCTGTGCTTTCGCCGATTCGAACAGCACTGACGCCCTCTACGCCCTCAGCGGCCGCGGCCGTCTGCTCGGCGTAGTCAGAGTTCACGATGACCGACGCGGGTGAGCCGCTGCCCGCCGGGAACGCATCCGCAATCAGCTCTTGACCTTGAACAGCTTCAGGAACCTGCGTGAAGCTCTCGGTTTGGGACAGACCGATCTTGATCTGCGGGACGCCCAATGAGAATGCTCCGAGAACAATCGCACCCAACACCGCCACCACGACAGGTTTCTTCGAGACGAGCACACCCAGTTTGTGCCACACCCCGCGCTCAGCACTGCCTTCAGTGCCGAACCTGGGGATATAGGGCCAGAACAGACCGCGACCGAAAAGCACAAGCGCGGCGGGCAGCACCACGAGAGCAAAAATCATCGCAATAACGACACCCGTAGCGCAGGCAATACCGAGGGCTCGGTTGCCCTGCAGTTCGGCAAACACGAGCGTAAGCAAGGCGAGGACTACCGTGCTACCGCTAGCGATAATCGCGGGGCCAGCGCCACGAAGAGCACGAGACATTGCCTCCCGGCGGTCCTCTACGAGACGCAGTTCGTCGCGATAGCGGGCAATCAGGAGCAGGGCATAGTTAGTACCGGCGCCGAATACCAGCACCGAGAGAATTCCTGTCACCGAAGCATCAAGCTGGATGCCGGCGAGCGCAGCCACTCGAGCGGCGACGATTCCCGCGAGGCCATCGGCAGTACCGACGACAACGAGCGGCACGAGCCAGAGCCATGGACTGCGGTAGGTGACGAGGAGCAGCACAGCGACAACGATGACCGTGGTCAAGAGCAGGGTGAAGTCTGCGCCTTCAAACACGGCCGCGATGTCGACAGCGAATCCTTCGGGACCGCTCAGCAGCGCGGAGAGCCCGTCGGGCAGATCTGCATTTGCTTCTGCACGGATGGCATCGGCACGTTCTGCTTGCTCCCCTGCTTCAGAGAGCTTGTCTAGCGGAACCGTGATGAGCGCCGTAGTGCCATCGTCGGAGAACGAGGGCGGCGGCACGAATCCGTCGGCGGAAAGATCGGCGAGCGTGCCTGTTGCGGTCGTGATCGCGGCAACGTCAGCATCGGTCAGCTCGGCACCGTCGCGCGTGTACACGAGAAGAGCCACGGTTGAATCCGCGCCGGGCAAGTTCTCGGCGGCAGCCGCGGCCTGAGCAGATTCCGCAGAGTCGGGCAGACCGACGCCGGGCAAGGCCCCCTCCGCATTGCCTGAACCGGCAGCAAAAATTGCTCCCGCGGCGAGGAGAGCAGCGACCAATACGATCCACGACGTCTTTCGAGCAGTGATGAACGTCCTGAGGCGAGACATCGCTCTCCTTCTGAAGAAAAGTACTTCGATTAGTTAGATATTAGGCAAGTTAGAAACATACCGGTAAACTTATCCGTATGCAACACACCGATCCCTCCATCGAGCGGCCTCAAGCACGCCGCCCTACGCAGTTGTTGCGCGACATCCTCGACATCAGCGAAGAGTTTGAGGAACACGTCGGTCGAACCCTGTCGGTGAACGCCACGGACCTCGAAGCGATGGAACACCTGATCATGAGCGGGCCGCTCCCGCCAACGGAGCTGTCTCGCCGGCTCAACATCTCGACTCCCGCAGTAACAGCCTCGATCGACCGCCTCATTACCGTTGGCCACGTCACGCGAGAACAGCATCCAACGGATCGCCGCAGCGTCATTGTCGTTCCCAACCCGCGATCCGTCGCAACGGCCATGGCGACCCTCATGCCGATGATCATGGGCATCGACCGCGTGCTCGACAACTTCGACGACCACGAGAAAGACGTGATCGAGCGCTACCTCAACCACGTCGTCACGGTCTATCGAGAACAGCTGCCTGACCCCGCTGAGGTTCCCGCGCCCAAACCTGCCGTGCCTCCGCCAGCAACGGATACCCCGGGGCCTCGACGGTCGTCGTGGAAACCCGAAGCACCTCACGGTCCGAGCGCTTTCACGAACTAAGCGGCAGCCGTAGGCCACCAACAGCGGCTTGTGACCAGCCAGCAAGCATCACGCCCGCGGATGCGCCGTTCGATAGCTCTCGCGCAACCGCTCGGTCGACACATGAGTATAGAGCTGTGTCGTGCCCAGACTCGCATGGCCCAGAAGCTCCTGCACTGCACGCAAGTCAGCACCCCCATCGAGCAAGTGCGTCGCAGCGGTGTGTCTCAATGTGTGGGGCCCAGAACCGCCAGAGCCCGGCACATCAACCAAGAGGTGCGCAATCACTTCGTAGACGGTCCGCGAGCTCATTCGCTTGCCTCGCGCCCCCACAAAAAGTGGCGCCCTGCTTTCGGCGTCATCCGTCAGCTGGCTGCGGCCGCGCTCGCGGTAGTCGTTCAATGCTCGCTGTGCGGGAATCCCAAACGGAACAACGCGTTCCTTCGAGCCCTTGCCCATCACTCGCACAGTCAAACGCGAATCATCAATATCGCTCGCGCTCAAACCCACCAGCTCGCTCACCCGCAGCGCTGATGCGTACAAGAGCTCGACGATTGCCCTGTCCCGCAACGCGACCGGATCGGACGACGATGCGCGCGCCTCAACACTCTGCAACATCTCAGACATTTGGTCGCGATTGAGAACCCGAGGCAAGTGCCGCTCTGCTTTGGGCGCTTTGAGGCGAGCCGCAACATCCAACTCGGTGTGACGGTTTGCCGTAAGCCAAGCGCTGAAAGCGCGGGATGCGGCCGCTCGACGCGCCAGCGTTGACTTAGCGAGACCCTCCTGAGACGACTGCCACAACCACTCTCGAAGAAGCTCCAGATCGAGGTCGACAGGCTCAGTCGCCGCGCGCTCAGCCGCAAAACCGACGAGTTTCATGAGATCGGATCGATAGGAACGAATTGTGTGCACGCTAAAACCGCGGTCAGCCGAAAGGTATTCGACAAACGAATCCACGAGCCGGTGCAGGTTCACTCCTCTATCGTGAGGCATGGCGGGGACAATCAGCCGCGACACGGTAGCGTTTCGGCATGACCGCGCACCCTTCGCCCTCGCACGACCGCACGGCTCTCGTCACCGGAGCGACCTCGGGACTTGGTGCGGAGTTTGCAACACAGCTTGCTGCGGCAGGGCACAACCTAGTCCTTGTAGCGCGTGATCGCCCTCGACTTGAGAGCGTCGCCGAAGCTCTGCGCAGTGATTTCGGCGTGGCCGTAGAAATCCTGAGCGCGGACCTCACCGACCCCACCGAGCGCGCGCACGTCGAACGGCGACTGGGCGCCACAGAGAACCCGGTCAGCTTTCTCGTAAACAATGCCGGCTACGGACTGCCACAAGAATTCGAGATCAACTCGGTCGATGACGAAGAGCGGATGCTCGAAATCCTGAGCACGGTCCCGCTGCGACTCAGCCACGCAGCACTCGGCGGAATGCTGTCACGAGGCACGGGGACGATCCTCACGGTGGCAAGCATCGCTGGCGGTGCTCCCCTCGGTACCTATGCGGCCGCGAAAACGTGGGCTCTCAACTTCAGCAGCTGGGCCCATGCACAGTATCGTCGCCGCGGGGTGACATTCACTGCGGTCGCGCCTGGTTTTGTACGCACGGAATTCCACTCTCGACTTGGCGTCAAACGCTCCGATATGGCTCCGCAGTGGATGTGGCTCGACGCAGGATTAGTCGTTCGTTCTGCGCTGCGCGCAGCCGCTCGCGGCCGCCGACTCTCAGTACCGAGCCTGCGGTACCGAATCATCTGGGGTCTCATGAAAGTCACTCAGCCCGTCATTCTTCTGTTTGTCGCACGCGCGAGTAGCGCTGCGACTGGGAGCGCTGACGCGACTGGCGCCAGTCGCGCGACGAGCGGCGAAGGCTAACGGACCGAGAATCCGCGTGCTTCGACTTCTTCTTTGAGGTGATCACGGAGCGCGATGTAGGGACCGGTGACCCCTTCTGGTTTGCTCGTTCGTCGTGACGTGTGCTCTGCCCAGCCGTATTCTTCATCCGGCACGTCGACCTCGCCGCTAGCTACGTGGCGACCCGCGTAGAGACCATTCGCGATCATCACCGCGTCGTACTCGTGCACGTGCTTCTCCACGTCAGCACTTGAATACTGTTCACGATGCACAACGGCCTCACTCGGAAGTCGCGGCTTAGTCCCCCGACGGACTCCTTCGCTCGGATAGCCGATCGTGAGCCCCACAACCGCAAAAACGCCCTGCGGAAGGGCCAACTCTTCAGCAATCGCGCTGGGGTTGTTGCGTATCGAGCCGATGGGGACGGCACCTAGACCTAAAGACTCTGCGGCGACAAGCGCGTTCTGCATCGCGAGAGCTGAGTCGATAGACGAGAGCAAGAACATTTCCAGGTTGTTGGCATCGAACGACCGCCCCTGGCGTGCGGCGAGGTGATGGAAGCGAGAGATGTCGGCGCAGAAAACCAGCATGACGGGTGCTTCAGCGACGTAGGCCTGGTCGCCAACAAGGTGTGCCAGTCGTGCGCGACGGTCAGCATCCTCTACGACCACGATGCTGAACGCTTGGAGGTTTGACGATGTCGGTGCGCTTCGAGCCGACACCAGAATTGCTTCGAGAACGTCGGCCGCAAGCGGCGTCTCTTCAAAACTGCGGATTGACTCGTGACTCGTAAGCACACGGATGGTGTCAGTGATGAACTCTGCTGAGATCTCGCGCTTCTCTTGTTCGATTCGAGTGAGAGGAGGAGTGTGCGTCGAACCCAAAGTCATAACCCGATGATTTCACGTTCGACTGGATGCTCGGTGCACGCCACATCAGACGCTCATGACGAGCAGCGGACGCGGAATCTCCGCTTTAGTCGGAGGCAGTGGCTTCAGTCGCGGCGTTGAATGTCGACTTCTTGGCAGAGAACGTTTCGAGGCGCTGTTCAGGCGTCATCGCTTCTATTTGCGCCCACGCATCTGCCGAATGTCCGGTGATTTCTGTGGTGTCACCGATCGGGATGATGGAGTGCACGGTCTGCTTTTCGTAGACGTGCACAACGTTCACCGCTTGGCCGTAGTCGACGCCGGAGAGCAGTCGGTTTTCGGCACTTAAATCGAGTGTGTAACAGGTCGCCGACGCAACAGAGACGGGGATTCCCGCAAATGTTGAGTGGGTCGAGTAGTGCAGGTGCCCCGCCAAGATGACCCGCACATCGCTGCCCTGCAGCACCGCCGCAAGGCGGTCTTGACGCTGCAATTCGAGCATCCCCATGGCTTCTAGCATCGGCGTGGGAATGGGCGGGTGGTGCACCGCGAGCACCGTTCCGTGCGGTGCAGGTGTCGCGAGTTCGGTGCGCAACCATTCCAACTGTTCGTCGCTGATATCACCGTGGTGGTAGCCCGGCACCGTGGTGTCGAAGGAGATGATGCGTAGCCCTTCAATCATGTAGACACGATCTTGCGGGGCATCCGACTGTTCATCAAAGAGAAGCTTCGAGTACTGGTCGCGTTCGTCGTGGTTGCCCATGACCCACACGATTTCGGCATTCATGCGCTTCGCTGCTGGTTCGACTATCTCGCGCAATCGAACGTAAGCGTCGGTCTCCCCTAAGTCTGCGAGGTCTCCGGTAAATACAATCGCTTGCGGGTGGGCCGTCGACCGTTCCAGTTGAGCGAGTGCTTGCTGAAGGTGATCGATCGTGTTGGCGGTGCCGTAGAGCGGACGGCCACCGGCGAGGAGGTGGGTGTCGCTGACGTGCGCAATGACGTGGCTGGGGGCAGGGTACTGGCCGAGTTGTATCACATGCCCAGCCTAGGCCTGCGGGGTGTCATTCGACAGGGCAGGCGTTCGGGAGACGTGGTCGGCCGCAGCCTACTCACTGTCACGTTAACGCAGGATGCCCGCCTCCACGGTTGTGGCGGCGGGCATCCTCGGTCGCTGGTGCTGTGCTAGGCACTCACGCGCTCAGTGAATCTAGTCTTTCTTAGCGATGACGGGCAGTTGCACGGTTCCAGTGCGAACGCTTTCGACGGCAGCATCAAATTCACCGGTGATTCCGTCGCTGTTCTTGAAGGTGGCGAGGCTCACGATGACCGCAACGATGATGTTGAGGGCGAAGCCGGGCACGATTTCGTACATCACGCCGGAGAGCGCATCGATGTTGCCCCACACGATGACGGTAACCGCACCGGCGATCATTCCGCCGATTGCGCCAGCAGTGGTGAGTTTGCGCCAGAACAGTGACAGCAGCACGATCGGACCGAACGCTGCACCGAAGCCGGCCCACGCATAGGAGACCAGTTCGAGCACTGAGGAGTTGGGGTCGAGCGCGAGCAGGATGGCGATGACCGAAACAACCAGAACACCCATACGACCGAGCACTACTTGAGCCTTGGGGGTTGCTTCCTTCTTGGCAACGATCTTGAAGAGGTCTTCTACGAGCGCCGACGACGACACGATCAACTGCGACGAGATTGTGCTCATTACCGCGGCGAGAACTGCGGCGAGAACGAATCCGGCGATCAGCGGGTGGAAGAAGATCTGCGAGAGCTCGAGGAAGACCTTCTCTGGGTCATCGAGGGTGAGGTCGGGATTTTGCTGGAAGTAAGCAATACCAATGAGGGCGGATGACATGGCACCGAGAACGGAGATGATCATCCAGCTGATTCCGATACGGCGACCCGCTACGGCATCACCGGGCGAGCGCAGGGCCATAAAGCGAACCAGAATGTGCGGCTGACCGAAGTAGCCGAGGCCCCATGCTGCAGCCGAAATTGCTGCGATGGCGGAACCGCCGAAGAGGTTGAGCATGTCTACTTCTTCGGTGCTGACGGCGCGGATTGATTCCATAGCGCCGTCGATGCCGCCCACCTGGGAGATGCCGACGATCGGCACAAAGATCAGGGCGAGGAAGATCATGATGCCTTGAACGACATCAGTGTAGGTGGCTCCGATGAAGCCGCCGAAGAGGGTGTAAAGCACGGTTACGCCACCGACGAGCAGCATTCCGATGAGGTATTCGGAGTTGAACGCACTCTCGAAGAATTTGCCGCCGGCCACCATGCCGGAGGAAACGTAGAACGTAAAGAAGACGAGGATGATGATGCCCGCGGTGATGCGAAGAATGTGCGTCTTGTCGCGCAGGCGGTTCTCAAAGAAGCTCGGAACGGTGATCGAGTTCTTCGATACCTCCGTGTAGGCGCGCAAGCGTGGAGCGACGAACTTCCAGTTGAGCCACGCGCCGATCGTAAGACCGATCGCGATCCAGCCCTCTACGAGGCCGCCGATGTAGAAAGCTCCGGGAAGCCCGAGAAGCAGCCAGCCGGACATGTCGGATGCGCCAGCACTGAGGGCTGCGACTCCAGGACTGAGCTTGCGGCCCGCGAGCATGTAGTCGTCAAGGTCGGTTGTCCTCTTGTAGGCCCACCAGCCGATGCCTAGCATTGCGGCCATATAAATGACCATCGCAATAATTTGGAAGGTTAGATCGTTCAAGGTGTCGCCTTTCTCATGCGTGTGCGTGGGTTAAGCCTGTCTACCCTTGCAGAGATAAGGGTTAGTAACAATCTCAATCCCTGAGCAGGAAACATTACTTTTTCTTAACTGTCTGCCTCAGGTTGCCGAAACCAGCAAGATTTCGCAGTGTGCGCAGGTTTATTGCACCGCAGTGCGCGCATTCACAGCTTTCACCTCTGGTGCGCACAGTCTTTTTTCTTTGCTTTATTGCGCTAAGTGGTTGCGAGTGGGCTCGTCAAGGCGCGGAAGCGGGCTCAAGCGCACGGTTCGCGGGACTCATGACGCAGCGCGCTTCCAGCCTCGCTCAGTTTCGGTGACGCGACCCTCAAGTTCGAGCAGCCCGAGCTGGGCGCGAACCGCAGAGATTGCGAGGCCGCTGCGCGCGGCAACGTCATTGGCGGTGCGGGCGCTGCGAGCGCTCAGGGCGTCCAGCAGGCGCGTCCTTTCGGTGTCGCGGGGGCCAGCGGCATCCGCTTTCTCGTCGGATCCGTGAACGCCATCGGCCGCTCCCGCGACATTTTCGGCGGAAAGCAATCCGTGTTCGATCGGTGCAAGTTCCGCCATCTGATCGGGATTCGTGACGCACACCGCATCAAAGTCACGAATGAGTCGGTGACACCCAGCGGATGCCGCACTGGTGACCGGCCCGGGAACAGCCCCGAGTGGTCGCCCGAGCGTTGCAGCGTGTCCCGCGGTGTTAAGAGAGCCAGAACGCCAGCCTGCTTCAAGCACGATCGTGGCCATGCTCGCCGCGGCGATGAGCCTGTTGCGCTGCAAGAACCGCCACTTAGTTGGGGGCGATCCGCAGGGGAGCTCCGAGATGACGACGCCGCTCTCGACGATGCGACCGAGAAGCGCGTCGTGGCCGCTCGGGTAGAAGCGGTCCACTCCCCCAGCGAGAAACGCGACGGTGAGTCCCTGACTTGCGAGAGCAGCGCGATGGGCCATGCCGTCGATTCCGTACGCCGCGCCGGACACAATCGTGTAGCCGCGATCGACGAGCCCGGCGGATGCTTCCATTGTGATGTGTTCGCCGTAACCTGTGGCCGCTCTTGCTCCTACGAGGGCGATGCCGCGCTCGATTCCCGCAAGAGCTTCGTCGGTTCCGCGAGCCCAGAGCGCTGAGGGCGAGTGCCAGTCGAGGTCGTTAAGTCGCGACGGCCACAGAGTGTCGTGAGGTGTGAGCAGGCGCGCGCCAAAGCGTGCAGCCTGACGCAGAGCGATGAGCGCGGTGTTGGACTTGAGCCGCGGCATCCACCGGTCGATTGCTTGAGCCATATCGTCTTCAGCAACAGTATCGCCGTCGAGCGAAAGAGCGGCAGCAAACCGTTCTGGCTCCCAGTGTTCGACAACTCCTGTGAGCGCGCGCACCGCACCAAGCTGTCGGATAGCGCGACCGGCGAGACGATCACCAGGTTCGGCAAGCCCGCTCCAGGTGGCTCGGGCAAAGCGCTCTTCGATTGCATCTCGGTCGAGGTCATCGCCCCCTCCGACGCTGACCGCCTTTACTAGGGTGGCAACTTCTGATTCTTTGAGTCCAAACATGCTCACTGTGACATGGCCTTTCTGAGGTAGAGCGCTTGCCCAACGTGGGTATCGTCAGGTCGGGAGTCGTCGGCGAGGTCGGCGAGGGACCACGCGACGCGGAGCACTCCTTTGTTACATACTTGGCGTAACGTCACTCGTATCGATGAAAAGGAAGGACACCATGAGCGATAAGAGTCTCAAAGCCGCACTGTATTTTCGGCAATCCGTCGATACACAAGAGGGCATCGAACGTCAGCGCACCAGGTGTCGCCACCTTGCATCTGCTCGCGAGTGGGAAGTAGTCGATGAGTACGTCGATAACGATGTCTCTGCGACGAAGTCCCGCGGCGAAGGCACCGCATGGTCACGGATGCTCAACGATGCTGCTGGGGGGAAGATCGACGTTGTTGTCGCAGTGAACCTCGATCGCCTGCTGCGAACACAAAAAGACCTCACCGCGCTCATGGACACCGGCGCCCTTGTAACCACCCTCGAGGGCGAGATTGATCTAGCGTCCGCATCCGGCGAAATGCAAGCCACCGTCCTTACCGCAATGGCAAGGTTCGAAGCTCGCCGCAAAGGTGAACGTCAGATTCGCGCCAATAAGGATCGTGCCGCTAAAGGTTTGCGGTCTGGTGGCCGTCGTCCGTTCGGTTACGAAGCTGATGGGGTCACACTCCGAGAGCCTGAGCGTGCAGCCATTGAGGACGGTTTCAAGTCTTTCCTTGCAGGTGTCCCCCTCGCAGCAATTGCCCGGTCATGGCACCAGCGGGGTCTCGTTACTACGCAGATGCGTTACAAGGGTGCGCGGGATGAAAACGGGAAACTTGTCGAACCTTCATATTGGACTGCGAGCGCGGTCAGGCAGCTACTCACCAATCCCCGATACATGGGGAAGCGTGCCCACCTTGGCGAGGTCGTGGCAGATGCCGAATGGCCTGCGATCGTTGAGGAAAGCACTTGGCAGGCCGTTAACGCCATTCTGCGCCACCCCGAACGCCGTAACGCCCCCAAACGCGGCCGATACCTTTTGTCCGGTCTAGCGCTCTGTGGCGTATGTGGCTCGAAAGTTCATGCAGGGGGCAATGCTCGAAAAGGTACGCCTGGTTATCGCTGCAGCGGGTCTGCAGGCCACTTCGCACGCATGTCCCTCCCCGTAGAGAGTTACGTCGAAGAAGTGATGATTGCGCGCCTGTCAGCACCCGATGCTGCGTTGCTCACAAAGAAGAGGAACGAAAGCCCCGATAGCGACGCGTTGAGCCTCGAGCTCTTAGGCATCCGCGAACGGCTAGAAACGATCGCACTCGACTTCGCGGACGGAGCAATAACCAGCTCACAACTTCGCTCTGCCACCGAACGACTACGCGAGAGACACCAAGAAATAGAGGAAGCACAGGCCGACGCCGGCCGTGTGGACATTCTCGGAGATCTCGTCAACGCTTCCGATGTTCGTGCAGCGTGGGAATCTCTGGCTCTCGAACGCAAACGAGGAATCATCGCAGTGCTCGCAGTCATCAGGCTCCACCCTGTAGGCCGAGGCAGAAGAAACTTCAATCCTGACACCGTGGGGATTGATTGGCTGTCCTAGACAGCGAAGGGCCCCCGACCGCTGTAACGGTTCGAGGGCAGTCCGAAAAACCAGTGAAGGAAAAACGAACATGTCAATTATCGCAGAAACCACACCCGCACTCACCGCCGGCAACTACGCGGAAGCAAGCAAGGGCGTTAGGCAGCGCATTGCCAATCGAGAGACCTCGAATACGGAAGTCTTCCCCTGTTCAGTCACCAACTGTGCTGGACACCGCGAGATCGAACTCCTCGAGCGCTGGGAGGACCTCAACCACGAAGTGCTGAACGTCACAATGCCCACCGACGACCTCGAAGTCAACGGCATCAATGAGGGGGAGATCAGTCTCATCCTCCGCGACGAAGGCGATGTCATTTACCACTACTCCCACTTCGAAGGTGAAATCAGAATCGACCACCTGGACGACTTCATCGCGCAACTCAAAGCAACCGTCACCACGGTCGAAGAATTCAAAAAGAACACGGAAGCCCTAACCGACAACTAGCCTCTCTCCCTGCCTACGCGTGTAGGCAAGGGATCCCCCGATGTAGCTCAGTGGACAGAGCAAACGGTTTCTACCCGTTTGGCCGGGAGTTCGAATCTCCCCATCGGGACGCACCAAACCCCAGCAGCAGCGTCACCAACGCAATATCCTGCGGGATTATTCAAGACGCATGAGAGGAACAGAAGGATGACTGAGAAACTATCGCGGCTTTCACTCTGGCTGGAATCGAGCAAAAGGCAGCAAGCCGAATTCGAGGCCCTTGCAGCAAGCAAAGAGACAACAGAGCTTCTAAGAGCGAGCATTCGCGTGTCTGGCAGCACTTCACGCATTAATCTGCTGTGCAAGAAAGGTCACCCGACCGGGCTCGTTGCGCGGCTAGGGCTGGTCGATGATAAGGCCGTTGTGCGGCTGTCATCGATGCCCAACAGCGTCAAGCCTGAACTTCTCACCCTCAGAGGTTGGGAGAATGGGGCATCTGTCGTGATGACATGCGCGGTGTGCGGCTCGAAGCACCGAACCTCACTAGCTCGGGTTCTCCAAGGGTCGCTGCTGGCCCTAAAAGCCGGAAGAACGGGCTTTCGAATGAATTAGTTGCTGAATGACTTGACATTCGAACACACATACACTTATACTTCAAGTCGAGGTAGTCGGAGCCTCACCAAACTACACCGACACGGTTCAGGGCCTCCATTCGGAGGAAGTAGCCCCACAGCTCCCAGTGAAGTAGCAGAGCAATCTGCCTTCCTACGGGAGCTTTTTTTGTCTACTACCCCGGTTCTAATAGCTCGATCGAAACTCGGAGTTGCCACTCGCAGCGGCGACATCAACGCCGTCAGATCAGCTCGTCGCGACTTAGCCGCCGCCAACCTCGAGCAGTACATTGAGCGTGTCGTTTCTGACGCTCCCCCTCTCACGTCAGATCAGCGTGACCGCATCGCCGCCCTGCTCGGTGGTGGTGCCTAATGGATGTCAGCACCCACAACCCCACGACTGGGAATCACGAAACAGTCGAAGACCTAACCAGGTTCGCCGCAAACGCTTTTGCCGCCGCAGGGATTGAGTACCGTCCCGCCCGCATGAGCAAGTTCATTCGTCGCATTCACCGTGCCGGCAATGAAGTCCGTGCAGCAATCACTCGCTACCTCGATAACGAGCTAGACGCCCGATCATGGGCAGGGTTCGAGCTATACGCCGTTTCTGGGTACGCAGACCCCACAGGGGCACGAGCAGCACGGAACGTTGACCGGGCGCGAGGTGCCCGATGAACGCCGAAAGCCGCCCCCTGGATGGAGCGGCTTCACACGAATCGGCTGGCAGGCCTTTTGCTAACTCCAAGATTACCGGAGATATCGACCTAGTCGCGATTTCCGAAAGCTCCAATAACCCCCGCTACGAGGTCTACCTCGCGGGATGGTCTGCCGGCTTCGAATCACAGCAAGCACGCATCGACCGCCTCACATGGGAACGTGACGTTCTCTACTTCGTTGCCAACAACAAGGGCAAAAATGGTGGCGACTTCTACACGCACAAAACAAGTGAGTTGTGGAATGAGGCCGTCCGATGAACGCACCCGTAGCTTTCAATGCCTCGTGGCTAATGCAGCAAACGTTCCCGCCAGTCAAGTACGTCGTCCCGGGCATCATCCCTGAAGGCATGACGCTGCTCGTAGCGGCTCCGAAGATCGGTAAGTCGTGGATGGTTTTAGGGCTGGGCTTAGAGCTCAGCAATGGTGGCCATGCGTTCGGCAGTATTGCTGTCGGTAAGCCCCGCCCAGTGTTATACCTAGCGCTCGAAGACGGTCAACGCAGACTTCAAGACCGGTTGCTGAAGCTGAACCCGTCCGATGTCTCCCACCGGCTCGAGTTCATCACGTCAGTTGGTGACGCAAAAGTCATCGACATCATCAGCGAGTACATGCTCAGGCATGACGGTCTAGACCCCGTTGTCATCCTCGACACTCTCGGCAAAGTCATGCCACCTGCAACCGGCAACCAGTCTGCCTACGGTCACGACTACAAGATGCTGTCAGCTCTTAAAGCGACGAGTGACGCGGTACCTGGTTCAAGTCTGGTGATCGTTCACCACACGAACAAGGGTGAGAAAGGCGACTTCCTCGATGCTGTCAGCGGCACCCAAGGAATCGCTGGCGCAGCGGACACAGTGCTTGTTCTAAAGCGCGATCGGCAGGACAAGGCCGCGACCCTCCAAGTGACCTCTAGAGACGCTGAGGAAGGCGAATACGCCATGGAAATGAACGATGGATCGTGGGAGCTCAAAGGTGCTGATCTGGCTGCAGCCGCACAAGCAGCACAAACGGCCAAGCAGACAGATGGTGTTGGCGATCGAATGGCTGACGTCATTGAGAAAGTAGGAGAGTTCCCAGAGGGCATCAAGCCACAAGATTTGGCTGTTCTGATGCAACTCGATTACAAGTCGGCACAGGTCTACCTTTCCCGTGCGTACGAATCTGGGCGAGTCAATCGCCCACACCGGGGCGTCTATACCCCTGTTGTAAGTGTTGGTTCTGTTGGTTTCAGTTCTCAAAACAACACAACCAACACAAACAACACCCCCTTAGAGGGAGTCGAACCGTGAGCCGCGCCAGAGAGTCATACGAGCGTCTAAGCATCGCAATGCTCGCGACAAGCCCCAAGTGTTCGCAACTCGATTTCTTTATCGACGACGAACTCACACCCGCAGAAATCGAAGTCTGCAAAACCATCTGCAGCGACTGCCCCCTGCGAACTCTCTGCGCTGAATATGCAGAGATCGCACGCCCCAAAGCAGGCGTATGGGCCGGCAAACGCTACCGCACCAATAAATCAACGACAAAGGACAACTGACATGGCAATGTATCCAACCCCACCCGGCGAATCCCTAGAACCAATCGTCCAGAAAATTCGCGACGTCGAGAGAAAAGTTCAGGAACTAGCTCGCCCCTCAGGAACAAACATCGCATCACTGGTTGATCAGGTGCAAGCGGCACTAGCCGACCTAAGCGCAACCGTCATCGCAGAAACGAGTTCCTACCTAAGTTCGGGCACAGTCAACATGGCGAACATCTCCGCATCGGGCAGCATCTCCGCATCGGGAAATGTCACATCGTCCGGAACAATAAGTGCAGCATCCGCGCTGAAGAGTTCGGGCGCGGCCACAACGAATCTTGGCTCCGTTCCGGGCAACAGGCAAGCCGTATGGCAAATATATGACGGCAGCAACGTTGGCCTTTATGGGTACGCGCCGTCTTCGATAACCACAAAGACGAACCTTGAGCAAGTTCCCTACTCTGCGGAATCGTTTTTACGTTGTGCCGCATACCTGTACGAGTACAAAGATCAAGTCGCCATGCGTGACGACCCAGACAGCGAGTACTACAACCCCGCCTATGACATCCCGCAAGAAGTCGGATATATGGCTGAGCATCTAATCGAGAACGGGCTGAAACAGTTCGTGACAATCCGCGATGAGCAGCCCATCGGTATCGACTACGCGGCATTTGGCGCAGTGGGCATGACTGTCATTGGACGCGCCCACGAGCGGGAGCTGGCTCAAATAAATTCGCGCTTAGAAACGCTCGAGAGCACTCTGGCGAGCCTCAACACCTCGCCAACAAACAATTCCCCCGAGGAGACCAAGTGAAAACCCCACCCGAAGCCAACGTCCTCAGAGTCACCGCACGAGGAAAAGTGATCGTCCAATGCCCCTACTGCGGAGGGGAACACCAACATGAACGGTTCAAATATGGGCACCTCGAACACCGTGCACCAGGTTGCGGAGTCTATGCACCAGTGAACCGAGAACAACGACTAGCCGGCTACACCTTCACAGTCCCCCGAAACAACACGACGAAAGGCACCCAGTGAACCGCAGCACCCCGGACGAAGACGACGGACTTCTAACAGCGCTCAAACGAGCGATCACCCCCACAGGGTTTGCGATCTTCAACGAGCAGCGCCCCGAGGGCAACCGAACCCCGCTAGCACTCAACGACGACGTGGGAATCGCCCGAATACTCGGAATGCCCATCGACAACAACCACGAAACTCTCAACTGAAAGGCAACACATGAACACCATCACAACACTCTCGACCCTTAGCAACGACGTGAAGACCGTAGTGGCCGCAGGAGGCACCACAACCAAAGAATACGATCGACTTATCCGCCGCTGGGACGACTTCACCGAACTAGGCAAGCCAGCAACTAAAGCACTCACCGCCGCAATCCTCGGAGATACCCCGATGGAACGTGTCGGAGAACTTCAAGCCCTCGCCCTTGCCGAACAAGCAACCCCCATCGCAGCCGCTGATATCCGCATCATCGCAGCCGAGAGCATCTACCCTGCCGTGCGTGCCGAAATCACAAAGGCAGCACAATCGAACTACGAAACAATTGCAAAAAAGTTCACAGCAACAGGAAAAGCATTCAGTAGAGCAGCGAGCGTTATCGATCCTGAAAGCGACCCTGCCGGCCTCATCAGTGCCGACGACGCGACACGTAAAGCATGGACAGACTCAGGAATTCTGGCTCACCAACTCAATTCTCAATTACGCACTCTCGCGACCGCAGCACGACTAGCGGGAGCACAAGTCAGCTCAGACACCGGACTGCTCGCGCTAACAATCGCACCGGAAACCTCTCACCGCCGCCGAGTCTGGGAAGCATGGCAAACACATGGGCGCACCGGACGATGGGCAGCGATTCACGCACTCGGCCTATCGATCGAGGCCTGCTGCCTCGAAGACCACACACCATACCGCGAACCAGCGCCGCTAGAGACACGCTACGAACGCACACGCTTCGGGCAACAGGCCTACTCTTTCGACCCCGAAGACCAGACCCCCGACCCCGCAGAAAGCTAACCCCCACCTCCAGCACGTGGGCCGGCGCTCAACCATGGCTGCCGGCCCACACTGCAGTGAACAGGAACGGCGATGCCCAGCCAAAACTTCAACCCGACCCCCACCTGCCAAACAGAACCACAGACAGAACACACGCAGGACTCAGAACCAACACAACAACTGCGCACACAAAGAAACTTCCACGCACGACACCAGCAACACACAGCGCCAAGCAAGAAGAACGAAGAACTCCGACATACAGCCACACCCCGGCACCCCACCCCCCGGCCACCCCTTTGCGCCTCTGGCGGCATAGGCGCATCTTGTGTGTGCGCAGTCGAAACGTTTGGCCCTTGATTACCCCTATTGCACATATTTGGAGCGAAAATGAATGAAATGAAAGGCCCCGCAAGTGGGTCGAAAGTGTATGCACCTCGTGGCCTTGCTGCTGCTGGCAGGAAGCTTTGGGATGCAGGTATTGAAGACTTTGAGTGGGCTCAGCACGAGTTGGCGATGCTCGAGGAAGCGTGCCGTACTCGTGATCGTATTGTGCAGCTCGATAAGCGTGTTGAGGCTGATGGTTTGATGATGAAGAGTTCGCAGGGTTTGCGTGTTCATCCGGCTATTTCTGAGGCTCGTCAACAGCGCCTGGTCATGGCTCGACTGTTGGCCACTTTGGGTATTCCGCCGTTGACTGAGGACGGTGGCTCTATGCCTGCTGCTCGCTCTGTGCGGGGCGTTTATGCGGGTGGCCGCTGATGGTTGCTCGTAAGCGTCGTGTGGCGTTAGAAGACGGCTGGGATTACCCCGCAGGGCTTCGTGTGTTTGACAAGGCGACGCATAAGTCGATGCGGAAGTGGCTTGCTGCTCGTCGTGCGGTTATTCCGCGTGTGAGTTCACCTGAGATAACTACTCGTCGCTGGTTGGCGGTTATTCAGGCGCATTACGCGCTCGAGCGAGAGATTCGCGCGAGGGAGATTTAGCGAGTGAACATTCTTGTGTGGCTTCGAAAAGCGGCTGAAACTGAAGACTCTCGTCGGAACCGACGGGCGCCTTTAACTCTGCTGCGGCGCGGATACAGGCGATTCAGAAATACCAAAGATAGGATATGGTCTAATGTTCGAAGGATGGAGGCGGGAATGCTAGGAAACGAGATCGCAGAAGAGATCATTTCCAGAGAACCTCGACTCTCCTCGATGAAGCTGCAGAAGCTTATGTACTACGTGGACGCATGGCACCTTGCCGTCGAAGGCGAACGGCTGATTACGGATCAACCATTTCGTGCGTACAAAGATGGCCCCGTCCATGAAGACGTCCGACATAAGCGCATGGATATGGCTACGCGCATGCACGGAACATCGACCGGCAAACTAACTCCGGCCGCAGAGTCGATCCTGAACTTGGTTATGGCTGAATTTGGTGGGCGAACCGGCGATGAATTGTCTGCGCTCACGCATGCTGAAGTTCCGTGGAAGAACGCTAGGGGCGATAAAGCTGACGGCGAAACTTCACGCGAGCCCCTGAACGAAGCAGAGATTGCTCGCTTTTACAGGTCTAGCCGACGGCTAGGCAACCGCACTGCTGCCGACCTTGCCGCGGGCGGAATATACGGCGTTTTCTCTCAAGCCGATCAGACAGAACTCGACATCGACGCAATTCTGGGTTCGCTTCCGAAATCGATTGATTTCGAGAACGAGCCTGCTTTCAACGGCAATCTAGTCGATTCGGGGAACCTCGGGTCAGCGTCGCGCTACGCGCAGAAGAGTGAGTAACCCCGAACCGACGACACATGTCGTTGTTTTCGATGTCAACGTGTATCTCGGCATTGCTCGATTGTTGGGTGAACCCTTTGCCATGGAGGATTTCAACGATCGAGTGATTAGCGTGGGAAAAAAGTTAGAGCATGAGCTCACAAAAGATGAGTGGTGCCTTCTCGCAGTAGCCGTCACCTCAAGCGGATTCTTGGCAGGCACCAGTCCCCTGCAAGTTTGGTCCAGCGATCACATCGATGGTTTGGTCGAATACAAGGCTGGTCAGGAAGAAAACAAACTCAAGAAGCCCGAAGATGCTGGACTCGGTTGGTCCAAGGACAACGCCCAATCACTGCGGTGTGATCTAGTGGACTGGGTGGTGCGGGAAAGTTCCGGGTCATCGATCAATATAGTGATTCCTAAATCGACCCCTCCCCTTAGCCACGAAGACGGCTTGGTTTACGCCACCGGGCGCGATTGCGCTGACGCTGACACACTCTGTGAGCGCTATGTAGTGACCTTTGATTCAGATTTCATGTCGGACGAATCCCTGAGTTATCCAAGAGTCCTCAGCCCCGACCAGTTTGTGCGCTTGGTGCGCACGGCTCGAAGAAATCTTGCAATTCAGGGTATGACGCGAAAACCTTGACGTGATTACGCGGCCACATAAGGGCCGTGTATGACCCTCTTTCAAGAATTAGCTTGATCCGCTTTTAGAGCTTGGCAAGCCCACATGAGGCGCATACCCACGCCACCGCAGAGCCCTTGCCTGACGGCTTCATCGGCTCTAAACAACTGATGCAGTTGGGGCTGTCGAGGTCGAACACGATATTCAGTCAATCCCTTCTACTAATGTTTTTTACGATTTCTCTTGACGCGGAGCACACGGTCATAGCCCCGCATGGTGATGCCGCCGCGTTCGAGAGCGCGATCGAGCCCGGAGGTGACTTTGGGGGCGAGCCGCAGTTCGCGACCACGCAGATACGAGCCCGGCACATGAGAGTTGAGCCGCCAGGGCGTCGCCTCGAGGCGAGCCGCTGCCCGTTGGCGGGCCGCCGTGACCCGCGCTCGGGCATCCGCTG
>TARA_R110002020_G_scaffold85914_3_pt1 | contig 69901 bp, 62 predicted proteins | sample TARA_R110002020 | Tara Oceans TARA_R110002020 (sample SAMEA4396489) | marine metagenome | biome: Westerlies Biome; feature: [MES] marine water layer (ENVO:01000295) within the mesopelagic zone...; material: water (ENVO:00002006), including particulate matter (ENVO:01000060) such...
CAGACATGCGTTTACCCGGCTCGAGATGAACGTGGCCAGAAGTAGGTTCTTCTTTACCAGCGATTATTTTTAAGAGTGTAGATTTTCCGGCGCCATTGGCTCCTATTATTCCGTAACAATTACCCTGGGTAAATGAAACGTTTACTTCATCAAACAAAATACGTTTGCCGAACTGAACCGAAAGATTTGAGATTGATAACATAGCTAAATCCTTATTTTTTAAAAGATTTGCAAAAGTATCGAATGTTAGCCAAAGGAAGAAACATTAACTTTTATATTCTATGTTTTAACTAGTAATTAACAGCCTCAAATAGACAACGCACTTACTTTTGAGTTTAAACTTTAACCCTTATCATATCTGATTGAAAAAATTACTCTTTACATGAGACGTTCTGTCTTAGTCTCCGTTTTACTTTTATTTATCCTGATTAGCTGCAACGGCACACACGATAAGGCTACTTCTGGCACGTATATAGGTGGGCAAATTGTAAACCCGGTAAGCAACTCAATCATTCTGCGTAAAGACAATCGAAATATAATCGATCTTCCTCTTAGTCAAAACAATCGCTTCTTTTATAAAATTAACGATTTTAAGCCTGGTTTATATAGCTTTTTTCATAATGAGCGCCAGCTTGTTTATTTAGAAGAAGGCGACAGTATTATGCTTAGAGTAAATACGATCGAGTTTGATGAATCGCTTACTTTCACGGGTTACGGCGCAGCTCAAAACAATTTCATGCTTAGTCTTTACCTTCTCAATGAGAAAGAGAATGAGTCTATGATGACTGTTTATCAACAAGATCCTTTACTTTTTCAGCAAACGCTTGATTCATTAAGAGACGTGCGCACAGAAGACTGGGAAAATTTTAAAGCAAAACATGAAGTAAGTGAGGGTTTTCAAGGGGTCATAAACGCTATTATAGATTATGATTACTATGCGCGTAAAGAAGTATACCCGCTTTCAAGATTTGGTTCAGATAAATATGCATTCCTGCAATCACTACCAGATGACTTTTATGATTACCGCGATAATGTAGATTTTAACTGGGAGAATCTTTTAAGTCTGTATTCATACCAGCGCTTTTTAATGAACTACTTCAATCAGGCTGCATTTAAGCAATACGCCGGCACTGAAGATTACAACTCACAATCATTTACACACAATCTGCACAAACTTAGACTTATAGACAGTACGGTTTCTAATGACTCTATAAAAAGTTACTTGTTAACAAGAACTATTAAAGAATATCTGGCAAACAGTAATGATAAAAAAGGAGGCGAAGAGATTTTTGATCTCTATATGAAACACATCCCTTCAAATTTTAATAAAAAGGAGATCGAGAAGCTTTATACATCAAATCAAAATGTAGAAGCTGGTAAAAAAATGCCAGATGAAATTTTGATAAACATGAAGGGTGAGAAAGTGCATCTTGATAAACTAATTACAAAACCCACGTTTATTTTCTTGTGGTCTAAAGATAAAAAGAATCACTCAAGACAAGCCCACCTAATGGCCCAGGAGCTTATAAATAAGTTTCCTGAATATGCCTATATCGCTATTAATATTAATATCGATACTCAGGAGTGGCTACGGATTGCAAAACTCAATGGTTTTAATCCTAAGAATGAGTTTAAGATAAACGATAATTTTGAGGAGATTAAAGATGAGCTCTCTATAAACTCAATCTTTAAAACCTTTATAGTAGATAAGAATGGTACTATACAGAATGCACATGCAAATATGTTTAGTACAGATTTTGAAAACGAATTGTTAGGCTATTTAAATAAATAATGTTTTTGTTAAACCGAAAAATCCGCTTGATTGCTCAAGCGGATTTTTTATTTGTACTCAGTAAGAACTGAATAGTCTTCTTAGTTCCCTTTCTTGTAATCAGCTAAGAATTTTTCTAAACCTGAATCTGTAAGTGGGTGCTTTAATAATCCTTCTATTGAAGAAAGAGGCCCAGTCATAACATCTGCACCTATCTTAGCGCACTCAATAATGTGCATAGAGTGTCTTACTGAAGCTGCTAGGATTTCGGTCTCGTAAGCGTAGTTGTCATATATAATTCTAATATCTGCAATAAGATTTAATCCATCTGTTGAGATATCATCTAAACGACCAATAAAAGGAGAAACATAAGTTGCTCCTGCTTTAGCTGCAAGTAAAGCCTGACCTGCAGAAAATACAAGTGTACAGTTTGTGCGTATACCTTTGTCGCTAAAATATTTTATGGCCTTTACACCTTCTTTGATCATTGGCACCTTTACAACGATCTGCTCGTGTAATTCTGCCAATTCTTCTCCTTCTTTAATTATTTCTTCAAGATCTGTAGAAATAACTTCTGCACTTACATCACCATCTACAATATTGCAGATCTCAACATAATGCTTCAAAATATTATCACGTCCTGTGATGCCTTCTTTCGCCATAAGCGAAGGATTAGTTGTTACACCATCAAGTACACCAAGGTCTTGTGCCTCTCTAATCTGGTCTAGATTAGCCGTATCTATAAAAAATTTCATCTTTTGGTTTTATATTAATCTAAATCGTTCTCGTACAAAAATAACCAATTGATTTAATAATCAACGGGTACTTAACGCTTTTATCTTCAGTATTCTTAAATAAGTTTTTAAAACTAAATTACAGTCTACTTACTTACAGCTTATAATGATTGAGTAGCATACGCTCATATACGCGATCTGGCAAAATACCCTTTAGAAAAACAGAGATTTTTTGCATAAAAACACCGATTTTGTAGTGTATTTTGGGGTTTTTCTCCTGCATAATAGCATGAATCGCCTGCGCCATTAACATTGGGTTCTCACCCTCATCTACATGCTCATTCATTAGCTCAAGCGATAAACCGTATGTTTTTCTATAAGGCGAAGTATCTTTTAGAGGAGCATGAAATCTACCGGCAGCAATATTAGTAGCAAAATCACCTGGTGCAGCATTTACCATTTTAATATTAAATTCTTTCAACTCCATACGCATAGCCTCTGTTGTGAGTCCTAAAGCTCCTTTTGTGGCAGAGTAAGCTGCGCGAAAAGGCAGCCCCATATAACCCGCAATAGAAGTGACATTTATTATCATCCCGCTATTCTGACTACGCATAACTGGCAAAATAGCTTTTATCATGGCGATTGGGCCAAAATAGTTAGTATCAAAAACAGATTTTAGTTCGCTTTCAGGAATTTCTTCCATTGGGCCACTAATTCCTTTACCGGCATTATTAATGAGAAAATCTAACCTGTTCTCTCTAGCAAGCAATTGAGAAACGGCAGTTTCTATGCTGCTTGCATCTGTAACATCTAATTGTAAAAAGTGAACTCCTTTATGAATTTCCTGTTGAGGATTGCGACTTGTGCCGTAGACTTTGTAATCTTTTGTAGCGAGATATTCTGCGACGGCCTTCCCTATTCCTGAAGAAGCCCCTGTGATTAAAACAACTGGTGACATATCTTTAGTTTTGGATACTAAATATGAAGAAAAATGGTTAACAATAAGGCACAAAAAAAGGCAAGCTACCTACATCACACCGCTACGACCATCTACCCTTGCTGCGTTCCCGCCCTGGGGGAATTCGACAGGAGCTGGTTGTGTAGGACTTGCCGGGTGCAAATATAAAGTAAATGAACTGCAAACCCAATGTTTTTTAAACTGAATTTAATTAAATACCTTGGCATAAATTTCTACAATATCATGAAACTATATAAGGCATTAGTCCTCTTTACATTAACGCTCACCCTACTCGCCTGCGGCAACGGTAAAGACCTCAATAAAAACTTTGACATCTTTACAAACCTCAAAAAAAATACAGTAAAAAACGGCGGTGAGGTTGAAATTTCGCTTAAAGCGAAAAAAAATGTAGACATAGATTCTGTGTCTTACTTTATAGATGACAAATACATAAGCAGCTCAACAGATCTATCTTCAGTCACTACAAAAGTAGACGTTGAGCGCTTGGGCAAGAAAAGCATACGAGCTCAGGTTTATGCAGGAGATAAAATAGTAAGTATAAACAATACCCTTACTGTGGTTTCTGAAACTGCACCTAAATTATATGGTTATGAGATCGTAAACACATACCCGCATGATGTAAGCTCATATACCCAGGGCTTAGAATTTCACAATGGTGTTCTTTATGAAAGTGCAGGACAACGCGGAGTATCAGCGTTGCGTAAAACAGATTTTACCACCGGTAAGATCGAGAAAGAAATTAAACTAGATGATAAATATTTCGCCGAAGGGCTTACTATTTTAAACGACAAATTGTATCAATTAACGTGGCAGTCTAAAATTGGTTTTATTTATGATCTTGACACTTTTGAACAAACCGGAACTTTTGCTTTTAATGAAAGTAAAGAAGGATGGGGACTTTGCAACGACGGTGAGACAATTTACAAATCTGACGGAACTGATAAAATCTGGCTTCTTGACCCAAAAAACCTCTCTGAGCAGGGATATATCGAGATCGTAGACAATAAAACCACGCGTTCAAAGTATAACGAGCTAGAATGGGTGAACGGTAAAATTTATGCAAATACCTATCAAAATGATGGTATTTCTATAATTAACCCAGAAACCGGTGCTATAGAAGCTGTCGTAGACCTAAGACCTCTTAAAAAAGAAGTGCAAAGTGGTCTTGACCCGAATAACGAAGTTCTAAATGGTATTGCTTATAATAAAGACACAGACAAACTCTATGTTACCGGCAAACACTGGAACAAGCTTTTTGAAATACGCATTGTAGAAAAATAGAAATCTTCAATCATAAACTATCCACTTGAAAATTTATACCACATACACTTTAAGGTTTCTTGTCCTGCTCAGCATAATTGTTTTCTGGAGTTCGTGCCGTAACGATTTTGAAACAACTTTGAGTTCAGGGCAGCTTGAATTTTCAAGGGACACCGTTTATCTGGATACCGTTTTTACAAATATTGGCAGCAGCACCTACACTTTTAAAGTGTACAATCGCAGCGACAACGCAATTTCAATTCCCTCTGTTGGTCTGGCTAAAGCCGAAAGCTCTAATTACAGACTTAATATTGACGGTATACCCGGAAAAACTTTTGAAAATGTAGAAATTCTGGCAAAAGACAGCATTTTTGTTTTTGTAGAAACCACCCTTAATTTTGCCGATTTTCAGGCAGAAAACACCGATTTTCTTTATACAGACGCGATAAATTTTGATACAGGAATTAATGAGCAAAAAGTAGAACTCGTGACGCTGGTTCAGGATGCGATCTTTCTTTATCCACAACGGGATGATGCCGGCATGAAAGAAACCCTAAGTCTGGGACAAGACGGTGAAGGCAACGAGGTTTTAATTGAAGGTTTTTTTCTTGATGATGATGAACTCACTTTTACCGCAGACAAACCCTATGTTATCTATGGCTACGCTGCCGTACCACCAGATAAGACTTTAAATATTGAAGCCGGTGCCAGAATTCATTTTCATTCTGGTAGCGGGATTATTGTTGCAAACCGCGCAAGCCTGCATGTCAATGGAAGGTTGAGCAAAGACCAGGATTTACTGGAGAACGAAGTGATTTTTGAAGGTGACAGGCTTGAGCCAGATTTTAACGACGTTCCCGGCCAGTGGGGATTATTGTGGCTCACAGATGGCAGCACAGACAACAAAATTGAATATGCCACAATCAAAAATTCTACAGTTGGAGTTTTGATGGATTCTAACGACGGTACTGAGAATCCCACTTTAACCGTTCGTAATACACAGATCTACAACAGTTCTAATATTGGTCTTTACGCCAGAACAGGAACTATTTTAGGCGAAAATCTGGTCATCAACAATTCCGGGATCTCATCTCTTTGGCTCGCACTTGGCGGTAGCTATGATTTTACCCACTGCACGTTTGCCAACTATTGGTCACAGGGTTTTAGAAATTATCCAGCTGTACAAATAGACAACTATCTATTAACTGCAGATCAGGCTTTTGTCGCAGATCTCACAGCAGCAAATTTTACAAACTGCATAATTGCCGGAAATCAGGGAGAAGAATTCTCAGTAAACTACAGCGATGAGGCCGCTTTTAATTTTCATTTCAAAAACTGCCTGATCCAGTTTGATGATAATTTTGGCAATTACAGTGATGATCCGCTTTACAATTTCAACAATAGTGTATTGTATGAGAATATCATTTTAAGCGAAAATCCCGATTTTAAAGATCCTGAGAATAATGATTTTAGAATCACAGAAGATTCTGCCGCTAACGGTGAGGGTGATACACAAGCAGCTCAACAAGTTCCATTTGATATTTTAGGCACAGATCGCACAAATAATCCAGATCTTGGTGCTTATGAAAGTGCTACTTTTGAGGACTAAATTCTGGCTATGACACCATCACATAAAAAAGCGCTTTTAAAGCATCTGCATGCAATTTTAGATAATAAGATCGCTGTTGCGAAAGGAAATATTGCTTCAATAGAAGAGTCTCGCGATGGCGAAACCAAAAGCAGCGCCGGCGATAAATATGAAACCGGAAGAGCAATGGCCGAAATCGAACTCGACAATGCAAACCGCCAACTAAGCCTCAACCAAAACTTAAAAACCGACCTAAACCGGGTAAAAATCGAGCAGAATAACGAAATATCGGGCTTTGGCAGCCTGATTCTAACCACCTCAGGAAATTATCTTATCGCCATTGGCTTAGGCGAAGTAAAAGTTGAGGGCGATTCTTATTTCTGTATTTCGCCGGGTTCGCCAATTGGCGAACTCTTAGTCGGTAAAAAAGAAGGCGAGAAAGTCTCCTTTAGAGATAAAGAGATCAAAATCGAAAAGATTATTTAACTCACAAAATAGTTTAACCAAGCTTCTTCTAAAATTTAAGTTGCAGCGAAAGCTTAATAAAAAACCTCAGAAATTTCTGAGGTTTTTTTTCCGTCATTCCGAAATCATTTCAGAATCACATTATTCTATTTCTTAATTAGATGCGAACCTGAAATAAATTCAGGTTGACGACTCTTCATTAAACCTAAAACAACACTTCGACAGGCTCAGTGTGACAATTTAGGCTCACAAAGTCTTACATTTTAAAAAGCGGTCTGTCGCCCATCATGTTATTTACTTCTTCTGCGATGTTTTCTAATTTCTCATCGTCTGTATGATTCATAATAGCGGCATCTATAAAGTCTACCACTTTTTGCATATCGCTTTTTACTAGTCCGCGCGTGGTAATTGCAGCCGTCCCAATACGTATTCCCGAAGTAACAAAAGGAGATTTATCATCAAAAGGAACCATATTCTTATTTACAGTAATATCTGCTTTACCTAAAGCTTCTTCAGCTTCTTTACCGGTTATATCTTTATTACGCAGGTCGATAAGCATCATATGATTATCTGTCCCGCCTGATATAATATCGTATCCTTTTTCTACAAAAGCTTTCGCCATAACAGCCGCATTTTTCTTCACCTGAACGGTGTAATGTAAAAATTCGTCAGTTAACGCTTCACCAAAAGCGATCGCTTTTGCTGCAATAATATGTTCTAATGGCCCACCTTGATTACCAGGAAAAATTCCGCTGTCAAGCAAAGAAGACATCATTCTTAGTTTTCCGTTTTTTAATTTAATCCCAAATGGGTTTTCAAAATCTTTCCCCATAATGATCATACCACCACGAGGGCCGCGCAAAGTCTTATGCGTTGTAGTCGTACACACATGACAATGCGGTACAGGATCGCCTATCACACCTTTTGCAATTAATCCCGCAGGGTGAGCAATATCTGCCATTAAGATTGCACCTACTTTATCTGCAATTTCGCGAAAGCGTGCATAATCTATCTCTCTGCTATACGCAGAAGCTCCTGCGATGATCATTTTTGGCTTTTCGCGCAAAGCGATCTCCTCAATCTTATCATAATCCAGACGACCGGTCTCTTTATCTACACCATAAAAAATAGGATTATACAATCTTCCTGAAAAGTTAACCGGTGAACCATGAGTCAGGTGACCGCCATGTGCAAGATCAAAACCAAGAAAAGTCTCGCCCGGTTTCATACATGCGTGAAAAACCGCTGTGTTAGCCTGAGAACCAGAATGTGGCTGCACGTTTATATATTCTGCCCCAAAAAGTTCTTTTGCGCGCTCAATAGCAATAGTCTCAACCTCATCTACAATCTCACAACCACCGTAATAACGCTTGCCGGGATAACCCTCTGCATACTTGTTTGTAAGTACAGAACCGGCAGCTTCCATCACCTGTTCACTTACAAAATTTTCTGATGCAATTAACTCTAAACCATTAAGTTGCCTTTGTTTTTCTTCTTCTATTAATTCAAAGATATCAGTATCCCGCTGCATTTTATTAAAGTTTGTTAAATTAGGTTCAAAAGTAATCATAACATTCGGTTAGTACTATTTTAATTCTATATTTGAAACAGAGAATTACTAACATTTTATTAATAATTTATGCCTTCTAAGACTAACGATCCCAAAAGAACAACCTGGCTGGAAACCCCCGAAAATTCAGACTTTCCTATCCAGAATATTCCTTTTGGGGTGTTCTTAACCCGAGATGATATTATAACCATAGGTACGCGAATAGGCGATTTTGCAATCGATTTAGGAGCACTTCATCAATTGGGTTATTTTGAAGGTATACCACTTACAGACGATATTTTTTTACAGGATAGTTTAAATGATTTTATTGCTGACGGTCGCAAAACATGGCGTCTTGTGCGTAATAGGATCTCTACTATTTTTGAAGCTGGCAATGCTAAATTAAGAGATAATGCAGAACATCGCGATCGCGTGATCTTTAGCATGGACGAGATTGAAATGCAGCTTCCTGTGCAAATAGGTGATTATACAGATTTCTACTCAAGTAAAGAGCACGCAACAAACGTAGGGACTATTTTTAGAGACCCTGAAAATGCTTTACCTGCAAACTGGTTACATTTACCAGTGGCTTATCACGGTCGTAGCAGTTCTATCATTCCTTCAGGAATTCCTGTTCATAGACCACAAGGACAAAAATTACCTAATGGTGCAACTCAGCCTATTTTTGGCCCTTCACGATTGGTAGATTTTGAACTTGAAATGGCTTTTATTACCACAGATGCAAATGAGTTGGGACAGCCAATTCCGGTTGATGAAGCCGAAGATTATATTTTTGGCTTGGTACTTTTTAATGACTGGAGTGCGCGTGATATACAACGTTGGGAATATGTGCCTTTAGGGCCATTTCTGGCGAAAAACTTCGCTTCTTCAATGTCGTGCTGGATCGTAACACTTGATGCTCTTGAGCCATTTAGAGTTGCAGGACCAAAACCGGAAACAGAACTTATGCCTTATCTGCAATACAAAGGCAAAAGAAGTTATGATATAAATCTGGAAGTGGGCATACAACCAGACGGCAAAGCTGAAACTAAAGTAAGCGCATCTAACTTTAAGTATCTATACTGGAATATGAGTCAGCAGTTGGCGCACCATACCGTTAATGGTTGCCCTGTTAATTCTGGTGATCTTATGGGTAGCGGTACAATTTCAGGACCTACAAAAGATTCTTATGGTTCTATGCTTGAATTAAGCTGGAAAGGTTCTAAACCTGTGAAACTTGATGAAGGTGGTGACCGTAAGTTTATAGAAGATAATGACACTGTAACCATGCGCGGATGGTGCGAGAAAAATGGTTATGCAAGAATAGGTTTTGGCGAAGTAAGCACAAAACTACTTCCTGTATTTGAGCCGAAGAAAAAGTAATCCCCCTCTGCCTTTCAGGCATCTCCCCCAAAGGGGGAGAAGAAGATATGATATTGTTCCCTCCCAATGGGAGGGGAATGATATCTCAATTTTATAGCTGTAAGCTTTGCATTTTTTCCCCTTTGGGTAAATGCCCGCAGGGCAAAGGGCTTTACCAGTTAATAACTGCGCTCGCCCACGTAAAACCGCTACCAAAAGCTGCCAGAACAACTGTATCTCCTTCTTTAATTTTGCCTTCTTCCCATGCTTCAGTTAGGGCGATGGGTATAGATGCTGCAGTGGTATTACCGTATTTCTGAATATTGTTAAAAACCTGATCATCGCTCAATTTAAATTGGCGTTGAACAAATTGTGAGATACGTAAATTAGCCTGATGTGGTATCAGCATATCGATATCTTTCGCCGTAAGGCCATTTTTCTCAAGTCCTTCATTAATAACTTCAGCAAAACGCACAACAGCATTCTTAAAGACAAATTGCCCGTTCATATAAGGATAATATGGGATATCTTCCTGCGGATTTTTTTCTATAATTTCCGGCACCCACATTTCTGTGCTGGGACCACGTAATGAAAGCTCAAGCGCATGCTCACCCTCACTATGTAAATGTGTAGACAGGATTCCTTTCTTGTTATCTTCCTCCCGAGTAAGAACTGCCGCTCCTGCCCCATCACCAAAAATAACTGAAACTCCACGACCACGAGTGGTCATATCAAGACCGCCACTGTGATTTTCAGAACCTATAACAAGAATATTTTTATACATCCCCGTTTTTATAAATTGATCTGCAGTAGAAAGCGCATATACAAAACCGCTACACTGGTTACGCACATCAAGAGCCGGCACAGTGCGCATCCCTAGAAGTTGTTGTATTTGAACACCACAACCAGGAAAATAATAATCTGGACTTAGCGTAGCAAAAACTACCATATCTATGTCTTGTGCGGTGATTTTTGCCCTTTCTAAGGCGATTTTTGCCGCTTTTGCACCCATTGTTGCAGTACTGTTGCCATCGCCTTTCTTAATATGATGTCTTTCTTTAATCCCAGTACGCTCCTGTATCCAGGCATCATTAGTATCCATCACCTTTGCAAGGTCATCATTTGTGACAATATTTTCCGGAACATAAGCCCCCAGACCGGCTATACGAGAATTATACATATTTCAATTATAGTCTTATCAAATTAACATCACCAGAATTTCAGGTGAACTAAAGTGGGGTAAGATACAGATTCCGCAAATTTTTAACGCTTTTATATCTGCGATTTTATATGCATGCATAGCATTTATTTCCCTCCATTAATAGCTTTTGCTTAAATTCACTTCAAACAAGTCCGTTATGAAAAAACTACTCCTTCTTCTTGCCTTTCTTTCGTTTACCACTTGTCTTATTGCTCAGGTAAACCTTGATTATCAAAAACCTCCTAAAGAAATACTCGATCTGGTAGATGTACCCCGCGCTCCTACTGTAGTAATGAATACCGAGGGAAATAAAATGCTGCTGCTTTATCGAGACAGCTACAAAACCATCGCAGAACTCTCTGAAGAAGAACTGAGACTGGGCGGGTTACGCATAAACCCTAAAACAAATATTGGCAGCCGCACAACGTACTACAACAATGTTGAGATTAAAGGTGTAGACGATAAAGAAGCTACCGCAGTTGCCGGAATTGCTGATAATCCCAGATTGAGTAATTTCAGTTGGTCACCAGATGAAACAAAAATGGCTTTTACAAACACGGTTGATACCGGCGTAGAAGTTTGGATTCTTGATATCGCTTCCGCGAAAGCGAATAAAGTTTCAGAAGCCAAAATAAATGGAAACATGGGTAATCCCATCAGCTGGTTTAAAGACGGCAATAGTCTCTTAGTAAATATGCTCCCCGCAACCCGAAAAGAATTGATAAATACAGATGAAGCTGTACCTACGGGACCAACAATTTCGGTAAGCACAGGCTCAAAAGCGCAAAACAGAACTTACCAGGATCTGCTTAAAAACCCCAATGATGCTTTCAATTTTGAGCAATTAGCTACTTCGTCATTACATAAAATAAATCTGGATGGCAGCGAAAGCGAATGGTTAAAAGCAGATATGTATAGCGATGTTGATTTTTCGCCAGACGGCAATTATGTTATGGTTACCGCAATAGGAAAACCTTTTTCTTACCTGGTACCCTACTATCGCTTTCCCGAAACTACAACCATTTACAGTAAAGAAGGCAAATTAATAAAAACCGTAAATGAAGTACCGCTTATTGAAGAGTTGCCTAAAGGTTTTATGGCGACACAGACCGGCAAACGCAGCATGCGCTGGCGAGCAGATAAACCTGCCACGCTCGTTTGGGTAGAAGCTCTTGATAAAGGTGATCCTGAAGTAGAAGTGCCTTATCGCGATCAGGTTTTTGAACAAAAAGCACCGTTTTCTGCCGCTTCTAAGCCGATTTTTAAAACGATTAATCGGTTTGGGGGAATAATTTGGGGTGATGATGACACCGCAATTGCTTATGACCGCTGGTGGAATACAAGAAATACCAAAAGCTATCTAATAGACCCTTCAAAAGAAAATGAGGAAGCTGTGGTTATTAATGACCGTAATTACCAGGATGTGTACAGCGATCCCGGAAATTTTGTCACGAAAGAAAATAAGTACGGTGAAAATGTTTTAGAACTCGATGGTGATAAAGCTTACCTCATAGGTGACGGTTACAGTGAGAAAGGGCAGTTCCCTTTTATTGACGAAGTCGACCTAAAATCTAAAGCAACCAAACGTATTTATGAGTCTGAATACAAAGAGAAGCTTGAAAACTTACAGGAAGCCATTGATATGGAAAAGGGTGAAATTTTAGTTCGCATAGAAGCCCCTACTGAATATCCCAATTATTACATACGCAATATTAAAACTGACAAACTAAAGCAAATTACCTTTTTTGAAAATCCGTTTAAAAGTATACAGGATGTGCATAAAGAAGTTATTACCTACAAACGTGATGACGGACTGGAACTTTCTGGCACCTTATATCTTCCCGTAGGTTATGACATGAAAAAGAAAGAGAAAAAACCAATGATCCTCTGGGCTTATCCCCGTGAATATAAAGACAAGAACAGCGCTTCACAGAATACAAATAATCCTAACGAATTTACATACCCTTACTACGGTTCTATGGTCTATTGGGTGGCTCGTGGGTATGTTGTACTTGATGATGCGTCTTTCCCCATCGTGGGCGTAGGTGATACAGAACCTAATGATACTTTTATAAAACAGCTTGTAGCTAACGGAAAAGCGGCTATAGACGCTGTAGATTCCCTAGGTTATATTGACCGAAATCGCGTTGCTGTTGGCGGCCATTCTTACGGAGCCTTTATGACTGCCAATCTGCTTTCCCATTCAAATCTTTTTGCTGCAGGTATTGCTCGTAGTGGCGCTTACAACCGTACATTAACTCCTTTTGGTTTTCAAAGTGAGGAGCGCAGTTATTGGGAAGCACCAGAGATCTATTATGAAATGTCGCCTTTTATGCATGCAGACGAAATGAAAACTCCGTTGCTTATGATTCATGGTGTGGCCGATAATAATTCAGGTACCTATCCGCTGCAAAGTGAGCGCTATTTTAATGCTTTAAAAGGTTTAGGAGCAACCGCCAGACTTGTTATGTTGCCAAAAGAAAGTCATGGTTATAGCGCAAAAGAGTCTATACTTCACATGCTTTGGGAGCAGGATCAATGGCTAGAGAAGTATGTCAAGAATAGAGACACGGGCGCCATAAAAAAAGAAGAAGAATTAAAAGATTAAGACCTAGATGTTAAAACTAAACAGTTACATTTTAATTGTCCTGCTACTTACAGGCCTAAATTCCTTTAGTCAAAAGAATATTTCGCAGGCCACTGCTGAAGCTTTGAGGCAATATGACCAAACTCTTTGACAGCGTGGCTCGCCAACTTAATTACAAAGGCGGTGATCAGATTAAAGTTTACACGAAATTTAAAGATGATGAAAATGGTAACCTTGTAGATATAGAAGCTCGCGGCCCTCATACTGTTTTTGAGACAGAAGCCATTAGAGTTCTTAAACAGGTAAAAATTGATACAATGAACTTTGGTTCTTCCGGCAAGAGCCAACTTTTTGCAATGCCTATTAGATTTAAAATTGAAACAGCACAGGAAAAAAAGCGAAGATTACGTAAAGAAGCTAAAGCAAAATTGAGAAACGATTAAAAGATGTAATTACAGACCATTTATTTGCTCCTGAATACTAAGAGTGAATAATGCCTTTATAGAACATTATGATCTTAATAACACGTTAATCTTTCGAAATATATTAATTTTACCCTAAAATTTGATTAAGAAATTCTAAATGAAACTTTCTAATATACGACTAGAGGTAATGCAAACCATTGAGAAATCAATGGGTGAATTACTTGAAAAATACCTCAAGCCAATAGATACAAACTGGCAACCTGCAGATCTATTACCAGATCCCACAAATCCTGAATTCTCTGAAGATGTAAAAGAAATACAAGAACTTGCCAGAGAGATGAATTATGATCTCTTTACTGTTCTTGTAGGTGATACAATTACAGAAGAAGCACTTCCCACTTATGAGTCATGGCTTATGGGTGTTAAAGGCATTGACCAAATTGAGGGAAATGGCTGGGCACAATGGGTACGCTCATGGACTGCTGAAGAAAATCGCCATGGTGATCTTCTTAACAAATATCTTTATCTATCTGGTCGCGTGAATATGCGCGAGATGGAAGTATCAACACAGTACCTTATAAGTGATGGTTTTGACATACAAACAGGAGCAGATCCTTACAGAAACTTTATATATACCAGTTTTCAGGAGTTAGCAACAAATGTTTCTCACAGACGTGTGGCCTCTTTCTCCAGAAAAGCAGGTAATAAAAAACTGGCAAAGATCTGTAATACAATTGCAGGTGATGAAGCTCGTCATGCTACAGCTTATATGGATTTTGTACGTCGTATTTTTGAACTTGATCCTAGTGAAATGATGCTGGCTTTTGAAGATATGATGAAAAAGAAAATCGTTATGCCGGCCATGTTCTTACGTGAATCAGGAATGCAGGTAGGTCAACTGTGGTCTCACTTTTCTGATGCCGCACAGCGATCAATGGTTTATACAACGCAGGATTATATCACGATAATGAAATCTTTGCTTGAAGATTGGAAAATAGATGAAATGCGCGATCTTAATGGTCAGGCAGAAAAAGCCAGAGATTATTTAATGGCTCTTCCTTCAAGACTTGAGCGTATATCAGAACGTATCGCCATACCAGACAGACAACATAATTTTAAGTGGATTGCCACTTAAAATTATCTCTATAAATACTAAAAAGCGCCTGCCAGTCTAAATAATTAGAAAAGTAAGGCGCTTTTTTTATCACCTAATTTAAGCACACACCACAATGAAATATAAAGTAGCAATAAATAATATTAAAACTGTAAATGAATTACCAGATTACTGGGCAGTAGATGATTATAAAAATTTACTAAATGCATTTGATGTGCAGGATACTGCAGAGCTTAAGGATAGCGAACTCAAAGAATATCTTTTCCTTGCAATTAATGATTTTGATCCACAAGAAGCTGCTACGATTGTCTTAACCTACAAACTTTCTGACGTTTTAAATACCGGTCAAATTGATCAATTATCTCATGATATGCTTAAGGAGAAAGTAGCTGAAGAATACAGTGATATTGCCCTGCACGAAGATCTATTCAGTATAAATCAATTTTTGTTTAAAGCTTACAACGGTAAGTTTCCAGATACAAAAGCAAGTATAATGTCGTGCAGTATTGAACCTTTAAAAAGTAACGTTGACACGAAATTGACCAAAGAAAATGCCCTAAAAGCATTAAGTACCTCATTAGATGAGCACCATATCATCAAGCGCCTCTTTGATGAACAACTCGGCGGCAAGAAAGAATTTAATTCGGCTGAAAATATTATCTGGCAATTAACCCCAAAAAACGCTTCAGATTACGAAATAATCACATCAGACTATTGGCTAAGCAAAGATGATTTTATGGAATATGAATTTGAAGCCACTGTTATTCCCCATTCGGAAGATTAAAATTTCTTTATCAAATCCCGCTTAACGGGTAAATTATTAATTTACAATACTTTATGTATTTATGGTGGAGTCCGTTGAAGAATCCCTACCTTTGCCGGCTTATACACATATATGACGTTTAAAGAATTAGAAATTAATGAACCTATCCTAAGAGCACTTACTGCAAAAGGATATACCCACCCTACCCCTATTCAAGCCCAATCAATACCCATATTATTAAAAGGAAGAGATTTACTAGGTTGTGCCCAGACAGGGACGGGAAAAACCGCAGCATTTACAATACCCATACTTCAAAATATTTATAATGAAATAGGCTCTGGTAAAGGTGGCCGTAAGATTAAAGCACTTATCGTAACACCTACGCGAGAACTTGCCATACAAATAGCAGATAATGTAACTGAATACAGCACGTACACTGGTATAAAGAATACAGTAATATTTGGCGGAGTAAAACAAGCTTCACAAGTAAGAGAACTTCGCAGAGGCGTAGATGTGCTCGTTGCAACACCGGGCCGTCTTCTTGATTTAATGAATCAAGGTTTAATAAGCCTTAAAGACATACAGTATTTTGTGCTTGATGAAGCAGATCAAATGCTGGACATGGGCTTTATTCATGACATAAAAAAAATACTGACTAAACTTCCAAAGAAAAGACAATCACTATTTTTCTCTGCAACGATGCCCGCGGCGATAACAGAACTTTCAGGTAAGATTCTTGGTAATCCTGAAAAAGTAACGATTGCTCCAAAGCAGGCAACTGCAGAAAAAGTTGATCAGGCAGTATATTTCGTTACAAAACCCAGCAAACCCAAGCTGCTTATTCACCTCATAGAAACAGAAAAACCAGATTCTTTACTAGTTTTCTCACGTACTAAACACGGGGCAAACAAAATCGTAAAAATTCTTTCTCAGGCAGGTATAACTTCTGCTGCGATACATGGAAACAAATCTCAACTACAGCGTCAAAAAGCATTAAATGCTTTTAAAGACGGCAAATTAAAAGTTCTTATTGCGACAGATATTGCTGCGCGTGGTATAGATGTAGAAGAGTTAGAACTGGTCGTAAATTATGACCTCCCTAATGTTTCTGAAACTTATGTGCATAGAATAGGTCGTACCGGTAGGGCTAAAGCCAGTGGTACTGCATTATCGTTTTGCGATAGAGATGAGCGCGCATATCTTAAGGATATTCAAAAACTGATCAATCAAAAGATTCCGGTTATAGAAGATCATCCTTTTATCAACGATACTAACGAAGGATCTCCCAGAAATCCCAGACCAAAACAAAATTCGAATAGAGGTCCACGACCTGCAAAAACAGCTACTTCTGGCGGGAATAGAAATAGCAGCTCCTCGAGCAGCCGCAAAAGAAGAGGCACTTTTTCTTCTAAACGCAGTTAATTTTAAATAAAATCACATGTAAGGCCCGCTTAGTTGCTAAGCGGGCCTTATTATTTGTAAAATCTTGTAATTAATAAGCTTTAGTTAAAACCTTGTGCTATTATCACACGCTCAATAACTTTAGAAAATATTAAAAATTCTAATCTGATGGAAAAATGGTTCACAGCTTCGCCACAATCTCTAATTGCAATCTGCCTTAGTGCAATAGGAATTTATGCTGCGGTAATTATATATACGCGTATAGCCGGAAAACGTAGTTTTTCAAAAATGTCTAGTTTTGACTTTGCTATGACAGTAGCGGTAGGTTCTATTATCGCCTCTACCCTGTTATCATCTTCCGTAAGCCTTTTACAGGGAGCCGTAGGGCTGGCAGCAGTTTATGTATTACAAATTTCTGCAGCGATTTTGCGTCGTTACAAACCTTTTCAAAAAGCTATTGACAATCAGCCTTTATTGCTCATGAGAGGCAATACTATACTTGATGATAACTTGAGAAAAGCCCGGGTTACAGAGGGGGATCTTCGGTCAAAATTAAGAGAAGCAAATGTTCTGGAATTATCTCAGGTTAAAGCTGTCATATTTGAAGCTACCGGCGACATCTCAGTACTTCACACTTCTGATGACTCGGTTGAATTAGAAGATTGGCTTATGACAGACGTTAAGGATTATTGATGTTTTAAATTAACTTAAACCCTTAAAATTTTCTCAACGCTTGTTAATCTTCCATAATAATAATCTAAACTCTTCTTAAACAGTATCAACCTCAAACATATTGTAGATAATTTTACATTAAAACTATACGCAATATGCCTACCACCATATCAACACCACCAAAGAAGAATAAAATCACAGATACTAATTCAACTCAGGATATAAAAGCTGAGTTTAATACTTATATTTTAGAAAACAATCACCCCTGTGTGATGGCTCAGACTGTGTTTAGTATGGACCATGTAGATTTTCATGTGTATGAGAATTTTGGCTCTAAAAATACAGCTATAAAGATTCTTCATGATCTGAATCAATATATTGCTAATTACGATTTTAGCTCAAACGATTTTCACACATTTATAGCGGTTTTTAAGGGTAGAAAGTCGTTTTCTGAAGAGCAATTTGAGGATTTATTATGGAAACAACTTCAGTTTTTACATGAGGTTGATGACAAACCCTGGGACTCTACCGTAAGTAATGATCCTAACGATCCTGATTTTAGTTTCAGCCTTGGCGGAAGAGCATTTTATATGGTAGGTCTGCATCCTAATAGTTCACGTATGGCAAGACAAAGCCCATACCCTGCGATGGCTTTTAACTTGCACTGGCAATTTGAAAAACTTAGAGAGATGGGAGCTTATCACAATGTACGCGACAAGATACGCGAGCGTGATGAACAACTTCAGGGAAGCATAAATCCTATGTTAAGAGACTTTGGTAAAAGCAGCGAAACAAAACAATATAGCGGTAGAAAAGTTGGAAATGAATGGAAATGTCCGTTTCTTTCAGGAAAGATGTAAACATGTACCAACCTAAAAGATACCAGAAAAATGATTCTGCGTATTTTAAAGATTTTATTACTGCACATCCTTTTGCGACACTTGTTATTCAGGGAGAGCGCTTACTTGCAACACATATTCCGGTTTTGATAGATGATTCAAAACCGGAAATTATTCTTTTTGGGCACATCGCAAACTTCAACGAGCAATTGAATTACCTTAAAGAAAATGCAGAAGTGCTTCTTATTTTTCAAGGAGCAAACGGTTATGTTTCTTCCTCATGGTATAAAGAGAAAGATATTAGCACATGGGATTATTCTGCTGTGCATGTAAATGCAAAAATAAGATTACAAACTTCCAGCGAACTTGAATCTTCTCTTGAAAAACTGGTAAATCATTTCGAAAAGAAACAAGAAAATCCACTTTTTTATAATGACATTCCTAGCGATATGCTAAAAGAGCACCTACCACTAATTACAGGTTTCTGGTGCGAACCTTTTAAAATTGAAGGTGTAGCAAAATTACATCAAAGCTATGCTGAAGAAGATGTGCAATCAAGTATCGAGCATCTGGCTAAATGCCCATCTACAGTTCAATTGAGCAAAGACATAAAAAAAGAACATGACAGAAATAATACATAAACAAACAGGTAAAGCCTTTACGCTTAAAAAGGGACAAAAATTAAAAGTAATAGACCCACAGGGAGAGCAGGTAAGTGACATGGTTCTCTTTAATGCGACAGATACCAGAGAAAAAATTTCCAGTGGAAAAACTCTGGATTTTGAAGAAAGTATTTTAATCACGAAAGAAAATTTTCTTTGGAGCAACCGCAGTAATAAAATGATGAAAATTCTTGAAGACACAAATGGTCGCAACGATTTTCTGCTGGCTCCATGTAGCCCTGAGACTTTTCAGATCATGTACAACAACCCGGAATATCATCCCAGTTGTTTTGAAAATCTCTACACAAATCTTGCTGCCTTTGGTATAGAACCAGACGATGTACCTACAGCTTTTAATATCTTTATGAACGTGCAATTTGACGCTAAAGGAAAATTAAGCGTTGACCCACCACTGAGTAAAGCCGGCGATTATGTTCTGTTTGAAGCTCAAATGGACTTAATTGTTGCACTTACCGCATGCTCTGCAGAAGATAGTAATGGCGGAAGTTTTAAACCAATACATTTTGAGATCATCGACTAATAAAAAATCCCACCTGAAAAGTGGGATTTTTAATGCTTTTTACCCGATTTTTACTCATTGTAAGAAACCCGATAAATTATCCCGTTCATATCATCTGAAAATAAAATGGAACCATCCTGTAGTTCTATAAGACCTACCGGGCGACCAAATTTCTTTGTTCCATCATCAGTTACAAATCCGCTGATGAAATCTTCAGAACCTGAGGGTTTTCCATTTTCAAAATTAAGTTTCATAATATTATAACCTGAAGGCTCTGCCCTGTTCCAGGAGCCGTGAAAAGTAATCAAAGCGCTTCCCTTAAACTCATCAGGAAACATATCTCCTTTGTAAAATTTCATATTCATGGGCGCACTATGTGCTTCAAACAACATAACAGGTTTAGTAGTCTTTTCGGCATATTCTGCCCATGTCATTTTAGGCGGCTCATCGCCCTTGTTGTATTTACCATCAGCATAGATATACGGCCAACCATAATCATTTCCTTCAGCAATAAGATTAAGTTCTTCTTTTTGCTCATCATCTCCCAGCCAGTCTATACCATGATCCATAGCATAAAGTTCTCCATTTTCATTCCAGTCATAACCTATGGTGTTCCTTAAACCTTTTGCATAAATAGTTCTATTAGTTCCATCTGGAGTAACTCTTACAAATGTGGCGTTTTCATCTCTTGTCTCTTTACAGGCATTACAGGTACTTCCTACAGAAATATAAAGCATCCCGTCTGGACCAAAAGCCAGCGTACGATTAGGATGCTGCCCGCCGTCTGGTAAATCTTTAACTATTTGCTCTAGTTCACCTATTGTACCGTCATCATTTATTGCGCCTTTAAAAACATCATTAACCGTTATCAAATACAGCGTGTCATTCTTAATAGCAAGACCATGAGCACCCTCTTTTGTGATTACGGTTTGTTGCTTATCTGCTTTACCATCGTTATTAGTATCCTGAAGCATAAGCACCTTGTCTGGTCTTACAGTTAGGTATATTGCACCATCATCACTTGCTGCCATCATTCTGGCCTCACCCAGGTTTTCGGCAAATTTTGAGATTTTAAAACCAGATGGCATTTTGAGCTGGTTGATGAGTTCATCTGTTGCATCAACTTGTTGAGGTTTATAAATATGTCCCGAAATGGTATCTGTAATGACGGCTTTCTTTGTCTCAACGCTCTGGGCGCTCGTGAGCCATCCCGCAAAAAGAGATAAGCAAATTATAATTTTTTTCATAGTAGTTTGATTTTGTTGGTTTTATTTCAAAAATTATAATTTCTAAATGCTTTAAGCAGTTAACAGATGGTTAAAAGAAAATGGGAAATAGCAGATGAGTTAATTTCATTATTTATTGATTTAATAATCATAAATGACAGAACATTAAAATAGACTGATGTTTTTTAAAGAATTCGCATACCTATAATCCCCATTTGTTTTATGGCTAAGCATTAATTTTAAAGCGGCGAACTAAAAATTTATAGAAATCTATATGCTTAAATTAATACGAATTACCTGCATTCTACTTTATTGCTCTACTTTTCAAAACTATGCTCAGGGCGAAAAAAATGATCCTACCCGTTGGACTCCCAAAGATATTGTCAATACAGAATCTCTGAGCAGTGCTTCATTTTCTCCAGATAATTCGATGGTGGTATGGACTAAAAGAAAAGGCGTTAAAGAGAAAGATAAGTTTGTTTCAGACATTTATCTCACGCTTTTAAACACAAAAAAAGACGGAAAATTCAGAACCGTACATTTAACTAATGGTGATGACAATGATTATAGTCCGCTTTTCTCTAAAAACGGAGAAAGCATCTATTTTCTTTCGTCAAGAGATAAAGGCAAAAAACTTTGGAAACTCAGCATTTACGGCGGCGAGGCGCAGGAAGTTCATGAATTTAAAAACGGGATTTCTTCTATTCAGTTAAAAGATGACAACACGCTGCTTTTTCTTTCAAATGATGGTAATACGCTTTATGAGGCTGAGGCCGAAGAGAACAAAGATGATGTGCAGGTGATTGAAGATTCTCTGCACTGGACACCTAATCATATTTATGCGTACGATCTCAAAGAAAAGTCTGTTTCTCGCCTGACCAACAATGAAAAATCTATTTCTTCTTTTGAGGTTTCGCGCGACGGCAAATGGCTTTTTTACAACATGCAACGCAGTTTAAGTTATGCGACAGATGCGCAGAAAGATCCATTTTATTACCTTAAAAACCTGGAAACCGGCAATACAAAGCAGATAATTACAGATCTTGATTTTCCGGTTTATTCCATAAAATTTACACCAGATAACAGCGGTTTCTATTTTATGTCAAGCAAAGCATCTGACCCTAAATGGAACGGTGCCGGTATTGAAGAATTATATTTCTACAATTTAGCAGACAGCAGTTATAAAAAAGTACCTCTTGATTGGGAACTTGGTGCAAGTCGTGGTTTTGATCTCGTAGGCAATGATGTGATCGTTTCGCTGGCAAACAGAGCTACAATGCGCCTGGCATATTACAAGAAAAAAGGTGACAATTGGTCAAAATCTGATATTGATCTTGACGAAAAAAACGATCATACTTCTATAGAAACCGTTTCTGAAGACGGCACTAAAGTAGTTTACACCTACTCTACCGCTTCAAAATTGCCCACGACTCATGTGGCAGATCTTAAAGGTTCTCGCTTTAGTAAGGAAGAAGAACTAGTAGAACTGAATAAAAACCTGAAGAAAAAATCGATCACAAAAAGCGAAATAATCACCTGGAAAGGATGGCATGACGAAGAAGTGACCGGTATTTTATACTATCCTGAAAATTATGAAGAAGGAAAGAAATATCCGCTCATGTTGTCTATTCATGGCGGTCCTTCAAGTATGGATCTCGATACCTGGTCTCAGCGCTGGAGCACGTACCCAAATCTCCTGGCTCAAAAGGGAATGTTTATTTTAAAACCCAACTATCACGGCTCATCAAATCACGGATTATCATATGTTGAAAGCATAAAGCAGAATTACTATGACCCGGAAATGGAGGATATCACAAAAGGTATCAAAGTTCTTGAAGAGCAGGGAAAAGTAGATCCTGACCAACTGGGAACAATGGGTTGGTCTAACGGAGCGATCTTAACCACAATGCTCACTGTGCGTTATCCTGATATGTTTAAAGTCGCTGCTCCCGGTGCGGGTGATGTAAACTGGACTTCAGATTTTGGAACTTGTCGTTTTGGGGTGAGTTTTGATGAAGGCTATTTTGGCGGCGCGCCTTGGGATGATACTAACGGTAAGATCTACAATGAGAATTACATTATAAAATCTCCACTGTTTGAGATCGAAAAAATAAAAACACCCACTATCATTTTCCACGGAAGTGAAGACAGAGCAGTGCCTCGCGATCAGGGATGGGAATATTACCGCGGATTGCAACAGGTTGCTCAGGCGCCTGTAAAATTTCTTTGGTTTCCTGGTCAGCCACATGGTTTAGGCAAGATTACGCACCAGCTGCGTAAAATGAATGAGGAAATAGCGTGGATAGAAAAGTACCTGCTCAATAAACCTTCAACTAAGAATGAAGCGTTTAAAGAAGATAGTCCGCTGGCTGAAGCCATTAAATTAGACGAGGCCAAAAAAGTTGATGGTTTATATGGCGAAATAGTAAAAGAAACGCTTATTCCGGAAACTGTTTTACTCAAGAAAGACTCCATCTCTCTTGGCCGATTTGAAGTCACAAATGCCCAATTTTTGGCTTTTAAACCCGATTTTTCATTCCCTGCGGGACATGATAATTATCCTGTAGAGACAGATAAAGCTTCCGCGAAAGCGTATGCAGAATGGTTGTCTACAAAAACAGGGGATACCTATAGATTACCAAACACAAAAGAAGCCAAGGATTTACAGAAAAAAGCGCGTAAAAATGCTAAAAATGAGAATAACCTCAACCACTGGGCTGGTTATGACCTCGTAAAAGAAGATGTACCTCAACTTCTTGAAAAAGTGAAAGAAGTAAAAGGCTCTCTTCTTGCAGAAGTAGGCAGTTTTAAAAGTACCAAAGTAGAAGAAGCGGCTATTTTTGACCTGGGTGGTAATGTTGCAGAATATGCAGATGACGGCATTTACGGCTACAGTGCCTATGATTTTTATGATGACAATGAAGACAGCATAAAATCGAGTGATCATGTAGGCTTTAGAGTCATTAAAGAAGCTAAATAATAACCAACTAAAATTCCATATATGAAAAAATCAATCTTTATAAGTTTTCTGTTTTTAACGCTTGTTCAAAGTGCTTTTGCTCAGGTCAAGACTAATCTGGAACTGGCAGATATATTCAGTATGGAATTTGTTTCAGACCCTCAAATTTCGCTAGACGGCAAACAGGTAATTTACGTGCGTAATTTTAAAGATATTATGACAGACCGCAACCTGTCTAATCTCTGGATCATCAATACAGATGGGTCGCATAACCGCCCGCTTACGACAGGTAATCACAATGATGTGTCACCAGTTTGGTCTCATGACGGCAGCAGGATTGTTTTTAAATCTAATATGGCAGATGATAAGATGAAACTGTACCTGATGTGGCTTGACACAAAAGAATATGCTGCACTTACAAACTCACCTCAAACGCCTGGCTCTGTAGCCTGGTCGTATGATGACAGTTATCTGGCTTTTAATATGTTTGTTCCAAAATCTACTTCCTCACCTATAGAATTATCCGGAAAACCGGAAGGCGCAAAGTGGAACAACCCTCCTATCTACATAGACAAAATGAAATATCGCGGTGATGGGGAAGGTTATTTAAAAAGTGGAAACCAGCAATTATTCGTTCTATCTACAGATGGCGGTACGCCCATGCAGATAACTACAGATGATAACGATTATGGCGCTCCCGTTTGGTCTAAAGATGGTAAATCCCTTTATTTCTCTGCTAATTTGCATGAAGAGCATGAATACGAACCTTTAAATAGCGAGATCTATAAAATCACCCTGGCAACCGGAAAAATCACCGCCCTGACCGAAAATATTGGCCCAGATAGCAATCCTGTACTTTCCCCTGATGGCTCGATGATAGCGTACACCGGTTTTGAAGATAAATATCAGGGATATCAGGTGACGCATTTGTTTACTATGAATTCTTCCGGGGGCGATATTAAGCCCATTTCTACCGATTTTGACCGTGATATAGGAGATATTTTCTGGGATGAAAAAGGCAAAGGTCTTTACTTTTTGTACGATGACACCGGTGAAACGAAAATAGGTCACATCTCCCTTGACGGAAAAGTTGATACTCTGGCAACCGGCCTTGGCGGTTTATCGCTTGGTCGTCCCTACACAGCGGCAGCATATAGCGTTTCTAATGATGGCACACTGGCTTTCACATTAGGAGGCACAGAACATCCTGCAGATCTGGCTACGCTTTCGCGAAATAAAACTAACCGACTTACAAACCTTAACGAAGATCTATTCAGTTTCCGCAATTTAGGAGATGTACAGGAAATGCGCTGGAAATCATCTTATGATGACCGAGAAATACAAGGCTGGCTTGTGACTCCGCCAGACTTTGACCCTTCTAAAAAGTATCCGTTTATTTTAGAAATTCACGGCGGACCTTTTGCAAGCTACGCTTCAGTTTTTTCTGCCGAAATACAAATGTATGCAGCTAAAGGTTATGTGGTTCTTTATACAAATCCGCGAGGTAGTACAGGTTATGGTGAAGAATTTGGTAATCTTATCAATCATGATTATCCCAACCATGACTACGAAGATTTGATGTCTGGCGTTGATGCGGCTATAGCCAAAGGTTTTATAGATACTGAAAATTTACTTGTTACCGGTGGTAGCGGTGGCGGGGTACTCACAGCCTGGATCGTAGGTCATACTGATCGTTTTAAAGCAGCGGTGGTTGCCAAGCCGGTGATTAACTGGTACAGCTTTGTATTGTATTCTGACAATCCTGCGTATTTCTATAAATACTGGTTCCCCAACAAACCCTGGGAAGATCCTGAGAATTATTTAAAAAGGAGTCCGTTGTCTTATGTTGGCAATGTCACAACTCCCACAATGCTTCTGGTAGGGGAAGAAGATTATAGAACGCCAATAGCAGAATCTGAACAATTTTACGCTGCTCTTAAATTACAAAAAGTAGAAAGCGCTATGGTAAGAATTCCCGGTTCTGGTCACGGTATCGCAAACAGACCCAGTAATCTTTTAGCTAAAATAAGTGCTGTGCTTACCTGGTTTAATAAGTATAAAGATTAAACAACATCTAGCTTTACTTTGGCCCGCATAGCTTTAAGCCCTTCCACTCGCGGGAGGGCTTCCAGATCTAGGGTTACCCAATCTAATTCTATTAATCCCTGAAAGGCCAAATAATTTAGATGTCTGCTATAAGCACTCTCCTCTTCATCATGCATATAAACAACTGCTATATGGCCGGGCTGAGATAAGCGCTCATGAGAATTTAAAATATATGATTTATCTATGCGCTTCTTTAGTATTTCATAACGCACATTGTAAGAACCATCAACATCAAGCTTCTTCTCTTCCCTTCTAAATTTTAAAGTGACCGGCGTACCGTAAGCCAGAATGACCGGTGCTATTTCAAGATTTTGAAAACTATTCTCGTTATGTTGATCTATACAATTTGTATTTTCTATTTGAGTAATTCTTCGCACGATCTTGCACGTCCATATTAACTGGCGTAAGCGAAGATTGTCAATATGAAGTTTATCAAAAGTATTTTTCTGCGAAAGCGATGCACCTAAATAAATATTATACTCTACACCATCAGTTTGATATTTTTCAAAAAGGCAGGGTAAAAGTTGCTGCAAGGTGTTCTCTTCCTCTTCCAGGCAATCTACAATACATTGATTTACGTTTAGCAATTGCTGGTCATACGCCAATCTGTGCTTGGTAAAAATCCCTGAATCGGGGCATATTTTCGCCTTATAATCCTCAATATCGTCGCGTATTTGAGGATATTGATTACTAAGAAGATCTATAATGGGATTGAGCTTTTTCCGAATAAAATCTACCAGTTCAGTCTCGTCACCTTTAGTGTAATCTTGTCTTAAAAGCTCAAGTTGTTGCTCCAGTTCATAAACCAGCTCGCCCAGGATAGAAAGCGAGAGCACCTGATGTGTCTTTCGCAAAAGCGAACTGCAAAACTCGAGATTATCATATAGGTCGCGTAAAACCGCATGATTGCGACGGTTAGAAGAATTGCGTATATCAAGCGAACCGTAAAACGGATGCAAATTCTCAAAAACGATTGCTTCATTTTCGGCATTTCTGCCTTTTTCCAAAATTTGTATAGCAGCTTCTCTAAACTTCCAGCGTATTGTAGGATGAATTGCCGTGTATTGCTCAAGCATCACCGTTTCTACCCTGTTCTCAAATTCTTCAAGATGCCGCTGAATCGCACTTACAAAAATCGGCTTAATTTGGTTGATTTTCAGCATAGAAAGGCCATTTATCGCACCAGGAATAGGGCAGGCCAGCTCTAGAATACCTATTATTTTATCATCTTTAAAAAGCGGTGTGATCAATAAATTACGATATCCCAGATCTATAAGAGACTGGTTTAAATACGTAGTCTCTTTTGTCCTGTCTTTGAGGTCTTCAATAATGATCGTTTTTCCCTTTTTTAGGAGTTGTGTGTAAAAGGAATTCTCTTTCCAATTCTGTATATATTTATAGATCTGGCTTATTAGAAGGCTATTCCACAATGGTCTTGACGATACAAAGTTAATCGCTCCGTTTGCCATTAAAGTCCCAATACCCACGCGCAGTTGAGGCAGCTTAAAGAGATTACGCATTTCCTGCTGTAGTGATTCTAGCCAGGCAGCGCCATTTGCATAATTTGTATTGAGCAGTAAACGCCTTATCCTGTTAGTAGATTCTTCAATAGTTACTTCTAGTAAGGTGACTACAGAAACGCCGGAGAACGTGAAATTTGCCGGCGGCAGTAACTTAGCCCAAGCTTTTTCATCAAAAGGTTTATCAAGTAATTTTTGAAGTTTATGCTCATTTAATGCTAATTTTTTATTGGTCTTAACCTGAATCATTTCATTATTAAGAGCAACTTTAAAATAGCGCCACAAGTTATTTGCAATATCAAAAAGCGGAACAATTATAGGAAAATCGACCTGTAGATCAATGTTATATATCTTTTTTAAAATAATTTTATAGGCGTAGATAAGCTGAATATTGCTTTCGCCAAAATCACTAAATGCATCATTTTCTTTTTTAGTGCTACCCGTTAGCAGTTCTTTATAAGCAGGCGTGGCCAGAAGATATTCTTTGTAAAGAAAGGGGCGGGTAATGGCTACTACAGAATTGTCTAATTTGCTAAATGCGAAAAAGGGCTGAAAAAGTGATTCTAAGAACGAATTGTGCTCTGCCCACTCCTGGCCATTATAATTGGGTTCCAGAAGAAAATCATTGTGTTCTAAATACTCTTCTAAATTATCTAAAGCTTCATTTTCTAAAATATGAGAAGAACGCCAATAATCTAATACCGGCCTAAGGTCATATTCAGTTTTAAAAGGGAAATACTTTTCACTAATTGTGTGTAAAATTTCTGCCATCGCTCACGTAGTTGAATGATAACAAACTCAACTTTAAATATACCTAAATTACTTATAATAAATACATTAACTAGATATATCTGCTTTAGACAAATAGAAATAGCAGTCAAGAATTGCTGTACGGTTAGTCTAAAAATTGAGATTTTGTTACTATATTTTAAGGAGTAAATTAGGATCTGGGCAATTCTCAAGATAAAAAGGGAGATCATTTTTACTACTTACACCCGGGTAGTCCCCGGTTTTGCCCTGCATATCACAAATTACCTGAAAATGTAAATGTGGTGCATAATCTCCGTTTTCAAATGGTTTTCCTAACGTGGCTATTTCTGCTCCAGCTTTAAAAGTTTGGCCTTCTTTGAGGTGAATAAGTGATTCTCGCGATAAATGACCATACAACGTATAAAAAGTGAGTTGTGGAGTAGTGTGTTCTAAAATTATACACGGGCCATAATCGCCATGATTGGTATTATCTTTAAAACTATGCACTTTTCCTGAAACCGGGGTTAGAACTTGTATTCCCGCATCTGCCCAAATATCAACCCCCAGATGGATATTGCGCTGACTAGCTACATCTGTAGTTGTAAAATGAGTACTGCGATTGTATATATTTCGCTTCTCATTATAGCCGCCATACGCGATCTTAGTACCTTTTGAAGAAAGATATTGCTTAATAAAATCTCCTATAGACTGAGAAGAATCGGCATTAAAGTGCTTAAAATCGGTGTTATTAACAGATAAATCCAGTGATATGTAGTCTTCTTGAGTAAAACCACCTATCACTGGAGTAAATCCTTTAGTCAATGACGCCAATTGAGCACTAATTTCTGTGTGTTGCATGGCGTTAAAAATACTAAAATCAGTTTACCAAAACATCACTGAATTTAGCCGAAATGGCAATTGAGCTATCTGTATTTCTTGATTTGTAAAAACCATTCACCATTTTGCTATCGTAGCTGTTCATCACTTTAGCATCAAGCTTAGAAGGATAATTTAAATTACTGCGCGTACCATTGTACGTAAAGTGAAATGCGCTATCTGGTAATCTCAATACAAGATCGCTGTTCTCAAGGCTAATGTTGAGCGTTTTAAAGTCTCGCCCAACCTTTGGTATAGAAAGTTCACCAAAGGTACCTACAATCACACCAGAGTCTTCCAGTTCATTAATTATAACATTACTTGAGCGGCTGTCTACATTTATACTTTTCGCTTTAGCGATAACACATTTCTTCACATAACTGGTTTTTAGAGTACCATAATTCCAGTCTGTTACTGCCACGGGGCTGTAAGAAACATTGATGTAAGTTTGATCGCCATCTATTGTAGAAGCTATAAAATCACCATGTGAAAGATTAACACGAGCATTATTGGCATCACCTATTTTAATGTTGCCATGTCTCACATTTAGATCAAGTTTAGCATCGTTAGGCATACGTACAATGATCTTACGTCTAACCTTATTAGAAGTTGATCTGTTCCTGTTGTTATTCTTTGAAGAATCATAACTGTAGCTCATACGGGTGCTCACATTACCATTTGCATCGCGGCTGGTGCTACGCTGAAAGTTACCGTCATTTCGCTCTGCCATTTCTTCCATTTGTTTACCAAAATTCTCGCCCCAGGCTTCCATACTTTTACCAAAGTTATTACCCCACGCCTGCATATCTTTCTCCATGGCTTTGCCAAAATTTTCACCCCAGGCTTCCATATTCTTCCCAAACACCTCACCAAATTGCTCACCCCAGGCTTCCATACCTTTACCAAAATCTTCTCCCCACGCTTCCATATTGTCAAGCCATTTATCTACATCTTTAACCGAAGCATTGGTTTTATATTTTGAATTTAATTTAGCGACATATCCCTTCTTGTCCTTTTCATAAGCATCAGAATCAAAACTTAGATTACGACCAAATGGTGATGGCGGCATGCCCAGAAACCCTGAACCTATATTAGTACTTTCCCAATGCTTCATTTTACCCTCATTTTCTTTCTCCCATTTTGCCATTGCAGTATCAAAATCATCACCAAAGTGCGACTCTACCTTGCGCTCATACTCTTTTAGATATTTCTCTCCATCTCGTTTATAAGCATCATAATCAAACTCAATGTTGCTCATGCCTCTGTAATATTCTGGCGGCAGTTGCGTGCCAGAAAAGCTCTCAATCATTGGAGTTACCATATTCTTCATAATTGGTCCCACTATCTGCATAGAAGAAGCTATAATATCATCAAGACCACTTGCAGGTATATCGCCTAAAGCAATATTAGAACCGGCGGTACCGCCCAGAGAATTGATGCGTATTATTTTACTATTACCCTGCACACTTATCTTCCAGTCTCTCATAAGACGATCTATATCATCCTGAGATAAACCATCTGTCTCAATAACAGCTTCTACTTCTACATTATCTTTATTCCAGTTCTCAAATACAATATCTGCATACTGAGTATCTACATTAATATTTACATCCTGGTTTGTATTAAAACGCTCCTTAAGTTTCTCGGTAGTTTTTTGAGCCCAACTTTTTGGCATCATAAAAACAGCCATTACCAGAATGATCGTATATATTTTGCTATAATTTTTCATCCCTTTTTAAATCGTATTAGGTTCTGTTTCGCCAGAGCGAAAGGTTTTCAATTCGGTTAATTTTTCTTTTAATTTAAATAATAGATCTAGTCTAAGTTTTAGATTATCTATCAAGGCTGAAACAGTTTCTTCATTCACCCCTACATCTACAAGATCTTTATTTAAGCGCTTGTACTCTGTATTGAGCTCTTCCAGCTGCGCCATAAATGAATCTACCAGCGCTTTGTTATCATCTGTAACTTTTAACTGTGCCAGCTCTACGTTTATACTTGCCAGATAATAATCTTCTATCTCCTTAAATTTAGGCGAGCGGTCGCTTAGCAGAACACCCTCATCATCTGTCTTTGTGACTGTTGTTGTCACTGCAGGAGCATCATCCTGTTTCAATGGATTACTAAGTAGAAAACCTCCTATTGCAACTACCACTATTAGTACAGCGGCAATTTTTAACCACAGGTACATGCCCGGCGATTTACGCTTAGCCACCATACCAAATTCTCTATTTAGCCTTGCCTCAAACCGACTCTCGTGACCGGCTCTAAGACTTTCTTTAGGCAGACCCAAATCTCTTTTCATAAGATCTCTAATATCCTGTGCCATGATATTGTTGTTTTAACTTTTCCTGTAATTTTTTCTTTCCTCTGTGTACTAGAGTTCTTGATGCTACTTCTGTTATATCAAGTATCTCAGATATTTCCTGGTGATCGTACCCTTCTACCAGAAATAACATCACGGCATACCTGTAGCGCTCCGGCAGATCGTCAATAGCTTCTTTAATATGATCTATAGTGATGGTATCGTCTACAGACCAATCATTAAATTCATCAACTTTGCCCAGAACCTGCTCATTAATAGCAACCAGTTCTAGTTTTTTGGCTTTAAGCATATCGATACTTTTATTGATCACGATACGCTTAAGCCATGCACCAAATGTTACTTCACCATTATACTGATGCAATTTTGCAAATGCTTTTATAAAAGCTTCCTGCATCGCTTCTTCAGCTTCAAATGAATCTCTTAAAAACCTATAGGCTACGTAGTACATGCCGTCGCAGTACTTACGATACAGCTGCAGCTGCGCCCGGCGGTCGTTCTGCTTGCATCTTTCAATGATATCAGTGAGTAACAAAATGGTATGATGGTTAGTTGCTAATTCTCTCTAAAGACGATGAGAGAATTCACATGTTGCAAATTCTATTAATATTTTTTTGAAATGTAGTAAAATTAAAACTGAGCTTTCTTAAAAAGAAAAAGCCCGCTTAACAGCGGGCTTTAGTATTGCATATAAATACTTTACGATTTATTCTTCCTCATCATCGTCACTGTCTAGAAGAAGATTTAATGTAACGTCTATATTATCTTGTGTAGCTCTTGAATAAGGGCACACCTCATGAGCCTCATTTACCAGCATCTCACCTGTTTCGGTATCAACTGTGGGTAAGTATGAGTCAAGTATCACCTCAAGCTGAAACATATCATCTTCATTCTTGCCTATTTTTACTGTTGCTGTTACGGTATAATCGCCCAGATCTATTTTATGTTCTCGTGCTACATGAGCCAGAGCGCTACCATAGCAGGCACTATAACCGGCTGCAAAGAATTGCTCTGGATTTGCACCCTTACCGCCAGATCCTCCTAATCCTTTAGGAATACTAAGATCAAAATCTATAGTACCATCTTCGGTTTTTACACTTGAATCTCTACCACCCTGGGCAGTCGCTTTCGCTGAATACAAAGCTTTCATAATATTATTTTTCTATTATTCATGCCTAAGATACCAATACTCAAAGAAGTCATCGCCATGCCCCTCTTAAAAAATTCATAAAAAACAAATCGATTACCTTTGGTCTACTTCTAATTGAGGTGATACAATGAGCAACCACAAACATATAAATACAGCAGAAGCTAAGAATATCGTTTCAAAACGAAAACAAGCCTTAGATGCTTCGGCTCTTATTTCTGGTTTACTGCAGGGCAATGTAACCGCCTTAAGCAAATGCATTACCTTAATCGAGAGTACAGCTAAAACACATCAGAATATTGCTCAACATATTCTGAGGGAATGTCTCTCGTATGCAAACAAATCGGTTAGGATAGGTATAACAGGTGTTCCCGGCGTAGGCAAAAGCACATTTATTGAAGCTTTAGGAATACATCTTATTGAGCAAGGTAAAAAAGTGGCAGTTCTTGCAATTGACCCCAGCAGCAGTATTACGCGCGGCAGCATACTGGGAGATAAAACAAGGATGAATACTTTATCAACCACTAAGAATGCATTTATAAGACCCTCTGCTTCAGGAAATTCTTTGGGTGGCGTAGCGCGTAAGACCAGAGAATCTATCATATTATGTGAAGCTGCGGGTTATGATACAATTCTTGTAGAAACGGTGGGTGTGGGTCAAAGCGAGGTTGCCGTTCATGCCATGACAGATTTCTTTTTGCTCTTAAAACTTGCCGGAGCCGGTGACGAACTTCAGGGTATTAAACGCGGAATTGTTGAAATGGCAGATGCCATAATTATTAATAAAGCCGATGGCGAAAATATAAAGGCCGCAAAACTAGCAAAGAATGCTTTCGCGAAAGCGTTACACCTCTATCCACCTAAAAAAAGTAACTGGCAACCCCCGGTAAAGACCTGCAGCGCGTTGAATAATGATGGTATACAAGAAGTTTGGTCTGTAATTGACCTGTATTTTGAAAAAACAAAAACCAACAACTACTTTGAAGAGAATCGTACACGTCAAAATAGCTATTGGTTAAAAAGTACAATTGAAAACGCCCTTAAAGACGAGTTTTATGAAAAACCTGCCATAAAGGAGCAATTATCGGTGGTTTTAGGCCAAATATCAGCCGGTGAACTTACCCCTTTTCAGGCGGCTCAACAATTGCTGAAATTGCGTTAAACAACCGGTAATTTCCATCCGTTATAATAACTTGCCCTCAAGAGTTTATTTGCCTCTTTATCATTCTTGAACTCACCTTTAGCTTCATCCCAATAAATTTTTCTTCCTGTTTTAAAGGCGATATTCCCCATGTGAGCATTTACTGCTGCAATTCTGCCAGCATCTATCGGGCAGTTTAGTTTAGATTTATCATTACTGCGAATAGCATCTACAAAACTTTGTGCGTGATTGCCTAATGCATCTCCCGTAGCTTTTTGCAAAGGCACACGTTCTACTTTATCAATTCTTTTACCGTCTAACTCTTCAGTCTCAGGAATCACTTCCCAGCCGCCACGATTGAGTACAAGTGTGCCTTTATTACCTATAAAAGCGATTCCTTCTGTGCGCCCGTAATTACCACCGTCAATACCTGTAGCATGCTCCCACAGGAGGTTAAAGTCATTATATTCAAAAACGGTTTGTAACGTATCTGGTGTCTCTGAAGGATCATTAGGATAAGCAAATTTTCCGCCGGAAGCAAGAATAGATTTAGGCGCCGTTGCTTTCATGGCAAACAAAGCAATGTCAATTTCATGCACACCCCAGTCTGTCATTAAACCGCCTGCATAATCCCAAAACCACCTGAAATTAAAGTGAAATCGGTTTTCATTAAACGGTCTTTCTGGTGCCGGGCCAAGCCACATGGTATAATCTACTCCTTCTGGTGCAGTTATATCAGGTTTGGGCGATAAAGGTTTCATCCAGCCCTGATAAGCCCAGCATTTTACGAGCCTTATTTTACCTAATTTACCCGATTGTACAAATCTAATCGCATCACCATAATGACCGCCACTACGCTGCCACTGCCCTACCTGAACTATGCTATCGTATTTTTTTGCTGCCGCTGCCATTAGGTTGCACTCTTCTACGCTGTTGCCCAATGGCTTTTCTACATACACATGTTTACCAGCTTTGCAGGCATCTATTAAAATTAAACAATGCCAATGGTCTGGAGTGCCTATAATAACAGCATCTACATCTTTATTATCAAGAAGCTTGCGGTAATCTGTATATGTTTCGGGAGTTTTACCAGTAAGCTCTTTAACCTCAGCAGAGCGTTTATCAAGTACACGTTGATCTACATCTGCGAGTGCTACACAATTTACATTAGGTAATTTAAGATGGGCACGCAGATCTGTAAAACCCATACCGTTGCAGCCTATAAGACCAAAATTAATGGTTTCTCCAGATGATAAATCGGCTGTAAAAGCTGAAAGTGGTTTTGCTATAAGATTATTTGTAATAGTTAATCCTGCAGCGGCTAAAGTGGAATGCTGAATAAATTTACGTCGCGAATTTTGATCTTTCATAAAAGTAAAATGGTTGGTTAAAAGGATATTAAGATAACCATTTTTCTTATTAAGATGCTAAATTTACCTTATAATCAAGATCAAATATTACCAGACTCGCTTATAATATTACTCAGCCGGTATGCGCTTATTTACTCTACAAACTCTTTACGATACCAGTCAATCTGCTTTTGAAGTCCTTCCTTTAATGTTGTTTTAGGATCATAACCCAGCACTCTTCTTGCCTTGGCAATATTGGCCTTAGTAAGTAATTGCTCCCCTTGTCTTCTGGGAGTATCTTTCTTGATGATCTTAGTATTGAGAATATCTTCAACGATATCGATTCCCTCTGCAGTGGTGTGCTCATGTTCTGTACCCAGATTAAAAACTTCACCTCTTACCTCTTCCTCCTTGCCAATTACGCTTACAACACCATCTATAATGTCTTCCACGTAAGTGAAACTGCGCACATGCTCACCGCTACCTGTATATAAGGGGAATTCCTGATGAAAGAAACCACAACCTATAAGTTTTGAATATAATTTCTCTGGTCTTTCTCTTGGTCCATAAACCGAAAATAGCCTTAGAGAGCAGGTATTTAGCTTATTTTCACGGGTTTTTGAAAGCACAAGTTGTTCTGCAGCCAGTTTAGTAACCCCATAAAAAGATGCAGGTTCTGGTGCTTCTTCTTCGGTTAAAGTTGCTCGTATACCATAAATTGAAGAAGTAGATATATTTACGAAAAGCTTTAAATCTTTACAATCTATCGCAAAATCTATTAGATTTTTTGTGGCCACAAGGTTGTTCATCAAATAATCTTCAAAACTTGATGAAGCCGAAATACCGGGTTGTGCAGCAAAATGAAAGATATAGTTGAAATCTGTATCGAGATGGGAAAAATCAGCAGGTTTACGCAGATCTACTCGTACTATTGGTATGCCACCTGCTTTTAAATCTTTGGCGTTTTTATGTTTTAGATCTTCGCTGTAATAGGGAGAAAAATTATCTATACCCACAACTTCATGACCTAATTTTTTTAAGCGTTCGGCGCAATGTGATCCTATAAATCCTGCTGCACCTGTAACTAAAGCTTTCATAATTCTATAATCTTAATGTGTAAACCGTTTTAATACATACCTGTAGATCAGGTAAAAAAGATATCCCAGCAAGCCTCCTATTATCATTCCCGAAAGTACATCACCAGGATAATGTACACCCACATAAATGCGGCTATAGCCTATTAATACAGACCAAAACAAAAGTGCAAAGATGAGATATTTATAAGTCGACTTCAGTAACAAACCTACAAAAATGGCGAGCCCCATTGAGCTGGCAGCATGAGCAGAAAAATAACCGAAATGACCGCATCTCGCTGCAATGAATCTTGCTTTATTCATCACCGCAGGTTCACCACAAGGTCGCAATCGTTGAAAACCGTGTTTAAAAACGTTAGCGAGTTGATCTGTGCTGGCGATAAGTGCTGCAACAAAAACCAGGATAATAAGGGTGTTTTTCGGTCCAAACTTCCTATAAATCAGGAATAATAAAATAGCATAAAGTGGTATAGAATACCACTTGCCGGTAATTATAATCCAAAAGGGATCCCAGGTTTCAGTACCAAGGTTGTTTAAAAACAGGAAAAGTTGTTGATCTATATCTCGTAAAGACTCCATTTACTCTTCTTCATAGCGAGCTACTTCTCTATCGTAGAAGTCTGTTGCTGCCTGAATTAAACCTTCTGCTTCTGAAGCAAGTTCTTCCTCATCGTTCTTATCAAAATCTTCAAGCCATTCTACTTCGTCATTTGTAAGATTGATAATAAAACGCGGAAAGTCTGTGTGAATAACAAAAATACCATCAGAATAATCTGTGTTATCACCAAGAAGAAATTTAGGTAGTTCCATACTTATAAATTTAAGCACCCAAAGGTAAGTGCTTTTATAAAGTCTCTACAACGATACGCAAACGTTTTTATTTTAAAGATGAAATACATTAATCTCAGGTTAACGACTCACCTTGTTTACAGGAGATAATAATTTCGCGCAAGCTAAATCCCTTTAAAAAACAATTAGAGGGTAAAAGGTTATATTCGTAGCCTGTAAAATATCACCGCATGCAACCTACCTATATTCTCTTATTGATCGCCGCTTACTTTGGGCTACTCATGTTAATTTCTTATCTCACAGGTAAATCTGGTTCTAACGCAGACTTTTTTAAAGCGAGTAAGCAGTCGCCCTGGTATCTGGTAGCGTTTGGTATGATAGGCGCATCGCTCTCTGGTGTGACATTTATTTCTGTACCCGGGTGGGTAGAGGCCTCAAAATTTAGTTATTTTCAGGTGGTTTTGGGCTATACGGTGGGCTACGCTGTCATAGGCACTGTGCTTTTACCGCTGTATTACAAGTTAAATCTCACATCTATTTATAGCTATCTTGAAGGTCGCTTTGGTAAATACTCCTATAAAACAGGTGCTTCCTTTTTCCTCATCAGCCGTATTGTGGGAGCGAGTTTTAGACTTTATTTAGTGGCTAATGTTTTGCAACTACTGGTTTTTGACGCGATGCATATCCCTTTTTGGGTAACTGTGACAATTACCATTTTACTTATCTGGCTTTATACTTTTAAGTCTGGTATAAAAACCATTGTGTGGACAGATACTTTGCAAACCTTATTTATGCTGATTTCTGTAGGTGTGGCGACCTATTATGTATCAAACGATCTGGGGCTTTCACCTTCTAATATTTTTGGCTTCATTGCAGATAGTGACCTTTCTAAAATGTTCTTTTTTGAAGACTGGAAAAGCGGGGATCACTTTGTAAAGCAATTTGTTTCGGGAGCATTTATAGCGATTGTAATGACGGGTCTTGATCAGGACATGATGCAAAAAAACCTAACCTGCCGCACGCTAAAAGATGCACAAAAGAATATGTTCTGGTTTACCCTAGTTTTAACTGTAGTCAATTTTGTCTTTCTGGCTCTTGGTTTGTTACTTACTGTCTACGCAGAAAATAACGGTATAACCGCCTCTAAAGATGATCTTTTCCCATACATCGCAACCCAGACTGACCTGGGCTTTGGTATTGCGATCTTTTTTATTCTGGGGTTAATTGCCGCTGCCTACTCAAGTGCAGACAGTGCTCTTACATCACTTACAACTTCGTTTAGTATAGATATTCTGGGAATTGAAAGAAAATATGACCAAGAAAAACAGGTGAAAATTAGAAAACTTATACACGTTTTAGCTTCGTTGATCCTAATACTTGTGATTATAATTTTTAAGTATGTGATTGCAGACGAAAGTGTGATCTCACGCCTTTTTGTTTTTGCAGGTTATACATATGGACCGCTTCTGGGGCTATATTCTTTTGGGCTTTTTACTAAAATGAAAGTAAAAGATACTTTAGTGCCGCTGGTTGCCGTGCTCTCACCTATTCTTTCATACATAATAAGCTTGCTAAGTGTTGCTTATCTCAATTTTGAATTCGGGTTTTTTATCCTTATCCTCAATGGATTAGTTACATTCTTAGGTCTTTTACTTATTCAGAAAAAGAAGTTAAGGGTAGCTAATAAAACGGCTTAATTTCGATTAAAATCGTCCTTAGAGAGGCAAAAATCGCAATTCAAACTTTGCTTTTTAATACTGTCCTGTACTTAAAAGCACGAGCGTACAAGCTACTTCAACTTCAATATTATTTTTCTGTAGAATAGAATACAACTCAGGGTTTTCTGTGCCGGGATTAAAAATCACCCTTTTTGGCTTTAAATCGGTTAAATAAGTATAAAAATCGCGCTGCCTTTGCGCATTCATATACAGGGTAATAGTATCAATTTCTTGAAATTCAGGTCTGCCGGTTTCTATATGAACTCCGGCTACGTCGCCTTCGCGTAAACCAACAGCAACCACTGGGTGATTGTTTTGAACAAGTCTTTTTATTGCAATATTTGCATATCTGTGCGGCTTTAAAGAAGCCCCAAGTACTAGTGTTTTCTTCGTGCTCATAAAACAAAGTTAAATCTTTAGGCGTTATGTAACAATGGGAAATGCATTACGTCTATAGCAGTAAGAGATTGATTTCCCAGCTCGAGTTATTCGTAATTCGTTTTGATGGTTAGTGTTAATTAAGGATACTTGAGCTTGAAAACCCGGAGCCTACAAAGCCCCGGGTTTTCTAATTTAAAATTTATCGATTTTTTCTGTAACGAAAAATACATTTTGTCGTCTTTATAGTACCTGCATTATTTGTGGGAATATATTTTTACAGGTAATATGTTATACAAAGTATTATATATTACAAACATCATCATCAATCAAAAAACAATCAGACTATGAAAGCAATCAATTGGCTTACCAGCCTCTTTTCGTTCTTATTTCTATCAACGACACTATTATCTACCGCTCAATCTATGCCAGATGAAGCAATTACCGGCTCAGTTAAAGGTGTTGTGTTAGATGGCACACTAAATGAACCCATCCCCTACGCCACTGTTGTTATCAATGACAGCGCTAACCAAGTGGTCACCGGCGGAATTACAAATGACGACGGAAGTTTTCTTTTAGAGAAAATACCTGAAGGTAACTACACATTTAAAGTGCAGTTTATAGGTTACGAGACCTATACTAAAGCTATTACCATTAACCGCACAAACCGCGACTGGAATCTGGGTACTTTAAAAATTGCCGCTATAGCCTCAGAACTTGATGAGGTCAACATTGTGGCAGAACGCACTACCATAGAACAGCAAATTGACCGTAAGGTTATAAATGTGGGTAAAGATCTTACTACAGCCGGTGCGACGGCATCAGACATTATGAATAACATACCGTCTGTAAGTGTAGATCAACAATCTGGCGCACTTACTTTAAGAGGTAACAGCAACGTGCGTGTGATGGTAGATGGCAAACTATCTAATATTCCTGCTGCGCAGCTGCTTAAGCAAATCCCGTCAACGTCTATTAAAAAAATAGAATTGATCACAAATCCTTCAGCTAAATATAACCCTGAAGGAATGAGCGGTATCATCAATATTGTTCTGCATAAGAATGTGAATATTGGTTTTAACGGTGATGTGAACGTGGGTTTATCTTACGAGAAACACCCTAAATTTAATAGCGGTATGAATCTAAATTACCGTAATGGGAAGTTTAACCTGTATGCGAATTACAGTAATAATTTCTCACTTAATCAAAACTACGGAAACATCTATCGCCCCAATGACGGTTCAAGACAGCTATTTAATTTTCTGGATGACAGCAAATCACATCTTCTAAAAACAGGACTTGATTTCTACTTAAATGATAAGAACACCTTATCTTTTTTCACCAGTCAAAACTGGTATGCGGGTAGTACTACGGGTGATATTGGGATTTTATATCCTTCGGCAGACCGTAATCAGACGCAATTATTTAAAAGTGTAAATGATAATACTTCGGGCCAATATAATTTTGATTACAAGCTTGCTTTTGATAAAGAAGGTCACAATATTGAACTAGAAGTAGATCATAATATCTATAGCGGCAATGAAGATGCAGATTTTAAATTTACGGGTGCATCGCCTATAGATAATTACATGGATTTTGTTGATACTGAAAGAGACAGAACTACAGTTAATCTTGATTATGTGAATCCGCTGGCTGAAGATGCCAAATTAGAAGCTGGTTTACAGGCAATCTTGTTCAATACCGATATTGACTATGCGAGTACAGGTAAATCATATAATAGCCAGGGCGTTCTTGTACCCACACGCAGCACACAATTTGAGTATAGCAGAAATATATATTCGGCTTATTTAACCTATGGTAAAACTTTTGAAAAATGGTCTTACCAGATGGGTGCGCGCCTTGAGAATGTAAATGTAAAAGCAGATACAAATACGGTACGCGCATTTACAAATGATTACATACAGGTTTATCCGTCAGCCTATTTAACCTATAACCCAAGTGAGAAAAATCAATATCAGGTGAGTTATAGCCGCAGAGTAGATCGTCCCGGTGTAGGGCAGGTAAATCCTATACGCCAGTGGAGCACGCCTTTACTTACTAATTATGGTAATGTAGATCTACAACCTCAGTTTACTAATTCTATTGAGTTGAATTATACGCACAAGCTCGAAAAAGGTAGCGTTACTGCAGGCGTTTTCTACAGGATCATTCAGGACGAGATCAATCAGGCGGTATTTGTAGATCGCTTTAATCTAGACAAAAGTGTTTTAACGTTTGACAATTTTGATAATACTTCTGCCTACGGTTTTGAATTATCAAGCAACTACAAACCTTTTGAATGGTGGAGTTTTAATGCAAGTTTTGATATTTATAATCAAACACAAAAAGGTATTTCTGAAGTGCTTGATCCTTCTACTTCAAATCCTACTGCAGACGACATTTTGCTTGTTACCCGCGAGGTAGATAATACAGCCTATAATGTGAGAATGAGCAATAACTTTACGGTAACCCAAAAGTTCACGTTATCTGCTTTTGGTTTCTACCGCGGCAATAATGAAGGGTTACAGTTTAAATCTAAGCCCATGTATTTTGTAAATGTAGGCGCACGTTATGAACTGTGGGACGGTAAAGGTACTTTCAGCTTAAACTACAATGATATTTTTAATACGATGCGAGCTCGATTTACAGCTACTTATCCTTATGAGCAGATAGGGCAATTTAATTGGGAAAGTCAGACAGTTTTTGTGGGTCTTAATTATAGATTTGGTGATTCTCAATATCTTGCAAAACGCAGAAAACAAAGAGATGCTAATGAGAAATCTGGAGGGGGCGTATTCTAGTTTTTCGAAAACGTTATTAAAATGTTAAATGCCTGATTTTATGCAACATTTTAAGGGCGAAAACGTCTTATTAAGTAGTAACCAAAAGCCAATAAAAAGCTACGTAGTTGTAATTTATTTGAATTAGCCTTCAACAATAGTATTATAACTTATTTAAAAAGGGTTAATAGGTTATATGTGTAAACCCGGGGTAATTATACTCCGGGTTTATTTTTGGTAAAAACTCTTTAAAACAAGTACTTGTTTTAAAGATTATAACTTTTCTTTAATGCGGGCCACATTTATGCTACCATGAGAATCGTCGTAGACTGCTGCCCTATTTTTAATTAATATCACCTGCGGACTTTCATGGCGTACCTGAAATTTTTCAGCGATTGCCTGGCTAATGTCGCGGTATCTTTTAAGATCGAGAAAGAAAGGTTCCAGCTGCTTCTCATCAATATCATAGTCCTGTTCAAATTGTCTTAAAGCCATTCTGCTTATACCGCAGGTGGTGCTATGTTTAAAGATAAGTACAGGAACAGCTTTTGAGATTTCTGTCAACTCTTCAAGCTGTTCTTCTTTCTCAAGAGCGACCCACTGCACTTCTTTAATTTCTTCTTTTACTATATCACGCTGACTTTTAAATCTGTCTAATAATCCCATAAAAATTCTTTTTCATCAATATAATTGGAAATTGAGTAATCATTAACAAAGGTACTGCTAAACCTTTGCTAAATTTATAGAAGATTTTGATCTACACTACCCACCTGCTCAAAAAGACAAAAAGTCACTTTTTTCGTACAAAAATCGGTCATTTTGTCTATAAAATTAACTGGTATATGCTTTGCTTAAGGTAATTTGTAAAAAACAATAATCAGATGAACTTCAATAATTTCACTATAAAAGCCCAGGAAGCAATACAGCAGGCACAACAGCTTGCTCAAAGCTTAGGTCATCAACAAATTGAGAACGAGCATCTATTTAAGGCTATTCTTGAGATTGATGAGAATGTAACTCCGTTTCTGCTTCAGAAACTGGATGTAAATTTAAGTTTGCTACAACAAATCGTAGATCGCACTTTAGAGAGTTTTCCTAAAGTAAGCGGTGGTGATATTGTGCTTTCGCGTGAAGCGAGCAGAACAGTTACAGAAGCTAGCGTTATTGCTAAAAAGATGACTGATGAATATGTTTCTATTGAGCATCTTCTTTTGGCAATATTCAAATCTAATAGTAAAGTTGCCCAAATTTTAAAAGATCAGGGCGTCACAGAAAAACACCTTAAAGCTGCCATAACCGAATTACGCAAAGGAGATCGCGTGACCTCACAAAGCGCAGAAGAAACATACAATTCACTTAATAAATACGCTAAGAACCTAAATCAACTCGCCAGAGACGGCAAGCTAGATCCTGTTATAGGTCGAGATGAGGAGATACGACGCATACTGCAGATCCTTTCCCGCCGCACAAAGAACAATCCTATTCTTGTAGGTGAACCCGGTACAGGTAAAACAGCAATTGCAGAAGGTCTTGCTCACCGTATTGTAGATGGTGATGTACCAGAAAACCTGCAGGAAAAGCAGATTTTTGCCCTCGATATGGGCGCATTGATCGCTGGTGCGAAATTTAAAGGCGAATTTGAAGAACGACTAAAAGCGGTAATTAAAGAGGTTACAACCAGTGAAGGTGACATCGTCCTTTTTATTGATGAGATACACACGCTTGTGGGTGCCGGTGGCGGTCAGGGTGCTATGGACGCAGCAAACATTTTAAAACCAGCGCTTGCTCGTGGTGAACTAAGAGCTATTGGCGCTACCACGCTTGATGAGTATCAAAAATACTTTGAGAAAGATAAGGCACTCGAGAGACGTTTTCAAAAAGTAATGGTAGATGAGCCAGATACAGAAAGTGCAATTTCTATACTGCGTGGTATAAAAGAAAAATACGAGACGCATCACAAAGTACGTATTAAAGATAATGCGATCATAGCAGCGGTTGAGCTTTCGCAACGTTACATCACAAACAGATTCTTACCAGATAAGGCAATTGACCTGATGGATGAAGCTGCTTCTAAAATGCGCATGGAGATCAACTCTAAGCCAGAAGAACTAGATGTTCTCGATCGTAAGATCATGCAGCTGGAAATTGAGATCGAAGCCATTAAAAGAGAGAACGATGACTCAAAACTAAAATCGCTTAGTGCAGATCTTGCAAACCTAAAAGAAGAACGCAATGAGATCAATGCTAAATGGAAAAGTGAAAAAGAGGTTGTAGATAATATTCAGAATGTAAAACAGGATATTGAGAATTATAAGCTTGAGGCAGAACGTGCAGAACGTGAAGGCAACTACGGCAAAGTGGCAGAATTGCGTTACGGAAAGATTAAAGAATCTCAGGAAGAACTAGAAAAATTACAGGCAAAACTAGCTGCGCAGTCTGAAAATTCGCTAATAAAAGAAGAAGTTACAAGTGAAGACATCGCTGAGGTTGTCGCAAAATGGACCGGTATTCCTGTAAATAAAATGCTGCAAAGTGAGCGTGAGAAGCTACTGCATCTTGAAGAAGAATTACACAAAAGATTAGTAGGTCAGGAAGAGGCGATCGCAGCAGTAAGTGACGCGGTGAGAAGAAGTCGTGCCGGTCTTCAGGATCAGAATAGACCTATAGGTTCCTTTTTATTTCTAGGAACAACCGGTGTAGGTAAAACCGAACTCGCAAAAGCGCTGGCAGAATATCTGTTTGATGATGAGAACAATATGACCAGAATAGATATGAGTGAATATCAGGAAAGACATTCTGTAAGCAGGCTTGTGGGTGCACCTCCGGGATATGTGGGTTATGATGAAGGCGGTCAATTAACAGAGGCTGTAAGACGCAAACCTTATTCTGTTGTGTTACTGGATGAGATAGAAAAAGCGCATCCAGATACATTTAATATTCTGTTGCAAGTTCTGGATGAAGGCAGACTAACAGATAACAAAGGCAGGCTAGCAGATTTCAAAAACACCATCATTATAATGACTTCAAATATGGGAAGTCATATAATACAGGAGAAATTTGAAAGCATAAAAAATGTAGATTCTGCGATGGAAGGTGCCAAAGTAGAAGTACTAGGCTTACTTAAACAAACCATACGTCCTGAATTTATAAACAGGATTGATGATATTGTAATGTTTACTCCGCTTACGCGAAAAGACATAAAACAAATCGTAAATCTGCAGTTAAAAGGAGTTGCAAAAATGGTCGCAAAACAAAATATAACCATAGATGCTACAGAAGAAGCTATAGACTATCTAGCAGAAAAAGGTTTTCAACCAGAATTTGGGGCCCGTCCTGTTAAACGTACTATACAACGAGAGGTTTTAAATAATCTGTCTAAGGAAATACTTTCAGGTAAAATAACCACAGATAGTATTATTTTAATAGATGCTTTTGATGACGAACTTGTATTCAGAAATCAAAGTGATTTGGTAGAACATGAATAATATAAAATCTCATTTTTAGACATAAAAATCCCCGTTTTTGAGCTTAAAAACGGGGATTTTATCGTCTTTGCATTTCATCCGGATAACTGTGCAGATGGTAGATAGAGCGCTTTTAGATTGCTTTTTTTAACATTCTTAATCGATTAATATTTCGATGATATCGAAAAAACAACTCATCTCCAATAACTTATAAAATTTCTCAATAATTTCGTCCTCGTTAACCCCAAGTTACAACAGATTATGAGATTTATTACAACCGCTGCATTTTGTGTAGCATTCGCTCTTTTGCCTCTAATTTCTTTTTCACAAGTGGGTATAGGCACCACAGCTCCTAAAAGTCTATTAGACATAAATACGTTTGATGCAGATAATCCCTCTAATACAGATGGAATACTTATACCACGTGTAAATGTACTTCCTTCTAGTGCGCCAGGTCACGATCAGGATGGTATGCTTTTGTATTTAAAACAAGACTACGGTTCTCACAAAAGAGGTTTTCATTTTTGGGATAGTCAAAAAAATGAATGGGGAGATTTATCTTCAGCCTCATCTTCTTCTTCAGATTCAGGTGTTTCAACAACGGTTCCTTATACCAGAGGTGTAAAAATCGTTTATGATCATTTTGCTAACCAGAATTTAAATAATTACAATCTTAATCTGGCGACTTCAACTGCTTCAGTATTTATATTGACCGAAACAGGAAACCAAAGACAAAGTGTAAATATTACCGGGATTACTGGTGGGACAGATGGACGTGTAATAACACTTAAAACTGATGTTTCTGAACATAATTTCTCTATAAGAATAAGAAATGAAAATACTTCTTCTGCGCCAGAAAATCGCTTTAAAGTGGGTCGTGATGTAGATGTCATAAATGGCTATGGTGCAATTTCTTTTATCTACGTTGCGCAAGACCATAGGTGGCATTTACTAAGTACGGGGAAAATAGACTAAGTCTTTACTTCTTCCCTGCCTATAGAACCATTTGCGGTGGGTATTAAGGTAAATACGTAGTCTGGCTTCAAACCGGCCTCATCGCGGTGAGAAACATACATCACAGCAGTTTTACTTTCTTGCGCTATCTTATTGATTAATGAAACAATTAAATGAGCACCTTCATCATCAAGACCGGTAGTAGGTTCATCAAGAATAAGTAAAGGTGGGTGTTTTATCATTGCCCTAGCGATAAGAACCAGTCGTTGCTCTACGGTAGAACAGCTAAAAAAATTAGTAAACCTCTCGTTGTACAAGCCTAGAACCTGTAACCATTTATCAGCTAATTTTATATGTAGGTCGTTGGGTTTTTGATAAAGACCTATACTATCAAACAACCCGGAAATAACCATTTCCTGCAAGTTATAAGATCCCTTAAAAAGCTGAATAATCGTGGGGGTGAAGAAACCTATTTTCTCTTTAATTTCCCAAACCGTCTCCCCGCTTCCTTTTTTATTTCCAAATAAATACAGATCTACACCAAAGCCTTTTGTATTATTACCATAGATCATAGACAAAATTGTGGTTTTCCCAGAACCATTAGAGCCTTTTAATTGCCAGAATTGCCCTTTGTTGATCCTCCAGTTTATATCATGTAGAACCGGCTTATCTTCGTAAGAAACTGAAACATTCTTTAACTCAACAAGTGCCTCAGGAATATTGATGTATTCTTTTAATGGCTTCGGAATTGTAATGTCAAATTCTTCTTTTAGAGCGGTATTAGATTTTATATTGGGCTTAATAACACTAAAAAAATCTCCTGAAACCTCTAAAAAATCGGTGATAAATGGCAATAAATCGGCTTTTCTTTTAAAGATCTGAACGATCGTTATTTCCTTTGAAATTGTTTCAAATCTATTTTTAAAGTTTTCTACAGCAGTAACATCCATCGCATCAAATGGATTATCAAGAATTAAAAAATCAGGATTTGTGCTTAAAAGGTACGATAGCAAAGCCTTTTTTTGTTCACCACTTGAGAATGTTCTTAAGCTTCTGTCGCCTTGCTCAGGTAGAAATTTTTTGTCATGTTTATATTCTTCTTCTATAAATTTATTCAGCGTAATTTCTGAAAATAAAACTCCTTTACCCTTGAGTTCCGGCAAGCCTGATTCTCCATTTACTAATTGCTTTAACCACGCTCCTTTTAGATCAAGATTTGAGCCCGCTATTGCGAAATGCTTATTTACTTCTACCGCCATTCTTAATCTACGCTTAGTACAATTTTGCCAATGTGGGTACTGCTTTCCATAAGTTTATGTGCCTCTGCAGCCTCTGCTAATGAGAAAGTTTTATAAATAACAGGCTTTACTTTTTTCTGCTCTAAAAGCGGCCAGACATATTTATGTACTTCACTGGCAATTTGCGATTTTACCTCAACAGATTGTGGTTTTAGTAAACTACCGGTAAGAATAAGATTTTTCGACATGATCGTCCACAAGTTTATTTCGGGAGTTGTCCCGTTCATGCCGTTAATATAGAGTAAACGGCCGTTTTTATTTAAAATAGAGAGATTTTTATTGGTGTATGAACCGCCTACCATATCAAGAATCACATCTATCTGCTCATCTTTATAAGCACGCTCAAAATCTTCTTCTTTATAATTTATAACACTCCCTAATTTGTGCTGCTTAATGAAATCAACCTTTTCTTGTGAGCCTACTGTTGTGTAGGTTTTAATGCCCATTGCCGTCGCCATTTGCAGACCCATAATTCCCACGCCGCTCGTACCACCATGAATCAATAAGCGTTCTTCAGATTTTATTTTCCCTTGCTGAAAAATATTAAACCAAACTGTAAAAATGGCTTCCGGTAAAGAGGCAGCTTCTATAAAATTGACACCGCCCGGGAGAGGTAAACATAACCGCTCATCTACTACAACTTCTTCGGCATATCCGCCACCGGGAATAAGTGCACAAACTTTATCACCTACATGTAAATCATTGACTTCTGCACCTACTTCTATAACTTCGCCAGAAACCTCCAGCCCGGGAATTGTAGCTCCCGGCAGATCTTTACCGTAAGCGTTAGGATTTTGTCGGGTTAAAATATCGCTTCGGTTTACACCTGCAGCTTTAACTTGTATACGCACTTCTCGTTTTTCAGGTTTATTCAACTCTAAGGTTTTAAACTGAAGAACTTCGGGACCACCGCCTTTTGTAATATGTATTGCTTGCATGAAAAATTTGTATTTGACTATTTCTAAAAAGTCATTTCTAAAATTACTTACCTATATTTATACAAAATCAGCAATTAGTAATAAATTAACTTCCATAAATCTTTAAAAGCCATGTCCAGTTTGAAAAAACTACAGAATATCTCACTTATATTTTTCACGATGATAAGTTTAAATACGCTGTCTGCACAAGAAACAGATCGTAAGTTCTACCAGATTAAAATCTATTCTTTTGCATCGCAAGAACAGGTTGATAAAGCAGATAACTTTTTTGAAAATGCATATTTACCAGCTTTAAAAAAGCAAGGAATTGAAAATGTAGGCGTTCTTAAACCCAGAGAAATGGCTCCGGGCGATACGCTACAAAAAGTTTATGTTTTACTCCCGTTTACTTCGCTTGATCAAATCGCAGGTTTGCAGGACAAGTTAGATGCAGATGCTCAGTTTCAATCTGCCGGGAAAGATTTTATAACTACTTCATATGACAATCCGCCGTATGTGCGTATACAATCTATAATTCTAAAGGCTTTTGAGAAAATGCCTCAATTACAACCTTCTGCAGTTACGGGAACACGAGAAGACCGGGTTTATGAGTTAAGAAGCTACCAGTCTCCTACTGTTGCCTATCATCAAAATAAAGTAAAAATGTTTAATGACGGCGGTGAAGTTGCACTCTTTAAAAAACTGAGCTTCAATGCTGTTTTCTACGGCGAAGTAATTTCTGGTCCTGATATGCCTAATTTGATGTACATGACCACTTTTACAGATCAAAAAAGCAGAGATGAGCATTGGAAATCTTTTTCTGATGCCCCAGAGTGGAAAAAACTTTCTGCCTTACCAGAATATCAAAATAATGTTTCTCATATAGATATCACCTTTTTACACCCAACCTCATATTCTGATTACTAACCAATTAGAATAAACTACAAAACAACCCACCTCATGCCTGCTAAGAATATTGAAGATTTTATTAAAGGTCTGCCTAAAACTGAATTGCACCTTCACATAGAAGGCACTTTTGAGCCGGAGCTCATGTTTAAAATTGCTGCGCGAAATAAAAAGGAGATCAAGTATGAGAATGTGAATGCCCTCAAAGAGGCGTATAAATTTAATAATCTACAAGAATTTCTGGATATTTATTATGAAGGTGCCGGGGTCTTAATTACTGAAGAGGATTTTTATGATCTTACGTGGGCTTACCTTGAGAAAGTAAATTCTCAAAATGTGGTGCACGTAGAAATTTTCTTTGACCCACAAACGCATACAGATCGCGGCGTTCCTTTTGAAACTGTAATTAACGGCATCTACAGAGCTTTAGAAGATGGCAAGAAAAAGCTGAATATAACTTTTAAATTGATCATGTCTTTTTTACGCCATCTTGATGAAGAATCGGCTTTTAAAACTTTAGAAGAAGCTTTACCTTTTAAAGACAAGATCGTTGCGGTGGGACTTGATTCTTCAGAAGTTGGTAATCCTCCTTCAAAATTTGAACGTGTTTTCGCAAAAGCTCGCGAGCACGGACTACTAACCGTTGCGCACGCCGGGGAAGAAGGACCTTCAGATTATATCTGGGAAGCACTAGATCTTTTAAAAGTTACTCGTATAGATCACGGCAATCGCGCACTTGATGACGATAGGCTGGTTGAGAGACTTTCAAAATCGCAAATGCCTCTAACCTTGTGCCCTCTTTCTAATCTTGAATTGAAAGTGATTCAGGAAATGAAAGATTACCAATTGATAGAAATGATGGATAAGAATCTGCTGGTGACCATTCATTCTGATGACCCTGCTTACTTTGGCGGGTATATGAACGAGAATTATTTGGCTGTAGCCGAAGCATTAGGTCTCACTACAGAACAACTTACGCAACTTGCTATTAATGGCTTTAAAGCCAGCTGGCTTCCAGATGATGAGAAAGCAAAATATATAGACGAGGTAAAAGAGTATTCAGCAAATTTTTAAGCAGAACTGCAGTAATTCAATTCCCTATAAAAGCTCGTAAACGTTTTCATTTTAAATTTTATCAAATAATTATGACACGTAATTTCATAAAGCTCAAGAACGTGTTTAATTTTATAGACTGATTAGTCTATCTATACAAACAAGAAATTATTATGAAATACAATTTATTAGGAAATACAGGATTACTGGTTTCAGAATTATGCTTTGGCACAATGACTTTTGGAGCTAAAGGGAGATTTAAAGATATAGGCGGTGTAGAACAAAAAGAAGCTGATGCTTTACTTAAACAAGTAGTAGAAGCCGGCGTGAATTTTATTGACACGGCAAATGTATATTCAGACGGTTTGTCTGAAGAAATTACCGGGCAGGCGCTGCGCAATAGTGAGATCTCGCGAGAGTCTGTGATTCTGGCAACTAAAGCCAGAGGCACAATGGGCGATGGCCCTAATGAAAAAGGGTTGAGCCGCAAACACATAATAGATCAGGTTGAGGCCAGTTTAAAACGTCTTAACACAGATTATATCGATCTGTATCAAATTCACTCACACGACCCGCTTACTCCTATTGAAGAGACCTTGCGGGCACTAGATGACCTGGTTCGCAGCGGTAAAGTAAGATATATTGGGGCTAGTAATGTTGCTGCGTGGCAACTGATGAAGGCACTCGATTACTCGAAATTTAATAACCTGGAAAGATTTGCTTCACTTCAGGCTTATTATACAATTGCTGGCAGAGATCTTGAACGCGAGATCGTACCTCTTTTAAAAGATCAAAAAGTTGGCCTGATGGTTTGGAGTCCGTTAGCTGGTGGATTGCTGAGTGGCAAATACAGCAAAGAAGATACTAAAACCGGTGGCAGAAGAGACAATTTTGATTTCCCACCGGTAAATAAAGATCGTGCATTTTCTATAGTCGACGCTTTAAGACCTATGGCCGAAAGCAAAGGAGCTTCTGTGGCTCAGCTTTCTATCGCTTGGTTGTTGCATCAATCTGTTGTAAGCAGCGTAATTATAGGTGCAAAAAATGCCGATCAATTGAGCGATAACTTAAAATCGACCGAAGTTAAATTTACTGATGACGAACTTTCACAGTTAGATGAAATTAGTAAGCTAGCGCCAGAATATCCAGGCTGGATGCTTGAGTTCACTAAAAATGATCGACAGTTAGAAAACTAGAAACCCGAAAATAAAATGACTCATAAACAGCCATTTGTAAATAAATGGCTGTTTTTATACCTAAAATAACCGATTTTAAGTATAAAATGGGAGATTTGTCTTCCCTTAGAAATTAATAATGACAGATAAGAAAACCCTCATATTATCAAGTGCCGTAAAACTATTTGTGCAAAATGGCTTTGACCGGGTTTCTACCGCAGAAATATCTAAAACTGCAGGTGTTGCCACAGGCACGATGTTCTACCATTTTAAATCTAAAGAAGACATTATTATTTCATCATACAAAGCGATAAAAAAAGAAATAATCTCTCAAACTTATTTATCAGATTCTGAAAATATCACCATAAAAGAAGAGCTTAAACAGCTGTGGCAAAATATTATCTTATGGAGTTTAGATAATCAGGATAAAGTGCAGTATTTGCTTCAGTTTAAAAACTCACCTTACTATTGCAACGATCTCATGGCCGAAGATGACACCTGGAAAGCCCGACTTGAATGGTGGAAAAACGGCATAGAAAATGGCGTTTTTAAGCAAATTCCGCTCGATTTTTTACTTAAGACTTTTAATGACCTTCTCTTTGGAACTATAGAATATCTCATGCATCACGATAAAGAAATTAAAAAATATATAGACATATCATTTACGATCTGTTGGGACAGCGTACGGGAAAATAATCTTTAATTTCTGCAATAGGCAAATATAATTATGCTCATCTTTCTCCTAATAATTCTACTGCTGGTTCTGTTCTCTGTGATTTTTATGAATCAGGAGAAATTTGGCAGCAACCCTGGCGGTAAGCGCTTAGCGCGAATTAAAAAATCGCCTCACTACATAGAAAATTCATTTCAAAATTTACATGAGACGCCTTCACTTACAGAAGGAGTCACTTATATTGAGGCAATACGCGATATTCTATTTAGAAAAAGTGCTAATCGTAAGCCGCCCAAGCCTTTGCCTTCTAAAAAGACAGATCTTCTAAACCTCGATCCTTTTGAAAATATTTTAGTGTGGTTTGGTCACTCTTCTTATTTCATTCAGGCAGACGGAAAGAAAATTCTGGTTGATCCTGTTTTTAGCGGTTCTGCTTCACCAATTAAGGGTGGCACTAAAGCTTTTCGCGGAAGCGATCCTTATACGGTTTCAGACTTTCCTGAAATTGACATTCTGGTTCTAACCCACGATCATTGGGATCACATGGATTATAATACGCTTATCAATTTTAAGTCACAGACACACACGATCATTTGTCCTTTAGGTGTGGCTTCACATCTGGAATTCTGGGGTTTTCAAAAGAATAAGATTATAGAAAGAGACTGGAATCACGAGATAAAATTAGGTGACGGCTTTACTATAAAAACAGCGCCTGCGCGACATTTTTCCGGAAGGAGTTTTAAACGAAATCAAACGCTGTGGACTTCATATATCTTAAAAACACCAACTTTAAAGCTGTACCTTGGTGGTGATAGTGGCTACGATACTCATTTTGCAGAAATAGGTAAAACTGAAGGTTCTTTTGACCTGGTTATTCTGGAAAATGGTCAGTATGACAAGAACTGGAAATACATTCACATGCAACCAGAAGAAGTATTTCAGGCTGCAAAAGACCTGGGAGCAAAATCTCTTCTGCCGGTACATTCCTGCAAATTTGCGCTGGCTAATCACAGCTGGGATGAGCCTTTAGAACGTATTACAAATATAGGTGCCACACAAACGGAAATTCATTTAGTAACGCCTATGATAGGTGAAAAAGTTGATCTTAATAATGATCAAATCTTATTTGAAAAGTGGTGGCAGCTGGTGAACTAATTTTAGTCATCTGCCAGCACGATTTGCCTGTGGTGTAAACCCCACTCTACCATAGAATCGAGAACTTTATTTAAGGTTTTGCCAGATTTAGTAAGTTCATATTCAATCTTTACAGGAGTTGTATTATGCACTGTACGTGAGACTATACCATTTGCCTCGAGATCTTTTAACTCCTTAGACAACATACGCGGGTTGATCTTGGGTATTTCACGTTCCATATCTTTAAACCGCTTTTTACCAAACATTAAGGTGCCTATTATAGGGAGTTTCCATTTTCCGCTTATAACATTCATCGTATCATTTACTGCGAGAACAAACTGAGAAGAACACAATTTTATGTCTTCTAAATTTTGATGTATTTCCATAAAAATAATTTTTAAGCACTATACAAAAGTATAGTTTAATCTTCCGCAATTTACTTACTTTAATATAGTAAATATATTTAATTTAGTAAGAAAAACAATACTATGATATTAATTACAGGAGCGACCGGTCATTTAGGAAGTTTAGTTTTAAAATACGTTCAGCAATATGCCCCGGCGACACCACTTGCAATTCTTGCCAGAGACAAATCTAAGACTAAGGAATTTGAGAATTCTGATATAGATATTCGTCTGGGTGATTATGATGATTATAATTCGCTGGTACAGGCATTCACCGGCATTGACAAACTTTATTTTGTTTCAGGAAGCGATATTGCAAAACGAATCAAGCAACATGAGAATATTGTAATTGCTGCGAAAGAAGCCGGTGTTAATCATATTATTTACACCAGTTTTATACGAGAGAGGGGTTTAGAAAACTCCCCCATACCATTAGTCGCTGAAGGACACCTAAAAACGGAAGATTTGATCAAAAAATCGGGATTAAATTACACGATTTTAAAACATAACATTTACATGGAAGTTATACCCATGTTTATAGGTGAACATATTCTTGAGAACAAAACGATTTACCTGCCTGCTGGCGAAGGTAAATGCGCTTTTGTATCAAGAGAAGATATGGCAAAAGCAGGAGCTATCGTTTTAACGACAAAAGATCATGCTAATAAAGAATACAACATCACTGCAGAAGAAGCTTACAGCTATAAGGACATTGCAGAAATGATCTCAGAAGTTACCGGGAAGGATATTCTATATGTATCGCCATCGCAAAAAGAATTTACCGCAACCTTAAAAGAAAATGGAGTTCCTGATGATATTATCAGGATGATGGCTGGTTTTTCTGAAGCAACTAAAATTGGTGAATTTAAACAGACAAGCCACGATGTCACCAATTTAATAGGCGAAAAACCAACAAAACTTAAAGAATATTTAAGATCTGTATACGCGAATTAAAGAAGCGAGATAATTAATTAAAACGAAATTTTTGCATAGCCGACTAATTACGTTCCTAAAAAAACGTCATTTATCGGCTATTCTGCTATACATACCGATATTCTCTTTGGCTAGCCAAAATAAAAAATCATATAAAAAATAGGACTTTTATTTGTGGTAATAAAACCCACAAATGAGAACAATTACAACAGGCATAAGCCTTAGTTTGCTTATAATATTTTTTACCTCTGTCACCGCCTATGCACAGGTGGGTATTGGTACAACCTCCCCACAATCAAGATTAGATATTGCTGCTTCAGACCCTAATGCTCCCACTTTTACAGACGGTTTATTAATCCCAAGAGTTAATAGTTTTTCTGCCACTCACCCGGGTTCAGCTCAGGATGGCATGCTGGTTTATTTAACTCAGGCTTACAGCACTTACGATAAAGGTTTTCATTATTGGGATAATGCTACAACATCGTGGCTACCTTTCACTTCAATTGCAGCTGAATGGACGCGCGCTAGAAATGCGAAAGGCAATGACGTTCTGTACGCAAATCAGGCTAATGAAAATGGGTACACCGTAGCTTTTACAAAAGATGGAAAGTTTGGTATTGGCACAGATGATCCCGTAGAAGGTTTTGAAATAAAGCGAGAAGGAGATAATGATATACAGTTAACAAGCGCAGATACTAATCCGCCCAATTTTGTATTCTATAATACCGGCGGTACTTTAGATGCGCCGGGAAGACTCGCAACAAACCAGGAAATAGGCTCTGTTATTTTTAAAACCCACGATGGGACAAACACAAGAGAAGTGGGCGGACTGAGATATTACGTTGACGGTACTCCTACTGCAAACAGTTTGCCCACTAAATTTGTTGTATCTACTGTGGCAGCAAATACCACCAATCAGGTTGAAAGATTTACTGTAAAAAATGATGGGAATGTAGGTATTGGCACTGCAACGCCCCAAGAAAAATTACATGTTGCAGGTTCTATGCGCAGTGATGCACTCGCCACTACAAATAATCCCACTGTGACATATCCTGCCGCAGTTGTAGCAAATGCAGATGGTACATTGCAAGTTCAAAATTCTGCAAGTAGCGGCAGAGGGCTTTATAGAAGTGTAGAAATAATAGATCAAAATTTTTATACAAATCAAAATAATATGAACCTAAATCTGTCAACTACAGATGCATCGATATTTATACTTAATGACACAGGTGACAATCAGCCTATAAATATAACAGGGATTTCTGGCGGGACAGATGGTCGTATTATTACTATTAAGACAAGTGTAAAAAATGCAAATTTCAGAATGTATTTTCAAAGTGAAAACGGAGGTTCTCAAGCTCAAAACCGCTTTTCAATTTGGGACGGTGGGGGCCAGATCGAAATCAACAATAAGGAAGCTGCTACTTTTGTTTATGTAGCTAAATACCAAAGGTGGCATTTACTAAGCACATCTGATGTGAATTAAGCTTGATGCTGAATAAATTAAACCAAAAAAACCCGCCTAAAAAGCGGGTTTTTATATGATTTTAACCGATTTTTTATACGTGTAAAGCGCGGTCTGCTGTTGCTGCGAGAGCTGCTTCTTTTACAGCTTCTGCATATGTAGGATGCGCATGAGACATGATTGCCATATCTTCTGCACTTGCTCTAAATTCCATCGCGGTAACTCCTTCTGCTATTAAATCTGCAACGCGTGCACCAACCATGTGAACTCCTAAAACTTCGTCAGTTTGTTCATCAGCCAGGATTTTCACAAATCCGTCTGTATCACCACTTGCACGAGCACGTCCTAATGCACGCATAGGAAATTGACCAACTTTATATTTTGTGCCACTCTCTTTTAAAGCTTCTTCAGTTTTACCTACAGAAGCAACCTCTGGCCAGGTGTAAACCACTCCTGGTATGAGGTTATAATCAATATGTGGTTTTTGTCCTGCGATTGTTTCGGCCACAAAAACACCTTCTTCTTCTGCTTTATGTGCGAGCATTGCACCGCGTACCACATCACCTATTGCATAGATATTTGAAACTTTGGTTTGCAAGTGATCATTCACTTCTACTACTCCGCGCTTGTCTGTTTCAATACCCACTGCATCCAGATTTAACCCATCTGTAAATGCTTTTCTACCCACAGAAACCAGAACGTAATCACCTTTAAATTCTACTTCGTTTCCTTTTTTATCTTTCGCCTTTACAGTCACCTCATCACCATTCCGCTCTACCGCATTTACCTGATGAGAAACATTGATCTTCATCTTTTGCTTTTTAAGAACTTTAGTAAGTTCTTTGCTTTGAGCCCCATCCATAGTTGGGATAATGCGATCGAGATATTCTACAACCGTAACTTCTGCTCCCAGTCTTTTATAAACCTGACCTAATTCAAGACCTATAACTCCGCCACCTATCACAATTAGGTGTTTTGGTACTTCTTTCAGCTTTAAAGCTTCAGTAGAGGTTATTATGCGTTCTTTATCAATTTCTATAAAAGGAAGGCTGGCAGGTTTACTTCCTGTTGCAATAATTATATTTTTAGCTTCAATCGTGACATTTTCACCTTTCGCAAGAGCGATATTGATATGAGTGGCATCTTTAAAGCTTCCTACACCTTCATAGGTATCTATTTCATTTTTGTTCATCAAAAACTCAATACCCTTTGTAGTTTGCTCTACTACACCGGCCTTGCGCGACATCATTTTCTCAAGATTGAGCTTTACATCACCAGAAATCTCAATACCGTGTTCTTCAAAATGAGTGATCGCATCTTCATAATGATGTGAAGAATCAAGAAGTGCTTTTGAAGGGATGCAGCCCACATTAAGGCAAGTACCACCCAGGGTTGAATATTTTTCTATAATTGCCGTTTTCATGCCAAGTTGGGCACATCTAATGGCGGCTACGTATCCCCCGGGACCGGAACCAATGACTGCTACGTCGTATGAACTCATATTTTTATCTTAACTATTTGAGATATCAAAGTTACAATTCTAACGAGCAATGTACAATTCTATCATTATAAGCTTTTACCTATAATTTTATTACTAACTATTATAGCTGTTTTGCAGGATGTTTAAAATACAAAAAGCCTTCCGGGTTGGAAGGCTTTTATCAAGTGGGGTGAAGGCAAATGAATGCTTTATTTTGGGGGTAAAAGGACTTGATTATTAACTACATGGCAAATATAGTGCCGCTGTAAACAATCTATCTTAAGATTTATTGATTCCTAAAAAATACGATAAAGTGACCGATTTTATCGCCTAAATGCTTGATTTTTAAAAAATCTGATATTATAGTTTTTCCGTATTATTGTAACCGTTCAATTTACTCCTATGGAAAGCCACTCACAAGATCCTTCAAACGAAAAAATTATAGAGAACAGAGAACTAAACATTTGGGAAGCACTTATACCCGTTTTTGCGCTGGTAGCGATGCTTTTTTATAATGTTTTTGTGGCTTTTGGTGATGACGCTTTAAGCGGAAGTAATCAATTCATTCTTCTTTTAGGTGGTGCGGTTGCGGCAATTGTAGGTATTTACAACAAAGTAACCTTTGCCCAAATGCTTGATGAGGTTGCCGAAAATATAAAATCTACAGCAGGAGCTATTCTCATTTTACTTATGGTAGGTGCTCTTGCCGGGACGTGGCTCGTTAGCGGTATCATACCCACAATGATCTACTACGGATTGCAAATACTCAACCCCACAATATTCCTGGCTTCTTGTGTGGTAATATGTGCTATCATTTCTGTAGCAACGGGAAGCAGCTGGACAACTTCTGCTACTGTAGGTATTGCGCTAATTGGTATTGCAGATGCGCTTGGAATACCATTAGGTATGACAGCGGGTGCCGTTCTCTCAGGAGCTTACTTTGGCGATAAGATTTCGCCCTTGAGCGATACGACAAATCTTGCCCCGGCTATGGCAGGTACAGATCTGTTTACACATATACGATATATGATGTTTACTACTGTGCCCACTATATCTGTAACATTAATCGTTTTTATCATTATTGGTCTAAATCTTGACACAACAGGAACCGCAGATACACACGTAATTCTCGCTGCTGTTGATAGGGCAATAAATATAAACCCGTGGTTATTTGTGGTGCCGGTTCTTGTGATCGTTTTGATCGTAAAGAAAACACCACCGCTAATCGCATTACTATTCGGAACACTTTTAGGAGCTGTAGCTGCACTTATTTTTCAACCTGAAATTGTAGCTCAATTGGGTGGTGGCACTTCACTTAGTTTTCTTTCTGGCTATAAAGGAGTTATGAATGCCATCACGATTGATACTGCCATACCTACAGATAATGAAGCTTTAAAAGATCTATTCTCTTCTGGCGGTATGTCTGGTATGCTGGGCACGATATGGCTTATAATCTGCGCTATGGTTTTTGGTGGTATTATGGATGCCATTGGTGCCTTAGCGGCAATAAGCAAGGCGTTATTGAAACTTTTCCATACTACTTTTGGTCTTTTTGCGAGTACTGTAGCTAGCTGTCTTGCACTTAATGTGACCGCCAGTGACCAGTATCTGGCTATTGTAGTACCGGGAAAAATGTATGCAAAAGCGTATAAAGATAAAGGCTTAGCGCCGGAAAATTTGAGCCGCACACTAGAAGATTCAGGAACTGTCACTTCTGTATTAGTACCCTGGAATACCTGTGGTGCCTACCAAAGTGGTGTTTTAGGAGTGCATGTCGCAGATTATTTTGTTTATGCCATTTTCAATTGGTTAAGTCCTTTTATGACCTTATTGTTCGCAGGATTCAGTATTAAAATACGTGAGCTTAAAGATGCCAGAAAAGCGGCTTAGTCTTTCGTTCTTTAATTCCTGAAATATCACTCTTGCATTAATTGGCAATAATTTGAGCCATAAATGGTCTAAATCCCTTCAAAATCTACAATTTTGATATTGAAATAGCAATCTCAGTTTTCCCATAGACAGAGACAATATCACAATAGTTTAAATACATTTTACTTATACCAATTTTCAATGAAACGGTTTTATTTTCGCGCTGAATAAAGAACCTAAACAAATAAAAATATGACACTAGTAGGAAAACAATTCCCCAATCTTGATGTAGACGCCATGAACGAAATGGGAGATACATTTAAGTTAAATGTACTTGATGAAGCTAAACACAAGAACAAAAAAGTTCTTCTTTTCTGGTATCCAAAAGATTTTACTTTTGTTTGCCCAACAGAATTGCATGCATTTCAAGCTGCTTTAGAAGAATTTGAAAAAAGAAATACAGTAGTAATAGGTGCTTCTTGTGATACTCCTGAAGTACATTTTGCGTGGTTAAACACTCCTAAAGACAATGGTGGTATAGAAGGTGTAACATACCCTATTCTTGCAGATACTAATAGAAATCTTGCTAATCGCCTGGGCATTCTTGATGTTACAAATGAGCATTATGATGAAGAAACTGGCGCTTACACCGTAGAAGGTGATAATGTAACTTACCGTGCTACTTATCTAATTGATGAAGAAGGTCAGGTATTTCACGAAGGTGTAAATCACATGCCATTAGGAAGAAACGTGAATGAGTTTCTAAGATTGATAGATGCTTATACGCACGTTCAGGAAAAAGGTGAGGTGTGCCCTGCAAACTGGGAAGAAGGTAAAGAAGGAATGAATGCAAACCGTGAAGGTGTAGCTTCTTACCTCGCGTCTAACTAATTAAGAAAACGTATTATGATTAAGGAATTAGATCAAGATAATTTAAGCGAAATTGTTGCTGGCAATGACGTAGTCGTTGTACAATACATGGCTAGCTGGTGTGGTAACTGCAGGTTGATGAAACCGAAGTTTAAAAAACTCGCTACAGAAAATGAGAACGCTGCATTTATATTAGTAGATGCAGAAAAATATCCTGAATCTCGCAAGCTTGCAACGGTTGACAATCTACCAACTTTTGCTACGTTTAAAGACGGCAATTTTGTTAATCAGGTACAAACAAATAAGTTTGAAAACTTAAAAGAGCTAGTAAATGAAGTTACCGGTAATTAGACACCTGCAGCAAAACAACGATCTGGAAAGCATAGAAAAGACGATCACTGTCTTAGAATCTTTTACAGAACACAGATCTGTTACAGATACAGATATGGATGTTATAGGAGAACTCTTAACTAATCTTTGCGGCGCTGCAGAAGTGCATCAAATGGTTAAAGACGGAATGCCAGAACGCGAAGCTGCTAACAGTTTTGCCCAAAAAGTTCTGGGGTCTATAGACAGATAATTTAATTTTACTTATCAAAACAACTCAAATCCTTTCCTCTCACGAGGAAAGGATTTTTAGTATTGGGATGATTGGCACTTTCTATTCTTAGTAGTACTTTTACTAACTAAGCGAGAAATAAACTTCACGCCAATATCAATTAAACCAACTTTTTTACCTCACGCTTTTACCTGAGGTTCATTATTTAAATATTACTAATATGGCTCAAATAACACTAGGCGGTAACGAAACTCATACATCTGGCAATCTTCCTGAAAAAGGAACAAAAGCACCAGATTTTACATTGGCTAAAAATGATCTTAGCAATGCTTCTCTTTCAGATTTTAAAGGCAAGCGTGTGGTGATGAATATTTTTCCCAGTGTTGATACTGGAGTTTGCGCAGCATCTGTAAGAAAATTTAATAAAGAAGCCAGCGAACTTGAGAACACAGCTGTATTGTGTATTTCAAAAGATCTTCCTTTTGCTCAAACTCGTTTTTGTGCTGCAGAAGGACTTGAAAATGTTATAAACCTCTCAGATTTTAGAACCGGCGATTTTGGTAAAACTTACGGTCTTGTAATTTCAGAAGGTGCTTTCTCGGGTTTACATTCAAGAGTTGTAATTGTTCTTGATGAAGAAGGAACAATCTTATATGAAGAGCAAGTTCCAGAAATAGGCCAGGAACCCAATTATGAAGCTGCGTTAAAAGTATTGCGTTAATGCCATGGCGCGATACATTTGCGAGTAAGAGAATTATTGCATTTCGTTATGCTTTTAAAGGCGCCTGGTTACTTTTAAAAAATGAGCCCAGCATACAAGTGCAATTCTCTATGGCAATTATTGTTACTGTAGCTGGCTTTTTTTTCCAAATTTCACAAACAGAATGGATCCTGCAGTTACTTGCTATAGGTCTTGTTCTTGCTATCGAGGGTTTAAATACTGCTGTAGAAAAGATAGCCGACTTTATTCATCCCGATTTTCATACTAAAATTGGCGATATTAAGGATGTAGCGGCAGGTGCTGTAACATTTGCAGCAATAATCGCAGCAGTTATAGGGTTTATAATTTACACACCTTATATAGTAGAATTAGCCAATTAACAGTCAAATTACTGAAATACAGTATATTAATTTTAAGAATTCTGTTTTAGGTATGGGATTTTAGATTATTTTTAGCAATATCTAAGACAACCCAACATGAAACAAACTTTACCCAACCACTTCCGTTTTGACCCTATAAAATTTCGCTTTAAGCTTTTACTACAATTTGATTTGACAAAGTAAAAACTAAAACAATTTTATTGGGATTGCTATGAAGGATGATTTAAAAAAATTGCTTAAACCATCAAGTATTCTACTTTATGTGTTGAGCAGCACTGTGCTTTTAATGATGGGTATGGCGTATGCCGGTATAACCGGTGCAGCAGATGGGCAAGGTCTGGCAAGTGGCGCTATAATTTTAGTATATGGTATAATCTTTTCTATTGCAGGTTTGATCTCATCTGTATTAACGGCATATTATTTTTCTAATGCTGTCGTTGTGCGCTTAAACTGGATCGCTGCCTTTTTACTATTTCTTTTTATCACAATCTTATTTACCTTAAAACCGGGACACCGCTCACAAATAAGATTAATGCCAGCTCTGTTTTGACTTAATAATTTTGCCTTAAAGGCGAAAATCAGGAACAATAAACATATCAATTATACAAACAACTTTTCCTTAAACATACCGTTTGATATTTGTATTTTTACCCCTTGATTTTAAAAGTTGAATGGCCAGAAAAAAGACTAAAGCAAAAACTACTACTAAGAAACCGGCAAAAAAAATAAGTTTCAGCCTAACCAAACAGCAGAAAATTATTCTTGGAAGCTTTCTGTTTTTATTGGGTTTAGCGCTGTTATTTTCACTTTTTTCCTACTTTTTTAGCTGGCAGGCAGATCAAAGCATATTAAACAATCTCACTCAACGCGAGGCACAAGCTAAAAACTGGCTTAATAAATTTGGCGCCGGTATTGGCCATTTATTGGTGTATAAGGGATTTGGGATTTCAGCCCTTATTTTAGCGATTTTGATCACTTTAACCGGGATTTATTTCTTTTTTGAAAAAGAGAAAAAACGCCTGCAGACATTCTGGTTCTGGGGAATTCTGGTAATGCTCTGGCTTTCTGTTTTCTTTGGTTTCTTTAGCAAAGCAAACCCATTACTAGCGGGGACTGTAGGGTTTGAGATCAATGATTTTCTGCAGGATTATCTGGGCTTAATAGGTACTGCGCTGCTCATGTTATTTTTCGCTATAGCGTATGCCGTTTTGCGCTTAAAGATCACTCCGGAAAAAGTGCAGCACTATTTTGCACATAAACGCAGTGCTCTTGCTTCAGAATTTAATAATGAGGAAGAGCCAATCTCTATGGAAGATACAGCTTTCGCGAAAGATAATATAGATATACCGGTTGAAGAGGAAACTCAAAAATCGGCCTCTACTATGGAAATATCGGTCCCAGAAGAGGAAATTCCGGTTGCAGTTCCTAGTTCTGAAAATAATACAACCGCATCTTCAGAACAAAATGAAGATGTAGAGATCGAGATTGAAGAAACTATTGAAGAGGAAGAAGTAACCGAAAACCTCAGCAAAAAACTCGTTCAGGACTTTGGCGAGTTTGACCCTACACTTGAACTGGGTAGTTATAAGTTTCCTTCAATCGATCTTTTAAAAGATTATACACAGGGACAAAGTATAACTATAGATCAACAGGAACTTGAAGAAAATAAGAACCGTATTGTTGACACCCTTAAGAATTATAAAATTGAGATCGCTCATATAAAAGCTACGGTGGGACCTACTGTGACTTTATATGAAATCGTGCCAGAGGCCGGGATTCGTATTTCTAAAATTAAGAATCTTGAAGATGATATTGCTTTGTCGCTTTCTGCTTTAGGAATACGTATTATAGCGCCTATCCCGGGTAAAGGAACCATTGGTATAGAAGTGCCTAATAAAAATGCACGTATTGTATCTATGCGCTCTGCCATCGCTTCTCCCCGCTTTCAAAATGCAGAAATGGAACTTCCGCTTACTTTAGGAAAAACCATTTCTAACGAGACATTTGTGGTTGATCTGGCAAAAATGCCCCACTTGCTAATGGCAGGAGCTACAGGGCAGGGTAAATCTGTTGGTTTAAACGCAATACTTACTTCGCTGCTTTATAAAAAGCATCCATCTGAGGTTAAGTTTATTCTTGTAGATCCTAAAAAGGTAGAACTTACTTTATTTAATAAAATTGAGCGTCATTATCTTGCAAAATTACCAGACTCTGGAGATGCTATTATAACTGACAATACTAAAGTAATACATACTCTTAATTCTCTATGTATTGAGATGGACAACCGTTACGATCTTCTTAAAGACGCAATGGTTAGAAATATTAAAGAGTACAACACAAAATTTAAAAAGCGTAAGCTTAATCCTAATGATGGCCACAAATTCTTACCATATATCGTATTGGTTGTAGATGAATTTGCAGATCTTATTATGACCGCCGGTAAGGAAGTTGAAACTCCTATCGCTCGTCTTGCACAGCTTGCTCGTGCTATAGGTATACATCTCATCATTGCCACGCAAAGACCATCTGTGAATGTTATTACCGGTATTATTAAGGCGAATTTTCCCGCTCGTATAGCTTTTAGAGTAACTTCTAAAATTGATTCGCGTACAATTCTTGACAGTCAGGGTGCAGATCAACTTATAGGTCGTGGAGATATGCTTTTTACTCAGGGTAACGAACTTGTGCGTGTACAGTGTGCATTTGTAGATACACCTGAAGTTGAAAAAATAACAGATTATATTGGCTCTCAGAAAGCCTACCCTGAAGCGCATCAACTACCTGAATATGTAGGCGAGGATAGTGGCACAAGTCTTGATATAGATGCCAGCGACAGGGATGCGCTGTTCAATGAAGCCGCAGAAGTTATAGTCACAGCACAGCAAGGAAGTGCATCATTACTTCAACGTAAATTAAAACTTGGTTATAACAGAGCCGGTAGAATTATAGATCAACTGGAAGCTGCGGGCATCGTAGGTCCTTTTGAAGGCAGCAAAGCAAGACAAGTATTAGTAACAGATCTTAATGCCCTGCATCAACACTTAAATAATGACTAAAATAAAATTGAATACCATGAAATCTTTAGCCCTCCTATTAATAGCTGTATTTACTTTAGGTTATGCAAATGCTCAGGACAGTAAAGCAAAATCTTTACTTGACGAAGTTTCTACTAAGGTAAAAGGCTATGATAACATTTATATAGATTTTAAATATTCGCTTACAAACGAAGCTCAGGGTGTAGATCAGGAAACACGGGGTGATGTTACCTTAGATGGTGATAAATATAAATTAAGCCTGATGGGAACAACCCAGATCTATGACGGTAAGAAACTTCATACCATAGTTCCCGAAGACGAAGAAATTACTATCTCAACTCAGGATCCCGCAGATGACGATGCCATTACTCCTTCTAAAATGCTGACATTTTTTAATAAAGGATATACGTATAAATGGGATATTGATCAGGACGTTAATGGTCGTAAAATACAATATATAAAGCTTACTCCTATTGATACGAATAGCGAGATAAAACAGGCTTTATTAGGCGTTGATGCCCAAACTAAAAATATCTATCGCCTTATTATGTCTCAAAAGAATGGTACTAAAATAACGATTACCGTAAATTCTTTTAAAACAGATCAACCTATTGCCACAAATATGTTTGTTTTTGACGAGAGCAAATACCCAGATTACTACATCAACAGACTAGATTAGTAGTCTTGAAGATATTAGACAGATACATATTAGTAAGTTACATCAAGACTTTTTTGAGCACCTTTATTATATTGATGTTCATTTTTATCTTGCAAACTATCTGGCTTTACATAAAAGATCTGGCCGGGAAGGATCTTGATTTTTTTGTGATCATGAAATTCCTGATGTACTTCTCTCCACGCCTTGTCACCTTAGTTCTGCCGCTTACAATTTTGCTTACGAGTATCATGACCTTTGGCAACTTTGCTGAAAATTATGAGTTCGCAGCGATGAAATCTTCAGGAATTTCGCTGCAGCGTGCTATGCGTAGCCTTACTTTTTTTATAGTAGGATTAAGTGTAGTTTCTTTTCTCTTTGCAAATTATGTAATACCTGCAGCAGAATTTGAATCCCTCAATTTAAGACGGAATATTGCTAAAGTTAAGCCTGCAATGGCTTTAAGTAAAGGTCAGTATAATGAAATAGGTGACACTTACATCATAAAGATCGCTGATAAAAGCGGTGATAATGACCAGTTTTTAAATGATGTAATTATTTACCAAAAAGACCCATCGCGACAGGGTAACTTCACAGTCATAAAGGCAAAAGAAGGTGAGTTAATAAGTGCCGGTGATGATAATGTTCTATCGTTGAAATTAAAGGATGGTAATTATTATAATGAGATCGAGCAAAAGGATTATCGCAAGAAAAGCCGGCAGCCTTTTGTAAAAAGTTATTTTGAAACATACACCATTAACATAGATCTTTCTGAACTTGATAATGTTGATATGGAAGAAAAAAGCATAGACAATGCTTACACCATGCTTAATGTTGCTAAACTTGATTCATCTATCACAGACCTGTCAAAACAATATACCAATTACCTTAAGCAATTAGGTAATACACAAAATAAGCGCATTAATCTTACTGCTCTTGATTCTTCATATGCCGGCCAAATTAAGGTTGACACATCTAAGTTTGTTAAACCAGTAGTTCTCGAAAACTTTACACCTGCAGATCAATTACAAATAATAGACTTTGCGAGAACAGCTGCTAATGCGAATGTAAATTCAGTAAAAAGCAGAAAAGTAGATAATAGCGCAAGAATTAAAAGCCTGAGTAAATATGAGATCGCTCTGCATGAAAAATTTGTACTTGCATTTGGTTGTATCATTTTATTTTTTGTTGGTGCCCCGCTAGGCGCTATTATTAGAAAAGGAGGTCTGGGATTACCAATAGTGGTAGGAGTTGTTCTTTTCTTAACTTACCATTTTATAGGGATTTTTGCTAAAAACAGTGCTGAAGACGGCAGTATCTCTCCGTGGATAGCGAGTTGGTTAAGTTCGTTAATTATGCTTCCACTGGGAGTTTACCTCACTTACAGAGCAACAACAGATCAGGGATTGTTTGATATAGACAACTTTATCGACCCTATAAAAAAAATATTTCAAAAGCTTACCCGCAACAAACGCGAAAAATAGGTTTACCTTATCTTTGTGTACAAAACATGTGCTATGAAAGCTGAAACGCTCACACCATCTATACAACTTAATACAATTCAGGAAGCCATTGAAGATATCAAGCAGGGCAAAGTAATTATCGTAGTTGATGATGAAGACAGGGAGAATGAAGGAGATTTTGTGGCGGCAGCAGAAATGGCCTCAAAAGACCTGATCAACTTTATGGCCACCCACGGTCGCGGATTGATTTGTGCACCGCTTACTGAAGAACGTTGCAAAGAATTGAAACTCGACATGATGGTAGGGACTAATACAGACCCTATGGAGACAGCTTTTACCGTTTCTGTAGATCTTAAAGGTCACGGAGTAACTACAGGAATAAGTGCTTCAGACCGCGCAAAAACGGTCAAATCTCTACTAGATCCTAATATCAAACCCTGGGATCTGAGCAGACCCGGTCATATTTTTCCGCTTATAGCGAAACAAGGAGGCGTTTTGCGACGGACAGGACATACAGAAGCTGCAATAGACTTCGCCAGACTTGCAGGTCTAAAACCGGCAGGTGTGATCGTTGAGATTATGAATGAAGATGGCTCTATGGCTAGATTACCTCAACTTGTAGAGGTGGCGCAAAAATTTGATCTCAAGATCGTTTCTATAGAAGACCTTGTCGCTTACAGGATGCAGCACGATTCACTTATTGTTAAAAAGGAAGATTTTGATGTAGAAACTCGTTTTGGTCGTTTTAGATTACGCGCTTATATGCAAACCACAAATGAGCAGATACATCTTGCGCTTACAAAAGGAAGCTGGACAATTGATGAACCGGTTCCTGTGCGTGTAAATTCCACTTTTGTGAATAATGATATTCTGGGTACACTCACAACTGACGCAGATAAGAAACTTGACGATATGTTTAAGGTGATTAATGATGCAGGCAAAGGTGCCATCGTATTTATAAATCAAGAAGATGCGGCAAACAGATTGCTTAGCAGGCTTGCTCAGTTAAAAGATCTTCAGGGTGAAGGCGTTGCAAAAGCACCTCAGGTTCATATGGATACTAAAGATTTTGGTATTGGCGCGCAAATTTTACACGATCTGGGTATTTCTAAAATACAATTACTTTCTAATAGTGAAACCACAAAACGTGTAGGCATGATAGGCTATGGTCTTGAAATCACAGAGCAGATAACTTATTAGTTTCTGATATTATTTTAGCCAACCAAACTTTTGTTTTTAACATCTCAATTGCTTGATATCATTCTTTTAAAAGTGTAGTACTAGCCTTTGTATATTGGTTTTCTTAAATACGTAGTCATATATTACCTTTACTTCAAAGTAGTAAGACCAACTTAAATATATGACAGACCTGAACGCGCTCATAGATAAATCTGAAACCCGAATTTTCCGCGCAGTTTTTCCAAATACCACTAACCACTACGATACATTATTTGGTGGTACTGCCTTGCATATGATGGATGAAGCCTCATTTATTTGTGCCACACGCTTTAGCCGAAAAAAAATGGTTACAGTTTCTACAGATAAAATTGATTTTACTAAACCTATTCCGCAGGGTACTATTGTTGAACTCATAGCAAGAATAAAAAGTGTAGGCAATACCAGTTGCGTTGTACAGGTAGATATTTTTGTAGAGGATATGTACAGCTATGAGCGGGAAAAAGCGGTTACGGGCTTTTTTACATTTGTCGCAGTAAATGATGACAAAAAACCAGTGCCAATTATAGATTCTGAGACTTAAAAATGCGTAGTAAAAAAATACGATTGTTTCTTATTACAATGCTAGTCCTGTTTATGGGACTAATCGTGTTTACCTTAAGTCTCTCATACCATATACAAAAGATAAGCAAGCCTTATATATATGACAGCCCGAGCAAATTACCAGAAACCTATACAGTAATTGTACTGGGTGCAAGTGTAAAACGCGATGGTAAATTGTCTACTATTTTAAGGGATCGTGTAGAATCTGCTTTACGACTTTACCGTTTAGGGAAGGTAAAACGATTCTTACTAAGTGGCGACAATGGCACAGCTTATTATAATGAGCCTATGGCAATGAAGAAATATCTTCTTGAACGCGGTGTACCAGAAACCGATATTTTCCTTGATTTTGCCGGTTTTGATACGTATAACTCCGTTTTTAGAGCTTCATATATTTTTAATGTGGACAAGGCTATTGTGGTGTCTCAACATTTTCATTTACCCAGAGCTATCTATATAGCACGCTCTATGAATCTTGATTACTATGGTTTTAACGGAGAACTGCATAATTATGACCTTGCCTCACGTAACCAAATACGCGAAAAACTTGCAAGCGTCAAAGCCTGGGGAGAATTATTAATAAATAGGGAGCCTCATTTTAAGGGAGAAAAAATCCCTATCACAGGAAAAAATAATTAAAAATAAAAAAATATAAAAAAGGCTTTT